>Ga0209256_1000218_pt1 | contig 106228 bp, 95 predicted proteins | sample AraplaCol_mCL_r2_2_FD_184270 | JGI IMG/M metagenome (GOLD analysis project Ga0209256, IMG submission 184270) | Arabidopsis root microbial communities from North Carolina, USA - plate scrape MF_Col_mCL_r2 (SPAdes) (version 3) | ecosystem: Host-associated > Plants > Roots > Endosphere | place... | reverse complement strand
TGATGCATCTTTGGTGGCTTCTCCTCCCAGTGCCACCGCAGCAGCTGTTCCCCTCTGGAGGTTTAATTACCTTCACAACTTATAAGGGCCCAAGTCATCTTGTGGCCCTCTTTTTTTGTCTACTGTTAGATACAGGCGAAACGTGACGAAAATCACAGCCGGCTATTGAAAGCCGATACTTCGCTTCCCATATTAAAATGCAGCTGATGCATTCTTGGTGGCTTCTCCTCCCCGCCACCGCATTAGCTGTTCCCCTCTGGAGGTTCTTATTACCTTCACAACTACAAGGGCCCAAGTTTTCTTGAGGCCCTCTTTTTTTGCCTGCAGCACGCTCACGGTCTTGTGATTTGAATATCGTGTTTTAGCGATACATTTATCGTTAAAACACGATATGGCGATATACCATGGACCGAGACGAAATCCTCAAGGCGCTTGCCCATCCCGTGCGGGTGAACATCCTCGCCTGGCTGAAGGAGCCGCAGCGCCATTTTCCGACCCAGGAGCATCCGCTCGATCTCGGCGTATGTGCCGGCCAGTTCGAACGCTGCGGCCTGTCGCAGTCGACCGTTTCCTCGCATCTCGCTGTGCTTCAGCGCGCCGGCCTCGTGACAACCCGCAAGGTTGGCCAATGGATCTTCTACCGCCGCGATGAAGAGACGATCGCCGCCTTCCTCGAGAGCATCGGCGATCTCTGAATCAACCACCTTCTCCCAAGCAGCCCCCCCCTGAAAGGACCTCCCATGGCCTCGCTTTTCGACCCCATCACCATTGGTGACATCGCGCTGAAAAACCGCATCGTGATGGCGCCGCTGACCCGCAACCGATCCCCGGGCGCCGTTCCGAACACCCTGAATGTGACCTACTACGAGCAGCGCGCGACGGCAGGCCTGCTGATCTCGGAGGGAACGGCGATCACCCAGCAGGGCCAGGGCTATGCCGACGTTCCGGGCCTCTATACGCCGGAAGCGCTTGAAGGCTGGCGCAAGGTGACGGACGCGGTGCACGCCAAGGGCGGCCGGATCGTCGTCCAGATGTGGCATGTCGGTCGCATTTCGCATGATTCTCTGCAGCCGGGTGGCGGCAAGCCTGTTGCGCCGTCGGCCGTTCGCGCCAAGTCGAAGACCTATCTGGTCAATTCGGACGGTACTGGCTCCTTTGCCGAAACCTCCGAGCCGCATGCACTGGAGACCACCGAGATCGAAGCGATCGTCGAGGACTATCGCAAGGCTGCGCGCGCCGCGATCGACGCCGGCTTCGATGGCATCGAGATCCATGCGGCCAACGGCTATCTCATTGACCAGTTCCTGCGTTCGGGTTCGAACCACCGCACGGATACCTACGGCGGTTCGATCGAAAACCGCGCCCGCTTTTTGTTCGAGGTCATGGATGCCGTGACGAATGAAATCGGCGCCGGCCGGGTCGGTATCCGCCTTTCGCCCGTCACTCCCGCCAATGATGCCTTTGATCCGCAACCGCAGGAGGTGTTCGGCCATGTGGTCAAGAACCTCGCCCGCTACCCCCTCGCCTATGTCCACATCATCGAAGGCGCGACCGGCGGCCCGCGCGACTACCAGCAGGGCGACCAGCCATTCGACTACGACGCCCTGCGTTCGACCTATGTCGCTGCCGGCGGCAAGGCTGCCTGGATGACCAATAATGGCTATGACAGGGCACTCGCGGTAAAGACGGTCAAGGACGGCGAAGCCGACCTTGTCGCTTTCGGCAAGCCGTTCATCGCCAACCCGGATCTCGTCGAACGGTTGAAGCGCGATGCGCCGCTCAACGCGCCGGATCAGGCAACCTTCTACGGCGGTGGCGCCAAGGGCTATACCGACTATCCGGCCCTTGAACAGGTCGCCTGACACTCCCACATGGCAATGCTCCGCCTCTTCGGCGGGGCATTTGTCTTTGGGAATGAAGAGCTTATGTTTTCGCTATATTCAGAAAAATGGTCATTGCATCCTGACGGCGACGTCATCGTAACCCCCTCCAGCCGTCTTTACCCCGTCCGCTATCGCGGCCAGCAGGCGATGCTCAAGGTCGCCGAGGACCCGGAAGAGAAGTATGGCCGCCTGCCCCTGCTCTACTGGAACGGGCATGGCGCTGCAAAGGTCTATGAAGCCGATGGCGACGCGGTGCTGATGGAGCGCACGGACAGCCAGCGCAACCTCTTCCACATGGCGATGACCGGAAGCGACGAGGAAGTGACGCGCATCATCTGCCGCACCGTCGCCGAGCTCCATGCGCCGCGCTCGACACCGGTTCCCGGCGATCTCGTGCCACTCGACAAATGGTTCGCTTCCCTGGAGACGGCTGCTCCCGCTCAAGGCGGTCTCTTTGCCCGCGCGCTCGAGGCGGCGAAAAGCCTGTTTGCAGATCCCGAACCGCCGGTCGTGCTGCATGCCGACGTCCACCACGCCAACATCCTCGATTTTGGCGACCGCGGCTGGCTGGCGATCGATCCGAAACGCGTCCTCGGCGATCGCGGCTACGACTACGCCAACCTGTTCTGCAATCCAGAACTGCCCCTGGTCACCGCTCCGGGCCGGTTGCAGCGGCATCTGCCGATCGTCGCGAAGGAGACCGGGCTTCACCCGCAGCGCATTCTCAACTGGGTGCTTGCCTATGCCGGGCTTTCCGCAGCCTGGTTCCTGGAAGACAATGACGATTTCGGCGTCGAGAATGACCTTACGATGGCGCGGATCGCAATCGCCGAGCTCGGCAGCTAGGCTCAACCCGTCCGCAACAGGACGACGGCGTAGATACAGGTCTCTCCGCCGACATTGCGGAAGACGCAATCCTGCGGCGGGCCGAGCTCCAGGCAATCCCCGATGCCGAGCGTATGGGTCTCCAACCCTTCCACGAAGGTCAGGCGCCCCGCAGTCACCCATATCCACCGGCGATGGAGCGCATAGGCGGATGCCGGGATCGGCACCTCGGCGCCGGCCGGAAGTTCAACCTCGACAAGCTCGAGCGGTAGGTCCGACATCGGCGAGACATGGCGCCGAAGATATCCGGTCTGCGGATCGCGCCACACCGCCTGATCCTGGCGCCGCGACAGCCTGCCCTGGCTCATCTCCGCACGCGCGATCAGAGTGGACATGGTGAGCCCGAACGCGCCGGCGAGCTTTGCCAGCAGCGTGGCCGTCGGGCTACTATCGCCCCGCTCTACCTTGTGGATCATCGCGCGCGAGACGCCCGATCGCTCCGAAAGCTCGCTCAGCGACCAGCCGCGCGCCTCTCTTTCCAGACGAATTCGTTCACTGAGCCGTTGATCCAGACTGTCTACTTTAGTATTCATATCGTAGTCATATAGTGAACGAATGCGAGGAGCAAGCATGCTGATCCGGGCGGCCATCCAAGACGATATGCCAGTCATCTGCGAGATCTACAACGACGCCGTGGCAAACACGACGGCGATCTGGAACGAGACCCTGGTCGATGTCGCCAATCGCGTGGCCTGGCTGAAGGCGCGCACGGACGTGGGTTATCCTGTGCTGGTGGCGGTCTGCGAGCAAGGCAATGTCATCGGCTATGCGTCCTTCGGCGATTGGCGCGCCTTCGATGGCTATCGCCATACGGTCGAGCACTCCGTCTATGTTCACAAGGATCGGCGCGGTGGCGGCATCGGCCGGAAACTCATGGTCGCGTTGATCGCCGAGGCCGAACGGCTTGGCAAACATGTGATGATCGCCGGCATCGAATCGGAGAACGCAGCCTCGATCCGCCTTCATGCCCAACTGGGTTTCGAGGATACCGGCCGGCTGCGTGAGGTCGGCACGAAGTTCGGCCGCTGGCTCGATCTCACATTTATGCAACTGGTGCTTCCGACGGGCTCGCCGCGCTAACCCGCGGCGGCGCCTCGACAATGGCCGTTTGTCGAGGCGGCGGGAGATGCTATGAACCTTCAAGGACTGTTTCTGGAAATGTTTTGACGTGGGTCTTCGGCGGAAGGTCAGATGGAGCGCCTGGGCACGTGTCGCGAGAGCGGCACTGGCGCTGGCTGTCAGCATTCCGGCGTTAAACGTGACCGAGGCAGAGGCTCGTATCGACGACCTCGCCGCACAGCCCAAATGCGTCTATTCCGGCCCGTCGGCCACCGACCCCGCCAAGTCGCTCTGCATCAGCAAGGAAAACTTCGCCCGCGATATTTGCGGCGTGATCGACCACTATGCGACGGTCAACGACCTGCCCGCGGCCTTCTTCGCCCGGCTCATCTGGCGCGAAAGCCTGTTCCGGCCCAATGCCGTCAGCCCCAAGGGTGCCGAAGGCATCGCGCAATTCATGCCGGGAACGGCGAAGATGCGAGGGCTCAACAATAGCTTCGATGTCGTCGAGGCGCTCGGCAAGTCGGCAGAGTATCTGAACGAACTGAAGTCGCGCTACGGCAATCTCGGCTATGCGGCTGCCGCCTATAATGCCGGCGAGAACGGGCTGGAGCGTTTTCTCGAGGTCGATTGGCTGCCGGCGGAAACGCGCAACTACGTGCTCGCGATCACCGCCTACAGCGTCGAGGACTGGCGCGACAATCCGCCGAAGATCCTCGACCTGACGCTCGACAAGAACAAGAGCTTCATCGACGGCTGCGTGGCGCTCGCCAGCACCCGCAACCTCCGCGACATCGAGGTGATCGACGAAGCCGAATGGGCGCCCTGGGGCGTACAGCTTGCCGCGCATTTCCAGAAATCAGTGGCGCAGCGACTGTTCGTCAGCGCCGTCAAGCGCCTGCCGGAGCCGATCCGCAGCGAGAAGGCGCTTCTCCTGCGCGAGCGCAATGCCAGCTTCGGCCTGCGTATCCGCTACGCTGCACGCATCGGCCGCGAGACCCAGGCGGACGCGAACAAGCTTTGCGCCACCATCCGCAAGAGCGGCGGCGCTTGCCTCGTCTTCCGGAACTGACTGCTATCGAGGCCTGCCCAAAATTGATCCTGACATGCGCGCGCGCTAGCCTGCGGCAATCCCTTGCGGAAGCGCCCGCGGGGCGTTCAGGCAACCAAGTCCGACGAGCGTCGTTGCAACCGCCTCGTCGATCGGCGTGTGCGGCTCTTCGCCGAGCACGGCAAGCAGCCGCTCGTTCGGCATTCTCAACGGTTCGCGCCAGAGATAGCGCATCTTGCGCAACTCCCTGAAGAGCGGAACGAAGGGCGAAGCCAAGTCGATCAGCCACCACGGGAAGGCCCGGACGGGAAGCGCCGGCTTGCCGACAACCCGGCGGATCGCCGCGATCATCTCGGTTCCATTGCGGTCGAGGAAGCCGCGCATGTGGTAAACGGCGAAAGGCGGCAGGTCGTCGGCGCGCTCGACGAGGCGGATCATGGTTTCGGCGACATCGGGCAGATAGGCCCATTGGTGGCCGATCCCCTCGCGGCCCGGGTAGGAAATCGCGCCCAACGCTCTGCCCGGCTTTACCAGCCCTTGCGAAAACCAGTTATTGGCCGCACCGGGACCGAAGAAGTCGCCTGCCCTCACGATGATGACGCCGACACCTGCCTCCGAGGCGTCCTTCAGACGGCGCTCCATCTCCCTGCGGATCAGACCCTTGTCGGTATCCGGGTTCTGCGGCGCGTCCTCCGTCAGGACGGGAAAGGCGTCGCGACCGAAATTGTAGATCGTTCCCGGTAAGAGGATGCGTGCACCGGTGGCCTTGGCTGCGGCGATCGTATTGTCCAGCATCGGCAGCACCAAGGTGCCCCAATTGCGGTAACCCGGCGGATTGACCGCGTGCACGATCAGATCCACCCCTTCGGCAGCAGTGCGAACGTCGCCCGCGTTCATGGCATCGCCTTGCCACCATTCAAACGCCGGCTCGGCCTGCGCCGCCGTCGCGGCGTTTCGGTTCAAGGCACGCACCTGCCAGCCACGCCTGCGGAGCCCACGGGCGACGGCGCTGCCGATACCGCCCTTCGCGCCGAGCACCAGCACACGTCTTGTTCTCTGCTGCATCTCGGTCATGTCACACTCCATCCGTTTCGATGAAGGCAGGATCACGCATTCACGAGCTAAACGGAATTGCCGAAAAATCTTGCGCGGCTATACTGAAATCCATGAGCAAGATGGATTTGAGCTGGGATTTCTACCGAACATTCCTCGCCGTGCTTAAGGAGGGATCGTTGTCAGCCGCCGCCCGCGAGCTTGGCCTGACGCAACCGACCGTTGGCCGGCACGTAGACGCCATGGAAGCGACACTCGGCTATCCGCTGTTCGTGCGCTCCCCGCACGGTCTGTTGCCGACCGACGCCGCGTTGGCACTCAAGCCCTATGCCGAGACGCTCGCCGCGACGTCGGCTGCGCTTTTGCGCGCCGCGTCGGGCCAGCGCGATACGGTCAGCGGCACTGTGCGCATCAGCGCCAGCGAAGTCATCGGCATCGAGGTCCTGCCGCCGATCCTCTCAGAACTGCACGCCGCCTATCCTGCATTGACGATCGAGCTCTCCGCCTCGGACACGGTCGAGGACCTCTTGCGCCAGGAGGCCGATATCGCGGTGCGCATGGTGGCGCCCGCACAGGATGCGCTGATCGCCCGCCATCTCGGCGCGGTTCCCTTAGGGTTTCACGCCCATCGCCGCTACATCGAGCGACGCGGCATGCCGCAGACACTGGCAGACCTTAGCAATCACAGCCTGATCGGTTACGACCGAGAGACCGCTGCGATCCGGGCGATCATCGCCCCCTCGCCCGAACTGCCGGCCACACGCTTTGCGCTGAGGGCCGACAGCAATCTTGCCCAATTGGCCGCAATCCGCGCCGGCTTCGGCATAGGCATCTGCCAGAACGGACTTGCGGCACGCGATCCCGACCTCCTCCCAGTGCTGCCCGGCCTGTTCGAGATGAAGCTCGATACCTGGCTGGTGATGCATAAGAACCTGAAGACGGCTCCCCGCTGTCGCGTCACGTTCGACGCACTTGCCGCGGGACTGCGGGCCTATATTCGTGGCACTGCGCTTGCAGACGCGAATACCGAGATCTGATTTCAGACGCCTCCCGCTGCTGCTCGATACTAGTCCTACGCACGAAAAAGCCCGCCAAAATGGCGGGCTTTCAGTTTCCTTGGCACTTCAAGTCGAGCGCTTAATCCTCGGATTCGGCAGGCGTTTCCGCTGCGCCGTTCTCGACGGCCGCCTCTTCGCCTTCCTCTTCGTCGCTTTCCGGTTCGCTGATGCGCTCGACCGAAACGACCTTCTCGTCCTTGGCGGTCGAGAAGATGGTAACGCCCTTGGTCGCGCGGCTCGCAAGCCGGACGCCATTGATCGGCACGCGGATCAATTGGCCGCCGTCGGATACAAGCATGATCTGGTCGTTGTCTTCGATCGGGAAGGCCGCGACGAGCACGCCAATTTCCGTCGTCTTCGAGGTGTCGGTGGCGCGGATGCCCTTGCCGCCACGGCCCGAAGTCCGGAAATCGTAGGACGACGAGCGCTTGCCGAAGCCCTTCTCCGAGACCGTCAGCACGAACTGTTCGCGTGCCTTCAGTTCCTCGAAGCGTTCGTTCGACAGTTCTCCGCCGTCAGCGACTTCCTCGCCGACCAGAGCGATTTCTTCCTCGTCGCCGTTCGTCGCCCGACGTTCCGCCGCAGCGCGCTTGAGATAGGCGGCACGCTCCCACGGTTCGGCCTCGACATGGCCAAGGATCGCCATCGAGATGATGCGGTCGCCGTCGCCGAGATTGATGCCACGAACGCCGATCGAGTTGCGGCCGGCAAAGACGCGCACGTCGTCGACCGGGAAGCGGATGCACTGGCCGAGCGCTGTCGTCAGCATGACGTCGTCATGCTCCGTACAGGTGTCGACGGAAAGGATCTCGTCGCCCTCTTCCTCGAGCTTCATCGCGATCTTGCCGTTGCGGTTGACCTGGACGAAGTCCGACAGCTTGTTGCGGCGAACCGTGCCGCGGGTCGTCGAGAACATGACGTCGAGGTTTTCCCAGGTTGCCTCATCCTCGGGCAGCGGCATGATTGTCGTGATGCGTTCGCCGGGTTCCAGAGGCAGCATGTTGATCAGAGCCTTGCCGCGCGATTGCGGCGTGCCGATCGGCAGGCGCCAGACCTTCTCCTTGTAGACGATGCCACGCGAGGAGAAGAACAGGACCGGCGTATGGGTATTAGCAACGAATAGCCGGGTAACGAAATCCTCGTCCCGGGTCGCCATGCCCGAACGGCCCTTACCGCCACGGCGCTGCGCGCGGTAGGTCGTCAGCGGCACGCGCTTGATGTAGCCGAGATGCGAGACGGTCACGACCATGTCTTCACGGGCGATGAGATCCTCATCGTCCATGTCGGGGCCGCCTTCCATGATCTCGGACCGGCGCGGGGTGCCGAACTCGTCGCGGATGGCGACGAGTTCGTCCTTGACGATGCTCATGATACGCAGGCGCGACGACAGGATGTCGAGGTAATCCTTGATTTCCTCGCCGATCTTGTTGAGTTCGTCGCCGATTTCGTCGCGGCCGAGCGCTGTCAGGCGCTGCAGGCGCAGGTCGAGGATGGCGCGGGCCTGCTCTTCCGAGAGGTTGTAGGTGCCGTCCTCGTTGATGCGGTGGCGCGGGTCGTCGATGAGGCGGATGAGGCTCTCGACGTCATGGGCCGGCCAGCGGCGCTCCATCAACTGCTCGCGCGCCGTCTGCGGGTCGGGCGCATGGCGGATGAGCTTGATGATTTCGTCGATGTTGGCAACCGCGATGGCAAGACCGACGAGCACATGGGCACGGTCACGCGCCTTGCGCAGCAGGTATTTCGTACGCCGGCTAACAACTTCCTCGCGGAACGAGACAAAGGCGCGCAGCATGTCGAGCAGCGTCATGTGCTCGGGCTTGCCGCCGTTCAATGCCACCATGTTGCAGCCAAACGAGGTCTGCAGCGGCGTGTAGCGATAAAGCTGGTTCAGGATGACGTCGGCATTGGCATCGCGCTTCAGTTCGATGACGACGCGGTAGCCCTGGCGGTCCGATTCGTCACGCAGGTCCGAGATGCCTTCGATACGCTTCTCGCGGACCAGCTCGGCCATCTTCTCGATCATCGTCGCCTTGTTCACCTGGAACGGGATCTCGGTGATGATGATCTGCTCGCGGTCGCCGCGCATCGGCTCGATATGGGCGCGGCCGCGCATGATGACGGAGCCGCGGCCGGTCTCGTAGGCCGAGCGGATGCCCGAGCGGCCAAGGATCAGCGCGCCAGTCGGGAAATCGGGGCCGGGGATGATTTCCATCAGTTCCGGCAGTTCGATCGCCGGATTGTCGATCAGCGCCATGCAGCCGTTGATGACTTCGACCAGGTTGTGCGGCGGAATGTTCGTCGCCATGCCGACGGCAATACCGCCGGCGCCGTTAACGAGCAGGTTCGGGAACTTCGCGGGAACGACCGCCGGCTCCTGCAGGGTGCCGTCATAGTTGTCGCGGAAGTCGACCGTTTCCTTGTCGAGATCGTCGAGAAGCGAATGCGCGGCCTTCTGCAGGCGGCATTCGGTGTAGCGCTCGGCCGCCGGCGGGTCGCCGTCGACCGAACCGAAGTTGCCCTGGCCGTCGATCAGCGGCAGGCGGAGCGACCAGTCCTGCGCCATGCGCGCCAGCGCGTCGTAGATCGCGGCGTTGCCGTGCGGGTGGTACTTACCCATCACGTCCCCGGTCACACGGGCGCATTTGACGTATTTCTTGTTCCAGTCGATGCCGAGCTCGCTCATCCCGTAGAGGATGCGGCGGTGCACGGGTTTCAGACCGTCACGCACGTCGGGAAGCGCGCGGCTGACGATAACGCTCATCGCGTAATCGAGATAGGACCGCTGCATTTCCTCGATGATGGAAATCGGCTCGATGCCTGGCGGAGTTTTTCCGCCGCCGGGGGTGCTTTGCTCAGTCAATGGTGATCACGATCTTTGTTCAGAATCAGTCGGATATTTATAGCGGATTGCCATCGGAAGCGCCAATTTGCGGCCTTTGGCGCCACTTGCCCGCCAGACTGTGAAGATGTCCTTGTAATGCCTTGATTCGCTGTACGATTCACCCAGTTATCCCAATCGGGACCGGTGAGCCGCACAGCAGTTGTGAACAGTCTTTTGCCGCCGGAGCAGGCTTTTCTAGGGCATCGCGCCGGAAATCGGAAGAGCCTGTCCGTCAAAGCCCGACGCGCCGCGGATTTCCGGCCTCTACGCTCGCAGCGATTGCTGATTAAGTCATTGCTGAGACTTTGTTTGTCTGCCCCTTCCCAATGCCCGGCCGCTTGCCTAACAATGTAGACATGCCACCGGGAAAACCCGGGGCTAAAATCCGGAAGGGGAAACGGATGTTCAATGTCGACCTCCTGGTCAATGCGCTGACGACGCTTCTCGTCACGCTCGATCCGCCTGGCCTCGCGCCGATCTTCCTGAGCCTCACGGTCGGCCTCAGCCGGCAGGAGCGCTTTCAGGTGGCCACCCGTGGCTCGCTGATCGCCTTCTTCATCCTGGCGGCCTTTGCGCTCTTCGGAAACAGCATCCTCGGCCTGCTCGGCATCTCGATCGGCGCCTTCCGCATCGCCGGCGGCCTGCTGCTCTTCTGGATCGCCTTCGAGATGATTTTCGAGAAGCGCCAGGAGCGCAAGGAAAAGACCGGCGAGAATGCGACGGTCAAGGACCACATTCACAACATCGCGGTCTTCCCGCTGGCCCTGCCGCTCATTGCCGGGCCGGGCGCGATTTCGGCAACGATCCTGCTTGCCGGCTCGTTCCCGACCGCTGTCGAGCGCACTCAGCTCCTGATCGTCATCGCGCTGTCGATGCTCAGCCTGTTTCTGGCGCTGGTCATCGCTGAACGCGTCGATCGCTTTCTCGGCGTCACCGGCCGCGCCATCCTCACCCGACTGCTCGGCGTAATCCTGGCAGCACTCGCGGTGCAGTTCGTCGTCGACGGCGTCAAATCCGCGATGACGACCTGAGGTCGGATGGCTGGGCGCATCCTTCGCCCGATGCAGTCGAAGTAGACCGGAAACGAAAAACGCCACGTCCTCGGGACGTGGCGTTTTCTTCTGTAAATAGGATCCGCTAGCGATCAGAACGGGATATCGTCGTCCATGTCGCGCGAGAAGCCGCCGCCCTGGCCGCCTTGACCGCCCTGGCCACCGCCCGAGCGACCGCCGCCAGAGGACTGGCGCGGCTGGTCGTAATCGTCGTAACCGCCGCCCCCATAGTTGCCGCCGCCGCCGAAGTCACCCGCTCCACCGCCGCCGCGGCTGACACCGGAGCCGCCGCCTTCGCCGCGGCCGTCAAGCATGGTCAGCGTCGAGTTGAAGCCCTGCAGCACGACTTCGGTCGAGTAACGGTCGTTGCCGTTCTGGTCCTGCCACTTGCGTGTCTGCAGCGCGCCCTCGATGTAGAGCTTGGCGCCCTTCTTCACATATTGCTCGACAACCTTGCAGAGGCCTTCGTTGAAGACCACGACCGTGTGCCATTCGGTCTTTTCCTTGCGCTCACCGCTGTTGCGGTCGCGCCAGGTCTCCGACGTTGCAATGCGCAGGTTGGCGATCGGCCGGCCGTCCTGCGTGCGCCGGATTTCCGGGTCTGCCCCGACATTTCCGATCAAGATCACCTTGTTGACGCTTCCAGCCATGTTGCTTTTCCCGTGGTTTCACCGGGCCATGGACCCGGCTTGGAATTTCAAGAGCGCGCATCTTAGCGGCCTGATGCCGCCGATACGCCCCGCCTCGCACATAATCCACAACAGTTTTGGTCGTTTTATGGGCGATTTGTTCTTTATTTGTTCTAGTATTTGGCTATGATCCTGTCAACCGACTCGAATTGGCCGCCTGTTTTGCCGATTGCGCCTCGACATGGGCGTTAGCGTCATTACATAGGGGGCTTTCAACCGACATGCAAAAGCTGGCTTCCGATGAGTGAACTCAAGACCATCTCCATTCGTGGTGCGCGCGAGCACAATCTGAAAGGCATCGACCTCGATCTGCCGCGCAACAAGCTGATCGTGATGACCGGCCTTTCCGGCTCGGGCAAGTCGTCGCTTGCTTTCGATACGATCTATGCCGAAGGCCAGCGTCGCTATGTCGAAAGCCTTTCGGCCTATGCGCGCCAGTTCCTCGAAATGATGCAGAAGCCGGACGTCGACCAGATCGACGGCCTGTCTCCGGCGATCTCGATCGAGCAGAAGACGACGTCGCGCAATCCGCGCTCGACGGTCGGTACCGTCACCGAAATCTACGACTATATGCGCCTGCTCTTTGCGCGCGTCGGGGTCCCCTATTCGCCGGCGACGGGTCTGCCGATCGAAAGCCAGACGGTGAGCCAGATGGTCGACCGGGTGCTCGAATTCGGCGAAGGCACGCGCCTCTATATTCTTGCGCCGCTCGTGCGCGGCCGCAAGGGCGAGTACAAGAAAGAACTCGCCGAGCTGATGAAGAAGGGCTTTCAGCGCGTCAAGGTCGACGGCACCTTCTACGAGATCGCCGAGGTGCCCGCACTCGACAAGAAGTACAAGCATGACATCGACGTCGTGGTCGACCGCGTGGTCGTGCGGCCCGACCTCGCCTCGCGCCTTGCCGACAGCCTTGAGACCTGCCTGACGCTCGCCGATGGCCTCGCAGTCGCCGAATTCGCCGACAAGCCGCTGCCACCCGAGGAGACCGCTGCCGGCGGCTCGGCCAACAAGTCGCTGAACGAAACCCACGAGCGCGTGCTGTTTTCGGAAAAGTTCGCCTGCCCGGTTTCCGGCTTCACCATTTCCGAGATCGAGCCGCGGCTGTTCTCGTTCAACAACCCCTTCGGCGCGTGCCCGACCTGCGACGGTCTCGGCAGCCAGCAGAAGATCGACACGGCGCTGATCGTGCCGGAAGAGCACCGGACGCTGCGCGACGGCGCAATTGCGCCCTGGGCGAAATCCTCCTCTCCCTACTACAACCAGACGCTGGAAGCGCTCGGCAAGGTCTTCGGCTTCAAACTCGGCAGCCGCTGGAACGAGCTGTCGACTGCGGCGCAGAACGCGATCCTGCACGGAACGGAAGAGAAGATCGTCTTCCATTACGAGGACGGTGCCCGCTCCTACAACACCACCAAGAACTTCGAGGGCATCGTGCCCAATCTCGAACGCCGCTGGAAGGAAACCGACAGCGCCTGGGCGCGCGAGGAGATCGAGCGCTACATGTCGGCTGCGCCCTGCCCGGCTTGCGCCGGTTTCCGCCTGAAGCCGGAGGCGCTGGCGGTCAAAATCGACAAGCTGCATATCGGTCAGGTGACCGAAATGTCGATCCGCGTTGCACGCGACTGGTTCGAGGTCCTGCCGGAGCATCTGAATGCCAAGCAGAACGAAATCGCCGTCCGCATCCTGAAGGAAATCCGTGACCGACTGCGCTTCCTCAACGACGTCGGTCTCGAATATCTGAGCCTGTCGCGCAATTCCGGAACGCTCTCAGGCGGTGAAAGCCAGCGCATTCGGCTGGCTTCGCAGATCGGCTCCGGCCTCACCGGCGTTCTCTACGTGCTCGACGAGCCGTCGATCGGCTTGCACCAGCGCGACAACGCCCGCCTGCTGGACACGCTTCGGCATCTGCGCGACATCGGCAACACGGTGATCGTCGTCGAACATGACGAAGACGCGATCCTGACGTCCGACTATGTCGTCGATATCGGCCCGGCTGCCGGCATCCATGGCGGCGAAGTCATCGCGCAAGGGTCGCCGTCGGACATCATGGCCAATCCGAAATCGCTGACCGGCAAGTATCTGTCCGGCGAGCTTTCGGTTGCCGTTCCCTCCGAACGCCGCAAGCCGAAGAAGAAAAAGGAAATCACCGTCGTCGGCGCCCGCGCCAACAACCTGAAGAACGTCACCGCCTCGATCCCGCTCGGCGTCTTCACCGCCGTTACCGGTGTCTCCGGCGGCGGCAAGTCGACCTTCCTGATCGAGACGCTCTACAAGGCCGCCGCCCGCCGCATCATGGGCGCGCGCGAAAACCCGGCCGAGCACGACCGCATCGATGGCTTCGAGCATATCGACAAGGTGATCGACATCGACCAGTCGCCGATCGGTCGTACCCCGCGCTCGAACCCGGCAACCTATACCGGCGCCTTCACGCCGATCCGTGACTGGTTCGCCGGCCTGCCGGAAGCCAAGGCACGCGGATATCAGCCGGGCCGCTTCTCCTTCAATGTCAAGGGCGGCCGCTGCGAGGCCTGCCAAGGCGACGGCGTCATCAAGATCGAGATGCACTTCCTGCCGGATGTCTACGTCACCTGCGACGTCTGCCACGGCAAGCGCTACAACCGCGAAACGCTCGACGTGCATTTCAAGGGCAAGTCGATCGCCGACGTGCTCGACATGACCGTCGAGGAAGGCGTCGACTTTTTCGCCGCCGTTCCCTCGGTGCGCGACAAGCTCGTCACGCTCAACCAGGTCGGCCTCGGCTATATCAAGGTCGGCCAGCAGGCCAACACGCTCTCGGGCGGTGAGGCCCAGCGCGTCAAGCTCGCCAAGGAACTGTCGAAGCGCTCGACCGGTCGCACGCTCTACATTCTCGACGAGCCGACCACCGGCTTGCATTTCCACGATGTCGCCAAGCTTCTTGAAGTTCTGCATGAGCTCGTCAACCAGGGCAATTCGGTCGTCGTCATCGAGCACAATCTCGAAGTCATCAAGACTGCCGACTGGGTGATCGACTTCGGCCCTGAAGGCGGCGACGGCGGCGGCGAAGTCATCGCCAAGGGCACGCCGGAAGACGTGGTCAAGGAAAAGCGGTCCTATACCGGCCAGTTCCTGAAGGAGCTGCTGGAGCGCCGGCCGATGAAGAAGGTCGAAGCAGCAGAGTAAGTCTGCCGATCTGGTCGGCGCGCTTTAGGAGTGATCACGGCATGATACGGCCTGCTCGTCTGGAAGATCTGGCCGCCGTTCAAAGCGTGACGGAGGCGGCCTATGAGCCCTATCGGGCGCTCTTTGGTGGGCCGCCGCTCCCGGTCACCGAGGACTACGCGCCTCGCATCCTTCGCGACGAGGTCTGGCTTCGGGAGCGAGATGAGGTTGTCTCGGCACTTGCCGTTTTCGAACGGCACGCCGATCACCTTATGATCTTCAGCCTTGCGGTTGCCCCGGCCTATCAGCGCCAGGGGTTCGGCATCGAATTGCTGCGCTTCGTGGATGCCAAAGCGGCCGAGTGGGGCTTGCCGGAGGTGCGGCTCTACACCAATTCACGCATGGAGCGAAACATCGCGCTCTATCGCGCCTATGGATTTCAAGAAACGGGTCGCCGACCCAATCCCTATCGTCCAGGGTGGGCACTCGTGGACATGACGAAATCGATCAAAGACTGAAAAGCACGCGGTCAAGCGATGGCCGTTGTTGAGGAGGATGGCATGGCAAAATCCGGAAAGATCCGCGTTGGTATCGGCGGCTGGACCTTCGAGCCCTGGGAAGGCACCTTCTATCCCGACACGCTGGCAAAGAAGCGGCAGCTCGAATATGCCGGCAAGCAGTTGCGGGCAATCGAGGTGAACGGCACCTACTATTCGTCGCAGAAGCCGGAGACCTTCGCCAAGTGGGCGTCGGAAGTGCCTGATGATTTCATCTTCTCCCTGAAGGCGAGCCGCTTCGTCACCAACCGCAAGGTTCTCTCGGAAGCCGGTGAATCCATGGAGCGATTCCTGACGCAGGGACTGACCGAGCTTGGGCCTCATCTCGGCCCCATCCTCTGGCAATTTGCGCCGACGAAGAAGTTCGAGCCCGACGATTTCGAAGGCTTTTTGAAGCTTCTGCCGGATAAGCAGGACGGCTTGCCGCTGCGCCATGTGGTCGAGGTCCGCAACCCGACCTTTCAGTCTCCGGATTTTGTCTCCCTGTTGGAGAAATACGGCGTCGCCGTGGTGCTCGCCGAGCATGCGGACTATCCGATGATCGCCGATGTCACTGCCGATTTTGTCTATCTGCGCCTGCAAAAGGGCAGCGACGACATCAAGACTTGCTATGCTGCCGACAAGCTCGACCTCTGGGCCGAGCGTGCCAAGGCGTTTGCGGCGGGCGACGAGCCGAGTGGGCTTGAAAAAAGTGCGCCTGATCGCACGGCCAAGAAGGAGCCGCGTGACGTGTTTGCCTACTTCATCACCGAGGGCAAGGTGAATGCGCCGAACGGCGCACGCGAGCTGCAAAAGCGCGTCGATTGAGATCAGCAGGGCCAGACCGCGCGCAGACGCGTCTGGCCCGCCTAGGGCGCATCCGCGCCCGAGAGCCCCACCACGCTTGGAGTTTCGGGCCTGTCGCAAGGCGTTGATGTTCAGGCGTGCTGAGGCCGCGCCGACGTCGGCTGCGAACCAAATGCCGGTGCTTACGGGCCCGCCAAAAAACGAATCACTGCCCCACCCCATATCGCTTTCACCGATGCAACCGAGCCTGCTGTAAGGGACACTTTTTATGCGGGTTTTTACCCGTCAAAATTTCGATTGCGTGCCGACCGTTGCGTCAGTCTCACAGGCAACCTCCGGAAGTGCCTGATTTTCATGGCGTTGACCGATGTCCCCGTTTTCCACAGCCGGTCCACACAACATCTAGGGCTCAAACTTCCGTCACAAACCACCCCTTGACGCCTCCGGACGATTCACGGTTAATGGATTTCACGTTGCAACGGCGGCGGACCGGATTGTTCAAGTCCCGGTTCCTCTCCCCAAATCGGCGGTTCTGAAAGGCGGCAGTCATGGATTTCACCATGGGGTCGCCCTGAGGATTTCTGTGCGATTTTTCGGGTCCACCGGGGCAATATTTGGCTGGCATCAAGAAGTTGTTGATACTATATTTAGTATTTGCAGACAGCCTATCTCACAAGATACAGGGTCACCCAATTATGGGTTTCTCTCCAAGGACGGAAGCTGAGACTGGCTGCGGGATGCCCTCGCGGCCGGGCGGGGACAATTGCGCCTGTGGCGGGCGCTAGGCAACACGAAGGACCAGGGACAATGAAGATCGAACGTCGTTTCACAAAAGCCGGGCAATCCGCCTATGCGGAGATCGAATTCCGCAAGGCTACGAGTGAAATCAAGAACCCCGATGGTTCGATCGTTTTCCGCCTTGCCGATATCGACGTGCCGGCTCAGTTCAGCCAGGTTGCCGCCGACATTCTCGCCCAGAAGTATTTCCGCAAGGCCGGCGTTCCCGCCAAGATGAAGCGCGTCGAGGAGAACGATGTCCCCTCCTTCCTCTGGCGCGCGGTTCCCGACACGGATGCGCTGAAGGCGCTGCCGAAGGATGAGCAGTACGGTTCCGAAACCGATGCCCGTCAGGTCTTCGATCGCCTGGCCGGCACCTGGGCCTATTGGGGCTGGAAGGGCGGCTACTTCGACACCGAGGAAGACGCTTCGGCCTTCCAGGACGAACTTGCCTACATGCTCGCCACCCAGCGCGTCGCGCCGAACTCGCCGCAATGGTTCAACACCGGCCTCCACTGGGCCTATGGCATCGACGGCCCCGGCCAGGGCCACTTCTATGTCGACCCCTTTACCGGCAAGCTGACCAAGTCCAAGTCGGCCTATGAGCATCCGCAACCGCATGCCTGCTTCATCCAGTCGGTCGGTGACGATCTCGTCAACGAAGGCGGCATCATGGATCTCTGGGTGCGTGAAGCGCGCCTGTTCAAGTACGGTTCTGGCACCGGCTCCAACTTCTCGTATCTGCGCAGCGAAGGCGAAAAGCTCTCGGGCGGCGGCAAATCCTCCGGCCTGATGTCGTTCCTGAAGATCGGCGACCGTGCTGCCGGTGCCATCAAGTCGGGCGGCACCACCCGCCGCGCCGCCAAGATGGTCGTCGTCGACATCGACCATCCGGATATCGAGGAATACATCAACTGGAAGGTCAAGGAGGAGCAGAAGGTTGCCGCCCTCGTCACCGGTTCCAAGGTCGTCGCCAAGCATCTGAAGGCGATCATGAAGGCCTGCGTCAACTGCGAAGGCACCGACGACGCCTGCTATGACCCGAAGCAGAACCCGGCGCTGAAGCGCGAGATCCGCGCGGCCAAGCAGGCGCTGGTTCCGGAAAACTACGTCCAGCGCGTTATCCAGTTCGCGAAGCAAGGCTACAAGGACCTTGAGTTCAAGACCTACGACACCGACTGGGATTCGGAAGCCTACCTCACGGTTTCGGGCCAGAACTCCAACAACTCGGTCTCGATCAAGGACGACTTCCTGCGCGCCGTCGAAACCGATGGCGACTGGCACCTGACCGCCCGCAAGGACGGCCGCGTCATGAAGACGCTGAAGGCACGCGACCTCTGGGAATCGATTTCCTACGCCGCCTGGGCGTCGGCCGATCCGGGCCTGCACTTCAACACGACGATGAACGACTGGCACACGAGCCCCGCTGCCGGCCCGATCCGCGCATCGAACCCGTGCTCGGAGTACATGTTCCTCGACGACACCGCCTGCAACCTCGCCTCCCTGAACCTGATGATGTTCAAGGACGCGGCGACCAAGCGCATCAACATCGCAGACTACGAGCACGCCGTCCGCCTGTGGACGATCGTTCTCGAAGTCTCGGTCATGATGGCGCAGTTCCCGTCCCGCGAGATTGCCGAGCTTTCCTATGAATACCGCACGCTAGGCCTTGGCTACGCCAACATCGGCGGCCTCTTGATGTCCTCGGGCATTCCCTATGACTCGACCGAAGGCCGCGCCATCGCCGGTGCGCTGACGGCGATCATGACCGGTGTCTCCTATGCCACCTCGGCCGAGATGGCCGAAAAGCTCGGTCCGTTCCCGGGCTTTGCGCCAAACCGCGACAACATGCTGCGCGTCATCCGCAACCATCGCCGCGCCGCCTATGGCGAGACGACCGGTTACGAAGCGCTTTCGGTCAACCCGGTCGCGCTCATCCATGCCGACAATCCGGACCAGGACCTCGTCATCCACGCCATGAGCGCCTGGGACAAGGCACTGGAACTCGGCGAAAAGCACGGCTATCGCAACGCCCAGGCAACGGTTATCGCACCGACCGGCACGATCGGCCTCGTCATGGACTGCGACACGACCGGCATCGAACCTGACTTCGCGCTGGTCAAGTTCAAGAAGCTCGCCGGCGGCGGCTACTTCAAGATCATCAACCGCGCCGTTCCGGAAGCGCTGCGCTCTCTCGGCTACAGCGAAAGCCAGATCGCCGAAATCGAAGCTTACGCAGTCGGTCACGGCAACCTGAACCAGGCTCCGGCGATCAACCCGTCGACGCTGAAGGCCAAGGGCTTCACCGACGAGAAGGTGGAAGCCGTCAACGCCGCCCTGAAGTCCGCTTTCGACATCAAGTTCGTCTTCAACCAGTGGACGCTCGGCGCCGACTTCCTCAAGGGCACGCTCAAGGTCTCCGACGAACAGCTCGCTGCGATGGACTTCAACCTGCTCGACCACATGGGCTTCTCCAAGAAGGACATCGAAGCGGCGAACATTCACGTCTGCGGCGCGATGACACTCGAAGGTGCACCGTTCCTGAAGAACGAGCACCTGCCCGTCTTCGATTGCGCCAACCCCTGCGGCAAGATCGGCAAGCGTTATCTTTCGGTCGAAAGCCACATCCGCATGATGGCGGCCGCCCAGCCGTTCATCTCGGGCGCGATCTCCAAGACGATCAACATGCCGAACGAGGCGACCGTCGAGGACTGCAAGAACGCCTACATGCTTTCGTGGAAGCTGGCGCTGAAGGCAAACGCGCTCTACCGTGACGGCTCCAAGCTGTCGCAGCCGCTGAACGCCTCGCTGATCGAGGACGACAAGGACGAGGATGCACTGGAGGATCTGATCCAGGCGCCCGCCGCCGCCCAGGCTGTCACCATCACCGAGAAGATCGTCGAGCGCGTCATCGAGAAGGTGATCCGCGCCCGCGAAAAGCTGCCGAACCGCCGCCAGGGCTACACCCAGAAGGCCGTCGTCGGTGGTCACAAGGTGTATCTGCGCACCGGCGAATTCGGTGACGGCCGCCTCGGCGAGATCTTCATCGACATGCACAAGGAAGGGGCCGCCTTCCGTGCGATGATGAACAACTTTGCCATCGCCATCTCGCTCGGCCTGCAGTACGGCGTGCCGCTCGAAGAATATGTGGAGGCCTTCACCTTCACCAAGTTCGAGCCGGCCGGCATGGTCCAGGGCAACGACGCGATCAAGAACGCGACGTCGATCCTCGACTACGTCTTCCGCGAACTGGCGGTTTCCTATCTCGGCCGTCACGACCTCGCCCATGTCGACACGTCAGACTTCGGCAACACCGCGCTCGGCAAGGGCATTCAGGAAGGCAAGACCAACCTGATCTCGACCGGCTGGACCCGCGGCTACAAGCCGACGATCGTCGGCGGCACCGGTGACCGGGCCTCCAGCGAGCCGAAGGGCTCGTCGACGGCAGCCCCTGCCCGCGCCTCCTCTGGCGCAACCGTAACGGCGATCGCCGGAAACACGGTGCGCAAGATCGAGACGACGACGGCGATCGCAACCTCCGAAATCGTCGCCTTCAAGCGCGACTATGAAGAGCGCGCTGCTGAACTGGCAGAAGAGATCGCCGACGAAGTCGAGCAGGAAGTAACCGCCCTCTTCTCCGACAAGGCGGCCGCCGAAGCGGCATCGGCCAAGTCGGACGCCAAGAAGGTGGAAGCTGAGCGCCGCGCCCGCTCGATCATGCAGGGCTACACCGGCAACATGTGCACCGAATGCCAAAACTTCACGATGGTGCGCAACGGTACCTGCGAGAAGTGCGACACCTGCGGCGCGACGAGCGGCTGCAGCTAAGCGGCCCGTCGTCGTTGATGACGACGACGACCACCATCATTGCCAACCCGAGGTTTTCCTCGGGTTGGATTTCTCTAGAGAACAAAACGAGAATTTATAGACCGAACCACCATTCGACCAAGTTCCCATCATGCTCACCCCGATCATAGACATCCTTCTCGAAGACCCCAATCGGAATGACCTCAGCGGCATCGTTGCGCCGCTGGATGCCTATAACGATGCCCATAGCGGCATGGTCGATCTGCCCGGTTTTGCCATCGTGCTTCGCGATCCGGAGACGAAAGTCGCGACGGGCGGGCTCTATGCGACGGATGGCTATGGCTGGGCCTTTATCCGTTACCTCGCCGTCCCTGATGAGTACCGCGGCCAGGGCCTTGGCCGGCGCCTTGTCGAAGAAGCGGAGAAGATCGCGCGCCAGCGCGGCTATGTCGGCCTTTGGCTCGACACCTTCGAATTCCAGGCCAGGCCCTTTTATGAAAAACTCGGCTTCGAAGTTTTCGGCGAGCTTGAAGGTGGTGATGGGGCGATTGCGCGCTACTTTCTAAAGAAGCGATTCTGACGCCGGGAAGCCACGATCCGAAGAAGCAACCGCGCTTTGGGGGCCCGAAAGCGAGAGTATGCGGCTGCCCCTACGGTATACACGGCCCGACGCTTATTCCGGACGGACGCCCTTTTTGCCCTGTAGCGCGTTTGTGGTCACCCGAATCGCCGGCTGCCGTTTACGTCCTTGCCGATGATCTCCCGGATAATGGTCAGGGTTTCCTTCGCCGCCTCCTTGGGTGCGAGTGCGGTATCGGCGACGTTGCTGACCAGCTTCGTCATATCGTGATCGATATCCTTCTCAGCCCAACGCTTGCCCTTCGCAACCGTGATGTAGACCGAGTAGGCGTGGTGCATGGTTCCGGGCCGCTCGCCGATGATGTGGAGAATTCCGCGAAACGTGTTGGGATCGGCGTCGGCAAACAGCATCTCGCCAATCCGGTAGCCGGCCCGCACTCTGCCGCTGGTGACCAGGATATTCTTGTCGCTCACCGACACGCCGGCATCGCCGAGCAGCCTGCGCATCTCCTCCAGATAGGGCGAAAGATGGCCGTCATCCATGATGGCCTTGGCGTTCAGACCATCTGAGATGACAATCTGGCCCTTGGGCATATCGCCTGTCCAGGACGTCCTGATCGCGTCAATCGCCCTGATTGAGTCCGGGCTCAGCGTTTCACCGGTCGTCGGATGCGCGATGTAGTCGTTCCGGTCCTTGGACAGGGTGCGAACCGGAACGACGCTGGGCACTGCCGCTATGAACTCCGGCGTAAGCTCGGCCCAAAGAGAGAGTTTGGCGTCGTCATAAAGACCCCTCACTTTCGTCGCGAGCGTCGGGTTGAGATCCCATATCTTCTCACCGTGGCCCGTGGCCAGGTCGACGCCTCTTGCCTCGACCTCCGTCATCATCCGCCTGCCCTCGGCGTAAACGGCGTCCTTGGAGCGCTTGTCCCCCTTGGCGAGGCGGTACTGATAATAGACCCAAAGAGGATCGCCGTATTTTGACGTGTAGCTGTTGTCCTTGTCGACAATTCCAAGGCGTTTGTAGAAATCCCACATCGCATCGTTGACCTTGAAGCCAAACTTATCCCTCACGCGTACATGGTCCTGAAATGCGGTCGTGAGATAGCTCAACATCGGGTCGTTCTTGGTCGGCAGAGCGATCAGATAGGCCGGATTGGCCGGCATGATCTGGTCCTGGCACCAATCCAGATCGTCCAGGCTGACAGTCATGTGCAGGGTCGTGCATATATCGAGCCCGATGGTCAGCCCATGGAGCTTGCCCATGACCATGTCCTCGAGGCAGCACCGCACGAGTTGTTCTCGGCTCTTGAAGACCTCCGGCCCAATGAAGCCGGCAACATCGTTGACATGCAGCCATGCGCCTTTCGGCTGCACTTTCGCAAGCTCCATGCCGACAGCCCGGCTGAACCCGTACTTCCGGGACTCAAGCACCATCATGTCGACGCCGTTTGCCGCGCCGTTGGTGAATTCCGAGCCCTGTCCGGTTTCGAAGTAAAGGCCGTATCGCTCCCCTGCCTTGGCGCGTGCGTACTTCAGGATCTTCTCATTGGTGATGTCGAAGATCTTGTTGCAATCATCCGTACCGGCAAGGCTCTGGAACACGGTGGAAACTGTGCCGGGGAAGTCTTCGCTTACCTCACCTTGGACGTCGATGTGAGCGAGCACGCACCACGGAATGACGTCGACCAGCTTGAACGTATCCACGATGTCCTTGAGCGCCCGCTCCACCGTGACGACGCTGTCGACGGTGCTGTCCACCGGGTTGGTGCCGATGACGATGTCGCCGGTCGCATAGGAAAACGCATCGAAGACCTGCCACATGATGTCATCGGGGTGGTCGGTCGGCGAATTCGGCTGGATACGTGCGCCCATGTATCCCTTGGCCCCCAACTTCGTGCCGGGCATGACATTGAAAATCTTCTGGCTGACGGCCACCAGCTCTTCATTGCTCATCAGCTTCGGCACGCAGCCGATGGTATCGCTGGTCAGGCCATACATGACGCCTTTGATCTCATCTTCCGATCTGGTCAGAAGAAATTCCTTCAGCTGGCCCATCGTCCAGTCTTTCAGCTTTTCTTGTTGAGCCCTGTCGGTGGTCTGCCAAATCAGTCGTTGCAGATCGTCCTCAAACAGCGGGTGCTGATCGAGGTCTGCGATCTTCGTTCTTGCCAGAAGGGCTCGGGCGTTCGTTCGGGACGTATCATTTTCCGCAGCCACGGCGATCGTCTGGTCTCCTTCCTTGAACGCATTCGCGCATCCCAGAACCTGCCGGTAGGTCGTCTCGTCAAAGCCGCCCTTGATCCTGCTGATATAGGCAAAGACGTCCTCATCCTGCTTCACGTCGTCGATCACGAGGTTGCTTGGGCCTGGCGCGGCACGGGCAGCATGACTGTAGGCTGTTAGCGTGGCCGCCGCAGTTCCCGCCACCAGCAGGAGATCGCGCCTGGACAGTGCATGCTGGTCTGAGAACATGCCTTTGCTCATTGCCATTTCCTTTCTGCAAAAGGTCTATCGGCATCTCGCCGGAAGGCCCTCTGGTGACCGGCGATCTAAGGAAGGCGCATAAGAGTAAATGCTCGACACGTGTCGCTTGGGCATCGACACGGACCCGGCGAGCCTCGACCAGCCGGGCCTGTCAAAGTCGATTACTGCAGGCTCATCACGATGCGACCGTCGATCTTCCCGGCTTCCATGCGGCGGAAGATCTCGTTGATATTCTCGAGGCTATCCCACGAGAAATGCGGCGCGACTTTGCCTTCAGCGGCGAACTGGAGCGACTCTTCCAGGTCCTGGCGGGTGCCGACGATCGATCCACGCACGGTGATGCGCTTAAGAACAGTCTCAAAGACCGGTACCGAGATCATACCTGGGGGCAAGCCGACGAGCGCCATGGTGCCGCGCGAACGCAGGAAACCGAACGCCTGTTCCATCGCAGCGGGCGAGACTGCAGTCACAAGCGCTCCATGCACGCCGCCGGTGGCCTTGATTACCTGCTCGACCGCATCCTTGGCCTTGCCGTTGACTGTCAGGTCGGCGCCCAATTGCTTTGCAAGTGCCAGCTTGTCGTCGAAGATGTCCGCCGCGACGACATGCATGCCCATCGCCTTTGCGTACTGCACGGCCATGTGGCCAAGCCCCCCGATGCCGGAGATGGCAACCCATTCACCGGGACGGACTTCCGTTTCCTTCAACCCCTTGTAAACGGTGACCCCGGCACACAGAACCGGCGCGGCAGGACCGAACTCCAGCCCATTGGGCAGGCTGCCGACGAAATCAGGATCCGCCAGGCCATATTCGGCGAACGTCCCGTTGACCGAGTATCCCGTGTTCGACTGGGCCGCACACAGCGTCTCCCAACCGGTGCGGCAATGCGGACAGTAGCCGCAGGCGCTGTGAAGCCAGGGAACGCCGACCCTGTCGCCCTCTTTCACTCTTTTGACACCTGCGCCGACCGCCGAGACATAGCCGACACCCTCGTGCCCGGGAATGAATGGTGGGCTGGGCTTCACCGGCCAGTCGCCATTTGCAGCATGGAGATCGGTATGGCAAACGCCCGTTGCTTCGTATTTCACCAGGATCTGTCCCGGCTGCGGCGTGGGCACTGCCACTTCCTCGATCGTCAGGGGCGCGCCGAATTGCCGAACGACGGCTGCCTTCATCGCCTGAGCCATTTGCCAATCCTCCTCCAATCGCCGGGCCACGGAGAGGTTTCTTATGGGAACAGTGGGCCGGCAGGGGCCTATCTCACATACGAAAATCGTGTAATTGGCTCGAGCATCATGGCGCTCACAGCCAGTGCCCGGACGTCATTTCCTGCTTGGCGTATACCGCCAACACTTCAACGCGGTTCACGTAGCGCCATCGTCAGGTTGCAGCGTAAACCCGCCGGCAGAGTTCGACAATGGGTGGAGTGCAGAAGCGGTTCAGAGACCGACCGCCTTCGGCGCCCGGCCGGATCGAACAACGCATATCGTGCAACGGCGTTCGAGCGGGCGCGCTGGCGCGCGTATTGACAGGATCGGCGCCGGTCGTGTTGACTGAATGCTACGGGGCCGTAGCTCAGTTGGGAGAGCGCCGCAATCGCACTGCGGAGGTCGAGGGTTCGACTCCCTTCGGCTCCACCAAAACGATCAGTAGGTGCCCGGTTGCCGAGGTATCGGAACAGCGGCTGATTTGTCATCAGCAGATCGCCAGTTCGAGTCTCTCTGGGGACACCACCATGCTAAGCCACCGTCCGGCCTTCGCGAAACGCTGCCCGATCCCGTGGCCACCTGTTTTCAGAGGCTGAACGGATCCCGCGCCGATCGCTTCTCGCTCGGTGCACTGAACGGGTCGGCTTTCTTCTCCTTGGACTTGCGGCCCTCGTCGGCGATGATCTCGTCGACCGCCCGCTGGCATTTCATCAGCTCGTCGGCCGCCGGGCCGGTGCCGCGCAGGCTGAGATTCGCGATGACGCGATCTTCAAACGCGATGGCCAAGGCCCGCTTGCGCACGAAGCCCGTCAGGAACTCGGCGTCGGTGACGTTCACGAACAGAAACTTTCCGCTCGCATCACCGGCAGCGGTCGCCGAAGCGCTCCAGGGATCGGTCTTGTCGAAGCGGAAGGTCAGGTCGTACTCTTTGCCGACCTCGAGCGACCTCCAGTCGTCGCTGGCGAAGCTCATATAGAGCGGCGACTCGGAGCCCTTGGGATAGAACCCAAGGCGCAAGGTGACCCCGCCGTCGAATACCGACGAGATGAAGCAGGAGCCCTCCATCGAGGTGTCGGAAGCAACGGTCCAGCCGTCGACATCCTTCCACTTGATGATTTCGGACTCCTCAGCCGCGGCCGATCCCGCGGCGATCAGACAGCTTACCAATCCGACCAGCAATCTACGCATGCAAAACCCCCGTTTGCCCGCATTTTGATAGGTCCCCGCATCGCTGTCGAGGGTGCCTAGCCGATCCCAGGCAATATTTTAGGAATATTCACCTCTCCGCGGCAAGCGGACTGCCCATCACATGGCGAAAGGATCTTTCGATGACTTGGTCTGGCCGCCGCCGGCAAAGGGATCGTTGTTCGGCGCATTGCCACCGGCGCCCGCAAAGGGATCGTTCGCCGCTCCCTGATCGCCATTCGGGATCAAGGCGCTCACCGCCTCCTGGCACTTGAACATCTCGCTTACCGCCTTCATCGAATCACGCAGGCTGAGGCTCGCGACGACGCGCCCCTCGAAGGCCAGCGCCAAGGTGTTCTTGCGAACGAACTCGGTAAAGAAGTCGGTGTTGGAAAAGTTGACGACAAGGGCCTTGGCGCCGGTCAGATCAACACCGAACGCAACGGCCGGCCACTGACGACCACGGTCGAGCTGCAAGGCAACATCGTATTCCCGCTGCGGCTCGATGGATTTCCATTCGGCATTGCCGATCGAAAGAAACGCCAGGTTCGTCGATCCCCGCGGATAAAAGCCGATACGAAGGATAGCGCCGGCGTCATAGCTCGTCGCCGCGTAACACGAGCCTCCCAGGGAAGGATCGGATCCCACCGTCCAGGCGTTGATCCGTTTCCAGATATTCGAACGCCCTTCTTCAGCAGACGCCGCTCCAGCCGTGAGCAACAGGCCGAGCACCACCAACGACAATCTATGCATGCAACCACCCCACTTTCCACGCAAAGTTATCTTTTTTTAGAGGCCTGTCGAGACGGTGAAGGCCCTTCCCCGCAGGGATTTTTGCGCGCCCCAGGCCCGATGCGAAAGCTGGCAGCTCCGATGCATTCTCCGCGCCGGTCCATAAAGAACGGCCGAGACGAGGTTGAGATGGAGCGGCTGGCGCAAATCAGCCACAGCCTGCGGGCAAAGAGCTGTTGAACAAGGCAGAGTGATCGCCATGCTTGCTGGACTTCGGAACGAAAGCGCGGTTCACATCGTTTACCACCCCGTAGTCCCACCCCTTCATCAAGTGGACGATCACCGTGCTTGCCGCCCTGCTTCTCGCTTCGATAGTCGCATCGCCCAATATGCCTGACGTCAAGCTCAGTGCCGCGACGGTGGATGAACTCCAGACCGATTTCGAACGGGCCGTGCCGTGCCATCAGATCGATGGACGCAATGTTTGGAAGGGCGCGCTCGCGTTCTACATCCAGTCCTTCGTTTATGACGGCGATACGCCCGTTGCGACCGATGCGGCCGACGCAGTGCTTCCGGAAGACAACAGCGCCGAAACGGTGAAGGAGTTCGAAGACGCCTGCTCGGCCTCGCAAGCGACTTAAGTCTCTCCGCGAAGAGAGCCGCGATTCGTTCGAATCACGCGCGCGACCGGCCTGCCCGGCGCTGTTTTGGGACGCAACCGTCGCCGAAAACCGCCCCGCTCCCGCAAAAGTGACCAATCGCCCCCACAGAAGCAGCCAATTGCCTGAATTCACGGAATTTTAGGCACTTGCGGAACACATATGGAACAGATAGTGTCTGTTCTTGATTTGTTTCACGCCTCTGGAGCGACGTGCCATGCTGACCCGCAAGCAACAGGAATTGCTTCTGTTCATCCACGAACGCATGAAGGAGTCGGGCGTACCGCCGTCTTTCGATGAAATGAAGGATGCGCTCGACCTGGCGTCGAAGTCCGGCATTCACCGTTTGATCACGGCGCTCGAAGAACGCGGGTTCATTCGCCGGTTGCCGAACCGGGCGCGCGCGCTCGAAGTCATCAAGCTTCCGGAAGCCTACGCCGCCGGGCAGCAACAGCCGCGCAGGGGCTTCTCGCCGAGCGTGATCGAGGGCAGTCTCGGAAAGCCGCCGGCCGCCGCTCCTGCCACGCCGAAGCCGGCGCCGGTCGCCGAAAGCACGTCTGTTTCCGTCCCGGTGATGGGGCGCATCGCTGCCGGCGTGCCGATCTCGGCGATCCAGAACAACACCCATGACATTACCGTTCCGCTCGACATGATCGGCAGCGGCGAGCATTACGCCCTCGAAGTAAAGGGCGATTCGATGATCGAGGCCGGCATCTTCGATGGCGACACGGTGATCATCCGCAACGGCAACTCGGCCAATCCCGGCGACATCATCGTGGCGCTCGTGGACGACGAGGAAGCGACGCTGAAGCGCTTCCGTCGCAAGGGCGCGTCGATTGCACTCGAAGCGGCCAACCCCGCCTACGAGACGCGCATTTTCGGACCGGATCGCGTGAAGATCCAGGGCAAGCTCGTCGGGCTGATCCGCCGCTACCATTGAATTCCAGGCAGAACGCCGAATCAAAAGAGCCTCGCCACAGAAAGTGGCGAGGCTCTTTCCATTTAAGGCGACCTGAAATCCAGATCGCTTATTCGTGGATCGTGTATTCGCCGAGTTCGCAGAGATCCTGCGTGTCCTCGGTCGTATCGAGGGCCGAGCCTTCCTCGAATTCGAATCGCATGTCGTATTTGCAGACGTCCCGCCCGTCGGCAATGGTGATCTCCATGCTCTCGCCGGGGTTCAGGACCTGCCGACCGAAAACATCGTCTTCCCATTCATTGACGCCGACCGGCGACGTATAGAAATTCGTCAGTACCGCGCCGGTGTTGTTCTTCAGCTGGAAAACCAGGTCGTCCGCGCGCGCCTCCATAGCGGTCGCAGCAAAACACGCCAACGCCGTCAGGATCAGTCTCTTTTTCATTGATGCCATTGCCTCCGTTCTTAATGTTGACGGACGCTACCGATGCGGTTGATCTCAGCGGAGTCATCGTTCCCCCTCTACCGAATTCACCGAAGCGATAAGATCCGACGGAGGCATAGGAGACGTGGCTTGCGCGGACGTGTCGCGAATTTTACCGCGCTGCCCTAAGGCAGAACGCCAAACCAAATTTAACGAGGTGAGATTTTTGGAGGCCTCGCCCGGAATTGAACCGGGGTACAAGGATTTGCAGTCCTCTGCGTCACCACTCCGCCACGAGGCCTCACAGCTCGGATAACCAAGCGTTGGCGCGGATTTAGAATGATTGCAGAAAAACCGCAAGAGGCATTTTCTGAAAAACGCGCCGTCGAATTGCAGGACGGATACTTTCCACAGAACGATCGACGATGTCCGCCGATCGTCTCCCAGCTGATCTCAGCACCAGGGCGTCGGGCGCCCTTCCCACGGCCGCACGAGCCCCTCGGAAACGAGTACACGTCCAAGAGATTGGTCACCGCGTGTGACCAGGCGCAGTTTCTCGCCGGCCTTGGCATCTGATCGCCCTCCCGCCGAGATCAGCCTGAAGTCGCCTGCATTCAGCAATTCGCGCAGGCGCTGCTTGGCGTAGAAGCCGCGCGAACGCTCCTTGTCGCAGCTTGCCTGGCGGATTCGCGGTGCATCGACATCGGCGACGCGGATCGTCTCGCCATGGAAGACGAAGGTCGCGCCATCGATCACGCAGTTGTCGTTGCGAATGCCGCAAAAATAGAACTGATCGGTACGGATGGATGCCGTCTTCACCTCTTCATTCGGCCGCACGACAGGGGTTGGCGGCGTGACGCCGACATTCACCGACGGCACCGGGGCGGCCAGGGCAACCTTCGTCGCCGGGTTGGGCTTCAGATTTGGTTTGTGCCTATCCGCCTGCTGCGCAACGCGCTCCTGCGCTTCAGGAACCGCGCGCTGAGGCTTCGGCTTCGTTTCCGATCGCGATGCAAAGGCCATGACATCCGAAACCACCGGCCAGTGCCGCAACTCGGCGCGATGGTCGTAGGCCATGACGCCGCCAAGGGTCAGCGCTGCGGCCAGATACCACGGCGCCATGCCGCCCTGTTTGCTGGTGCTTCGGCCCGAACTGCGGCGTCGACGTTTCGTAGTGGCTTTGGCCATCGGTCCCCATCCTGATTCGAGACCGCATTATGCGTTTGATGGGTTGCCGAAAAGTTTTCGAGGGCACCCCAACAGAGGGGAAGACCGCGAGGAACCGGTCATTCGCCTGCGCGGCCACGGCCCTTGTTGAGAGATTCGGAATTGGTACGTGACGGCCGCGAGGAACCGAAAACTGCCGACCGCCCTGCCTCGACAACAAGATCGTTAAATCGGCGTCCGGCTCAGGAGCCGTTCGAGGAGTTGGCCTTCCCGCGCCAGCGCGCCCACCAGACGGCCAGACGACGACGGCGGCGGCGAACCGAGGGAATGTCGTGGGAAAGCACGATCAGGCCCAACGGTATCATCCAGAAGCCCAGCACGGGCAAGAAACCGAGAAAACCACAAAACACCAGCAGCGAACCCAGCAGGATCCGCAGCAGCGGAGAGTCGGGCAGCGCGATACGCCATTTGCCCAGCACGATCTGTCGTGTTTGCGGATCAATGCCGAAATGCGTCTGCTTCCTGTTTTTATTCATCATTCCCTATCCGGCGTGTTTTCCCACAATTGGGGACTTCTCCACAGCCTCGCAACGGAACTTGTCATTTTTTTTGAAAAAAGCGCTTGGCAAATCAGAAAAGCATGCGTATTAGCAGCCTCACTTCTGAAGCGCACAGCAGAACAGCGGCGCGGATGATCCCTGGTAGCTCAGCGGTAGAGCATTCGACTGTTAATCGACAGGTCGCCGGTTCGAATCCGGCCCGGGGAGCCACTTTCTAAAAGAGCCATTTGCAGCGATGCGAATGGCTCTTTTTCATTTTGCACCTATGTTCTCCAGGTGATCAATCCCCAACCTCCCGATGGTTCTTCATGACAAAGGCCGCGGCGCCGCCCATCATCGTCTGGTTCCGCAAGGATCTCCGCCTGGCCGACAATCGCGCCCTCTCGGCTGCCGCCGGCGAGGCAGCCGTCATTCCCCTCTATATTCGCGAACCCGCCGACAGCGGCAACGGTCCGCTCGGGGCGGCGCAGGCGTGGTGGCTGCACCATTCGCTCGAGGCCTTGGGCGCAAGTCTCGCGCGGCACGCTTCTCGCCTCGTTCTTCGATCAGCCGCGCCGCTTGACGTGATTGTCGAGATTGCGCGCGCAAGCGGTGCGGAGCGCATCTACTGGAACCGGCGCTACGACCCGAACGGCATCGCCACGGATACCGCGCTCAAGAAGGCGCTGGCCGAGCGGGGAATCATCGCGGAGAGCTTTGCAGGACAATTGCTGCATGAACCCATGCGGCTGCTGACGACGACGGGCGGCCCGTACCGCGTGTTCACGCCGTTCTGGCGCGCGCTCGAACTGAAAAACGAGCCAGCACCGCCTATCGACCGGCCGCACCATATAGCAGCCCCGGAAAGCTGGCCGGAATCGGAACGCCTTGACGACTGGTCGCTGCTGCCGACGAAACCGGACTGGGCGGCGACATTCAGCGAGGTCTGGACGCCGGGCGAAGACGGTGCGGCCACCCGTCTCGCAGAATTCGTCGATGAGAAGCTCGACGCCTACAAACGCTGCCGCGACATTCCCGACGCGGATGGCACATCCCTGTTGTCGCCTCATCTCGCCTTTGGCGAAATTTCGCCGGCGCAGGCCTGGCATGCGGCAGCTGGGCCCCAGGTCGATAGCGGCGAAGGAGCGGCCACCTTCCGCAAGGAACTCGCCTGGCGCGAATTCTCCTATCATCTGCTGTTTCATTATCCTGAGCTTGGCCGCCGCAACCTCGACCGTCGATTCGACCGCTTCCACTGGCTGAACGACGAGGACAATTTTACTCGATGGACCAGAGGGCTCACCGGATACCCGATCGTCGATGCCGGCATGCGCCAGCTATGGCGCCACGGCTACATGCACAATCGCGTTCGCATGATTGTCGCCTCCTTTCTCATCAAGGACCTGCTCGTCGACTGGCGCAAGGGAGAAGCCTGGTTCCGTGACACGCTGGTCGACGCGGATCCGGCCAACAATGCCGCAAGCTGGCAATGGGTCGCCGGATCGGGCGCGGACGCCGCACCGTTCTTCCGGATCTTCAACCCGGTCCTGCAAGGGGAGAAATTCGATCCCGACGGTCTCTATGTGAAACGCTTCGTGCCAGAGCTGGAGCGCCTCCACGCGCGCTATGTCCATCGCCCCTTCGCGGCGCCTGCCACGGCCCTTGCCGAAGCCGGCATCGAACTCGGCAGGAACTATCCAAAACCGATCGTCGACCACTCCCTTGCCCGCGATCGGGCACTGACAGCCTTCCGGCAGATCACAAGCGCACCGAGAGTTTCTGAAGAGACGTAGAGCCTCCGGTAGAATTCCTCAGTTGGCGTCTCGCCCGATTGCGGCTAGGCTCACGTTACGGATGCAACAGCTGAGGGGGTGGTGTATGCGTAACCTGGAAGCCGATTTTGCTGCATTTGCCGGTGCGGTGGAGCTATCTTCCGAAAATCTGGCGACGGCCGTGCGGGAATTTCCGCTCAAGGCGCGCATGGTGCTTGGCGCCCTAGTGCACCTTCAAGTGGGAACGTTGATGCTCGTCACGCCAGACGGCCGCAGGCTGGTGATCAAAGGCGCCAGGGCCGGCCCCAGCGCCATCCTCAACCTCAACAACTGGAACCTGCCGCAGCGTGCTATCTCGGGCGGCACCATCGGGGCTGCGGAAAGCTACATCGACGGCGACTGGGACAGTCCCGATGTCGGCGCCTTTCTCGAACTGTTCCTCGTCAACGCCGAAATCGGCAGGAATTTTCCGAACCGTGCGCGCGGGCTCCTGCGCCTTTTCGACAAGTTCCTGCACTGGCGCAATGCCAACACCCACTCCGGCGCGCGCCGCAACATCTCGGCCCATTACGACCTCGGCAACGCCTTCTACAGCGAATGGCTGGATCCGAGCATGACCTATTCGTCTGCGCTTTATGCAACGGGTGCCAATGATCTTCGCTCAGCGCAGAAAGCCAAATACCGCGCGCTCGCGGAAGCGACGAACCTGCGCACCGGCGATCATGTGCTTGAGATCGGCTGCGGCTGGGGCGGCTTTGCCGAATTTGCGGCAACGGAAATCGGCTGCAAGGTCACCGGGCTGACGATCAGCCGCGAGCAACTGGCCTTCGCACGCGAACGCATGCAGCGTGCGGGCCTTGCCGACCGGGTCGAATTGAAGTTCCAGGACTATCGTGAAGAAAAGGGTACCTATGACCGCATCGTCTCGATCGAGATGTTCGAGGCCGTCGGCGAAAAATTCTGGGCAACCTATTTCTCGCAGCTGAAGCGGTGCCTGAAACCCGGGGGCAAGGCCGGACTGCAGATCATCACGATCAAGCCCGAATCCTACGAGGAGTATCGTTCCAATCCGGATTTCATCCAGAAATACGTCTTCCCGGGCGGCATGCTGCCAACGCGCGAGCATCTGGTCGAGCTTGGCCGCAATGTCGGCCTGCGGATGATCAACGACTTCGGCTTTGGCGTCGACTATGCCCGCACACTCGGCGAATGGCGGGAGCGGTTCTGGGCGGTCTGGAACAGGATCGAGCCGCTCGGCTTCGACCTGCGCTTCAAGCGGTTGTGGGAGTTCTACTTCTACTACTGCGAGGCCGGGTTCCGTGCCCGCAACATCGACGTCCGGCAGATCGTCTTCGAGTGAAGCGCACGGCGCGTCTTTACCGCGTCACCCGTAGCGCTTAAGAGGCGGTCGATCCAAGTTTCTGTTCAAAGGTACAGCATGCGTCTTGCATGGTTTTTCCTCGCGCTCGCCATCGCGACCGAAGTGGTGGGCCTGACGGTGATGAAGGCCGCTTCCGAAAGCGGCTCCTATCTCGGCCACATCGTCATGTATGTCTCGATCGCACTCTCCTACGTCTTCCTGGCAAAGGCGGTGAAGACGATATCGGTCGGCGTCGCCTATGCGATCTGGGAAGGTTCGGGCGTCGCCATCATCACCCTGGTTTCGGTTTTCGTCTTCGGCCATGTGCTGACCGGACGCGAAATGCTCGGGCTTTCGATGGCGATCGTCGGCATCCTGCTCGTCAATGCCGGCGAGTATCATGACGAGGACGAGGCAGCGCGTGAAGGAGCCACCGATGAGCGCGCCTAGCATCTACTTCGTTCTCGCGGTCGTGGCCGGCATCCTCGATATTGCGGCCAACCTCGCCTCGACGAAATCGGAAGGGTTCGCCCGCCGCGGCTGGGGCATCCTTTCGATTCTGCTGGTGCTCGCCGCCTTTGCCTTCCTAGCGGAAGCCATCAAGGGCATGGAGCTCGCCATCGCCTATGCGGTGCTTGGCGCAACCGGGATCTTCGGGACGGCCATCTGCGGCCGCTTCCTGTTCGGTCAGAAGCTGAAGCCGATCGGCTGGGTCGGACTGGCGCTCATCTTCGGCGCGGTGCTGGTGCTTCACACCGCCTGACGCGGGCGGCCGCCGGGTCCGGCGCGCTTCTGTCCTTCCATGGCCTCCGCCTTGCCGCGGGTCAGCCAGTTCAGCAGGCGGAAATAGAGGCTGTAGGGCAGCAGGTCCATGAGCTTCACCGCGTAGGCAAACCGGCGTGGGAAGGCAATTTCGAACCTTCGCGACTTCAGGCCGGCAACGATGCGCCTTGCCGCCTCTTCACTGTTCACCGGCGCCGGTCGCAGAAAGCGAATGCGCGCGGTCCCGGGCGTATCGACGAAGCCGGGGCTGATGATCTGCAGCCGGACGCCGAGCCGGTCGAGATCGAACTTCAGGCTTTCCGCCATATTGATCAGCGCGGCCTTGGTGGCGCCATAGGCGGCACTGGTCGGCAGTCCGCCGTAGCCGGCCACCGACGAGACGATGGCGATGTGTCCGTACCCCTGCGTCTTCATGTGGTCCACCGCCGGCAAGAGACAGTTGACGACGCCGTTGAGGTTGACGGCAAAGCTCTTCTCGAAGGCCTCGCGGTGAAGCTCGTCTCCGCGCACCGGCAGCGCGACCCCGGCGTTCAGCACCACGAGCGAAAGGTGCCCGTGATCATATTCGATCGCCGCCATCACCCGCTCCATGTCGGCAGGGTCAGTGACATCGCCGTCGAGCACGGTGATCCGCCCTTCGCTTGCTGCTTCATGCTGCAGGTCCACGAGCCTGTCGTGGTTTCTCGCCGTCACGACGACGGAATAGCCTTCCCGCACCAGCGCGAGCGCCAGTGCCCGCCCGGTTCCCGAGCTTGCGCCCGTCACCCAAGCCAGTTTCTGTTCCGATTTCGTAGATTGAATACTCATCACTCACTCCTCGGCACGCGCCGGGAAACACGTACGCATCTCCTTCTGTGGGCGAAAAATGACTTGCCCGGCCCTTCTTCGCGGCAGCGCTCCTTGCCGCCGGCTCTCGCAGTCCCTGGAGACGATTTTTGTTCGGGACAGAGCGACGGCGAAACGCTATTTCTTGCCTGAAGTGCAGGCTGAGCCGAAAACACGCCAACATTTCGGCGGTCCCGGAACGTTGTCGATATTCGCTGGCCGCCGTTCGCTTTTTACCTGGTACGTGCCGCCTTACCGCGGTGCCTGTCCTCAAACACGAGGTTCTGAAAATGGCCATTTTCCCGTCCGTGCTCGAAGCAATCGGAAACACGCCTCTGATCCGGCTGAAATCCGTATCCGACGCGACAGGCTGCACGATCCTCGGCAAGGCCGAGTTTCTGAACCCCGGACAATCGGTGAAGGACCGCGCGGCGCTCTGGATCATTCGCCATGCGGAGCGCACCGGCCAGTTGCGGCCGGGCGGTGTCATCGTCGAAGGCACGGCCGGCAATACCGGCATCGGCCTGGCGCTGGTCGGCCAGGCGCTCGGCTACCGCACCGTCATCGTCATTCCGGAAACCCAGAGCCAGGAAAAGAAGGACGCCCTGCGGCTGCTCGGCGCCGAGCTGGTCGAAGTGCCGGCCGTTCCCTACAAGAACCCCAACAACTACGTGAAGATCTCCGGCCGCCTCGCCGAGCAACTGGCCAAGACCGAGCCAAACGGGGCGATCTGGGCCAACCAGTTCGACAACGTCGCCAACCGTGACGCCCATGTGGAGTCCACGGCGCCCGAGATCTGGCGCGACACGGACGGCAAGGTCGACGGCTTCATCTGCGCCGTCGGCTCCGGCGGCACGCTGGCCGGCGTCGCCCAGGGCCTCAGAGCCAAAAACCCCGCGGTCAAGATCGGCCTGGCGGACCCGCAAGGGGCGGCCCTATACAATTTCTACGCCAATGGCGAACTGAAATCCGAAGGAAGCTCGATCACCGAGGGCATCGGCCAGGGCCGAATCACCGCCAATCTGGAAGGCTTCACACCCGACTTCTCGTACCAGATTCCCGATTCGGAAGCCGTGCCTTACGTCTTCGACCTGATCGAACGGGAAGGCATTTGCGTGGGTGGCTCGACGGGCATCAACATCGCCGGGGCCGTGCGGCTCGCCAAGGACCTCGGGCCGGGACATACGATCGTGACGATCCTGTGCGACTATGGTAACCGCTATCAGTCGAAGCTCTTCAACCCGGACTTCCTCGCCTCCAAGGGGCTGCCGGTGCCGACGTGGTTGAAGACGGCTTCCAACATTGCAGTGCCATACGAATCAGTTGGATAGGAATGCGATGACCAGGACCGTGACTGCCCTCTTCCGTGACGACTTCTACCTCTCGACATGTGAGGCCAGCGTCACCGGAATCCTCGAAGATGGCGGGATCGAGCTTGATCAGACCTGCTTCTATGCCACCTCCGGCGGCCAGCCTGGCGATGCGGGCTTTCTGGAGCGCGCCGATGGCAGCCGCATCGACATCGCGGTCGCCCGCCATGGGGAGACCAAGGATATCATCATCCATGTGCCAGCCGAGGGCCAGCCGGCGCCCGAGATCGGCGAGAAGCTGGTTCTGCACATCGACTGGCCGCGCCGCTACCGGCTGATGCGCATGCACACGGCCTGCCATCTGCTTTCGGTCGTCTGCCCCTTCCCGATCACCGGAGCGTCGGTCGGCGAGGACGAGAGCCGTGTCGATTTCGACATGAACGAGACGATCGACCGGGACGAGGTCACAACAGCACTGATGAAGCTCGTCGACGAAAACCACCCCGTTTACGTCCAGTGGATCACCGATGACGAGCTGGCCGCCAACCCCGGCATCGTCAAGTCGAAGAATGTTCGCCCGCCGATCGGCCTTGGGCGCGTCAGCCTTGTCTGCATCGGCGAGAACTCGGCGGTCGACAGCCAGCCCTGCGGCGGTACGCATGTGTCGGAGACGCAGGAAGTCGGCGCCATCCACATCGCCAAGATCGAGAAGAAGGGTAAGGAGAACCGCCGGTTCCGTATCCGCTTCGGCACCGCCGAAGACCGCGCATCAGTTTGAGTAAGGAGTTGCGACCGTGACCAACAACAAGAGCGCCTTTGTCGTTTCCGCCGATTGGCTGCAGGAGCGCCTCGGCGATCCGTCGATCCGGATCCTCGACGCGTCGTGGTACCTGCCGGCACAGAAGCGCAACCCGAAGGCGGAATACGACGCCGGCCACATTCCCGGTGCTGTCTTCTTCGACCAGGATGCCATTGCCGACCATACGAGCGGCCTGCCGCATACGCTGCCTTCGCCGGAAGCCTTTGCTGAAGCCGTCGGCACGCTTGGCGTCAGCGAGACGGATACGATCGTCGTCTATGACGGCCCGGGCATCATGACGGCGCCGCGCGTCTGGTGGGAACTCCGCATCATGGGTGCCAAGAATGTCTATGTGCTCGATGGCGGCATGGACGGCTGGAACCGGGAAGGCCGACCCGTCAGCACGGATGTCCCCTCGCCCAAGCCGGCCACGTTCAAGCCGAGCTTTACGCCCACCGCCGTTACCTCCTTGGCCGGAATGAAGCAGATCGTCGCCGACGGCGCGATCCAGATCGCTGATGCCCGTGGCGCCCCGCGTTTTTATGGCGAGGAAGCCGAGCCGCGTGCCGGCCTTCGTTCCGGTCACATGCCCGGCGCCCACAGCCTTCCTTCCGGCGTCTTTTCGGAAAACGGGAAGCTCAAGGATCTTGAGAGCCTCCGCCAGACCTTCGCAGCGGCCGGCGTCGATCTTTCGGGGCCCGTGGTCACGACCTGCGGATCGGGCGTAACTGCCGCCATCATCACCCTGGCGCTACAGTCGCTCGGCCACACCGACAACACGCTCTATGACGGGTCCTGGTCGGAATGGGGTGGCCGCACCGACACCGCCGTCGTCACAGGTCGCGAGTGACGCCATGCGCCCTCCGAAGCTCGCCTCACTGACGGCGCACGTCACCGAACTCGAAATGACCGCTCCGCCGAAGCAGAGCCTGCCGATGCCGGTCAATATCCAGACGGCGATCCTGCGCGTCTCCGACATTCCGCTCGGCTACTATCGGTTTCTCTATCTGCGCGTTGGACGTCGCTGGCACTGGACCGAACGGCTGCGGATGAGCGACGAGGATCTGGCAGCACTGCTTGGCGACAAGCGGAGGAGCGTGACGGTTCTTTACGTCAACGGCGCGCCGGCCGGATTCTTCGAACTGCATCAGGGCGACGACGATGTGGTCGAACTTGTGCATTTCGGGCTGATGGAACACGCACTCGGCCTCGGGCTCGGCAAATGGTTCCTGCTGCAGACGCTGTTTGCCGCCTGGGCGCTAAATCCGAGCAAGCTGAAGGTGACCACCAACAACCTCGACCATCCCCGCGCGCTGCAGCTCTATCAGCAATTCGGCTTCTCGCCAGTCGCGACCCGCGAGGCCACGGTCGAGCCTTTGACCGATGCCGAGCTTCTGAGCCTGGTGAAAAACCTCTGACGAACACCATCCGGCAAGTTCCGGGTGTCCCGATGGCTGCGGCCGGTGCACTCTCCTGATCGAACAATTCAAGCCGATCAAGGAGATACACCATGTCGCTGCGCTATATTCCGATGTCTGACGCGGAAGCCCGCCGGATGAGAGAGGGCGGGCTGGACGCGTATGGCAATGCGCCGGAGCAACAGATCTCCGATGGCGACGGCGTACCGTGCCGTCATTGCCTGGATTATGTCGAAGCCGGCGCGCCCTATTTGGTTTTCGCGCTTCGACCGTTTTCCTCATTGCAGCCTTATGCGGAAACCGGCCCGGTGTTCATGCACGCCGAGGCGTGCCCGGCGCATGATGGCGAAACACTGCCGCCGATCCTGAGCTCGCGTGACAGCTATCTCCTGCGCGGCTACGGCCCTGACGAACGGATCGTCTATGGGACCGGTGACGTCATCACCAGGGAGCAGCTTGAAACTCGAGCGAATGAACTGCTGGCACGATCCGACATTTCAGCCGTCCATGTGCGCTCGACCAAGTACAACTGCTACCAGTGCCGGATCGTCACCGCCTGACGCCTTCGTGGCAACCGGCCCGGCATCGCTGCCGGGCCGCTGGATCATTCCGTCAGGCGACGTTCAGCACCGCCTCCGGCGCATAGGCATCATAGCCGAGCGCTTCGGCGACAGGCGCGTTGGTGACGCGACCGCGGTGCACGTTGAGGCCGGCGCGCAGATGCCGGTCTTCGGCAATCGCTTTCAGGCCCTTGTCGGCGAGCTGCAGACCATAATGCAGTGTCGCGTTGTTGAGCGCATGCGCCGAGGTCACCGGCACGGCACCCGGCATGTTCGCAACGCAGTAATGCACGATGCCGTCGACTTCATAGGTCGGATCGGAATGGGTCGTGGCATGCGAGGTTTCGAAGCAGCCGCCTTGGTCGATGGCGACATCGACGATGACGGCCCCCTTCTTCATGCCGGTCAGCATTTCGCGGGTCACAAGCTTTGGTGCTGCTGCCCCCGGGATGAGCACGGCGCCGATGACAAGATCGGCTGAAAACACTTCCTCTTCCAGCGCGTCGATGGTCGAATAGCGCGTGTGCACGCGACCGGCAAAGAGATCGTCGAGCTGGCGCAGCCGCGGGATCGAGCGATCGATGATGCTGACGTCAGCGCCAAGACCCGCCGCCATGCGGGCGGCATGCAGGCCGACGACACCGCCGCCGATGACGGTCACCTTGGCCGGCAGCACGCCCGGCACGCCGCCGAGCAGGATGCCGCGGCCGCCATTGGCCTTTTGCAGCGAGGTCGCACCGGCCTGGATCGCCAAGCGCCCGGCAACTTCCGACATCGGCGCAAGCAGCGGAAGGCCTCCGCGATCGTCGGTGACGGTTTCATAGGCAATCGCCGTGACGCCGGAATTCAACAGGCCCTTGGTCTGTTCCGGATCGGGAGCAAGATGCAGATAGGTATAGAGAATTTGGCCTTCGCGCAGCTGCGCCCATTCGGAGGGCTGCGGCTCCTTGACCTTGACGATCATGTCCGACTTTTCGAACACGTCCTTCGCCGTCGCGACGATTTTCGCGCCAGCGGCACGGTACGCATCGTCGTCCGCGCCGATCCCTGCCCCGGCCTTGGTCTCCACGATTACCTCGTGGCCATGGGCAACATATTCACGCACCGAGCCGGGCGTCAGGCCGACACGATATTCATGGTTTTTGATTTCCTTCGGGCAACCGACACGCATCCTTGCGTTCCTCTCCTGTTGGGCTTTGCGCCGCTTTTGATGAGGCATTCAGCAAAACACGCCGACAATCGAATGTCCTTGCAAAGACGAAAGCCAACGCGCATTGATTTCGAAGAATGTTGCGACAATGGGCGCAGGATTGAGGGAAATCACGAATGAGCGAACTTGATGCCATCGATCATGCGATTCTGCGCATTCTTCAGCAGAACGGCCGGATCTCGAATGCCGACCTCGCAGCGAAGGTCGGACTCTCTCCGTCCGCCTGTTCTCGGCGCGTCGACATCCTGGAAAAATCGGGAACGATCGCCGGATACCATGCGCGGATCGCCCACAAGGCGCTCGACTACCAGATCATGGTCATCGTGCATATTTCGCTCTCGGGGCAGTTCGCAAAGACGCTCGCCGAATTCGAGGCAGCGGTAAAGCTCTGTCCGAACGTGCTTGTCTGCTACCTGATGTCGGGAGAATATGACTACATCCTGCGGGTCGCGGCCAAGGATCTGCAAGACTACGAACGCATTCACCGTGACTGGCTTTCGGCCTTGCCCCATGTGGTGAAGATCAATTCCAGCTTCTCGCTGCGCGAAATCATCGATCGGCCGAATGTCGGCATCTGAAAGCGGCCGAAAACCTATCGGCCGACGACGCAATTGCGGCCGCGTCCCTTGGCGGCGTAGAGCCTCAGATCGGCCTGCGCCAGTAAATCCTCGACAGAGACCCCATCGGCAGGCGTCGAAGAAAGCCCGATACTCGCCGTAACCGAGCGCCCGTCCGGCGTCGCAATCTGATCTGAGATCGCAATCCGGATCTCCTCGGCGCGGCGCAGCGCATCGGCATGCATCATTGCCGGACACAGGATCACGAATTCCTCGCCGCCATAGCGAAACAGCCGGTCGACCGGGCGCAATTTCGACTTCACCGTTTCCACCAGACGCTGCAACACACGGTCCCCTTCCAGGTGGCCAAATCGATCGTTCACACCCTTGAAGTGGTCGACGTCGATGATCATCAGCGTCACGGCTGCGTTTTCGGCGCTCGCGGCGCGCAGCATTGCCGGTGCCTCGGCCTCGAACCGGCTGCGGTCGAGCGAGCCCGTCAGCGTGTCCTGCCCGGAGCGCGACAAGAGGTCCTCGTAGCGCTCACGGAAGGTCAGCGTGTTGAAGATGTCGCCAAGCGGCCGGTCCGACATGGCAAGCGACGGGTGGCGCGAGAGGTTAAGATAAAGGCCGACGGCAATGGCATAGAAGGGTGCTGCCAGCATTTTCGCCATCCAGCCGCCCCAGAAGACCTCGGCCGGGGCGCCGTTCCACCAGCGCAGCGCCGCATAGAAGGCGGCCTGATCGAAGGTGAGCACCACGAAACCGCAGATGAGGAAACGGACGGTCACGAAGTGACGCAACCACCGCCCGAGGCGCTCGTAGAGCAGGATGATCATCAGCGCATCGAAGTAGAGGATCGTCGTTCCCCAGACCATCAGCCACCCCATCTCGTCGATGAAGGCGAGGTCGGCGGAGCGCTCCGCGACGATCGACACCGTATCGTGCTGCCGCAGCAGAAGGCTGAGCGCCACCGTCAGGAAATTGCCGGCGAGCAGGCCATAGATCGGCTGGCGCACCGTTGCTGCGTCCTCCTTCACATAGAGGAGGAGGATCATCATCAGCTTGCCGGAAAACAGGACGGCCGATCCGGGAGAAATCACGCCGAACGGCAGTTGCACATAGAAGACCGCAGCGAGATAGGTTTCGATGAAGTGCATGACGCCGAGGGCGGCGACAAAGACCCCGAGACCCAATCGGGCACGAAGGTGCAAAAGCCCGATCATCGCCGTGACGTAGACCAGTGCCTCGCCGACGAAGAGAATAAGGTTGGCGTTTGGCATGTGCTTGAGAAGGTTCCGTTTCCTCAAGCACCGTTAACCAGGAAACTTGAAGAAAACTTTACCGGGTGTCCGCTGTTGCTCGACCTTTCAGTGCGAAAATCTGCCGCTTTCGGAAACGCCAGCTTTCCGGCATATTCAGCGCCAACCCACCGTCGTTCGCCCGCCAGCGAACAAAACCCCCAATTGTATTCCTTTTCCATGAAGACCCGCATTCTTGATCAATGGAGGACCGCATGACATCGATGACTTCCCCGCTTAACCTCACGCGCCGCTCGCTTCTTGCGGGGGCCGCAGCCTCCTCGGCACTCGTCATGTTGCATCCATTCTCGGTTCGCGCTGCCGCCAACCAGGCGCATCTCAGGATCATGGAAACGACGGACCTGCACGTCCACGTCTTCCCCTACGACTATTACGGCGACAAGCCGAACGACACGGTCGGCCTTGCGCGCACCGCCTCCATCATCGACGCCATCCGCGCCGAAGCGACCAACTCCATCCTCGTGGACAACGGCGACTTCCTGCAGGGCAACCCGATGGGCGACTACATCGCCTATCAGCGTGGCATGAAGGACGGCGATCTCCACCCGATCGTCGCGGCCATGAACGTGCTCGGCTATGACTGTGGCACGCTCGGCAACCACGAATTCAACTATGGCCTGGACTTCATGTTCAAGGTGCTGAACGGGGCGAACTTCCCGCTCGTCTGCGCCAACCTGACGAAGGGAGCGCTTGCCGCCAATGCGCGGGAGGACAAGCTGTTCCTGAAGCCCTATGTCATCCTCGACCGCAAGGTGAAGGACGGTTCCGGCCAGGAGCATCAGATCCGCATCGGTCTCATCGGCTTCGTACCGCCGCAGATCATGACCTGGGACGCCAAGCACCTGGAGGGCAAGGCCAATGCCCGCGACATCGTCAAGGCGGCGGAAGCCTGGGTGCCGCAGATGCGCGAGGAAGGCGCCGACATCGTCGTGGCGCTCTCCCACTCCGGCATTGGCCAGGAAGCCTATGTGGAGAACCTCGAGAACGCATCCGTTCCGCTCGCCGCGATCGAAGGTATCGATGCGATCGTCACCGGTCACAGCCATCTCGATTTTCCTGGGCCGAAGTTCGACGGCGTTGGCGGCGTCGACAACAAGAAGGGCCTGATCTCCGGCAAGCCCGGCGTCATGGGCGGCTTCTGGGGTTCGCATCTCGGCCTGATCGACCTCTTGATCGAGCGTGAGGGTGGCGCCTGGCGCGTCGTCAACTCGACAAGCGAAGCGCGGCCGATCTATCGGCGCGTTGAAAAGAAAGTCGTGGCTGAAGTCGCCGATCGAAAAGACGTTCTGGCCGCCGCACAAAAGGACCACGAGGCGACGCTTGCCTATGTGCGCACGCCCGTCGGCAAGACCAGCGCGCCGCTCTATTCCTACTTCGCCCTGGTTGCCGACGACCCGTCGGTCCAGATCGTCAGCCAGGCGCAGACCTGGTACATCAAGGACATGCTGAAGGAAACGGAGCACCGCGACCTGCCGGTGCTTTCGGCCGCGGCCCCCTTCAAGGCCGGCGGCCGCGGCGGCGCCGATTACTACACCGACGTTCCGGCCGGCGACATCGCGATCAAGAACGTCGCCGATCTCTACCTTTATCCGAACACGGTGCAGGCCGTGGTCATAACAGGCGAACAGGTGCGCAACTGGCTGGAAATGTCGGCCGGCATCTTCAACGAGGTCAAGCCGGGGGCTTCCGACGCGCCGCTGATCAACGGCGGCTTCCCGTCCTACAATTTCGACGTCATCGACGGGGTCACCTATCAGATCGACCTTTCCGTACCGCCGAAGTTCGACAAGGACGGCAACACGATCAACGCCGCCTCGAACCGCATCAAGAACCTGCAGTTCAATGGACAAGCGATTGATCCGGCGCAGAAATTCGTCGTCGCCACCAACAACTACCGGGCCGGCGGCGGCGGCAACTTCCCCGACATCACCGCCGACAAGGTGGTGTTCGTGGCTCCCGACACCAACCGCGATGTGGTGGTGCGCTACATCATCGACCAGGGCACGATCAATCCGTCGGCCGACGCCAACTGGACCTTCGTTCCGCTCGCCGGGACGAGCGTGACATTCGACAGTGGACCGAAGGCACGGCAGTTCCTGGCACAGGTGAAGGGCGTGACGATCGAGGACGCTGGCGACGCCGCCGAAGGTTTTGCGCGCTTCCGCATCAAGCTCTGAGCCCCCAACCGATCAGTGTGGGCTGCCGCTTGCGGCCGCCCACACACTTGGCGCGCAGTCGATCAGCCGGCTGAACCGCCGACACAAGCCCACGGCACTCCTACCGCAAGACATGCGCTTCGACAGGCAAGTTTATGTTTACATTAGATTATCTTGAAGAGACAAGCCGGCTCAAACCTGGCGCGACGGGGCGTCGTCGGAAAACAGCGACGGTCCGGTCTGGTCGATGATCTGGCGCCCCTTGCGCAGCGCCGCGTCGATCGCGTCCTGCTCGGACGTGAAGAGATCGGCACGGATGAAGCTGCGAACCTTGGCGCCGCCTTCGGCCGAGACCTTCTCGATGTTGCCCGCCAGACGGAACTGCGAGCCCTCGCGCATCGGCGTCGCACGGATGGTGCAATCCGCATAGGCCTCGGATTTCCCCGGTGCTGCCTGCGCCTGGTCTTCGGAGTTGCCGGAACGGCCGAACAATTTCGAGAAAAACGATGCCATGCCCAAGACTTAGACGCCGCGGCCAACACTGTCAAAGCCTAAGTGCCGATAATTGACCGCGACGCCCACTCCCGTCAGATGATGAGGTTGGAAAGGATCTCGTTCTCGGTAATGTCCTGGTAGCGCAGCCCCGCGGCGTCGAAGCGAGCCTTCAGTACTGGGAAATTCTCGGCATGTTTTGTCTCGATGCCGATCAGGATGGAACCGAAATTGCGCGCTGACTTCTTCAGATATTCGAAGCGCGAGATGTCGTCCTCGTCGCCGAGCAGGTTGAGGAAGTCGCGGAGCGCGCCCGGCCGCTGCGCCATGCGCAGGATGAAGTACTTCTTGAGGCCGGCGTGGCGCATCGCCCGCTCCTTGACGTCAGGCAGGCGCTCGAAATCAAAGTTGCCGCCGGAAACGACCGCGACCACCGTCTTGCCCGCAAGCGTCTCCGGTCCCAGCGCTTCCAGCGCCGAGATCGAAAGAGCGCCAGCCGGCTCAAGCACGACGCCTTCGACATTCAGCATGTCGATGATCGTCTGGCAGATCGCGTTCTCCGACAGCAACATGACCTGGTCAGGCGAGAAACGCCGAAGTGCCGCGAAATTGAGGTCGCCGATGCGCCCAACCGCGGCACCGTCGACGAAGTTGTCGACCTGATCGAGGGTCACGACGCTGCCGGTTTCCAGGCTTTCGCGCAGGCTCGGCGCACCCGACGGCTCGCAGAAGATGAAGTGATCGGCTGTAACTTTATCCTTGAGGTAGCCGGTGACGCCGGCGGCAAGACCGCCACCGCCAACCGGCAGCACGACGAGATCCGGAACCACCTCTTCCGGCAGTTGCCAGGCAATTTCCGCCGCGACGCTTGCCTGTCCCTCGATGATGTCGGCGTGGTCGAAAGGCGGCACCATGACACCGCCGATTGCGTCCACGTGATCGCGGGCCGCCTTGTAGCACTGGTCGAAGATATCGCCGACCAGCTTGATGGTGATGAACTCGCCGCCGAACATCCTGGTCTTGTCGATCTTCTGCTGCGGCGTCGTCACCGGCATGAACACGACACCCGGAACGCCGAAATGGCGGCAGACGAAGGCGAAGCCCTGGGCATGGTTGCCGGCCGAGGCGCAGACGAAGGTCTTACCCGAGGCGCCGGCACCGATCGCCTTGCGGAAGAAGTTGAAGGCGCCCCTGATCTTATAGGAGCGAACCGGCGAAAGATCCTCGCGCTTCAGATAAATATTCGCACCGTAGCGTGCGCTCAAATGCTCGTTGAGCTGCAGCGGCGTCGGCGGGAAGATCTCCCGCAAGGCTTCGGTTGCGGTTTCGACATCCTGCTTCATCACGTGCGGTCTTCCGTTGAGTTGGTCGCTGGCCGTCGCTATTGCACATCGCAACGCCCGAAGCCATGGCTTTGACTCGAATCGGGCCGACGTTGAAAATGACGCACTGACCGTTCCACCGGCACGGCCACACTGTTCTTCCGGGAAATAAACGCTTGAACGCAACCCTGATCCGGCATGCCGTGCACATTTCGGCGATCCTCGGCATATATCTTGCCTGCGCTATGTTGGTGCCGGCGATGGTCGATCTCTATTACGGCCATTCGGATTGGCAGATCTTTGCCGCTTCGGCGTTCATGGTCGGCGGCCTTTCGCTTGCGACCTTCATGGCGACGCGCATGGGCCCGCCGCCCTTCTCAAAGAAGTTCGGCTTTGTTCTCGTCAATATGCTGTGGGCTGTGTTCTCGGTTGTCGGCGCGATCCCGCTCTGGCTGTCATCGATGAAGCTCGATTTTGCCCAGGCACTGTTCGAATCCGTCTCGGCCATCACGACGACCGGTGCGACAGTGATCGTCGGTCTGGACGATGCGCCGCCCGGGCTGCTCCTCTGGCGGTCACTTTTGTGCTGGCTCGGCGGCATCGGCATCGTCGTGCTCGGCCTGTTCATCATCCCCTATCTCAGGGTCGGCGGCATGTCGTTCTTCAAGATGGAATCCTCCGACACCGGCGACAAACCCTTTGCCCGGCTCGCGAGCTTCAGCCGCGCTTTCCTCGCGATCTATGTCGTCATCACGCTTCTCTGCACGATCGGCTATTTCCTGACGGGCATGAACCGCTTCGATGCGATCAACCACGCGATGTCGACGGTGGCGACGGGTGGCTTTTCCACCCATGACGCATCCTTCGCCTATTTCGGCAGCATTCCGCTGCTCTGGACCGCCACCTTCTTCATGGCGCTTTGCAGCCTACCCTTCTCGATCCTGATCGTGCTGGTCGCCCGTGGCAGGCTGGATGCGCTGCGCGACCCGCAGATCATCGTGTTCCTCGGCTATCTCTCGGCCTTCTCGATTGCCGTTGCCGTCTATCATCGGCTCGCCAATGGCGTGGAATTCCATCTGGCGCTGGCACACTCCTTCTTCAACATCACCTCTATCCTCTCGACCAGCGGCTATGCCAGCCAGGACTACAGCCTCTGGGGGCCCTTCGTCGTCATCGCAGCCTTCATCGCCACCTTCATGGGCGGTTGCTCCGGCTCGACCGCCGGCGGCATCAAGGCCTATCGCTTCATCGTGCTCTTCAATGCGATCCGGTCGGGTTTGAACAAGATCGTCTATCCCAATGCGATCTATGCGGTGCGCTATGGCGGCAACACCGTCGACGCGGACACGCAACGTTCCATCTTCCTGTTCTTCATCACCTATATGCTGCTCTGGGTGCTCGGCAGTCTCGCTATGGGCGCGCTCGGCTACGATCTGGTCACCGCCACCTCGGCCGTCATTACCTGCCTTTCCAATGTCGGCCCGGGCCTTGGTCCGATCATCGGGCCGGCCGGCAACTTCTCGACGCTCCGCGATCCCGAACTCTATCTGCTGTCGCTGATGATGCTGCTCGGTCGTCTCGAAGTGCTGACCGTGCTGGTAATCCTGACGCCGGTCTTCTGGAAGCATTGACCATTCGCCTGGCGGCCCTATCGTCTTGACTCGGTGCAGCAGATGCCGAAAGTCGGTCGAAACCGGCGATGGGGGAACGTCATGGTGAAACATATACGTCGTCTGGCGATGCTGACCGCCGCCGTGACGCTTTCGGCTGGTCTCGCGGCCCATGCCGGCCCGCTTGCCGACGCGGCGGTGCAGGCCGAAAAGCTCGCGGCTTCCGGCGACGCGGCGAAAGCCCATGACCTGCTCCGCCAGGCGATGAGCGACTTTTCGCAAACGTTGCCGCTGGCGATCGGCAAGGCGGTTTTCGTGACCAAGGCGCCGACTGGCTACGCCATGTACGATCCGCGCGAGGGCGCAGTCTTCAAGGAGGGAGAGTCGCTGATCTCCTATATCGAGCCGATCGGCCTCACCTGGAAGGATTCGGCAACGAAAGGCCAACTCGAAAGCCACTTCACCGTGGATTTCGATATTCTCAATCCGAAGGGCGACGTGCTCGCCGGCCAGAAGGCGTTCGGCGATTTCACCTTCACAGGCCACCTCAGAAACCAGGAAATCTATTCGACGCTGACCATCGACGTTTCCGGCGCGCCCGCCGGCGACTATGTGCTGCGCTTCCACTTCAATGACATCAACAGCGGCAAAAGCGCCAGCGTCGACCAACCCTTCAAGATTGCCGGACCGTAATATTATGCCCCATACTGTAACGACCGTCGGCTTCGATGCCGACGATACACTCTGGCAGAACGAGCAGTTCTTCCGGCTGACGGAAGCGCGCTTCGCCGAGCTTCTGAGGCCGCACACCGACACCGAACATCTCTCCGACCGGCTGCTTGCCGCAGAGAAGCGCAACCTTGGGCTCTACGGCTTCGGCATCAAGGGCTTCGTGCTCTCCATGGTCGAAACCGCCGTCGACGTCACCGATGGCAAGGTGCCCTCCTCCGTCATTGCCGAGATCCTCGCCGCTGGGCGCGACATGCTCGTGCACCCGGTCGAGCCGCTGCCGCATGTCAAGGAAACCCTCGAGGCGCTTCACGGCCATTTTCGCCTTGTCATGATCACCAAGGGCGATCTCTTCGACCAGGAGCGCAAGCTCGCCGCCTCCGGCCTTGGCGACTACTTCAACGCCGTCGAGATCGTCAGCGACAAGACCGTCGCCACCTACGAGCGCATCTTCAAACGCCACGGCGACGGAGCGCTGAAAAGCATGATGGTCGGCAATTCGCTGAAGTCGGATATCGTGCCTGCACTCGGTGCCGGAAGCTGGGGTGTCTATGTCCCGCACGCGCTCACCTGGTCGTTCGAACACCACGATAAGCCGGAGGACCATCCGCGTTTTCGCGAGATTGCGGATCTCGGCGGGTTGGGCACGGTCCTTGAGCACTTGACACTGAAGGCTTGACTGTCGTCCGCAAGCGCCAATTCGATTGCAATTATAAGCTGATGTGTATCGATAATACACGCATCAGCTCGTCCCCGTGGTGGCTTAGATGAGGGGAACCAATGTTGGCGCTTGTTTTCAGCGATATCGATGGTGGTGGTGGGTCATTGGATGGCCGATGCGGAAGGTTTCGGCTTGAGCGTCTTTTCCTCGCGCCTCGCGGGTTTGGCGATTCTGTTGTTTCCCGCACCCGCCATCTATCGTTCAATTCGGGCTGGCCGTTTGTCGACGCGTTTATCGTCTACGGCCTTGGGGCGCTGATTGCCGCGGCCGTCTTCTACTTCATGAAGACGAGAGAACAGCGCGCCTAAGCGCGTTGTCCACCCCGAACCCCCCGATCACCCTTGACTGTTTGACCTGAGTGTTTGATCTAGGCTGTATGCGGGCGTGGCGAAACTGGTAGACGCAAGGGACTTAAAATCCCTCGGCCTTGGCTGTGCGGGTTCGATCCCCGCCGCCCGCACCAGGCAATCGGTTTTCAAGGATCAACAGGATAGGCGCATCCGACGCTCTCAGGAGAGCGAGACGTTGCGCCGGCGAGACTGGCCGCTCAGTTGTTGTAGTAATAACAATCGCATTCCGCCTGGTAGGCGTCGTCGTGCCAGACGCGGACGGCGAGTTTCGTTGCGCATCCCTGGTTTTCCAGCCTGAGGCCGAGAAGCGAGACCGCTGCCGCCTTGGAATTGGGGGCGTCCACCTCGATTGCCGATCCGACCTGGTGGACACCCTGCCGCGGGGTCCAGGTGAAGATCTGAACGCTGTAGTGCATCGAATATCCTCCGTGGAGAGATGGTGTGCACGCAATACTAAACGCTATGTGTTCGCAATGAGCCGGTCGCCTTGACCGTTTCAGCCGTCTTCGACGGTCGCTTCAGGCCGATCGCCGCCATCCGTGTGTTCGAAGTGCCAGTGGCCCTCTTCGTCCTGGAAGCTGATCTCCTCGTCGTCGCCGCCGACTTGCTGTTCGGCGGCGGCGGCCTTGGCGGCGGCAAGCGCCGTTTCGCGGTTGGGAAAGGGTTCCGAAAAGGCGTCAGCGGCCTTATAGGCCCATCCGCCGTCATGAGGAACGATGGTGTACGTAATTCGCGCCATACTTCCCTCCCGATAATCCGAAAGACGTTTCCGTCTTCGGCGGGCCGTTGCCGCACGGCCCTGCATTCCTCCTCGTCAAAGGCATACTCAATCCCGAACGCCGCGGATATTAGCACAAGTGTGGTACGAATTGCCACATTCGCGAATCACCCGGAAAGGCTAGCCGCAAAACAAAAAGGCGGCCCCTTGCGGCGCCGCCTAAGCTCTTGAAACGATTGCGTCGAAATGATCAGGCCGAAAGCTTCGCAGCGATCTTGGCGACGTGTGCGCCCTGGAAGCGGGCCGCCTGGAGTTCGACCTCGGACGGCTGGCGCGAGCCGTCGGCATCGGTGATCGTCGAGGCGCCATAGGGCGAGCCGCCCTTGATTTCGTCAAGGCCCATCTGGCCCTGGAAGGCGTAGGGCAGACCAGCGACGACCATGCCGTGATGCATCAGCGTCGGAATGAAGCCGAGGATGGTGGATTCCTGACCGCCATGCTGGGTGGCCGAGGACGTGAAGACCGAGCCTACCTTGCCGACCAGCTTGCCAGACGCCCACAGGCTGCCCGTCTGATCGATGAAGTTGCGCATCTGCGAAGCAACGGTGCCGAAGCGCGTCCCGGCGCCGAAGATGATCGCGTCGTATTGGGCAAGCTCCTCGACATGGGCGATCGGCGCGGCCTGGTCGAGTTTGAAATGAGAGGCCTTGGCGATCTCGTCCGGCACCAGTTCCGGAACGCGCTTGACGTCGACTTCGGCGCCGGCAGACTTGGCGCCTTCGGCCACGGCGTAAGCCATGGTTTCGACGTGTCCGTATGCCGAATAGTAGAGAACGAGAACCTTGGCCATAATTGCTCCTTTGGATACAAGCGATCCCACTTGATCACTGCTGCGCGGAAGATTTATCAAAATGCAGCCGCATGCCAGGAGCCGTCCGGGAAACAGACTGTTCTCGCAATGTGAACAATAATAATTCACTGTTAAATGACTGACTAAACAAACAGGATCACCCGATGAGCAGCATAAAAGTCGTCACTGCCGCCATGGTCGCCATCGGCGACGAACTTCTGTCGGGGCGAACCAAGGACAAGAACATCGGTCACCTCGCCGACATGATGACCATGGTTGGCATCGACCTGAAGGAAGTGCGCATCGTCGCCGACGACGAGGCGGCGATCGTCGAGGCGATCAATGCGGTGCGCAGCCGCTACGATTACGTCTTCACATCCGGCGGCATCGGCCCGACGCATGACGACATCACGGCCGATGCCGTGTCTCGCGCCTTCGGCGTCGAATGCATCTACGAGCCCGAAGCGATGGCGCTGCTCGGCGCCATGTACGAACGCCGCAACATGGAGTTTACCGACGCGCGCAAGCGCATGGCGCGCATGCCATTCGGTGCACGCCATATCCCCAACCCGGTATCGACAGCGCCTGGCTTCGCCATCGGCAACGTGCATGTCATGGCCGGCGTGCCGCAGGTCTTCCAGGCCATGCTCGACGCGCTGCTGCCCGGCCTGAACGTCGGCTCGCCCCTCCTCTCCCGCACCGTACGCTCGCCCTTCGGCGAGGGCGATATCGGCAGCCCGCTGACCGAAGTGCAGAAGAACCATCCGGAGACGAGCATCGGCTCCTACCCGAAATTTGACGGCAAGACCTTCTCGACGGATATCGTCGTGCGGGCCCGCGATCCGGAAGCGCTTGCTGCAGCGGAGGCTGATGTCCAGGCGATGATCCAGGCAATCGCCGATGCGCGGGCAAAGGGATAGCGCGAAGCCCTTGCACTCAAGGCCTCAATGCCGTTATTGCATGTCGGCAAATCAGGATGACGCGTTCCCGCCTGCCCGATCTGCCGGACGCTTCGCCTTACCCTCGTTCAGACAAGCCGGAGCCCACCCATGTCGCTGCCCGATAAAGCCTTTCCCGTTTCCTGGGACCAGTTCCACCGCGATGCCCGGGCGCTTGCCTGGCGGCTAGCCGACAACGGCCAGGAATGGCGTGCCATGGTTTGCATCACCCGTGGCGGCCTGGTTCCGGCCGCGATCATTTCGCGCGAACTCAATATCCGGATGATCGAAACCGTCTGCGTCGCCTCCTACCATGACTACGACACGCAGGGGCAGATGAAAGTGCTGAAGGGCATCACGCCTGAAATCACCAAGGACGGCGGTGAAGGCGTGCTGATCGTCGACGACCTGACGGACACCGGCAAGACCGCGGCCGAAGTACGGGCAATGCTGCCGAAGGCGCATTTCGCTGCCGTCTACGCAAAGCCGAAGGGCCGGCCGCTCGTCGATACCTTCGTGACCGAAGTCAGCCAGGACACCTGGATCTATTTCCCCTGGGACTTGGGCTTCACCTACCAGGAGCCGATCGCCAAGGGCACGCGCGGCTAACTGCCCATACGTTCCGGATGCGGCGTACGTCGCCTTTCCAAGCGGTGACTTGTCGGGCCGCGCGTTTTCGATCAGCTGATCGGCGGTATCGCGCCGATTAGCGCTTCAGCGGTCAAGCCTGGCCCTGCCTTGGCGCCCGCTGCGCCATGGCGCCAGACCGCGGCGGCCGCCGCCTCGAAGGCCGGCATTCCTTTCGCCAGATGCGCGCCGACGATGCCGGCAAGTACGTCCCCTGATCCGGCGGTTGCCAGCCACGGCGGCGCATTGTTGTTGACGACGGCCCGCCCGTCCGGCGCGGCAACGACGGTGTCGGCGCCCTTGTGGACGATCACGGCATGGCTCGCCCGCGCCGCGGCCTGCGCTTTCTCGATCTTCGAAAGCCCATGGTCTCCGGCGATCTCCGGAAAGAGGCGAGCGAACTCGCCATCATGCGGCGTCATCACCATTTGCCCGCCGCCTTTCGCCAGCGCCGCGAACAGTTCGCCGGGGTTCGTCTGGAACGAGGTGATGCCATCGGCGTCGAGCACCAGAGAGCGATCGCAGAGCGCAAGCGCAAAGTCCCTCGCCTTCTTGCCGATGCCAAAACCCGGCCCAAGCACGAAGCTTCCCAGGCGCTGGTCCTGTAGCCATTTGGTAAGCTCCCGCCTTCCTTCTATCTCCTTCACCATCACCGCCGTCAGATGAGACGCATTGATGCCGAGCGCGGCCTTGCCGGTGGCGACGGTAACCAGGCCAGCGCCAGCCGCAAGGCCCGCTGCCGCCGAAAGTCGCGCCGCGCCCGTTGCTTGGCGGTCGCCTGAGAAAACGACCAGATGCCCGCGCTTGAACTTGTGGGTCGAGGCCGCCAGGTCACCTCCCCAGCCCGCCCAGAGGAACGGCGCGTTGAGGCGCAGCGAACCTGCACCGGCACGCACAATCCGCGCGGGAATGCCGATATCGAACACCTCGAGTGTGCCGCAGAGGGATCGCCCGGGCAGAAGCCAATGACCGGGCTTGGGCGCCATGAACGTGACGGTGTGGCGAGCGGCAAAGGCGGCGCCCCGGATCTCGCCCGTCCGGCCGTCGATGCCGCTCGGCAGATCGATGGCAACGACCGGAACGCCGCTGGCATTGACCCGTTCTATAAGGTGAACGACGTCGTCCGGGAGGTCGCGTGACAAGCCCGCCCCAAAGAGCGCATCGATGACGACATCGCCAGCCTGTGGTTCGAATGCAGAGATTGGCGCAGCAGGACCACTCCAGTCGGACCAGGCCCGCGCTGCATCGCCTTGAAGCCTGGCGGGATCGCCGAGGACGAACACCGCGGCATCCGCCCCGCTTTCGGCAAGGCCGCGGGCTGCGATGTACCCGTCACCGCCATTGTTGCCTGGACCGCAGAGCACGACGAAGCGGCGGGCATCCGGAAAATGTCGCAGGGCCGCCGCCGTCACCGCCAGTCCGGCGTTGCGCATCAGCGTAAAACTATCGATGCCGGATTGGGCTGCCGCCCGGTCGATTGCCGTCATTTCGGCGGGCGTGATCAACAGGTGCTGAAGGTCGGAGCGCATGCGCCAGACTTATCCATGCCCACGCGCGTGAAGCAAGGCCTCAGCTCCTCCTTCACGATTGCCTTAAAATCATGCATTTGCACATAATTGTTGCTCAAATAACAAGCTTTGCGCCAGCAATGACGCGGAGACGCCGCAAAAAGCGGGCATCTTTAGATCGGAAATCATAAAAAATAGGCAGATCGCGCCCCCCGAAGGTATGGAAATCCCGCAATCGGCGCGCCGACAGCAGATTTTTTGTCGTTCTGACAGATTTTCGCAGAAAAACTGGCATGCAACGTGCATATTCAGGGCGAGCGGGCATGATCCTGCTTTCAAGGGAGAAGCGGAGAGACATTTTCTCATGAAAAAGATCGAAGCGATCATTAAGCCCTTCAAGCTCGACGAAGTGAAGGAAGCCCTTCAGGAAGTCGGTCTGCAGGGTATCACCGTCACGGAAGCCAAGGGCTTCGGGCGGCAGAAGGGTCACACGGAGCTGTATCGCGGCGCCGAATACGTGGTGGACTTCCTGCCGAAGGTAAAGGTCGAAGTCGTGCTGGCGGATGAAAACGCGGAGGCCGTCATCGAGGCGATCCGCAACGCCGCGCAAACCGGCCGCATTGGTGACGGAAAGATTTTCGTTTCCAATGTGGAAGAAGTCATCCGAATTCGCACGGGCGAAACCGGCCTCGACGCCATCTGACATCACGGGCCGTTCGGCCCGGTTCTTTTCAAATCCTCGTCATCTCACACAGGGAATAACGGCAAATGACGACTGCAAGCGATATTCTGAAGCAAATCAAGGACAACGACGTCAAGTTCGTCGACCTGCGCTTTACCGATCCCAAGGGCAAGCTGCAGCACGTAACGATGGATGTGGTCTGCGTCGACGAAGACATGTTCGCCGATGGCGTCATGTTCGACGGTTCCTCGATTGGCGGCTGGAAGGCCATCAACGAGTCCGACATGGTGCTGATGCCCGATCCGGAAACAGCGCATATGGACCCGTTCTTCGCGCAGTCGACGATGGTCATCATCTGCGACATTCTCGATCCGGTTTCGGGCGAATCCTACAACCGCGACCCGCGCGGCACGGCCAAGAAGGCTGAAGCCTACCTCAAGGCATCCGGCATCGGCGACACCGTCTTCGTTGGCCCGGAAGCAGAATTTTTCGTCTTCGACGACGTCAAGTACAAGGCCGACCCGTACAACACCGGCTTCAAGCTCGACTCCTCGGAACTGCCGTCGAACGACGACACCGATTATGAGACCGGCAACCTCGGCCACCGCCCGCGCGTCAAGGGCGGCTACTTCCCGGTTCCGCCGATCGACAGCTGCCAGGACATGCGCTCTGAAATGCTGACGGTCCTGTCCGAAATGGGCGTCACCGTCGAAAAGCATCACCACGAAGTGGCGGCCGCCCAGCACGAACTCGGCGTCAAGTTCGACGCGCTGGTGCGCAACGCCGACAAGATGCAGATCTACAAGTACGTCGTGCACCAGGTCGCCAATGCCTATGGCAAGACGGCAACCTTCATGCCGAAGCCGATCTTCGGCGACAACGGCTCGGGCATGCACGTACACCTGTCGATCTGGAAGGACGGCAAGCCGACCTTCGCCGGCGACGAATATGCCGGCCTGTCGGAATCCTGCCTCTACTTCATCGGCGGCATCATCAAGCATGCCAAGTCGCTGAACGCCTTCACCAACCCATCGACGAACTCCTACAAGCGTCTCGTCCCGGGTTATGAAGCGCCGGTTCTGCTCGCCTATTCGGCACGCAACCGTTCGGCTTCGTGCCGCATTCCGTTCGGCACCAACCCGAAGGCCAAGCGCGTCGAAGTCCGCTTCCCGGACCCGACCGCCAACCCCTACCTCGCCTTCGCAGCCATGCTGATGGCCGGCCTCGACGGCATCAAGAACAAGCTGCACCCCGGCAAGGCCATGGACAAGGACCTTTATGACCTGCCGCCGAAGGAACTGAAGAAGATCCCGACCGTCTGCGGCTCGCTGCGCGAGGCGCTGGAAAGCCTCGACAAGGACCGCAAGTACCTGACGGCCGGCGGCGTCTTCGACGACGACCAGATCGATTCCTTCATCGAACTTAAGATGCAGGAAGTCATGCGCTTCGAAATGACCCCGCATCCGGTCGAGTACGACATGTACTACTCGGTCTAAAACCATTGGAACCGGCGGCATCGGCAACCGGTTCAAGCCGTGCTCAAGGGCCGGCGGCTCCTCAAACGGAGCCGCCGGCCTTTTCTTTGGCGCGCACGATTGCGAGCGCCCTGAACAAGGAGCGGCACGAAACCGTCGAATTGTGTGATATTATGTTGCCAACAACTTTTGCGCGTCCGCGGGACACGCGCGGCGAGATCGATCAATGGAGGGTGTAGGGAATTCCCTATTGATGTTTTGGGTTCGCCAACCCAGATAATCTCCTGAAAGGATGTGTTGCGTCATGAAACAGAGAAACGCCAAATTCGAGATCGGACAGGTGGTTCGCCATCGGGTTTTCCCGTTCCGCGGCGTCATTTTCGACGTCGACCCGGAATACGCCAACACCGAGGAGTGGTGGAACGCCATTCCGCAGGAGATCCGCCCGAGCAAGGATCAGCCCTTCTATCACCTGTTCGCCGAGAACGACGACAGCGAGTATGTCGCCTACGTCTCCGAGCAGAACCTGGAATTCGACGACAGCGACCGGCCGATGCGCCACGCGCAAGTCGATGCCCTGTTCGACAAGGATGGCGTCGGCCACTACAGACCCAAGGCGACGTTCCGGCACTAAGGCACTGCGCTCTCGAACAAATGAAAACGCCCGGACCGCGAGGTCCGGGCGTTTCTTCATGAGTTTGCGGAGGACCGCTTAGTTCTGCTTGGCAGCCTTCTGGGCTTCTTCAAGCTTCTTGCGCGCGTCCTCGGCCTTCTTCTGCATTTCTTCCTGCAGCAGGCGCTGACGCTCTTCGAGCTGCGACTGCTCGATCGGCTCGCCGTCGAACACACCGGTGAAGCCCGTCAGGGCCATCTTGATCGGGTTCGGAGCGCGCTGGAAGTTGACCGAGGTGAAGACGACCTCATTGCCCTTCTTCAGGCTGGCGATCAGCTGGTCGGAAAGCGGCGCTTCTGCAACGCACTTGTCGGGCATGCAGATGGCGTAGTCGAGCTTGACCGGCTTGCCGCCGTCGATCTGCATCTGAACGCCGGTCGGAATGAGGCGCGCGGACGGTACGGAAACCTGCATGATCTTGCGGTTGACCTTGCCGGAGACGGTGATGAGGCCGACAGCGGTCACGAGCTGGCCGTTGTTGGCGGTCAGCAGGTTCTGAACGATGCAGACATCGTTGTCTTCCTGCTTGGTGCAAACCTTGAACCAGCCCTGCGGCGGCTTGCCGCCAGCCTGCTGTGCAGACGCAACGCTCGGAACGCCCGCAGCAGCTACAGTGAGCGCCAGCGCTGCCATGCCCGAACGTTTTGCAATATTCGACTTGAAGATCATTGTGATTCCGTCTCCTGAAATCCGGTAACGGAACAGTTGTTCCGCAGGTGAGTATCGTCAGCCGCCGTTGTCCTGTTGGCCAAATAAGGCAAATGCATGACCCCGTTTCCGGAAACACCTGTTACATTGGCTCGCTTCGATTATCCAGTGTTTCCTGTCATTTTTTGACTTCATACCAGGCGGAATTTGGACCGCGGATCGGTTGGATTCATCCGTCGGCATTGGTAACGTTCGGGGAATCGGCCTGTTGATACCCCTCACGGGAGGTGACCTTGCGTGCAATTCTTTCCGGTCTGGCGCTGATCCTGACCGCCACTTCATTCGGCACTGCTGCGGCAGCCGCTCCCGTGCATGCGATTGCCATGCACGGAGAGCCGGCGCTGCCTGCCGATTTCAAGAACTTTCCCTACGTCAATCCGGACGTAAAAAAGGGTGGAAAGATCTCCTATGGCGTCGTCGGCAGCTTCGACAGCCTCAATCCCTTCATCCTGAAGAGCATGCGCACCACCGCGCGCGGCATGTGGGATCCGGAATACGGCAACCTCGTCTACGAATCGCTGATGCAGCGTTCGCGCGACGAGGCCTTCACCATGTATGGCCTGCTCGCCGAAACAGTGGAGTGGGATGACGACCGGACCTTCATCCAGTTCAATCTCAACCCGAAGGCCCGCTGGGCCGACGGGCAACCTGTTACCGCCGAGGACGTGATCTTCAGCTTCGAGCTGCTGCGTGACAAGGGGCGTGTCCCCTTCAGCAACCGCATGGCCAAGGTGGCGAAGCTCGAAAAGGTCGGGGAGCGCAGCGTGCGCTTTACCTTCACCGAGGATGCCGACCGCGAGCTGCCGCTCCTGCTCGGCCTGTCGCCGGTGCTGCCGAAACATGCCATCGACCTTGCGACCTTCGACCAGACCACGCTGAAGCCGCCGCTCGGCTCCGGCCCCTACCGCGTCGCAGAGGTGAAACCGGGCGAGCGCATCGTCTACAAGCGAAACCCGGACTATTGGGCCAAGGACCTGCCCTCGAAGGTCGGCCAGGACAATTACGACGAGATCTCCGTGGAGTATTTCCTCCAGGAGAACTCGCTGTTCGAAGCCTTCAAGAAGGGCGAGATCGACATCTATCCGGAAGGCAGCGCCACCAAGTGGGCGCGCGGCTACGATTTCCCGGCGGTTCGTTCCGGCGAGGTCGTCAAGGAAACCTTCACGCCGAAGACGCCGTCCGGCATGCTCGGCATCGTCTTCAATACCCGCAGGCCAATGTTCGACAACTTGAAGCTCCGCCAGGGCCTGGCGCTGGTCTTCGACTTCGAGTGGGTCAACAAGAACCTCTTCGACAGCGCCTATACGCGCACGCAGAGCTACTGGCAGAACTCGGCGCTGAGCTTTCTCGGCGCACCGGCCGACGACCGCGAACTCGGCCTGATCGGCGACGCCCGCGATCGGATCAACCCGGCGATCCTCGACGGCACCTATCGCCTGCCGGTGACCGACGCGTCCGGGCGCGATCGCAACGTGCTGCGTGTTGCCGTCTCTCTGATGCGCGAGGCCGGCTATCAGATCAAGGACGGCAAGATGGTCGACCCGCAGGGCAAACCGCTCGCGTTCGAGATCATGAGCCAGAATGCCGGCCAGGAAAAAATCGCCCTCGCCTACCAGCGATTTCTCGCACCTCTCGGCATCCAGGCGTCCGTGCGCACTGTCGACGATTCGCAGTACCAGCAGCGCAGCCAGTCCTTCGACTACGACGTGATCATCAAATCCTTCCCCTCGACGCTGTCACCCGGCATCGAGCAGGCCGGGCGCTGGACCTCACAGGCGCGCGACCGGCAGGGCAGCGACAACTTCGCCGGCGTCGCCGACAAGGACGTCGACCGGATGGTCAATAACATCCTGCAGGCCCGCACGAGCGAAGACTTCACGGCGGCGGTGCGTGCGCATGACCGGTTGCTCGTCAACAATTCCTATCTGGTGCCGCTCTATCACCTCGACGCACAGTGGGTGGCGCGACGCAAGCATATCGGCCGGCCCGATACCATGCCGCTCTACGGCTACCAGCTTCCGACCTGGTGGGATCAAAACGCACAATAGAGGGTTGGTTCCCTTTTGGTAACGCATTGAAAGCCGGATGAAACCGGCTTATCTCGCCTTCAACCGAACAAGGAAAGGCGCCCACACCATGCAAACCGTCAGCATCGATATTGTCTCGGACGTTGTTTGTCCCTGGTGTTATCTTGGCAAGGCGCGGCTCGACCAGGCGATTGCCAATCTTCCGGACGTGCTGGTCACGGTCAACTGGCGCCCCTACCAGCTCAATCCCGACCTGCCGCCCGAGGGGATCGATCACAAGCGGCATCTTGCCGAGAAGCTCGGCGGCCAGGCGGCCGTCGATCGCGCCCACGACACGCTGCGCGAACTCGGCAATGCCGACGGCATCGCCTTCGACTTCGATGCGGTGAAGATCAGCCCGAACACGCTTGACGCTCATCGGCTTGTCCGCTGGGCCGCGACCAACGGCGAGCAGGCGCAGTCGGCCGTCGTCGGCTTGCTGTTCAAGGCCAATTTCGAAGAAGGCCGCAATGTCGGTGATCACGCGGTCCTGCTCGATATCGCCGAGCAAGCAGGGCTCGATCGCCCCGTCGTTGCGGCTCTGCTTGGCTCCGATGCCGACAAGGATGCGGTCAAGGAAGAGGTTGGCATGGCCCGCGAGATGGGCGTGACCGGCGTTCCCTGCTTCATCCTCGAAGGACAATATGCCGTGATGGGCGCGCAATCGGTCGATGTATTGACGAATGCGCTGCGCGAAATCGCCGAGATGAAGGCGAGCGGCAAGCCGAACTGATCTCGGCACGACCTGAAACAGACTTGCTCGACAGACCTTGACCGTACTGCCGCACCACGCGGCAGTACGGTTTTTTCTTATTTCGCCAGCCCGGCGAGCTGCGTCATCACCATTGCTGCACCGGACAGGCGCTTTTCCGGCGTCGCCAGTTCGCGCTGGAAGAAGATGCTCTGGTCGGGCCGGATCTTCGAAAGCGTGCCCTGCTTGGCGATGTAACCCACCAGTGCCGCAGGGTTCGGGAATTCCTTGTTGCGGAACTGCACGACGACGCCCTTCGGCCCGGCATCGAGCTTCTCGACATTCGCCGTGCGGCAGAGCGACTTGATGTAGACGATCTTCAAGAGATGCTGGACCTCGATCGGCAGCGGACCGAAGCGGTCGATCATCTCGGCGCCGAAGCCGTCGATCTCCTTCAAGTCCGTCACTTCGCCGAGACGACGATAAAGGCCGAGCCTCAGATGCAGATCCGGAACGTAGTGTTCCGGGATCATGACGGGCGTTCCGACCGAAATCTGCGGCGACCAGCCGGTGTCGTGGATTTCTTCCTCACCCTTGAGTTCGGCGACCGCTTCCTCGAGCATCTGCTGGTAAAGCTCGAAGCCAACCTCCTTGATATGGCCCGACTGTTCCTCGCCGAGCAGGTTGCCAGCACCGCGGATATCGAGGTCGTGACTTGCGAGCTGGAAACCGGCACCAAGCGTGTCGAGCGACTGCAGCACCTTCAGCCGGCGTTCGGCCATGCCCGTCAGCGTCTTGTTGACCGGCAGCGTGAACAGTGCAAAGGCGCGCACCTTCGATCGGCCGACGCGGCCGCGAAGCTGGTAGAGCTGGGCGAGACCGAACATGTCGGCGCGATGCACGATCAGCGTGTTGGCCGTCGGTACGTCGAGACCGGATTCGACGATCGTCGTCGACAGCAGCACATCGTAACGGCCGTCATAGAAGGCGTTCATGATGTCTTCGAGCTCGGTTGCCGGCATCTGGCCGTGGGCGACGGCTACCTTCAGCTCCGGAACGTCCGACTTCAGGAAATCATGGATCTCCGACAGGTCGCTCAGACGCGGGCAGACATAGAAGCTCTGGCCGCCGCGATAGTGCTCGCGCATCAGCGTTTCGCGGATCACCAGCGCATCGAAGGGCGAGATGAAGGTGCGCACCGCCATGCGGTCGACCGGCGGCGTCGTGATCAGCGACAGTTCACGCACCCCGGTCAGGGCAAGCTGCAGCGTGCGCGGGATCGGCGTCGCCGAAAGCGTCAACACGTGCACGTCGGACTTCAGCTCCTTCAGCCGCTCCTTGTGCTTGACACCGAAGTGCTGTTCCTCGTCGATGATCAAGAGGCCGAGATTGGCAAAGTTGACCGACGTGCCGAGCAGCGCATGCGTACCGACGACGACATCGGTCTTGCCATCGGCCACTTCCTTCTTCGTCAGCGCCAGTTCCTTGGAACCGACGAGGCGCGACGCCTGCTGGATGCGGATCGGCAGCCCACGGAACCGTTCGGAAAAGGTCTTGAAGTGCTGGCGGGCAAGCAGTGTCGTGGGCACGACGACCGCGACCTGTACGCCGTTCATGGCAGCGATGAAGGCGGCACGAAGCGCCACTTCCGTCTTGCCGAAGCCGACGTCGCCGCAGACGAGGCGGTCCATCGGACGGCCGCTGCCGAGATCTTCCCGCACCGCCTCGATCGAGTTCAGCTGGTCTTCGGTCTCGTCATAGGGGAAGCGGGCGGCAAACTCATCATAGACGCCGTCCTGTGCGGCGAGCACCGGCGCCCGGCGCGTATGGCGTTCGGCGGCGATGCGAATGAGGCCGCCCGCCATATCGAGCAGCCGCTTCTTGAGCTTGGCCTTGCGCGCCTGCCAGGCGACGCCGCCGAGCTTGTCGAGGATCGCATCGGTGCCTTCTGAACCGTAGCGCGACAGAAGCTCGATGTTTTCGACCGGCAGGAACAGCTTGGCATCGTCGGCATAGACGAGCTCGAGGCAATCATGCGGGGCGCCGACCGCCTCGATGGTGCGCAGGCCGACGAAACGGCCGATGCCGTGTTCGGCGTGCACGACATAGCTGCCCTCGTCGAGACCAGCCACCTCGGCGATGAAGTCGGCACCGCGCTTGCGCCGCTTCGAGCGGCGGACCATGCGGTCGCCCAGAATATCCTGTTCGCCGATGATGACGAGATCGCCCGTCTCGAAACCGGCTTCGATGCTGAGCACGGCCGAGGCCGCCTCGCCCGGCTTCAGCGACTTGATCTCGGCGAGTGCCTTGATGGGCTTGACGTTGCCGAGACCGTGTTCGGCGAGAACCTGGAGCAGGCGATCGAGCGATCCTTCGCTCCAGCCTGAAATCACCACCTTGGCGCCCTTCGAGCGCCGCTCGGCGATGTACTTGACCGCCTGATCGAAGACGTTGACGCGTTCGTCTTGGGCTTCGCCCTCACCCGCCGACTTCGCCCAACGCATGCCCTGGCGCGCATCGACCGAGATGACCTGGCGGGCCTCGCCCTCGTGCTCGTTGAAGGGCGACAGGCGAATGGCGTCGCGTGAACTCAGGCCGGCGTTGAAGCCCTGCGAGCTCAGATAGAGCAGCTCCGGCGGAACCGGCTTGTAGGGCGTACCCTGGGTGGCCTGCGCCTTGCCCGGAGACGCCGAGGCCAAACGGGCGTCGTAATAGTCGAGAATGAGCTTCGAGCGCTCAGCCGCAGCTTCGCGCGCCAGATGATCGGTGACGATACGGAAGCCGTCGAGATAGTCGAAGACTGTCTCCAGCCCGTCATAGAACAGCGGCAGCCAATGCTCCATGCCGGCATAGCGCCGGCCTTCGGAGACAGCCTGGTAAAGCGCGTCGTCGCGGGTCGTCGCGCCGAACAGCGACAGGTAGTGCTTGCGGAAGTGGCTGATCGTTTCGGGCGTCAGCGACACCTCGCTCATCGGATTGAGATCGAGGGAGCGGACCTGACCGGTCGTGCGCTGACTTGCAGGATCGAACGAGCGGATTGTTTCGAGCGTATCGCCGAAGAAATCAAGGCGCAGCGGCTCGCCGCTCCCCGGCACGAAGACATCGAGGATGCCGCCGCGCACTGCGTATTCGCCAACCTCACGCACGGTCGCGACACGCTCGAAGCCGTTGCGCTCCAGCCGCATCGCGATGTCGTCCATACGCACCTGATTGCCCGGACGGGCCGAAAACGCCAGGCTCTGGATCACGTCCTGCGGCGAGATCTTCTGGAGGGCGGCGTTGACCGTCACCAGCACGATCGCCGCATGCGGCTTCTTCTTGTGCGCAATCAAGGCGCTCAGCGCCGCCAGCCGCCGTGCCGACGTGTCGGCGCTCGGCGAGACGCGGTCATAGGGAAGGCAGTCCCAGCCGGGAAGCGTCAGCACCGGAATGTCGGGCGCGACGAATGAGAGGACCTGCTCAAGATCGGCGATCCGCTGGCCGTCCGATAGAATGTAGGCGACCGGCTGGCCGGCGCGGGCGAGCTCAGCAAGGATCAGCGCCTCGGCCCCGGAGGGCACCGGCCCGATCGTGATCTCTCGCTGTGCTTCGACAATCTTCTTCGGATCAAGGCCAGCCAGCATCATCGGTCTATTTCATCCCTTCGGGAAGCTTGTCGAAATCCGGACGATAGGCAGCGATGCGCTGAAACATCTGCGTCTGATAGCAAGCCGGCACCGGCTGTTCGCCGATGATCCACTTGACGAGATCGTTGTCTTCCTCGCCCATGATCGTCTCGAGTTCATCGAGTTGTGCTTCAGAAAGCGTCGAGAGCTCAGCCTCTGCAAATTGCCCGAGGATCAAATCCATCTCGCGAATGCCGCGATGCCAGGCGCGAAACAGGATCCGCCGTCGACGCGGATCGAGATCGGCGCTGGTGCGAGAGATGCCGGTCATGGGAAATTCCTTCCTGCCGCCCGCGATGACGCCTGCACGCTCGGACGAACGCGCGAGGCCTTTGGGGTACGGTTTGTCGTCAACGGCTCTATAAACTCTGAATAGCCGATTGTCAGCCTTGCCAAAGCCCGAATTATCATCGCAATTTCATCGCCATGCGCCCCGCCCTGCTAGATCCGCTCTTCTCCCCGCTCGACACGCTTCCAGGCATCGGCCCGAAGATCGGCGAACTCTATGCCCGTTTGCTCGGTCGCGAGACGATCGAAGACTGCCGCGTGGTCGATCTCGTTTTTCACGCGCCGCATTCGTTGATCGACCGGCGCCAACAGCCTGGCATCGCCCACGCGCCTCAAGGGGTTATCGTCACCATCACCGGTCGGGTCGATCGCCACCAGCCGCCCCCGCGCGGAAAGCCCAACCTGCCCTATCGCGTCTTCCTGCATGACGAGACCGGGGAGCTGGCGCTCACCTACTTCCGCGTCAAGGGCAACTGGTTGGAAAAATCGCTGCCGGTCGATGAGACAGTCATCGTCAGCGGCAAGGTCGACTGGTTCAACGGCCGCCCCTCCATGGTTCACCCTGACTATGCGGTCCGGGCAAGCGAGGCGGAAAACCTGCCGCTGGTCGAGCCGGTCTACGGGCTGACAGCGGGACTTTCACCAAGGATATTGCGCAAGTCGATCGAGGCCGCCGTCGCCCGCGTTCCGGACATGCCCGAATGGATGGACGACGCGCTGCTGACGCGACAAGGTTTCAGCACCGCAGCCGAAAGTTTCCGCGCGCTGCATGATCCCCGCGACGCGACCGACCTTGATCCGCAGGCACCTGCCCGCCGCCGCCTCGCCTATGACGAGTTTCTCGCCGGGCAATTGTCCCTGGCTCTCGTTCGCCAGCGCCTGCGCAAGGTCGCGGGAGTACCGGTTCACGCGACCGGTGTGCTTTCCCGTCCGGTCATCGACGCCCTTCCCTTTTCCTTGACAGCCAGTCAGTCGACGGCGATCGCCGACATCCTGAAGGACATGGCCGGCACCGAGCGTATGCTCCGGCTGCTGCAAGGCGATGTCGGCTCCGGCAAGACGATGGTGGCGCTGATGGCGATGCTCGCCGCCGTCGAATCCGGCGGTCAGGCGGTGCTGATGGCGCCGACCGAAATTCTCGCCCGCCAGCACCATGCGACGCTTGCAAGGATGGCCGCATCCGCCGGCATCGCCATCGACGTTTTGACCGGCCGCACCAAGGGCAAGGAGCGCGACGCCATTCTCGAGCGCATCGCGTCCGGAGAAACGCGCATGGTGATCGGCACGCATGCGCTTTTCCAGGACACGGTGAGCTACAAGGAGCTGACACTGGCGGTGGTGGACGAACAGCATCGCTTCGGCGTTCACCAGCGCCTGCGCCTGACCGCCAAGGGCATCTCGCCGCATATGCTGGTCATGACGGCAACGCCGATCCCCCGCACGCTGGTGCTTGCCGCCTTCGGCGACATGGACGTTTCGAAGCTCACGGAAAAGCCCGCCGGACGCAAGCCGATCCAGACGGTGACGATCCCGACGGAGCGCGTTGGCGACATCGTCGATCGGCTCGACGCTGCCCTTCGCGAAGGCAAGAAGGCCTATTGGATCTGCCCGCTCGTGGAAGAGTCCGAAGCCGTCGACGTCATGTCGGCCGAAGAACGATACGAAGGCCTCGCCAAGCGCTTCGGCAACAATGTCGGCCTGGTACACGGCCGTATGAACGGGGCGGAGAAGGACGCCGTCATGCTCGCCTTCAAGAACGGCGAGATCCGCCTGCTGGTTGCGACAACAGTTGTGGAAGTCGGCGTCGACGTGCCCGACGCAACGATCATGGTGATCGAGCATGCGGAACGCTTCGGCCTTGCCCAGCTTCACCAGTTGCGCGGCCGCGTCGGCCGTGGCGACGAGGCATCGACGTGCATCCTGCTCTACAAGGGACCGCTCGGCGAAACCGGCCGCGCGCGGCTCTCGATCCTGCGCGACAGCGAGGACGGGTTCCTGATCGCCGAGGAGGACCTGAAGCTGCGTGGCGAAGGCGAGTTGCTCGGCACGCGCCAGTCAGGCACGCCCGGTTTTCGCATCGCCAGCCTGGAGGCCCACGGCGATCTGCTCGAAATCGCGCGGAAGGACGCCGCCTACGTGATCGAGCGCGATCCGGACCTCACTTCGGAGCGCGGCGAAGCACTCCGCACACTGCTCTATCTCTACCGCCGCGATGAGGCGATCCGCTTCCTGCGCGCCGGCTGACCGACCACCCTGCCAAACCGACGATCACGGCGGCCCGGCATCAAGATACGGGAATCTCAGTCTTCTGCTGACCGATTTTCAAAGGTGCATTGGCGAGCGGCTTCTGGTCGGGCGTCACGAGCCCCCCCGAGATCAGGAGCTTCGCCGCGTCCTCCGCGCTCATGTCAAGCGGGATGATCTTGTCGCGCGGGATGAACAGCAGGAACCCCGCCGTCGGGATCGGGGTCGGCGGCAGGAAGACCGCGACCATGTCCATGCCGCGTTCCTTGAATTTCGAGGCGATTTCGCCTTTCACATCCGTTGCGATGAACACCAGCGACCAGATGCCCGGGCTCGGATACTCGATCAGCCCGGCCTTCTTGAAGGAGGAGGACTGTTCCTGCAGCACCGTCTGGAATATCTGCTTGGTGGACTTGTAGATCGTGCGGACGAGAGGCGTCCGATTGAGGAGCGACTCGGCGAAATTCACGATCGACCGACCGACGAGGTTTGCGGTCATGAAACCGACGAAGGTGATCACGAAAATAGCGACGAGCAGACCGAAGCCGGGAATGGCCACGGGCGAATAGGTGTCCGGATTATAGAAGTTCGGCAGGTAGGGCTTCACCCAACCGTCGGCCCAGTCGATGAAGGTGCGCACGAGCCAGACGGTGATCGCGACCGGTGCGCAGATGATCAAACCCGTCAGGAAGTAGTTGCGCAGCCGGGTGCCGATATAGCCGCGTTTCGAATGTTCCGTCATGCTTCTTCCGTCTCAACCTCACTCGACGCCGAAGGCCGGATGATAGGCGACCGTACCGGCCGCCATCGCGCCGGAGAGAGCCAGCGCCATGAAATATTGCGGCGCACAACCGGGGAATACAAGAGCCGATTCGTTACGGAAACCGAACTTTTGATACAAGGCCGGATCGCCGACCACGACGCAGCCGGCGGCCCCTTCCGCCCGCAGCCATTCGAGCCCTTCGAGGATCAGCTGCCGGCCGATGCCCTGGGCCTGAACGTCCGGCTTGACCGAGACCGGCCCGAGCCCGAACCAGCCGGGCTCTTCCGGCGTCAGAGTGACGGGCGAAAAGGCGATGTGCCCGACGATTTCCTCGTTCATCTCGGCGACCAGCGACACACTCAGCGCACCGGACTCACGCAGTCGCTCGATGATGAAGGGTTCGCTCTGGTCGCTGTGCGGATGCCCTTCGAAGGCGGCCGCGGTCACGGCATGTATCGCCGCTTCGTCGCCGGGGCGCTCGTGCCGGACATAGATCATTCGACGGTCACCGATTTGGCGAGGTTGCGGGGCTGGTCGACGTCGGTGCCCATGAACACCGCCGTGTGATAGGCAAGGAGCTGGATCGGCAGCGAGAAGATCATCGGCGCGATGACCTCATCGACATCAGGCAGCACGATCGTCGCCATGGTCTCGAGCTTCGAGGCGGCGGCGCCCTTCTCGTCGGTGATGAGAATGATCCGGCCGCCGCGGGCCGCGACTTCCTGCATGTTGGAAACGGTCTTCTCGTAGAAGCGGTCGTGCGGCGCGATGACGATAACCGGCATGTTCTCGTCAATCAGCGCGATCGGTCCATGCTTCAGTTCGCCGGCGGCATAACCTTCCGCATGGATATAGGAGATCTCCTTGAGCTTGAGCGCCCCCTCCATCGCCAGCGGGAAGCTGGTGCCGCGGCCGAGGTAGAGAACGTCGCGGCACTTCGACAGCTCGCGCGAAAGAAGCTCGATCTTCGGCTGAACGGCGTTCAGCACCTGCCCCATGAGACGCGGCATTTCCGCGAGATAGCGAACCAAGACCTGCTCTTCCTCAGCACTCACCGTGCCGCGGGCGCGACCGGCGCCGATCGCGAGCGACGCCAGCACTGCGAGCTGGCAGGTGAAGGCCTTGGTCGAGGCGACACCGATTTCCGGACCGGCAAGGATCGGAAAGACCGCATCGGATTCACGCGCGATGGTCGATTCACGCGTGTTGACCACGGCGCCGATCTTCAGGCCAAGTTCCTTGCAATAGCGCAGCGACGCCAGCGTATCAGCGGTTTCGCCGGATTGAGAGATGAACAACGCGGCCGCCTCGGAAGGCAGCGGGATCTCGCGGTAGCGGAACTCGGACGCGACGTCGATTTCCACCGGCAGGCGGGCGTAACGCTCAAACCAGTACTTGCCGACGAGGCCAGCGAGATAGGCGGTGCCGCAAGCGGAAATCGCAAGGCTCGGAACCTTGGCGAAATCGATCGTGCCTGAGAGCGCCTTTATGCGGTTGCCGGCAAAATCGATGTAGTGGCTGAGCGCGTGCGCGATCACCTCCGGCTGCTCATAGATCTCCTTCTCCATGAAGTGCCGGTGGTTGCCCTTGTCGATCATGTAGGCGGCGGCCGTAGACAGCTGCTTCGGCCGGTCGACGACGTTGCCGTCGAGATCGAAGATATGCACGCCGTTCGCCCCGATCACCGCCCAGTCGCCGTCGATCAGATAGGTGATCTCGTTGGTGAAGGGCGCAAGCGCGATCGCGTCGGAGCCGAGGAACATTTCGCCGCGGCCGTGACCGATCGCAAGCGGCGGGCCGTTACGCGCCGCCATGATCGTCGAAGGATCGTCCTGGAAGAGCACCGCCAGTGCATAGGCACCGGTGACGCGCTTCAGCATCGCGTGCATGGCTTCGCGCCGGCCGAGGCCCTCGCGGCGGAACTTGGAGAGCAGATGGGCCACGACCTCGGTGTCGGTGTCCGTCTCGAACTTTGCGCCACTGGCGATCAGTTCGTCCTTCAGCTCGGCGAAGTTCTCAATGATGCCGTTGTGGACGACGGCGACCCCGTCGGTGAAATGCGGGTGGGCGTTGCGTTCGGTCGGCGCGCCATGGGTTGCCCAGCGCGTGTGGGCAATGCCGATCGTGCCGGCGAGCGGCTCTTCGCGCAGCCTGATCTCCAGATTGACGAGCTTGCCCTCGGCGCGCCGGCGCTCCAGCTTGCCGCCAATGACGGTGGCGACACCGGCGGAATCATAACCGCGGTATTCCAAGCGCTTCAGCGCATCGACCAGTCGTTCCGATACCGGCTGGTTGCCAACGATGCCTACAATACCGCACATAGTCGTCTCCGAATTCGTCCCCGCGCCGCGATGGGCGCCCCTGTTCAACGAGGGCGGAAACGCCGCCCGGCGCGCTGTCTTGGTAAAGCATTTGCCGGTCGAGGCAATCCGCCCCGATTTCACTTTCGATTTCAATGTTTAACGCCGCCGCATGTTCCCGCGAATCCTAGCGGAATCAAGCGACATGCAGCAAATCCGAGGCGAACCCGCGGACACGCGGGCACCACGGGCCTAACCGGCAGCCTTCGCCGCCTTCTTGGCCGCCTTCACCGCCTCGTACCGCTCGCGCAGCAGCCGCGCCCGGCCGGGCTTGATCTCCTGGCGCGCGCGGCCAAAGGCGACGGCGTCGGCCGGCACATCCTCGGTGATGACGCTGCCGGAGGCGACCAGGGCGCCGTCACCGATCGTCACCGGCGCAACCAGAGACGAGTTCGAGCCGATAAAGGCATTTTCGCCGATCCGCGTTTCGTGCTTGTTCACACCATCGTAATTGCAGGTGATCGTGCCGGCGCCGATGTTGGTGCCTGCGCCGACGAAGGCATCGCCGATATAGGTCAGGTGATTGACCTTGGCGCCGGCGCCAATCTCAGCCTTCTTGACCTCGCAGAAATTGCCGACCTTGGAGTTTTCGCCGAGATCGGCACCCGGGCGCAGGCGTGCGTACGGACCGACTGTCGCGCCGGCGCGCACCGTCGCACCCTCGACATGCGAGAAGGCATGAATGATCGCGCCGCTTTCGACGCGCACGCCCGGGCCGAAGACGACATTCGGCTCGACCAGGACATCCTGCTCCAGCGCGGTATCCCAGGCGAGAAACACGGTTTCCGGCGCGATCATCGATACGCCCGACAGCATCAGCTCGTGGCGGCGGCGCTGCTGCCAAAGCCGCTCGATGAAGGCGAGCTCGGCGCGCGTGTTGCAGCCCGTCAGTTCTTCTTCGGGGGCCTCGACGGCAATCGCCTGCCCACCGATGTCGCGGACGATCTCCACGAGGTCGGTCAGGTAATACTCGCCCTTGACGTTGGCGTTACCGATGCGGCCGAGAAGATCGAGTGCCTTGCGACCGTCGATCGCCATCAGGCCGCCGTTGCAATAGGTGATGCGGCGCTCTTCTTCCGTTGCGTCCTTGTGCTCGCGAATGGCGAGCAGCGCGCCGTCCTTGACGATCAGGCGGCCGTAGCCCGACGGGTCTGCCGCCTCGAAGCCGATCACCACCACATCGTTGCCGGCCGCAAGTCCCTCGCGAGCGGCCCGAAGTGGTTCAGGCTGGATCAGCGGCGTATCGCCAAAAACGACGAGAATGTCGTCGAAACCCTTTGCGATGGCGTCGCGGGCAGCAAGCACCGCATGGCCGGTGCCGAGCCGTTCCTTCTGCAGATAGGACGAAACCGACACGCCGCCGATGTCGGCGGCAGCCGAGACCGCGTCGGCGTCGCGGCCGACGACGAGAGCGATATCCGAGATGGAAGCGTTTGAGAGCGCCTCGACGACGTGGGCGATCATCGGCCGGCCCGCCACCGGATGCAGCACCTTCGACATGGACGATTTCATCCGCGTGCTTTCACCCGCAGCCAAAACGATGGCCAGGCACGTCCGTTCCATATATCTCTCCTTGGTCTCTTCCAGGCTCACGCCCACTGCACAATTCCTTAGATCGGAATCGGCTCAAGTACAAAATCGCCTTTCGATTCGGCGCGGTGCTAGCAGCAACATATTGCGAGAAGCATAATTCTCACAATCACGTCGCATTAACCGGCTTAAAACCGGATGATGGCATAAGAAGGCGCGGAGCCTGTGTCAGCAAAACCGTGCGGGTGCATCGCTCCTTCGGGGGATCAAGCCGCAATGCACAGCCGCACTGACATCGACACACCGGCAAAGTCTACCCGCGCGGTCATTCCTCTCGCGCGATCTCCGCTTCTGTTGCTTGCCCTTGTGCTCGGTGTGCTCGCGGTTCTGCTCAGCTTCACGATCCCGCAGCCGATCGGTCCGATGTTCTGGGACCACTATCTCTATCTCGATGCCGCCAATCGTATCCGCGACGGCCAGATCCCGTCGGTCGATTTCTTCACCCCCGTCGGCGCCCTCGGCTACTATCTCTTCGCCGCCCTGCAGGGCATCTTTCCGAACGGCCAGCCGCTGCTCCTGGCGAGCTGGTGCCTGCTTCTCGTCAGTGGGCCGCTGATCGCGCTGGTGGTCACCGATGTCCAGAAGCGTTCGACGGCAGTCGCCTATGCGATCCTGCTGCCGTTCCTGGTGTTTTCGGTGCTGCCGTTCAACACCGGCGACTTCTACCCCTATCCCGGGTCCGACGGTTTCGGCATCTACAACCGCCAGGTCTGCCAGCTTCTCTATGTACTCGCAGCCGCACTTGTCCACGTACGCGATCGTCGGCTGCTCGTCGCGACGGTCGCCGGCGCCATGGCGGCACTGTTCTTCGTCAAGATCACCGGCGCGGTTGCCGGCACGCTCATGTGCCTCATGGCCTTTGCTGCGGGGCGCCTGCCGTTCCGGTCGGCTATCGTGGCGGGGCTCGTTGTCATCGCCATCCTCGCGAGCGTCGAGCTCGCCCTCGGCGGCGTCTCTGCCTATCTTTTCGATATCCTGGCGCTGCTTTCCGTCAATGACGGCAGCTTACTGCCGCGGCTGCTGCAGGCCGCCTCCCTCAATGCCGGTCTGCTGATCCCGGCGGGGTTGCTGTGCCTGGTGCTCCTCGGCACGCAGCTTGCGCCCTTCGCCCAGTCGCTGCGTCAGCTTGGAAAAGGCCCGTCAATGGCGGCGCTCGGCAGAATGTTCGACCAGCCGTTTATCTGGCTGGCGGCCTTCGTTGTTGCTGGCATCCTCTTTGAAAGTCAGAATACCGGCAGCCAGGCGTTCATCTTCCTGCTGCCGCTGCTCCTCAAGCTCGCGATCGATGAGGTCGCAGCCGCCAAAACACGGCCTGCCGCAGTTGCAGTCGCTGTTCTCGCCCTCGCGGCAGCCCTGCCGCCGGCCACAGCCGTCGTGCAAAAAAGCGCCCGCGCATGGATCGGGGCTGTCAACAACGTGCCGTTGGAAAGCCGCAACCTCAAAACCATGGGCGCCGTCAATGTACGGCCCATCCTGGCACTGCGCGCCGAGCGTCTGCGCATCCTCTACGCGACCGAGCGTCCCGCATTCGACGCCTTCGCCAAAACTGGCGAGTTGCCGTCGTTCCTGCTCTACAGCGACTTCGATTTTCAGACGGGATGGCTGATGAATGTCGACGAAGCGATCGACGCGTTGACGGCCTACGAGGCTTCGAACGGCGTACGCTTCCGGACGATCTTCAACGTCGACTTCACGAATCCCTTTCCATGGCTGATGGACCGCAGTGCCCCGCTGCATGTCGCGATCGGCGCAGATCCCTTCCGCGCCATTCCGCCGCCGGATGAAAATGTTCGCGCCGCCCTCGATGCGGTCGACGTCGCGCTGGTGCCGACCTGCCCGGTGACCAACGTCAACCAGACGCTGCTGTCGCTTTATCTGCCGAGCCTCGAAACGGCTCACAGCCGGATCACGCTGACAAGCTGCTACGACGCCTTTATCCGAAACAGCCTGAAGCCCGCTGCCAACACCGGCGGCTGATCGACGCGACGGCTAGGCGCCCGGCCGCAAGCGGCTCTCGCTCAACAGGCCATTTTCCTCAAGGATGGGATAGGCGACGGAAGCGATATGCGCGTTGACGCGCTTCAGATCCCGGAGCATGTCGAGATGCAGCGAGCTCGTCTGCAGGCTCTGGACCAGCCCGTCGCGCAACCGCTCGATATGGCGCTCCGCCGAGCGTTTCTCCATGTGACGGACGTTGACCTTCACCTCGATGAGCTGCTTGGCGAGATCGGCATTGCGGGTGACGAAGATGGTCTGGGCGACTCGCAGATTGTCGATCGTCAGGTTGAAGAGGCTCTTGAGCTCCTGATAGCCCTCCTCCGAGAACTTCAGGCCGTTACTGACCTTCTTGGTGATCTGCTCGCACAGCCCCTTCTCGATGATGTCGCCCATATGCTCGAGATTGATGGCGTAGTCGATGATGACGATCGAGCGGCGGCCGTCTTCTGCGCTCAGGCCATCGCGGCCCAAGCGCGACAGGAAGATCTTGACCTCCTGCTGCAGCTGATCGACCTGTTTTTCGAACTTGCCGATATCGCGAACATCCGAGAGGTCGTTGTTGTTGAAGGCGTTCGCGGCACGCATCAGCATCGCCTCGACCAGATCGCCGACGCGCAAGACCTCCCGGGTGGCTCCCGAAAGCGCCATGACCGGCGTATTCAGCGTCGTCTCATCGAGATAACGCGGGCCGGTCTCCTCGGCCTCTCCATCCGGAATGAACCGGGCCATGAGCTGCGACAGCAAACCGGCAAAGGGCCAGGCAAGAATGGCGACCGCGAGGTTGAAGGCCAGATGAATGTCGACCGGCAGGTTCTGGCGCGGCAGCGGCAGGCTCTGCAGAAACTCCACGCTCATGCCTGTCAGCGGAAGCGCGATCAGGCAGCCAATGGCGCGAACGACAAGGTTGCCTATGGTGACGCGGCGCGCCGACGGGGCGGAACCGAGCGTTGCCATGACAGGCGGAACGGCCCCACCGAGATTGGCGCCAAGCACGAGTGCCACCGTCAACCCGACGCTGAGGATGCCCGTCGTCGAGAGTGACAGCACCAGCATCACCACAGCCAGACTGGACGACGACGCAAAGGCAAGTCCCGCGGCAATGAGAAGCGCTACGGGCCAGGCGCTGTCGAGCATCGAGAGGAAGGCCCCAAGGGCCGGACTGTCACGCATCGGCTCCGTCGCCGCGCCCAAAAGATGTAACGACAGGAGCATGAGGCCGATGCCAACGAAAGCAGCACCCAGACCCTGGCGCGCGTTCGACCGGCTTGCGCGGTGCAAGACCACGCCGATGAGAATGACGAGCGGCGACAGCCATTCTATTCCGGTCGCCACGATCCAGGCCGTCATCGCCGTGCCGAGATTGGCGCCAAGCAGCACGATCTGCGCCATGCGCGAGCGGATGAGCCCCTTTTCCACGAAGGATGCGGTCATCAATGCGGTGGCCGTGGAACTTTGCAGCGCAAGCGTCGCGACAAGTCCGGTCACGAAGGAGCGGAGAGAGCCGTCGGTTCCCTGGGCAAGGCCGGCGCGCAGCCGAGCCCCGAAGGCACGGGTCACCCCGTCCTTGACGAGGGACAGGCCGAAGAGAAGCAGTGCCACTGCTCCAAACAGGTTTACCATCACGATTGTCGACTGCATGGAATCTTTCCCGCGGAAGCTCCAAAGAATCGCTCCGCCCCTGCAACAGAACCACAGAACCGCGGCATGTTCGAGCCAATGTGACAGATAATTTTCGGTTGCCGGCTAACGAATCCGACATCGAGTTGATCACCCGCGCCGGTCCGATCGACGGACGCCGCCCGCCTCATCCAGGCAGCTCGCGCAGCTGTCGCGGCAGCCATTGAAAACCAGACGGTTGCTCCGGGCGGCCGATCCCGTTGCATGGGCGCAATTTGCGGCAAACAACCCTTCATTTCCTGTTTCGTTTGTTTTAAGGAACGAATTCGTTTGGCCGATGGCCACCGCATTGCAACGAGGTTTCTGCCCCCATGCTCGAATTTCTGAGAAGCGCCGCCCAGACCTGGGTCGTCAAAGGCCTGCTAATCGTTCTCGTTCTGTCGTTCATGGTGTGGGGCGGCTCATCGTTGACGATGACGAACCAGTCGGATGCGGTGGTGGTCGTCGGTGACGTCAAGGTCAAGCCACCGGAATTCCGGCTCGCCTACGAGACGATGCTGGCACAGGCTTCCCGCCAGCTCGGCACGCGGCTGACGCCGCAGCAGGCGCGCGCCTTCGGCATCGAGCAGCGGGTCTACTCGCAGATCGTCGCCGGCGCGGCTCTCGACCAGCTCGCCAACGACATGAATCTCGGCCTGTCGCAGGATCGGCTCGCAAAACTGATCGCCGACGATCCGGCATTCCACAGCGTCAACGGCCAGTTCGACCGACTGACGTTCTCGAGCGTGCTGCGCAATGCGGGCCTGCGCGAACAGGATTACATCAACAGCCAGAGCCAGACGGCGATCCGCTCGCAGATCGTCGACGCGCTATCTGATGGCTATGTCGCTCCGAAGGTTCTCACCGACGCGATCGGCGCCTACCGGCACGAGAAGCGCACGATCGATTACCTGCTGCTCTCGAACGCCAATATCGATCCAGTCAAGGTGCCGGGCGACGACGTGCTTTCTCCCTGGTACGACAGCCGCAAGGCAAACTACCGTGCGCCGGAATATCGCAAGGTCACCTACGTGAAGCTCGAGCCGACTGACGTTGCCGACCCTACCGTTGTCACCGACGACGAGATCCGCGCCGAATACGAGCGCCGCAAGGAAAGCTTCCGCAGCGCTGCCGCGCGGACAATCGAACAGCTCTCCTTCACGTCACGTGAAGCGGCTGACGCTGCGTCGGCAAAGCTTGCTGCTGGCACCAGCTTCGACGATCTCGTAAAGGCCGAAGGCAAGTCTTCTGCCGACGTACTTCTCGGCGAGTTCACGAGGGATCGCGTTCCCGACGCCAAGATCGGCGAAGCAGCTTTCGCACTTCAGGCCGACGGCGTGACGCCGGTTGTCGACGGTGCCTTCGGGCCGGTCATCCTGCGCGTGACGAACATCCGCCCGGAAACCGTCCGCAGCCTCGACGAAGTGAAGGAAGAACTGCGCAAGGACATCGCCCTTTCCACAGCGGGCGAAGAAGTCATGCGCCTGCATGACAAGATCGAAGACGAGCGCGCTTCCGGCGCGCCGATCAAGGAAGTCGCCGACCAGCTCAAGCTGAAGCTCGTAACCGTCGATGCGGTGGACGCGACCGGCAAGGACAAGAACGGCGATGACGTCGCCGGCCTGCCGGAACAGGCAGCCCTTCTCCAGGAAGTCTTCAAGGCCGACGTCGGTGCTGAAACCCTGCCGGTGAATGTCGGCCGTGAAGGCTATGTCTGGTTCGACCTCGATGAAGTCATCCCGGCGCGCGATCGCACGCTGGACGAAGCCCGCGACGAAATCGGCGCCGACTGGATGGCTGAGCAGCAGCGCGCAGCACTTGCCACGAAGGCCGGCGAACTGAAGCAGCGCGTCGAGCAGGGCGCAAAGCTCGCCGATGTCGCGACGGAACTCGGCCTCGTCGTCGAAACCAAGGCCGGCCTGACGCGCGCGACCGCCGATGCCGCCCTTAGCCCGGCAGCCGTCGCTGCCGCCTTCTCCGGCGCGAACGGCCACGTCACCAACGCTCCCGGAATCGGCGGCGAAGGGCAGATCCTTCTGCAGGTCACCTCGGTTGACACCGCCGGCCCGGCAGACGTGCTGCAGGACGACAGCCGCCAGATCGAGGCCCTCGCCCGTGTCAGCGGCGAGGACATCCTGGACCAGATGGTCGCCACGCTGCAGGCCGCCTACGGCGTTTCGATCAACCAGACGCTCGCTGAAACCGCCATTGCGCAACGATAGGCCCAAGGAAACCATCGATGAGTGATCTGAAGCCATTCGTCGCCAAGGTCGCCGCCCGCGAGGCGCTGAACCGCGAAGACGCACGTGCCGCCTTCGAAATCATCATGTCGGGTGCCGCAACGCCGTCGCAGATCGGCGGCTTCCTGATGGCATTGCGGGTGCGCGGCGAAACCGTCGATGAAATCGTCGGCGCGGTGGGCGCGATGCGTGCCCGCATGCTGCCGGTCGATGCGCCAGCGGATGCGGTCGATATCGTTGGAACCGGTGGCGACGGCGCCGGCACCTACAACATCTCGACTCTTGCCTCGCTGATCGTCGCCGGCGCGGGCGTGCCTGTTGCCAAGCACGGCAACCGCGCGCTGAGCTCGAAGTCAGGCACGGCCGACGCGCTCTCCTGCCTCGGCGTCAAGCTCGACATCGGTCCGGACGCCATATCGAAATGCATCCGCGAGGCCGGTGTCGGCTTCATGTTCGCCCAGCAGCACCATTCCGCCATGCGCCATGTCGGCCCGACGCGGGTGGAGCTCGGAACGCGCACGATCTTCAACCTGCTCGGCCCGCTTTCCAACCCCGCAGGCGTCAAGCGCCAGCTCGTCGGCGTCTACGCGCCGCAATGGGTGCAGCCGCTGGCCGAAGTGCTGCGTGATCTCGGCTCGGACAATGTCTGGGTCGTTCACGGCGATGGCCTCGACGAGATCACGACGACCGGCACGACCGAGGTCGCAGCACTCAAGGACGGCAAGATTTCCACCTTCACCCTGACGCCCGCCGATTTCGGCCTTCAGACGGTGACGATCGATGCGCTCAAGGGCGGCGACGGCGCGTACAATGCGGTCGCGCTCCAGGCAGTGCTCGATGGTGCCGAGAACCCCTACCGGGACATTTCCCTTGCCAATGCGGCCGCATCGCTGATGATAGCCGGACGGGCAAAGGACCTCACCGAAGGCATGGCGCTTGGGCGCCAGTCGCTTTCAAGCGGCAGCGCCAAGACCGCGCTGCAGCGCCTGATCAGCGTATCGAACGCGGCCTGAGGAAGGATCAGCACATGACGGATATCCTGCGCAAGATCGAAGCCTACAAGCGCGACGAGATCGCGGCTGCCAAGTCGAACGTTTCGCTCGACGAACTCAAGGCGCGTATCACTGATCAGGCCACCCCGCGCGGCTTTCATGCGGCGCTCGCCGCACGCAAGGCCGCCGGCACGTTCGGACTGATCGCCGAAATCAAGAAGGCAAGCCCGTCGAAGGGACTGATCCGCCCGGATTTCGATCCGCCGGCGCTCGCCAGGGCCTATGAAGCCGGTGGAGCGGCCTGTCTGTCGGTGCTGACGGACGCCCCGAGCTTTCAGGGTGCGCCTGCCTTTCTCGAAGCGGCGCGTGCGGCCTGCGCCCTGCCGGCGCTGCGCAAGGACTTCATGTTCGACACCTACCAGGTGTTCGAGGCGCGCGCCTGGGGCGCCGACTGCATCCTTCTCATCATGGCTTCGCTCAGCGACGACGACGCCCGCCGCCTCGAAGACGCATCCCTCGAGCTTGGCATGGACGTGCTGATCGAGGTGCACGACGCCGAAGAGATGGAACGGGCACTGAAGCTCACCTCGCCGCTCGTCGGCATCAACAACCGCAACCTCAGGACCTTCGAGGTTGATCTCGCGGTTTCCGAGCAGCTTGCGGGAATGGTGCCTGCCGACCGTCTGCTCGTCGGCGAAAGCGGCATCTTCACGCATGCGGATTGCCAGCGGCTGGAAAAGAGCGGCATCACCACCTTCCTCGTCGGCGAGAGCCTGATGCGCAAGAGCGACGTCGAATCAGCAACGCGCACGCTCCTGACCGGCGCTACGACCACGCTGGCGGCCGAGTGATGAGCAAGCCGACGCTCACGCATATCGGTGGCAGCGGCGAAGCGAACATGGTGGATGTCGGCGACAAGGCCGAGACGATACGCATCGCTGTCGCCGAAGGCCATGTGCGCATGAAGGCCGAAACGCTGACACTCATTCTCGAAGGCGACGCCAAGAAGGGCGATGTCATCGGTACGGCGCGGCTTGCCGGCATCATGGCCGCCAAGCAGACGGCCAACCTCATTCCACTCTGCCACCCGTTGATGCTGACCAAGGTAACCGTCGATATCACGCCGGACCCGACGCTTCCTGGCCTCCGGGTCGAGGCGCGTGCCAAGCTGACGGGACGCACCGGCGTCGAGATGGAGGCGCTGACGGCCGTGAGCGTCGCCTGCCTTACGATCTACGACATGGCGAAGGCGGCCGATCGCGAGATGGAAATCGGTGGCATCCAGCTGGTCAGCAAGTCCGGCGGGCGATCCGGCGACTATCGACGCGAAGGGAACTGAGGCCATGGCGTTGCTGTCCGTCGAAGACGCGCTCGAGAGGATCCTACACGGCGCCACGCCACCACAATTGACAGAGCTCGTCGGTCTCCATGACGGGCTCGCCCGTGTGCTGTCTCAAGATATCCCGGCGCGCGTCACCCATCCGGCCTTCGACAATTCGGCGATGGATGGCTACGCCGTGCGCCACGGGGACATTGAGACCGTCGGCGCCGAGCTGACCGTGATCGGCCAATCGGCTGCGGGCCACGGCTTCAAGGGCGAGATGAAAGCGGGCGAAGCCGTGCGCATCTTCACCGGTGCGCCGGTGCCATTGGGCGCCGATACGGTGATCATCCAGGAGGATACCGAGCGGTTGCCGGGCAACCGGATCCGCACCAAATTCGTGCCCGGCAAGGGTCGGCACATTCGAACGGCCGGCCAGGATTTTATCGCCGGCGAAGCGGCACTTTCGGCGGGCGACGTGCTCGACGCCGGACGCTTGACGCTCGCTGCCGGGATGAACCATGCGAGCCTGCCGGTCTTCAAGCGCCCGCGGATCGTAATCCTCGCCACGGGCGACGAGCTGGTGGCTCCGGGCAACAAGCCGGGCGACGATCAGATCATCGCCTCGAACAGCTTCGGCGTCGCGGCGATCGCGCGCGACAACGGCGCCGAGGTCATCGATCTCGGCATCGTCTACGACGATCGGGACGCGATCAGTGCCGAGGTCAGGCGGGCGCAGGACGCCGATGTCGACGTGATCGTCACGCTCGGCGGCGCTTCGGTCGGTGACCATGACCTGGTGCAGTCGACGCTCATTGCCTGCGGCATGACGCTCGACTTCTGGCGCATCGCCATGCGGCCGGGAAAGCCGCTCATGGTGGGCCAGCTCGGAACGGCCACGGTGCTGGGCCTGCCGGGCAATCCGGTCTCCAGCCTCGTCTGCGCCCTGCTCTTCCTCGAGCCGCTGACCCGTAAGCTCGCCCGCTTGCCATTGCGCGACCGCATAACGACCGCGCGGCTTGCAAGCCCGCTTCCGGGCAACGACGTCAGGCAGGACTATGTGCGTGCGCGCCTTACGCGGGACAGCGACGGCACGTTGGTCGCCCATCCCTTCTCGCGGCAGGACTCGTCGATGATGAAGGTTTTCGCGCAATCGGATTGCCTGATCGTGCGCCCGCCGCACGCCACCGAAGCGCCCGCGGGCACAACCTGCGACATTCTCAGGCTTCGCTGAGCAAACCAAGCGCGAGCCACCTCTGGGAGCGCAAAAGCGAAAGGCCGGGCAGAGCCCGACCTTTTTTCCCGTTCATCGCGGGTCCTCTCGATCATCCTTATTCGGACAATCTCAGCGATGATCACGTGGCCTCGTCATAGAGCGCCACCAATTCAGCGCCGTGACACGGACCCTCACGTTTTGTGACGAAGCACTTTGTGACGATGTAAGCGGCCGCATGGGGCAGTCACCGCTCTTGCCGCATCAGGCCGGGGGTGCCCCCGGCCGCGCATGGATCAGTTGCCCGTCTCGTCCGAGCGGCTGACCAGGATCTTGTCTATGCGACGTGCATCCATGTCGACCACTTCGAAGCGGTAGCCATGGGCAATCGCGACATCGCCCTCCTCCGGCGTCTTGCGCAACTGCTGCACCAAGAAGCCGGCGATGGTCTCGAAGTTGCCGTCGGCGTCGATTCCCTCGATGCCGATCGTCAGGTGGATTTCGTCGATCGGCGTGCGGCCGTCGACAAGATAGCTTCCGTCTTCGCGCTGGCGGATCAACGCATGCTCGATGTCGTCGTAGTTCGACGGCAGCACGCCGACGATCGCCTCGAGAATGTCGGCGATGGTGATGATGCCCTCAGTGCTTCCATATTCGTCGACGATCATCGCCATGTTGATGCTTGACGACTTGAAGGCTTCCAGTGCCTTTAGGCACGACGCCGTCTCCGGCAAGGTGTGGATTTCCTTGATGTATCTACGCACGTCGAACGGACCGGAGGTCGGCGCGTTCAGGATTTCCTTGGCGAGAACCGCGCCGAGAACGTCGCCGCTCGGGCCATCGACCACCGGATAGCGGGAATGGCCGAACTGATCGATCTTGCGACCGACCGTTTCCAGGCTGTCATTGACGTCGATGAAGCTCACCTCGGTCCGGTGGGTCATGATCGACTTCACGTTGCGGTCGCCGAGGCGGATGATTCGCCGAAGCATCTCGTGCTCGGACTTTTCGATGGCGCCGCTTTCGACGCCTTCGGCCATGATCGCGTGGACTTCCTCTTCCGTCACATGATCAGGATCGTCAGGACGGATGCCGAGGAGACGCATGGCAAGCGACGCTGCGGTCTCGAAGAGATAGACGACCGGCGCGGTGATCCGCGACAAGAAGTGCATCGGGCGCGCGACGAACATGGCCAGCGCCTCGGAATTTTTCAGTGCCAGCTGCTTCGGAATGAGCTCGCCGATAACCACGGACAGGAAGGTGATGAGGGTAACGACGAGTACGAGGGCAACCGTGTTGCCGTAAGGATTGATCCAAGCGACCTCATCGAGCAGCGGTGCAAATTTCGCAGCGATTGTCGCGCCACCGTACGCGCCGGCTAAGGTGCCGACGAGCGTGATGCCGACCTGTACGGTGGAAAGAAATTTGCCGGGATCTTCAGCGAGCCTCAGCGCCACTTCGGCGCGGGCATTTCCCTGTTTTGCCATCTGGCGAAGCATTGGCTTGCTTGCCGAGACGATTGCCATTTCCGAGAGAGCAAAAAATGCATTGATCAAAAGCAGGACGAAAATGACAAAAAACTCGGACATGGTCTCCAGATCACCGTTGACGAAAGCCGCTCCACAAGGAGCGAGCCCTCACCAAATAAGGCCAGCGCGCGATCCGAGCAAGCACAAGCAATGAAATCGCTGCAATCTTCTGAACATTGGAAGGGCCGAGCGCTGTTTTGTTGAACAATCTCGACCGGCGGCAGCCTCAACTGCGACTTTGCAGCGCGCTGCGAACGCGCTCGCGCCCGATCTTGATCACGTTTTCCATGGCAAGCCGTGCGCCGACCTCGTCACGCCTGCCGATCTCCTCAACGATACGGATGTGGTTGCGGGCAACCTCGTCTATGCCGCCCTTTTCGGCGACCGGAGAGCTCAGCTTGAAGACACCGACCAGCGCCGCTTCGATCAGCCCGCCGACCGTGCGCATGAATGGGTTGCCGGAGGCCTCGGCGACAGCCAGGTGGAACTTCAGGTCGGCGCTTGCGAGGCTCTCGGCGCTATGCCCCTCCTCGCCCATCGCAACCGCGAGCCGCATCATGCGGCTGATTTCGGCCTCAGACGCGTTTCGCGCCGCAAGTGCTGCCGCATGCGGCTCGAAGGCCAGGCGCACTTCGCTGAGGTGATAGAGGAAGTCCTCGTCGACACCGCATTCGAAGTGCCAGGTCAGGATGTCGTTGTCGAACAGGTTCCAGTCGTTGCGCGGCGTCACGCGGGTGCCGATGCGGGCACGCGGCACGACCAGCCCCTTGGCGGCCAGCGTCTTCATGGCTTCGCGCAGAACAGTTCGGGATACCTTGAAGCGTGCCGCAAGTTCCGGATCACCCGGAAGAATGGAGCCGACCGGAAATTCGCCGGATATGATTGCCTTGCCGAGTTGATCGACAACATGTGCGTGGCTCGTGCGCTTGCGCGAGCCGGACACGACGGTTTCCAGCAAACTCCTGTTCAATCCATCTCCTCCAGGCACTCCCCTGCCTGATTTCATACGGCGCGACGCGCCACAAGGCCTTCGTGCGGAGCACGGGCGGCCCCCTAAACCTGCGCAAATGAATGTAGTTTGAACAGTCGATTCCGGAAAGCCCCAGGGTGGCCGCAAAACCGTAAACCGCGCACCGCCGAACGATGAAACAACCCTTACGCGTTTTCCAAACGACAAACCCCGCCGAAATGGCGGGGTTTGCATTCTGTTTCGTAGGCTCTTGCTTACTTCGGCAGCTGATCGTCGACGCCTTCGACGTAGAAGTTCATGCCAAGCAGCGTGCCGTCGTCAGACGTCGCCCCTGCAGCAAGCCACTCGCTGCCGTCCTGCTTCTTCAGCGGGCCGGTGAAGGGCTTCAGTTCGCCCGACTTGATCTTGGCTTCGGCGTCCTCAGCGAGCTTCTTCACGTCGTCAGGCATGTTGGTGTAGGGCGCCATCGTCAAGATGCCGTCCTTCAGGCCGTCCCAGCTCGACGTCGTTTCCCACTTGCCATCGAGGAAGGCCTGCGTGCGCTTGATGTAGTAGGCGCCCCAGGTATCGACGATCGCCGTCAGCTGCGTTTCCGGGCCGGCCTTGATCATGTCGGAGGCCTGGCCGAAGGCCTTGATGCCGCGTTCGGCGGCAACCTGCATCGGTGCCGTCGTGTCGGTGTGCTGCGTCAGGATATCGACGCCCTGGTCGACCAATGCCTTGGCAGCATCGGCTTCCTTGCCGGGGTCGAACCAGGTGTTTGCCCATACGACCTTGATCTTGAAGTCCGGGTTGACCGAGCGCGCGCCGATGATGAAGGAGTTGATGCCCATCACAACTTCCGGGATCGGGAAGGAGGCGATGTAGCCGGCGACGCCCTTTTGCGACATCTTGGCGGCGATCACGCCCTGGATGTAGCGGCCTTCATAGAAGCGGCTGTTGTAGGTCGCGACGTTCGGCGCGGTCTTGTAGCCGGTCGCATGCTCGAACTTCACGTCCGGGAACTTCTGCGCGATCTTGATCGTCGCGTCCATGAAGCCGAAGGATGTCGTGAAGATCAGGCCGCAGCCCGAGCGTGCGAGACGCTCGATCGCGCGCTCGGCATCCGGGCCTTCCGGCACGCTTTCGAGATACTGCGTCTCGATCTTGTCGCCGAGCGCCTTTTCCAGCTCCTGGCGGCCGATGTCGTGCGCCTGGGTCCAGCCGCCGTCGGTCTTGGCACCGACGTAGACGAAGCAGACCTTGGCCTTCTCCTGGGCGCTTGCACCGGTGGCAAAGCCGATCGCTGCCGCGGAGCTTGCGAGAACGAGCAGTAGTTTTTTCATTTTCTTGACCTCTGTCGGTTTGAGAAACGTCAGTATGAAATGCTTGCAATCATCGGTCCGGCACAAACGGTTTGCCGAGCGATGCCGGCGTATTGATCAGGGTCATGCGCCGGTTATGCGAAATGAGAATGAGGACGACGATCGTCGCGACATAGGGGAGCGACGAAAGGAGCTGCGAGGGAATGCCGAGGCCGAAGGCCTGCGCATGCAACTGGCTGATCGATACGGCACCGAAGAGATAGCCACCGGCCACCAGCCGCCAGGGGCGCCAGGACGAGAAGACCACCAGCGCCAGCGCGATCCAGCCGCGACCGGCCGACATGTTCTCCACCCATTGCGGCGTGTAGACGAGCGACAGCTGCGCGCCGGCAAGCCCGGCACAGGCGCCGCCGAACATGACGGCCAGATAGCGGGTGCGAATGACGTTGACGCCAAGCGCGTGCGCGGAGGCGTGGCTATCGCCGACGGCGCGAAGCTTGAGGCCGGCACGGCTCTTGAACAGGAACCAATGCACGCCCGCGACGATCGCGATCGAAAGATAGAAAATGATATCCTGCCGAAAGAGCAGCGGCCCGACATAGGGGATATCCGCGAGAAGCGGTATCGCGATCGGCTGCAGCTTGACGCCCTGCATGCCGAGGAAACTCTCGCCCATCATGCCGGAGACGCCGATGCCGAGCAGGGTCAAAGCCAGGCCCGTCGCCACCTGGTTTGCTACCAGGCTCAGCGTGAGGAAGGCAAAGAGCTGCGAGAACAGTGCGCCGCAGGCGATGCCGGCAAGCATGCCCAGATAGGGCGAACCGGTAATCTGGGTAATCGCGAAGGCGGAGACCGCCCCCATGATCATCATGCCCTCGACGCCGAGGTTCAGCACGCCGGACCGTTCGGTCACCAGTTCGCCGATCGCGGCCAACACCAGGGGCGTTGCGGCAGTGATGACGCTCAGAAGGATCGCTTCGACGATACCCATCAGCGGCTCCCCTCGCTATTGGTCGCGGTCAACCGGTCGAAGACCAGCTTGATGCGATAGTGGATGAGCGTGTCACAGGAGAGCACGAAGAAGAGCAGGAGACCCTGGAAGACGCGCGTCACCTTCTCGGAAACGCCGATCGACAGCTGCGCCGCCTCACCGCCGAGATAGGTGAGCGCCAGCACCAGGCCGGCGGCGACGATGCCAAGCGGATTGAGGCGGCCGAGGAACGCAACGATGATGGCGGTGAAGCCGTAGCCGGGCGAGATGACCGGGCGCAGCTGCTGGATCGCGCCACTGACTTCGGAGATGCCGGCCAGACCGGCAAAAGCGCCCGAAAGCAGCATCGAAAACCAGATCATCTTGCGCGAGGAGAAACCGGCGAAGCGCCCTGCCCGCTCCGATTGGCCAAGCACGGAAATCTCGAAGCCCTTCAGCGTGTAACGCATCATGAACCAGAGGAGGATCGCCGCTATGATGGCGAAGGCGAAGCCCCAGTGGGTGCGTCCCGAGGCAAGCATTTCCGGCAGGATCGCATCGACGGCGAAGGTGCGCGTCTCCGGAAAGTTCATGCCGCCTGGATTGCGCCAGGGTCCACGCACCAGCCAATCGAGGAAGAGCTGGGCGACATAGACCAGCATCAGGCTCGTCAGGATCTCGTTGGTGTTCATATGCGCCTTTAGGAAGGCGGGGATGGCGGCAAACAGCGCACCACCGAGCATGCCCATCAGCATCATTAGCGGCAGCACCAGCGGCGACTGCCAGTCATAAAAGACCACCGGCAGGATCGAGCCGGCAATCGCGCCCATGATGAACTGGCCCTCGGCGCCGATGTTCCAGTTGTTGGAGCGGAAACAGACCGAAAGCCCGACGGCAATCAGGATCAGGGGCGCTGCCTTGATTGCCAGCTCGTGCAGCGACCAGACCTCGCTCAAGGGCTCGACGAAAAAGCTGTAGAGCGCCATGACCGGATTCTTGCCGAGAAGCGCAAACATGATGCCGCCGAAGACGATCGTCAGCAGGAAGGCGATGAACGGCGACAGGATCGAAAACAGCGTCGAGACCTTGGCGCGCTTTTCCAGTTCAATGCGCATGTGCGGCCTCCGTGCCTTCCGTCTTGCCGTACATGCCGCCCATCAGCAGGCCGATCTTTTCGCGCGAAAGCTCTTTTGCCGGATAGGGATCGGATAGCTTTCCGTCGCTGATGACGGCGATCTCCGTCGCCACTTCGAAGATTTCGTCGAGGTCCTGGCTGATGACGAGCACGGCAGAGCCGGCCTTGGCGAGGTCGACGAGCGCCTGGCGGATGCGGCTCGCAGCACCCGCATCGACGCCCCAGGTGGGCTGATTGACGACGAGCACGCTCGGCTGACGGTCGAGCTCACGCCCGACGATGAACTTCTGCAGGTTGCCGCCGGAAAGCGAGCCGGCCGGCGGATCCTCACCACTCTTGCGCACGTCCATCGCCTCGGAGATGCGCTTCGTGGCGCTCGTCACCGCATCGCGACGGATGATCTTGAGGAAGCCGCCGCCGAGAAACGCCTTGGCGTCCGAGCGGCTGCGGGCAAGCACGAGATTGTCCGAAAGCGGCAACGCCGATACCGCGGCATGGCCGTGGCGCTCCTCGGGAACGAAGCCCGCGCCCATCAGGCGGCGCGCATTGATGTTGCGGTTTCCGACCGGCTTCTGGCGGATCTGCACCGCATTATCGTCGGCAACCGGGTACTCGCCCGAGAGCGCATCGAACAGTTCGCCCTGGCCGTTGCCGGCAACACCGGCAATCGCCAGCACCTCGCCGGCATGCACCTTGAGACAGATGTTCTTCAGCGAAACGGCAAAGGGCGTGCGCGCCGGCACGGTCAAGTGCCGCGCTTCCAGATGCACCTGGCCCTTGGCGCTGGTGCCTTCGGCCGTCACCGCCGCGACGTCACCGCCAACCATCATGCGCGCCAGCGACGACGGGGTTTCCGCCTTCGGGTCGCAGGCGCCCGTTACCTTGCCGTGACGCAACACCGTGGCGCGGTCGCAGATGCGCTGCACCTCTTCCAGTCGGTGGCTGATATAGAGAACCGAGCGCCCCTCCGCCTTCAACTTGTAGAGCGTTTCGAACAGGCGGTCGGCTTCCTGCGGCGTCAACACCGAGGTCGGCTCGTCGAGGATGATGAGGCGCGGGTTCTGCAAGAGCGCGCGCACGATCTCGATGCGCTGGCGCTCGCCGACCGAGAGATCCGCCACATGCGCCTTGGGGTCGAGCGGGAGGCCGTACGCATGCGACAGGCGCGACGCCTCTTCCGCTACCCTCGCCAGCGAGATGTTCGCATCCATGGAAAGCGCGATGTTCTCGGCGACCGTCAGCGCCTCGAACAGCGAAAAATGCTGGAAAACCATGCCGATGCCGAGCCTGCGTGCAGCCGCGGGATTGGCGATGCGCACGCTCTGGCCCTGCCAGAGGATCTCGCCGGCCGTCGGCGCCAATACGCCGAACAGCATCTTCACCAAGGTCGATTTTCCGGCGCCGTTTTCGCCGAGAAGGGCGTGAATTTCGCCCGGTTCAATCTGCAGATTGATCCCATTGCAGGCCGCGAAGCTGCCAAACAATTTCGTCAGGTTGCTCACAGCCAATAGATGACCGTTCGCCGCTACTCCCTCAACAGGCACGCTGCCCTCTTTCCCCTCTGTTGATCCGCGTCCGCCTTAAGGCTTCGATCACGGAATCAGCAGTGTTGTTCCACTTGTTTTTCTTGTCTCGAGATCCGTATGCGCTCGTCCCGCATCGGCGAGCGGATAAGTCTGATTTATATTGATACGCACTTTGTTGCTTTGCACAATATCAAACAGGGAATTTGCACACGCTTCCAGCGCAGGCCGCGTGGCAACGTAACCAAAGAGTGTCGGACGCGTCGCAAAAAGCGACCCCTTCTGCGCCAGGATGCCGATGCTAAAAGCCTCCACTGGACCGGACGAATTGCCGAAGCTGACCCAGAGGCCACGCGGCTTGATGCAATCCAGCGACGCCGGATAGGTGTCGCGCCCGACGGAATCGTAGACGACATCAACGCCCCGGCCGTCGGTCAATTCCTTGACCCGCGCGACGAAATTGTCGGTGCGGTAGTTGATCACGTGGTCGTAGCCATGCGCCAGCGCCAGATCGATCTTGTCCTGCGAGCCCGCTGTGCCAATAACGGTCGCGCCAAGCGCCTTCGCCCATTGGCCGGCAATCAACCCGACGCCGCCGGCTGCGGCATGGAAGAGAATCGTCGTGCCCGGACCGACCTGATAGGTCTGGTTGAGCAAGTATTGTGCCGTCATGCCTTTCAGCATCATCGCAGCCGCAGTCTCGAGGCTGATGCCGTCGGGCACCTTCACCAACTGCGCAGCATCGACGTTGCGCTCGCTCGCATAGGCACCATCGGCCGAGGCATAGGCGACGCGATCACCGACGGAAAACAGGCTGACTCCGTCGCCAACCGCAGTGACGATGCCGGCACCTTCCTTGCCCGGCACGAAAGGCAAAGCCGACTTGTAGAGGCCGGTGCGGAAGTAGACGTCGATGAAATTGAGGCCGACGGCCACCTGCCGGATCTGTACCTCACCCGGCCCCGGCGGCGAGAGTGTCACGCCTTCGAGCTTCAGGACCTCTGGTCCTCCGAGTTCGCGTACCACAATCGCCTGTGCCATTGCCTGCTCCTATTTCCGGCCGAGACTTGGGAAAATCTGCAGCACGAAGCCAATCACGTAGAGATAGATGCCTGTGACGACGAAGCCGGTCACGACCCATGCCGGCGTCGCAAAATGCAGGAGCAGCGCATAGATGCCGAGCGCCGACCACAAGAGGAAGATGCCGAGGTTCAGCGGTCGCAAGCGCTGGACGCGAACCGGATGAAGGAAGTTGATCGGCAGGAAGGTCAAGACCACCGACACGAAAACGACGATCGACGCGGTCAGCTCGCTCGCCTGAATGACGAACAATGTGAAGACGACCATGTTCCAGACGACGGGGAAACCGGAGAAAAAGTACTCGTCCGTCTTCATGCCCATATCAGCATAGTAGATCGCGCTCGAAACCACGATCGCGCCGGCCGCCACGAAGGACCAGGGCTCGCCGATCATGCCGCTCTGGTAGAGCGCAAAGGCAGGCAACAGCACATAGGTCACATAGTCGATGACGTTGTCGAGCGTATCGCCCGACCAGTTGGGCAGCACTTCCTTGACGCGCACCTTGCGCGCGATCGGCCCGTCGATGCCGTCGACGAGCAGCGCCAGCCCCAGCCACCAGAACATGTCGACGAAGCGATGCTCGGCCGCAGCCACGACACCCAGGAAGGCGAGAAACGACCCCGAGGCGGTCAAGATATGCACGGAAAAGGCGCGAATCTCGGCGTAGGGAACTCGTCTATAGTTAAAGAACTTCATCTGCGGATGCCGCCCACCCCTGCTGTTTTCCCCGTGCGGGCCTTGACCCGCCTCGACCGCTGTGCGGCGCGTTGCCCGTAATATGCACCCTTTGCAACGCATCGCCACTAAAATTCAAGTATTACAGCCTCCCCTCGCCCCATTGTCCTGTGGACACCTGCAAATTGCTTCTGCGCTGATTCTACCCATTTATTTCGCATGCGCCGGCGACTAGAGGTATGATCGAGGCTGGGCCAAGTCGCCTCACAGCTTGCGCGAAAGGGCTTTTGCATCATGGACCACTTCGACATCGCCATTATCGGTGCGGGCCTTGCCGGATCGCTTGCGGCCATCGCGCTTGCCGATGCGGGCTACCGCGTGGCCTTGATCGGACCGGAGCCGGCGGTTGCCGACGGACGCACCACCGCGCTGATGGACCAATCGATCGAGTATCTGAAGACGCTCAACCTTTGGGAAAAGGTCGAGCCGCTGACGGCTCCGCTTTCGACCATGCGTATCCTCGACGGCACCAACCGGTTGCTGCGGGCGCCACCGGTCAACTTCCGTGCCTCGGAAGTCGGGCTCGACGCCTTCGGCTACAATATCCCCAATGCGCCCTTCATCGATATTCTCTGCCACCGCGCCGAAGAGAGCCCGACGCTGACACGCGTCACCACGTCGGCGATCGGCTTTGAACTTTCGGACGCTGTCGCAACGATCGAGCTTGCAAACGGCAGCCAATGCAGCGCCTATCTCCTCGTCGGCGCCGATGGTCGTCGGTCGCCGGTGCGCGAAGCGGCGAAGATCTCCGTCAGCACCTGGTCCTATCCGCAGACGGCGGTCGTCTTGAACTTTGCGCACGAGCTGCCGCACCAGAACATCTCGACCGAATTCCACACCGAAAGCGGTCCCTTCACGCAAGTGCCCCTGCCGGGCAACCGCTCCAGCCTGGTCTGGGTCCGCAAACCCGAGGATGCCGCACAAACGCTGACGCTGGATCTCGCGGCACTCTCCCGCGCCGTCGAAGACCGGATGCAATCAATCCTCGGCAAGGTAACCGTCGAGGGCACGCCGCAATCCTTCCCGCTCTCGGGCATGACCGCCCAGCGCTTCGGCAAGGGCCGCGCCGTGCTTCTTGGCGAAGCAGCGCACGCCTTCCCGCCGATCGGCGCTCAGGGGCTCAACCTTAGCCTTCGCGATGTGATGACGCTCGTCGATATCATCGGCGTATCCAGCGGCGAGCCGCTTGCCGGCGATATCGGTGACCGCTTGGACAGCCGCCGCCGGCCGGACATCATCAGCCGCACGGCAAGTGTGGATCTGCTCAACCGCTCGCTGCTCTCCGGCTTCCTGCCAGTGCAGGCGCTGCGCGCACTGGGGCTGCACGTGCTTTCCGCCGTTGGGCCGCTCCGCAGCCTGCTGATGCGCGAAGGCGTGCACCCCGGCAGCGCGCTCAATGCCTTCAAGGAAGGCTTAAGGGAAAAGATCGGGCGGAAGAGCGCCTGAACGGATCAGGTAAAGCAGGCCGGTCACCGTTGCGACTGACAGTGTCGTCGTGATGAGGATCGTGGCCGAGGCTCGCTCCTGCCACACACCATATTGATGGCCGATAACGAAAACGTTCGTCGCCGTCGGAAGCGCTGCGAGCAGTACCGCCGTCTGCACCCAGACCGGATCATAATTCCCCGTCAGGCTCATTGCCGTGAACATGACGAGCGGATGCAACAGCAGTTTCGCCGGGACGATGTAGCCGATCTCGACGGGAATGCGCTTGATTGGGCGCAGCGCCAGCGTCACCCCCATGGCAAAGAGCGCGCAGGGCGCCGCACACTGGGCGAGATAATCGATCAGCCGCTGAACCGGAACTGGCGGCTGCACGGCGAAGAAGGCGGCGACCACACCGGCAAGTGTGGCCAGGATGAACGGGTGCAGAATGATCTTGCGCGCGACGCTGGCTGCAAGCGCCAGCGGCTTTTCCTGCCGGCCGCCTGATATCGCCATCATCGCCGGTGCGACCGCGAAATGCGCGGCGTTTTCGAAGCTGAAGATCAGCGCCACCGGTACGGCAGCGGCATCGCCCAACGCCAGGAGCGCAAGGCCAGGCCCCATGTAGCCGATATTGCCATAGGCAGCGCCAAAACCCTGGATCGTCGCCTCGGCAATGGAGTTGCGCCTGACATAAACCCCGATGAGGAAGATCAGCGAAAAGACGATGTAGGTCGCCCCGACGGTGGTCAGGATGAAGTCGGCACGCGCCAGCTGTTCAATCGGCGTGCGCGAGACGAGCTTGAAGAACAGCGCCGGCAGCGCGAGGTAGATGATGAAGGTGTTCAGCCACCCCATCGCCTCGCCCGGATGGTGGACGAAGCGCGCCGTCAGATAACCGAGGAAGATCAGGCCGAAGAACGGCAGCACCAGGCCCGCGATTTCCGTCATCTTGTCCCTCGCATCCTTCACCTTCCCGCGCCGACGCCCGCACGCCTAGCGCACGAACCGGCCTGACGATTAGGCCGGTTAAGCCGAAAAGTGATTCTAAAATACGAGGGTATGCCCTAGCCGATTTTCATCAGGATCGGGAAGGTCGTCTGGAACCAGATGGCGACGGAACTGATGAAGCCGAAGAGAAAAGCCAGGCCCGCCAGCACCAGAAGGCCGCCCATCAGCTTCTCGACCAGACCGAGATGGCGACGGAAGCGGAAGAGGAAGCGCATGAAGGAGCCGGAAAACGCAGCCGCGATCCAGAACGGCACGGCAAGGCCCAGCGAATAGATCGCCAGCAACATTGCGCCGTCGGACACGGTGTCACGTGCGGCAGCAACGCCGAGGATCGTGCCGAGTACCGGGCCGATGCAGGGCGTCCAGCCGAAGGCAAAGGCAAGACCCATGATGTAGGCGCCCGAGAGCGTCGCCGGCTTGCCGCCGCCCTGGAATCGCGCTTCCCGCGCGAGCAGCCCGATCTTGAACACGCCAAGGAAATGCAGGCCCATGATGATGATGATCACGCCGCCGACGCGCGACAGCAGGTCCATATGCTGCCGAAGCAGCATGCCGATCGACGAGGCCCCCGCCCCGAGCGCCACGAAGACGGTGGCAAAACCGAGCGTGAACAACAGGGCTGCCGGCAAGACAGCGCGTCTCGTGCTGCCGATGGTCGCCGCATCACCGCTGCGGAACTGATCGACCGAGACGCCCGCCATATAGCAGAGATAGGGCGGTACGAGCGGCAGAACGCAGGGAGAAAGGAACGAAAGTGCGCCGGCAAGGACGGCGGTCCAGATGGAAATATCGGCGATCGACAACGGCAAGAACTCCGGCACGCGGCATTTGGGCCATTCCTTAGCCGCAGGATCATGATGATACCAATCACCTTTTGGCGATCATTGCGCCATGCACCGTTTCTTCGCAAAACCCGCAATTTTTCGGTTGACCGGGGGGAAACACGCGTGCATATGTCCGGCCACTTCCGCCGGGCTTCACCGCCGCGGCCAGGGAGCGCGTAGCTCAGCCGGTAGAGCAACTGACTTTTAATCAGTAGGTCCAGGGTTCGAATCCCTGCGCGCTCACCACGCAAACCCCATCGAAATCAATCGCTTGCTGGTGTCCTTGGACATCAAAATGCATCGCCATGCGAGCCCATTCTCTACACTTTTTGGAGCGAACCCCGCCGTATCTTCGCCTGTTGCATTCCGTGCTATCGACAATTCGACGCGTTGAGTAGATGCTGAGGCTCACGCTGAGGATGCAAGGCGGTGAACTGCCCAGTTTGGTATCGAGCAAAGGGGTGAAGGCATGAGAAAGCTTGTCATTGCGGTTTTGATGATTGGTACGCTTGCTTCCTGCACGCAGACCGAGAAAGGCACGGCGATCGGCGCCGGCACCGGTGCGATCATTGGTGGCGCGGTCAGCGACAGCTGGGGCGGCGCGGCAATCGGCGCGGTCGCCGGTGGCGTTATCGGCAACCTGATCGGACGCTCCCAGGAGCGCCAGGGCTATTGCATCTATCGCGACCGCTATGGCCGCCGCTACGAAGCCCGCTGCCGGTAACAGCAAGACCATTCGCCAAGGTGACAGGCGCATCCCCGGTCCAAACCTTCGTGGAGGCCGGCGAATGCGCCTGTGTGCCCGGCTGAAGCTGCGAGCAATATCGTCGAGGCCGAACATGGCAGGACGTCCTCAAGCAAGCGTGTTACACTTCAGACATGACTGACGAAGAACAGAACTACGAGTTTTCGGAATTTTCCGGCCAATTCAGTGACGATGGCGTCGTCGTGGAATTGCGGATCTACCGGGAGGCGGGCACGAATCGCGACTGGACCCTCGAGGTCATCGACGAGGAAGGCTTCTCTACGACATGGGAGGAGCCCTTCCCGACCGACAGGGAAGCTTTCGAGGAGTTTATCGCCACGGTCCAGCGCGACGGCATCCAAGCCTTTACCGACGAGCCGCCACAAACGGTTCATTAGGGCATAATGACCCCGCGACTGCGCCCGGCCGGATGCGGCCCGGCGACGCCGGGCGTGCGGAACGACGTCGCACTCCATGCATGATGGGGACGCATCAGCGGGTGCCGTCTGCGCGGTTGCCTCAAAACACGCGAACAATCCGGATCGGCTATGCCGTGAGCAATTCGCGGGCCCCTCACCCCGGCCTTCCCAATAGTCGCGTGCCTGACGGCGCTGCCTATGCTTCCGCTCCTCTGCGGGCCAGTCGCATCTTCAGCGGGCTCATTCCATACTCGCGGCTATAGCCGCGCGAAAATGCAGACAGGCTGTCGAAACCGCATCGAAGGGCAATCTCGCGGATCGGGCTAGCGGAGTCGCGCACCAGCCGATGGGCGAACTGAAGACGCAGGCGTAGGTAATAGGCGCCGGGACTCGTCGATAGTCCGCGCGCAAACAGCAACTCCAGCTTGCGCTGCGAGATCGACAGCCGCTTCGTCAACGCGGCGATCGTCAAGGGACGCTCCAGCGTGCGTTCCATCAGGCGGATGGCCTCGGCGAGCTTCGGGTCGCGCGTCTCGATCCTCCCGAGCGAAACATAGGGCTGCACGTCGGCTGCACTATGCGTCTGGTCGTAGACGAAGATGCTGGCGACATCGAGCGCCAGTGCAGACCCTAGCCGCTGGGTGATCCAGTGCAGCATCATGTCGAAGGTCGGCGAAGCGCCGCCCGAGGTCCAGAACTTGCCGTCGATGACGAACCGGTCGCCAAGCACCGTCAACTCCGGAAAGGCCTGGCTGAAATCCTCAAGCTCCTCCCAATGCGCTGTCGCCTTGCGGCCATTGAGCAGACCGCTGCGGCCGAGCAGCCAGCAGCCCGATTCGATGCCGGCGACGATATCGAAATGGCGCGAGCACTCCTGCAATGCACCGATGAATTTCTTGCCGGCGTGACGATCAAGGTTGAAGCCGCCGATCACCAGCAGCGCGTCGCCGGCAAGCGGCGGGCGAAGTGTGCCCTCGACCGCAATCGGCACGCCGCAGGTCAGGACCACCGGCTTGCCGTCGGCCGAGAGCAGCCGCCAGCGAAACACCTCGCGCCCCGAGATACGGTTTGCGGCGCGCATCGGGTCCAGCACGGAGGCAAGCGACATGATCGACGACTCCGGCAGGATAACGACGGAAACTTCGATCACAGATTGTAGACGTCCATCGGAAGGCATGCGGGAAATGTCAAATTTCAAGCGGGAAATGTCAATTCCAATGCTGCCTTTCGGGCATTATCAGACCGTATCGATCTCCCTACGCGCGGCGCTGCAGCCCCGCGCAGAGACGTTCCCCTTTCCGCCTTTTGCCGGAACGGGCCGGTCGGAAACCATCCGCCGGCCCGTTTTTTTTGTGGCACCACAGCCAATAGACAAATCGGGAAGCGGACGCCGCTGTCATCAGCACCAAAGCGAAGACGGAACACAAACGCCCGCTGGTAGCGCCACGCCGCGGATCGCAATCGCGAACGCTTGCGCTCACAAGGCATATGAGCCATGAAGCATTTTCGAAACTGAAGGGGGACTGTGATGCTGGGCGATCTGAAGAACTTCGTAAAGGCGATTAAGCTCATCCATCGCATTCCCAAAATGGAAGAGAAGCTCGATCTGCTCGTTTGGGAGACCCCGGATATCCCACCCGAATTCTTCCGTAGATTGACCGAAAGCGCGCGGAAGATGGGATGGCTGGAGAGCGCAAAGCAGCACAAGCCGATAACGGCCGATGGCGAGCCATGTCCCTGGTATACCTATCCTTCGCTCTACTTTCTCGACACCAAGCAGCTGAGCGAACTGCGCATATTTGAGTATGGTAGCGGCAACTCCACGCTGTGGTGGAGCCGAAAGGCCGCATCGGTCGTCAGCGTCGAACACAATCGCGAGTGGTTTGAGCTCATATCGGAGCAACGGCCGCCAAATGTCACCTACGTCTACCGAGACCTAGTTCCGGGCGGTGATTACTCCACAGAAGTGACCCGCCACCAAGATACGCCGTTCGACATCGTCGTAATTGACGGCCGCGATCGCGTGAACTGCGCCAAGGCGACGATGAGCCTGCAACAGCGGCCATCCGCGATCATCTGGGATAACAGCGAGCGTGAGAGGTATCAGGAAGGCTGCGATCTCCTGACCGCCAACGGCTACCGTCGCATCGACTTCGACGGCTTCGGCCCGATAAACGGGCGCCCCTGGCGAACGACAGTGTTCTACACCTCAGACAACTGCCTCAAGATCTAAACGCCGGAGAATTGGCTGATCGATGCGCGTAACACTTGCGATATGTTGCTACAACGCCGAAGAGACGATCGAGCGGACGCTCTTATCCGCCAGGCAACTGGACTGGGATGACCTGGAGATCCTGGTCTGTGACGACCTCTCCACCGATCGCTCCGCTGCCATCGTGCAGACCGTCAGCCAGCAGGATTCGCGGGTAAGACTGGTTAGCCATAGTAACAACAAGGGCAACGCTGGCGCGCGCAATACGCTCGCACGCGAAGCAACCGGCGAAATCCTGGCGTTCCTCGATTCGGACGACGAAAATGCACCAGAGCGTTTGAAGGTCCAGATCGCAAAGCTGCTTGCGGCGGAAGAACGGCATGCGGCTCCTATCTCGGTCTATTGCAGGAGGCGCGTGATCTCCGACGGCAAGACGAGGAGCCTCAGCGCCATGGGCACCGCGCAGCCAGTGGGTGGCGACGCGGTCGCGCTCCATCTCCTCTGCGACGATCCCCTCCCCGGCGACGGAAGGGTCGGTACCTGCACCATGCTCACCCGCGTGTCGACCTTGCGCAAGTTCGCCTTCGACGAGGATTTCCGCAGGGCCGTCGATCGCGAATGGGCTATTCGCTTTGCCTTGGAAGGCGGACTGATCGTTGGTTGCGAAGAAAGCCTGGTCACGCAACATCTCAGTCTCACGGACGCAAAGCGGGCTCGACAGAACGATGCACGACGTCAAGTGGTGCAGAAATTCCGGTCCTACCTGCAAGGAAAGCGCTCGTATCTCTACGCACTGACGATCCATCGTCCGGGCCGCATGTTCACCAAGGGCCACAGGCTCTTGTTCAAGCCTGTTACCGCGCTTCTTTCCTGCTTCCGGAAACGAGCGTAGCTTTCCTCGAGTGGTGCGGCGCGAATCGCCGGACTTATCCGCCGCGTGGTGGCGTACCGGAGATCTGCCGCTCATGGCGGACGAACAGATCTACCGGGAGACAATGGGCCAGCGACGGCGCCGTTTCGCGGATGGAGAGATCACCTGGCCGACGAATTCGGCTATCGGCAAAGGGAAGCTGTAAACGAGCTTCTCTCGAATTCCCAAAAACAGCTACTAAGTTCTTGAAATTATTGGCGACCCCTGCAGGATTCGAACCTGCGACAACCTGCTTAGAAGGCAGGTGCTCTATCCAACTGAGCTAAGGGGCCGTCCCGGGCTGTGCCCGTCGAATGCGGCTGAAGGACCTTAGTGGGTCCAGGGCTGCATCCGGTTGAAACGGAAGTTGTCCGGATAGGACACGCTCTTGCGGGTCGCTTCCTTCGGCGCGATGACGCGGTATTCGATGCCGTTTCGCTCGGCGTATGCGATCGCCTGCTCGGCGTTTTCGAAGGTCAGCCGCAGCTGCTGCTTCATGTCGCCCGAGCTGGTGTAGCCCATGATCGGGTCGATGGTGCGCGGCTTTTCCTGATCGAACTCCAGCACCCACAGATTCGTCTTGGCCTTGCCAGACTGCATGGCGGTCTTTGCTGGACGATAGATCTTTGCGGACATGGTTTCGAACGGCTCCATACTTTCGCTGGCAACATTCACGGGCGCCAGCATTCCGTCTTCCCATAACGCAGAATGATTTAAAACGGAATGACTTTTGGCCGGATAAATTTGGCTTTCAGTAGGAGATGAGCGAACTTGTGGGTTTGTCCCAGTCTAAGATGAGGCATTGGGAAATTTTGCTGTTGCAGCCCTGCTGCGAAGCGTGTATCTCCGGCGCCGTTGGCACGGAGTGTAGCGCAGTCTGGTAGCGCATCTGGTTTGGGACCAGAGGGTCGGGAGTTCGAATCTCTCCACTCCGACCATTCATTGAGGCGGAAGCGTCATTCTCCTTTTTTTTCAATCTGTTCGTGATCGCAGATCTGCAGGCTAACATCGCCGTAGATCACTCGATTGCGTTGGCAAACGATCGAATCGTCCCGAGTTGGGACAAGAATGCCTATTTGTCATACGAATTTAGGAATCGCTAAATCCATTGTGGATAGAGCGAACCGGCGCGCTTTCGTGCCCTGCGCCCCCCAAGCCCGCCCGAGCGATCCAATGACTGCCCAACTCGACCTTGCCACCGTTCTGTTGCTTCACAAGTCGTCGTTCCTGATCGGCGCCTTCTGCTTCCTCTATGCGCGCTGGCAATCGCCGCGGGACGAAGGGCTTGGTATCCTGGCGAGCGGCTTCCTCTTCCTGGCGCTCGCCTCGACGCTCGCGGGCTATGGCGAGCAGAAGCTGTTACCGCCCACTCTGTGGAGGCTTTCCAGCTTCACGCTCGGGATCGGCGGATACGCCCTGTTCTGGATCGGCGTGCGCCGCCTCAGCGGCGGCCGGCGCCGTCTGGCGGACTGGCTGGCGCTACTTGTGCCGCTTGCCGGCGCGCTCGTCGGTCTCGCCACGGATTTCCATGTCGTCAACGTCGTCAGGGCCAGCGTCTTCAACGCCGCCGCCTTTCTTTTCCTCGCGGCTTCGGCTGTCGCCGTCATCGCCGATCGCTCGAAGGAGCCGCTGCCGGCGCGCGCCATGCTGGCGGCCGCCATGGCCGTCGGGGCCGGCCTTTGCCTCGCGGTGGTCATTGGCCTCCTCAAGCCCGGCATCGTGCCGATCACCACGACCTACGCCTTCTTTCTCTCGATCATCTGCCACTTCGCCATCGCGCTCTTCGCCCTCGTGCTCGTCAAGGAGCGGGCGGAAGCAGAGCTTCGCCGGTCTGCCGATACCGATGCGCTGACCGGCGTCGGCAACCGGCGCTGGTTCCTGGCGCAACTGCCTCAGGCGAGCTGGCAGGGCGATTGCCTCCTCGTCATGGACCTGGACCATTTCAAGCGTATCAACGACCGCTACGGTCATCATACGGGTGATCAGGTGCTCGTCGCCTTCGCCGATCTGGTCAGGAAGAACCTGCGCAGGGGCGACAGCTTCGCGCGTCTCGGAGGCGAGGAATTCGGGCTCTATCTCCCGCTGACAAGCGAGACACAGGCGTTTGCAATCGCCGAGACGCTGCGCCGCGCCGTGGAAGAGCTGCGGGTCGTGAGCAACGGGCAAAGCGTCGCTGTCAGCATCAGCATCGGGCTTGCCACCGCCAGCGGCGCGGAGCGTTCCTGGGAGGAATTGTTCAATAGGGCAGATGCCGCGCTCTACGCGGCCAAACGAGGCGGGCGTAACCGTGTCGCGTCCGATGCGGAGCTTGCCGATTCGAAGCCGCTTGCGGCGAGCCTTCACCGCGCCGGCTAATCAGGCGATGCTTCGCCGCAGACCACCTTCAAAAAAGAGAAGCGGATCCAAGCATTTCCGATCCGCTTCAGATTGGAGGTGTAAGGCGTATTTTACCGCAATGCGCCGAATTCGCTTGTGGCCAAATTTCGCCTAGCGCGCCATCGCACGCCACCTTGGCGCGAGCCTGTGGCATCGTTGCACTTTTCGCCATCCGCGCAAGCGTGTAGGACGTTCAAGCAGCCATTATTGCGCTGGCTCTCCTGGAGTTTCGCTTTGCCTTTGTAAAATCCGGTCTCGCTAGTTTCACCCCGTACGCCCGATAGCACTCCAGCTGTCGGATAGAATTTTCATGCGTTCGTTGAGGTGGCGGTTCGAGACCGGAATGGCATTGCCGATCTCAAGCCCGACGTAACTTCGTCAGGCGGAACCATCACGTCCAACAGCTGCCAGGCCGCGTCCCCGGAACGGGTACTCAAACCGTCGTCTCGATGGACTTCCGATTGGAAGAACCAGACGACATGTCTCATACATTGACGGTCCAGTGGACCATCGAACCCCAATCCGCCCCCCGCCCCTGGCTTGCCTGCAGCCGCTGCGGCGGCCACCGCCCCTTCGTATGCAGCGGCAAGACACGGTTGAACGCCAACGGGCGGCGGCTCGACGCCTGGCTGATCTATCGCTGCGCCGTCTGCGAAGACACCTGGAACCGTCCGATCTTCGAGCGGCGGAATGTCGCCAGCGTCGCCCCGGATGCGCTCGCAGCGCTTCAAAGCAACGATCCCGTCTGGGTCCGCCAGGCGGCGTTCGACATCGAAGGTCTTCGCCAATGCACGGACCGGATCGAGGATTTGGCCGATTCTAACGTGGAACGGCACGTATTGGGTGGGAGTGCGGGTTGCGCACGGCTTGAGATTGTCCTTGTCGTGCGCCAGGCAAGCAGCCTGCGCGTCGACCGCCTGCTATCGGCGGAACTCGCGCTTTCACGCGCCAGACTGAGCAAGCTCGAAACCAAAGGGCGACTCACGCTTCTGCCCGAGTCGCGGAAGGCCCTGCAACGCCCGATCAGAGACGGCAGCCGCATCGTCCTCGATCTTACGGCGGAAGATGACCGGGCCGAGATTGCCCGGCGTGCCCGCGGCGGCCCGTAGTTGAAAGGATACCGCGGAGCGTCCGGCAGCATGCCGGCGCGCTCCGCGATGCCAGTGGTTGCTGGTCAGAACTTTACGCCGACACCAACGGTGAACTGGTGCTGGTCGAGATCGACATTGACGCCGCCGAAGTCCTTGTCGCCGTAGTCGTTGTAGCGGTACTCGGCGCGGCCGAAGACGCTGTCGGTGAACGAATAGTCGACACCGGCACCGATCGTCCAACCGTTGAAGGTTTCCTTTTCCTTCGATGCGCCGGGCACATCGACGAAGCCGCGGGTCACCGCCCAGCCGCCGGCGCCATAGAGCAGCGCCTTGTCATTCAGCAGGTAGCCGACCCGGCCGCGTATTGCGCCGGAAACGTCGGTACCAACTTCGGTCGAGGTTCCGCCGACGTCGAACGTCTTGTCGTTCCAATTGTAGTTGACGTCACCCTCGATGCCGTAAACCCAGTCGCCCTGCTGAAAGTTGAAACCGGCAAAGGCGCCGAGCAATCCGCCATTGAAGTCTTCTGAAGCGCTGCTGCCGGGCGCACTGAAATCGCCATTGAGCCACCCGCCGCCGCCCTGGAGGCCGACATAACCGCCGGTCCAGACGAATCCTGGAGATGGCTGCGCGACCGGTGCCGGCGGCTGGCTCAGATCGGCTGCCAAGTCCGCTGCCATCGCTGTTTGCGCAACGGCGCAGGCCGCTACCATTGCAACAAGCACACTCCGGATCATCACGGCTGCCTCCTGTTGTCGCCAGAAGAATATTAGCAACTCGTTAACGCGCAGTCTGCCCGAAAGGCTCCATGATCTCAACCATGAAACCCGTGGGGTTCAGACACATAATTTAGGAAATGATCGGGCAAGGACAAGGCGGACCGCGAAGTGGCCCCGGCGTCTACGGCTTCGAAGACGGCATGCGGGCACCTTCCAGCCGGTCTCCGGGCCGGATATTCAGCCGCTTGACCGCGCCGGCATTGAGCTCAAGCACGAAAGCCACCGGTTCTTTCGAATCAATGATCGCTTCCGAAAAAGGCACGGCGCCTTCATGGATCGTGCGCACAACGCCCTTGTTGTCGATGAACAGCATATCGAGCGACAAATGGGTGTTCTTCATCCACATCATCACGCGGCGTGTCTCGCCAAAATCGAACAGCATGCCGTGATCCGGCGCCATGGAGGTACGAAACATCAGGCCCTGCTCACGCTGGGCCGGATCGAGGGCCAGTTCGACCGTCAGTTCGTGCACAGCCTTGTCCGCGGTGACCAGGCGCATCTTGTCCGTTGTGAACTGAACGTCGGCGAAAGACGATACCGTCAGGGCAAGCAACAAAAAAAGCGCCAGGAAGGCGCTTTTTCCGACAAGGTTTCGAGCCGCGACCATCAGTGCGCCCGGCTCGTCGGCGACGGTCCATCCGGATGTATCTCAGCGGCCATCAGGCCCTTTTCGCCATCGCCGAACCGGACGAGCACCACCTGGCCTGGCCGCAGTTCCGTCAGGCCGAAACGCCTGAGCGTTTCCATATGGACGAAGATATCTTCGGTTCCCTCGCCGCGGGTCAGGAAGCCGAAGCCCTTGGTGCGGTTAAACCACTTGACGAGAACGCGCTCAAGGCCGCTGGTCGGCGTTACCTGCACGTGGGTTCGGACCGGCGGCAGCTGCGACGGATGCACCGCCGTGGATTGGTCCATCGATAGGATACGGAACGCCTGGTAACCGCGGTCCCGCTTCTGGATGAGAGCAACGACCCGCGCACCCTCAAGAACCGTCTGGTAGCCGTCGCGGCGCAGGCAGGTCACGTGCACCAGCACATCCTGCATGCCGTTGTCGGGAACGATGAAGCCGAAGCCCTTGGCGACGTCGAACCACTTGATCACGCCGGTGATTTCGATGAGGTCGAGAGCGTCGCTGCCAAAGTCGTCACCATGCATGACGTCTTTTGAAGATGTCCTATCCGCCATTCTCTCCCAGCCCCTCGTTTACGCGCGACTACCGATACGGTTAACTGATTCTTATTGACCAGAATAACATCGTCCCGCCGCGGATACGCAAGACCCTCGGCATATTTTGGCCGAGAACTAATATGGGGACGCAGCCTTGCCTCTGGCTTGCTGACGGACCAGTATACGCCATCTTCTGCAAAACAGGGACATTGCAATGCGCTATCTGCACACGATGGTTCGCGTCAAGAATCTGGACGAGGCCTTGAACTTCTACGGCAAGATTTTCGGCCTGACGGAGATCCGCCGCTACGAAAATGAAAAGGGCCGGTTCACGCTGGTGTTTCTGGCCGCTCCCGGCGACATCGATCGCGCCCGCGGCGAACTCTCTCCCTGCCTCGAGCTCACCTACAACTGGGATACGGAAGATTATACGGGCGGGCGCAACTTCGGGCACCTCGCCTACGAAGTCGACGACATCTACGGTTTCTGCCAGCACCTGATGGAGAACGGCGTGACCATCAACCGGCCGCCGCGCGACGGCCACATGGCGTTCGTGCGCTCTCCCGACGGCATTTCGATCGAGATCCTACAGAAAGGCGAAAACCGGCCGCCGCAGGAACCTTGGGCGTCGATGGCCAATACGGGCGTCTGGTAAGCTCCGCACAATTCTCGCGAACGAAGATGGCCCCGTGCTGTCGGTGAAATCCGGCGGGCATGGCCGAGCCGTCGATCAGCAGCAGCTATGAATGATCCAGGGCCCGGTCTATCCGGGCCTTTGCATGTTGGAAACATGCGGGCTCAAGGTTAGCGCCGGTTTACAAATCGCGTATCGTTGAGTACTTTTTCGCGCGAAACGTTGATGCCGGGTCCTATCCGCGATGTCTCGTGGCGGCGACCCCCTTTTGTACTTGGCCTGATCTTTTCCCGTGGCGCTCATTCCGATCGCCGCGAGAAGCATGAGTTTGTTTGTTCTGAGCGATGTTTCGGAACTGAGACTTAATGCATGACAAGGCGAGGCTTCGTCGGTCATGCACGGAGAGCGGGGATAGGACGTTGCAACATCCGGACACGAAGGGCGCGGTGCTCGTCACCATAGCGCGGGCGGCAGCGTTATCCGTATCGCTGCTGGCCTTGAGCGGCTGCATGTCGGCGGTCGGCGAAAACGATGCCGCGACCGCGCTGAAGGCCGAGGGGCAGGCAGCCCCTGTGCAAACCGCCGAATCGGAGGCCACAGTCCAGGATGGACAGGTGGTCGCGCTCGGCAGCAATCCGCAGGCGCAACAGGCAGCCGGCAATGCCACAGTTCCCCACGATGGCGGACAGCCGCAATCGCTGACGATGCAGGGCACCGGCCTGCGCGCCGCCTCCTCAAGCATCTATGGCCAGGCGCCTGCCGCACAGGCAACGACGACCGTCCAGCCGCAGACGACGGGAACTGTTCCGCTCCCCGCCGGCCAGCCCGGCATGAACGCAACCAACAACAGTCTTTTCAGCGGCACCCAGCGACAGCCGCTGCCGGTAATAGCGCCGCAACAGGGCGCCGCCAACACGGCCACCGACGTTGTGACGGACGCCGCTGTCGCCGCCTATGCTCCCTCTCCCGCGCAGGACGCCACCCTTCCTGTTGCCGTTCCGGTGCCGCTTAGCGCCGAGGCTGCCGCCAACGGCCAGACCTCTTCGACGCCACAGGCGGTGGCCAATGCCGACGCCACACCAGTAGCGACCGAGGTCGCCGCCGCGCAGCAGGCAGCACCAGAAGCCACGCCAGCAGACGATAACAAGGACACGTCCAAAACCTGGACGCTCGCGGCCCTTTTTGCCGGCAAGCGCAAGGAGAAGCCGCAGCAGGCGGCACTTCGCTCGGCTCCGCCAGCGGAAAAGAAGACGATTACCACCAGCAATGCGAGCCAGCCGCAAACGGCCTCCCTCGCCTACACGCTTCCGGGCGTCAAACTGAACTCGCTCTACAACTACGAGCACGAAGAGCACCTCGGCGATGACGACGACGGCGCACCGGTTCAGGTCACCTCGCTCTCGGGGCTCGCCCGACTGGCGCCGAGCGGGCTCATTCTGCAGACCGAGAAAGTCGATGCCGGCTGTTTCAAGCCCGAGCTCATGCAGATGCTGAAGAAGGTGGAAACGCATTACGGCAAGCAGGTCATGGTGACCTCGGGCCTCAGGCCGATCAAGGTCAACCGCGCCAAGCAATCGCTGCATACACGCTGCGAGGCGGCTGACATTCAGGTTCAGGGCGTCAGCAAGTGGGATCTCGCCGAATTCCTGCGTAGCGTCCCCGGCCGCGGCGGCGTCGGCACCTATTGCCACACGGAGTCGGTCCATATCGATATCGGCGCACAGCGGGACTGGAACTGGCGCTGCCGGCGCGCCAAGGGCTGAAGGCAAGCATTTGTTTCCATGGAGGATTCGACGAGAACCCTCCATTGCTTCCGGCCTGTGGAATTTTTACAGAAATATGAAAATTGCCGCTTGCGGTTCTGAAATCCTCTGGCTATAAGGCGCCCACACAGCGAGTGCGCCCTTCGTCTATCGGTTAGGACACCAGATTTTCATTCTGGGAAGAGGGGTTCGACTCCCCTAGGGCGTGCCACTGTGTCGATCTCCTTTTTCCGAAAAATCGACGTTTTCAGCATCTGAAGCAGCAACTCCGCTGCGTCGTACGCATCTCCGATTCCAGCTCTTTGACCGCCGAATTTTTCTCACCGATTTTAACAGGGAAAGCACAAAAAAACTGAGATTGGCGCTTGCGGTATCCAGAGTCGCTGGCTATAAGGCGCCCACACAGCGAGTGCGCCCTTCGTCTATCGGTTAGGACACCAGATTTTCATTCTGGGAAGAGGGGTTCGACTCCCCTAGGGCGTGCCACTG
>Ga0209256_1000214_pt1 | contig 107799 bp, 113 predicted proteins | sample AraplaCol_mCL_r2_2_FD_184270 | JGI IMG/M metagenome (GOLD analysis project Ga0209256, IMG submission 184270) | Arabidopsis root microbial communities from North Carolina, USA - plate scrape MF_Col_mCL_r2 (SPAdes) (version 3) | ecosystem: Host-associated > Plants > Roots > Endosphere | place... | reverse complement strand
ATTTGACAAAAAGCCCGGTTCCAAAATCGGATGGTCAGGTCGCGGTCAACGATGGTGACGCCGACCGGCATGAATTCCAATGCCGCCGCCAGTCGCGGGAAATTCAACCGAATGAATTCGTCACTTTGCGTTATCGATCCCATAAGTCAACCGTCTAGTAGTTGCTCGCCATGTGGAATCGTTAGCTTACTCTGCTTTAAAACCTGCGCGGAAACAATGTATGTTTTGCGTCCGGCAACGGAGATGCCGCTGCAGGTGCAACGGCGAAAAGCAAGGGGGTGTTGAGCGGCGGCGCTTGCATCGAAGGCCGGTGAGATTGTCCAAGCGGGACAAACCAAAATGCAGTAGTTCGGGGACGCAGCGCCCGCAGCGCGACGCTGGCCGACCGCCCCCCGTCCATGGCACCGACGCGCAGACTACTTCTTCATCGCATCTTTGCTCATATCATCCTTTTTCATTTCGTCTTTCGCCATGGCGTCCTTCTTCATTCCATCCTTCGCCATCGAGTCTTTATGCATGGCTTTCTTCTTTCCGTCTTTTGCCATGCCATCCTTTGCCATACCATCTTTCGCCATACCGTCCTTTGCCATGCCATCTTTCGCCATGGCGTCCTTTTTCATTCCATCTTTGGCCATTCCGTCTTTTTTCATGCCGTCTTTAGCCATGGCATCTTTGGACATTTCTTCCTTCTTCATGGCGTCTTGGGCGTGAGTAGCGCCGAAGGACAGCAGACAGGCGGTGATGAAGGCAATCGTGGAAAGCTTTTTCATGTTTTTCCTCAGTGATGTGAAGTTGAACGTCAAAGGTGCTGCAGCCGCAAGGAGATGCATGGAACGACTTCGGAACGATTGGCGATCAACTTCCGCCGAACCAGTTGTAGCCCTGGTCTTCCCAATACCCACCAGGATAGGTATTGGTGACGAACAAGGCCTGTATATGCTTTGGATTCTTGTAACCCAGCTTTGTCGGCATGCGCAGTTTCATGGGAAAGCCGTATCGTGGTGGGAGGGGCTGGTCGTTATAGGTGAGCGCCATGATGGTTTGCGGATGCAGGGCGGTGGCCATGTCGATGCTAGTGGAATAGTCATCGCCGCACTTGAATCCGACGTACTTTGCGCTCAGGTCGGCCCCGACCAGACGCAGGAAGTGGGAGAACGGCACGCCACCCCACTTGCCGATCGCGCTCCAGCCTTCAACGCAGATGTGTCGGGTAACCTGCGACTGTTGCGGTAGCGATCGCAGCTGTTCCAGTGACCACGGCTTGCGGTCGGTGATCATTCCGCTGAGTTCGAGGCGCCATGTGTCGCCGTCGATTTCACGTACTTCATCCTCGCTGTAGTAAGCATTGAAGGGAAACGGATCGGTAATCATGGATTCCGGATACGTCGGTGCCAACAGCTTGGGATTGAACAGCCGGCCCTGCACGAAATCATTGAAGCGCGAGATATGCATGAGTGCCGCCTCAATACTGTCCTGGTCGTCGGTGGCGCACCCGGTAAGCAGCGTGAGTCCTCCGAGCGTCAAGGTGCGTTGCAGGAACGCGCGGCGTGACGGTTGGGCGATGCGACCAATGGCATCGGTCAGGATGGCAGCGCCTTCACCAGGTACCACAATAGGGCTTTGTTGGTAGCGATGTGTCATGGACGTTCCACTCCTCTGCTATCGCCCACGCAGCATGGCAACGAGGGTACGCGGGACGAGTGCGACCATCACCACATGCACAACGATGAAGGCGCACATGGCGGCCATGGCGAAGAAGTGAATACGGCGTGCCCCTTCATAGCCTCCCAACAGCTCTCGCAATAAAGGGAACTGCACCGATTTCCACAGAACCAGGCCGGATAGCACGAGTAGTACGCTGTCAACCATCACGAACAGGTACGCCAGCCGTTGCACGCTATTGTAGTGCCGCAAATCGTCGTGAGCCAGTTTCCCTCGCAGGGCTGCGCCCACATCCTGCAGCAACTGGCGCGGAGAGATTGGGAAGAACTGGTACCGTAGTCTCCCACTGAGTGCGTTGATCAGCAGGTACAAAATGCCGTTAGCAACCAGGAGCCACATGGCGGCGAAGTGCCATTGCAACGCTCCGGCGAGCCAGCTGCCCAAAGTGACGTCTCGCGGGATACTGAAACCGAGGAACGCAGTGGCGTTGTAGATGCGCCAACCACTGGTAATCAGAAGGATGACGGCGATGGCGTTAAGCCAGTGCGTGATGCGCAGCCAGAGCGGGTGGATGATGCGTTCATCGGCGGACATGTCGGTTTCCGTGCGCAACGCCGGGGCGGCGCGCTGCAGAGAGGTCGTTGCTTGTCGTTCGGAAAGACGTAAAGGTTGGTAACGATGGCTGCGATCCATTGGTTACAGGATACGCTAGATGACATGCTTTTTCGCCGCCCAACGCCGGTTGCTGATGCGTGCGCACAACGGTTGGTCAACCGGGGCCCGTGATCCGTCGCGAACTGGTGGAAGTTTGCGCGCAGGCAACGGCGAAGACCCCATGAACGACTTTGGAGACGCTGTGCCGTTAGCGCGGACCAAACCAATGGCTGACTGCAAGCACAACGAGGCCAAAGGCAATCAGGAAGAAGCCTAGGTTGCGTGTGCGGTGCGCTGCCAACAGATTGCCGGGTTCGAGCACGCCGGTGGCCGGCTTAGCCGGGTCAAAGTGCACCTGCACGGATTGCCCTTTTGGATAGCGACGCGTGATGGCTTCCATCTCATCCTGCGTCGTTCTCTCCTCCATGTGGAACAGGTCGAGTCGATTGCTACTGTAGTGGGTGACGCCGACCATGTATTCATAGGAAAGCACCAGCAACGCCGAATCGTCGGGTGCCGCTGGATAGCGGATATGTGACTGGGTGATCACGCCCTTTGTCGTAGACCAGCGCAATGCGCTGACGCTGGTTGACGTGGCTCGCCTCCACCAAAGCAGGACATAGAGACCCAAAGTGACGAAGACGGCTGCGACGATAGTGTCAATCAATTTTCGGCCCGTAAGCGTTGAAACAGTGCGCGCAGTGTGCCGTAAGCGATGCGTTCTGGCAACTATCTTTGATGAGTTGAGCGCGCCGGCGCAAAGTCGGTAACCTGGCGACCGTGCGATACCCAGCGTCCTGCCAGTTGCGCGAAGGCATGTTCGCAGATCGGATAGATGGGCACTATTGCGCACCGCCAAACGATCTATCCGGCCTCATCACGGTTAACCGTCGGCATGTTTGCGATTGCGGGATGCTTGGACCTTTAACCGCTTTTCCCACCAGCCGTAGTCGGACAACGTCTCCTTTGCTAGCTCCACGCACCTCTCGTAATCCGATGACGGTTTGGAACAAGGCGGGAATGGTGGTTCAATTCCCTGCGCAATGCAATAGCGCACCGCGTCCTCCAACGCTCCTTCGTGCAGCAACTCACGGCAGGTGTTCGAATGAATGAGTGCAAGGTTCATGATCAATTAGTGCAGGCTGGTCACATCGCAAGAGAGGTCCCAAAGGGGAGGAGTGGAACAAGATGGGCGAACCTGGCGACATCCCTCGTTGTACTTTAACGCTGTAACGAGTCGCTGCGTAACCATTTGGTTCACGGCGCTTGGCTATCTGACTTTCCCTTCGAACCTTCAGTAGCTCGGATGCTTCATCGCTTCCGCCTCGCGGAGGGCGGTCCGTTCTTCGCGCGCCGAAATCTCGTCTGTCGCATTGTCGACCAGGTTGGCAGTACTTTCAGCGTCAGCGCATGATCGTTCCGTCTCATTTGAATTGCCTGGCTCGTCAAGGATAGGGGGATCGAGCATGTCGCGCAACATTGCGCACAGCTCCTCGATATCGGGTTTAAGGCCGCGCCTTTGTCGCTGGTGAATATAGTGCTGGATCTCGGCTTCCTGCTCAGTGTTGAGGGGGAGCCCGAGCATAGACACTTCTGGTCCCAGGTCAGACATGAAACTTCTCCTGCTAATTTACCTTGAGAGTCTACTCCGTTGAGCGGGAAAATGTCGGACGGGTGTCGGCGCTCGATCGCCTTTATGTTGGCGCCGCGATCGATTTTTCTCCGGATATTCCGTTCCTTCGGAAAACTGCATCGTGGAGATAGGGCCCCGCCGCTCCAAGGATGGACCCGGTCGGCAATGCCCGCAACGTGCGACACGCTTTTCGGGCCGTGGAATCGCCACAAAAATCGCGTGCGCTCCGGAAAATTCGCCTCTTTGCGGGTTTGATCGTTCACCGCGCAAATGCGATAGCAGCGAGGCCCTTTAGCTGCAGCCATTGGCGCGAAGAATTCTAAGGCGGATGGGAGCCTTGCTTGCGCCCGCCCTGATTGGGAGCAATTGCGGTGTCTGAAAAATATAGTGAGAAATCGCTTGAGATGGAGCTTAATCGGATTGGATCCCTCAATGGTCACAGCATGGCAAACTAATTTCCCAATATAGGCTTGTTGTGTTCGACGGCAAGAAACAAGTTGCTGTGCAAAGCGAAAGAACTTCCAGATCGAAAAAAATAAGCCCGCGAGGCGGGCTTGTCGCCAATTTCCCTGAGCTAGGAGTGCAACCGTGGGCGACCAGAGTGCAAGCAAGCAAACTGTCCGATGACGCAAGTCTAGTGGTGATACAGGGACGCCGCAGGAGGAAGATTGGCTGTTTAAAGCTGTACGTCATAAGTAGGACAGCAACTCCTGCATTGCCTGTTTATAGAGCGCGAATGCATGACGTCGCTCGCAGCCTGTTGCGATGGTCCAGTGCGCTGCATAAGTTTCCACATTCACACGTAAGCGGCGTACATGCGCATCCTCTTCCGGAACTTGAAGAAAGGATTGACAGCGCTTCATACTGCCGATTGGAGAGCTGTCCACGATTGCCTCAAATGTTGATGTGTCTGAGTCGAGCCTACGCTGCTTATGGAAGGGAGGCAACAAGAGACTATGGGAATGACGATACTTGTTGTATTAAGGAGCAGCGGCCGCTGGAGCTTCAGAAGCGATCTTCGCTTGTACGATGTCCGTTCCCGTCAATATATGTATGACAATGCTTCGCGTGAGCGTATAGTGGGATTGTCATACTCCCCATCAAGAGCAGCCTCTGCAGTGGCGACGTATTCAGTCTGAGCGGAGTGGATCAAGGGACAAGCCAAATTCTTCATAGTGGCTAGGTGCTTGTATCCACGTCATCGAACCTGCCAGGATCAATGTTTTTGGCCCGCCGCGAACCCGCGGGTCGCTGTGTTCGGCAGGATCTGAACTACGGAGCGGTCAATGCGACGGCCAACTGAGACCCTTTATAAAGGGTGGAAGATCATCACACGGTGTACCGAGTTTCGGCGCAAAGATGGCAGTACGCGCTTCGTATCCAGTGCGGTTTTCGAGACAACATCGGCATCGCATGAGCTTACTGCGCCTGGCCGGACTGGGGCTAAGCGGTCATTCGTTCATACTGAAGATGCATTTTGTACCTGCGATGAGGCCAAGGCCGATGCGATCGCGCGAGCGCATCGTTCCATCCTGGCGTTGGATGATGAAACGATGGTCCATATGCATGTAGACGACGAGCAATTGCTGGTGGCGGAGTCGAGTGCCGATACCGACTCGGCGTGCGCCGCGCGGTACGAAATTTCATTCGATGGCAAACGGTATTCATTCCGCGAGTTCCGCTATGATCGATTCCAGGACGCATTGCGGTATGCCACATTGGAGCAAGCAAAGGTCGGCTTCCAGCGTGACGAAGCGTTTGTGCCGCACTGGGCTCCAGCCTACGTACCCTCAGGCGAAGAAGAGCAGATGATGCAGCTATTTGGAATCGACTATGTCGAGCGCTCATACCTCTACGGCGGTTATCGCTATGATGCTTTAAGGGATGCGATCGCATATGCCCAGACCCACCCGGGCCTCTAGTCATCGTATGCGCTTGCCATTTCGTCCCAGGGACGTCTCAATTCTTCGAATAACTCACTTCTCATTCCAGCATCCAGGTGCTTTGCGCTACGGATTTCGCCTCTGCTCAGGTGAACCGGTTCCCTGCAGCCGCTGCAGGAGAGCTACCAAGGGAGAGCTGGTCCGCCGCCCGCAATGCACTAGGCTGCAGCCCATCTGGTCACGCGGCGTTTCCAGTCAGGTGTATTGGCATTGATCGGGGCGTTCGATCACGATGACCATGCGATGCATACACAAGTAGTTGACTTGAACAACGATGGCGTTTCGCATGCAGAAAAATCGCTATAGGTACTGTTTTCTACAGAGCATTCCGCTAAGCACAGGATGGGCTGGGCCCGCCGGGGTCAATATGGCCCATGACCTGCTATTGGAAACTGTTCGTATCCAGTGTTCCGATACAAATCGTTAGTACCATCAACTGGGAATGGTGGTAGGGTGAGTTGGTCACAACAAGTTTGGCGGCGAACGCATGACCGATCGTACTAACAGGCGCAAGTTGCGCGCATTGGCTTCTGCAATTGATGCGGGCCTTGCTGTGCAGTTGGCACAGGGCACGGCGAGCGCAGCTGAATTCCTGAGAACGCGACAGGTTGACGAGGCTACGATTCGACGTGTCCTGCTTGGTCACTGGCGCGAGCATCGTGCGCAGTCCTGTAAGCATGCATCGTATGCCTCGTCGTGTCGACCGCAAAAGCGCTGGGAGAATGTCAATTGCGCTATTGATCAAGGCTGCTTAGGGGGCAATCCGACGCTTGTGGAAGCCATCTTTAAGCGCCATTAGTCGGAGATTCGTCTCGACTCTTTCGATAGTTGTCTGACCAAAGACCGGCGGAAGGATCCCCGCTGACAAGGATTGACTTTTCTCAATGCAGGGCGGCGCGCAGTGTTTATGCTGGCCTCATGATCTATTTCTCTTCCAAGCTGTATTCCAGACGCGTCTATGCGAGGTTTCGGTCCAGCCTGGCACTTGAGCGCTTCATTCACAGTCCGCATGATGCGACGCGAGCCAATAGTGCCAGGTGGGCGAAGGCTTGGCTACTGGCGGTGCACGGGAAGCCAGGCAAGGGCGCGACCGAATCACGATCAACTAGCACCAATGATGCTGGGCCGCCGATTTAATCGTGGCGGCGCTCTAAGCCAAATACTTCGTACAGTGAATTGAAAACACAGGCTTCGTATTGCGGAAGTCTTTCCCGGCTTAAGAACAGGCTGCCTTTTCCTCCTATTCCTGCAGGCAGGAGCAGAAAGAAGTCGATCTCTTCGTTCTGGTCATCCAATAGTCCGCAAATGACAAAATCGGCTTTTGCTCCGCATTGAATAGGCACGCGCCAGCGCCGGGAACCATTCTCGAACTGGTGGCTAGATGCGAGAGAAACCTTGACCCGGATCTGGTCATCCATGTACAGCACATTCCAGACCGCCGTGCGAGAGACCTTGGCACCCGCCTGTTCCGCTATCGCTGATACTTCCGTGAGCATGGTGTCGATCCGCGCGCGAATGCTGCGGAAGCCGAGCGCGCCGCTTTCCGTATGGAGAGGGGGAAGTCCCGCTGCCACGTACGCGTTGGAGTAGCTGCCAAACATCTTCAGCATCGTGTTCCGGCGAGGCAGTGTGGACGCGTTGCAAAGTTTGGCGCTGATCGTGCCGTTCTGTTTGAACACAGCCCGAATTTGCCGCAAGACACGCTCGCGTTCGGGGCCGGCCGCGCGTCGCCGGCGAATGTCCTGCGCGCGTTCAAATGTGTCGCGGTCAACCATGGGTTCGACCGCGGAGGTGCAGTGGATCCAGACGGACTCCGGATTGGACTGGGCTTTTCCTTTGAGGCGCCGTGTCGTCTGATTGTATACGATCTCACCACAATAGCGCGGGTTGGTGAGGATGCGGCGAACAGTGCAGTTGTCCCAGGAGCGTCCCAAATGCGTGGTGTGGCCTTCGCTTTGGAGTTGCCTGGCGATCTCGCTGTCGCTCCATCCATGGACGGTGTAAAGCTCGTAGATCCGGCGTACGACGTCGACCTCGAATGTGCCAATGTGCCCCAGGGCGACGCGGTCTGTCGCGACCGGTTTGCGCTCCCCGGCCTTGAGGGGTGCTTTCAAGTCTCCTGACTGGCTGACAGGAATCCGGCACATCCCGTAACCTGGCCGCCCGCCTTGCTTGAAGCCCATTTGCGAGAATCGGCATTGGGCCTGGTGTACTTTCTCTCCAAGTTCGCGGCTGTATTCCGCAGCCATGATGCGCTTGACGCCCTTCATGAGTGCGGACATGGGGGAGGGATCATCAGTGAAGTGTTCGGCGCAGTAGATGACTTGTACGCCGGCCTGGCGACACAGGAACTCGTAGTAGGCGCTTTCGTCAATGTCCTGGAAACGGCCCCATCGGCTGACGTCATAGACAAGCACAGAGTGAAATTCCACAGTACCGGCCTGCAACTCGGCGATCAGGCGCTGCAGACCTGGACGCCCGTCAATGCGAAGTCCGCTTTTGCCAGCGTCGGCATAGACCATGGTTATTTCTAAACCCTTGTCCAATGCGTACTGATTGAGCTGGCTCACTTGGTGCTGGATTGAATGGTCTTGCGGATTGCTGGACATACGTACATACATCGCAGCTTTGCGTCTTGTGTCGGTCTCAGGGCTACTCACGAATGCACCGGGCGGTTCAATCGACTTCACTTGGTTCTGCATGGCAACATTGGGAGGCCGTCGGCAACCGGCCACAACGTTCAACTCTGCGTTATCGCCGTTGCCGCCGGCGCTCAACGTCAACAAGTGCTCTGCAGGTCTCTTCTGATTTCATATGTCGCGCGAAGATGGCGCCGACTAACGCAGGGGATCGTCCGTAATACATCGCAACGTGAGCCCTGTGTCGAGTCCAAAGGCCGCGTTGGTCAAGAAAGACATGCGAACCTTCCCAACAGTATCGTTATCGATGCATCTAGTCATCTGCACAGCCTATGCCTCAATGGAGCAAGCCACAGTTCGTTGCGCAACAAATAGGTGGAACATCCTGATCCACTTGCGGTGCCGCACCCTCGATTTTAGGGGCAGCGGCTGCCCCATCCATTCCGCGCCCGGCATGGAAGGAACATGGACTAAGCGAGCGTTGCAGGATATGCACTTGCGCTGAACCGACAAAAGCAATTGCCTTGGACTGGCGGGCTGTGAATGCAATGCTCAAGTGCTCCGGTTGATTTCCGACTGGCGAAATCCTGACGACAAACTCGCGAGGCGCGAGCGTTCTTCAACCTTGATCGTGTTTGTCGGCCGGGGATTCCAATGCCAAAGGGACGCACAGATTCCAAATATGGGCTGGAACACCGGGGAGCACGTGGAACTTCGCTTGAACTGATTTCATACGGAACACGTACCGCGCGAAGGCAAGAGCGGTTCTGGATATGCGTTCGGCCGCAACGGCGCGGCAATCGGGCCGGACAGATGAAGTGGGCGTACCTATCGTGATTGCTTCGTCAAAATCCGGTAGTCGCTCGCGCCTGGCGCAGGTGGCAACGTATTCCGGTTAACGTATGAAACGGCGGGGCGAATAGCCTGGCCCGCGCGGCACCGGCTTAAAGGGCTGGGTTCGGTGTAGAATTGATAACGATCCGCTTGCTTTGCAGATTTGCAACGCACTTGCGGTAAGGAAATTTTCGACTACTATTCAATTGCGAACCCTTGGCAGGGATCGGTCCGACATGGCAAAAGAGCGTGGAGCGACCGGGCACCGGCGCGAATGGTACTTGGGTCTTGGTGTGTTCCTGCTGGCCTGGGTGATTGCTGGTACAGTGGGATACGGGCTGGTTTCCAGTGGCATGGGGCATTGGCTTGAGTTGTTCAATGGTGCAACATGGCCAGCGCAGTTTGTCGATGCCGGCGAGTATGCCGGAAAGCCAGATCGGTCGTTTTGGTTTTATATTGTTCTTGGATTGCGAACCGTCCTGAACCTGGGCGTGCTGTTCACTGCGGTTCTTGCCATACTGGCGTTCTATGTAGTGTCGACCGGTCATTTGAAGGAGTGGATTATGAGCAAACTGGATTCTGTTCTGGCGACGCGCGATATCGCCATGGCTGTGTATCTGGAGAATGCGCTCGCCGAATGCAAGGTCGAGCTGTCGGAGGAGCAGCGTGCCGGGTTGTACAAGGCTGCTGAGGCTTTCCATGCGACGGCGGCAGGGAAGGCGTTCCAGAAGTCGTCCAAAGACGCGGTCCGGCAAGCGCAGCATCAAAGCGTGTAACGAGTTCAACTCTGCAGAATCTCGAAGTACCTGACAAATGGGCGGGGACATCAGATGACTCCACAAGAACAGGGTATCGGCTGGGTGATCCAGAAGGGGCTCAGTACCAACGATCGCAATACACCGGAGGAAGTCCTCGAGTGGGCGATCTCGCTGGGGAAGGATCTGGGTGTGAGCGAGTCGCGCGTGCGGAAGATATTTGCCGACGTGAGGGAAGGTAAGCTCAAATTCTAATGGCAACGGCATGGGCGGCTGCGCCGGGCCGTTGAAGCGTGGCGCTGACGCGGTGCTGGCATGTTCCTGAGTCCACTCCGGCCCTCAATGCGCCATCAGCACGGGAGTCTGCATATTATCGAGTACGGTGCGGGTCGCGCTGCGTAGCACCAGTTCGAACAGCCTGCTGTGCCCATATCCCCCCATGACCAGTAAGTCCGCATTGACTTCGGCGACGAAGGAAAGAATGGCACTTCCATCGTCGACGGCGCTATGGCGGCAGACCACCTCGCTATCCACCCCATGCCGGGCCAGGTACAGGGCAATGGCGGCGCACGACTCGTCGCTCCGTGCACCGCTACACATCCTCGCATTGAAGGAGACGACCGTCGCCATCTTTGCTTTTCTCAGCAACGGTAGGGCAGCAGTCACCGCGCGCATAGCCGACTGGCCACCATCCCATGCAATGACCGGGCGCTCTCCCAGGGTAGGGAAGTTGCCCTCGTGTGGAACGATCAAGACGGGACGCCCGCTTTGCAGAATGAGTTTTTCAGGCAAATGACGGGCACCTGCTGTTGTCGGTTCCGGAGCGGGGGGAGGCTGACTGACGATTATCAGGTCGGCGAACAAGGCATGGGCCGATAGCGCCGCATCCCCTTCCGTGGTGCTCAGGTGACTTTCTGACGAAGCGACCCCCAGCTCGGTGGTGATCTGGTCGAACTGAATTAGAGCTTTTTCTGCACAGACTTTGGCGCGCTGCAGTACTTCGCCAGTGGCCGCGCCACCGCCATGGAATGGTGTGCCGAGATACATCAGTTGCGATACGCCGCATGCGGCACTGCCGATCAAATGGGACCTGCCATCGAGGGCGAGTTGCGCCGCTAGTGCGATGCGCGAAGGCGCTGCGGGGGAGAGGTCGGCGTGGACCAGGATCGTTGGGTAATGCATCAGCTCCTCAGTCAAAGGTGCAATTTGGCGGTGAAGAAGGCGCAACCAACACGGCACCTCCGCCATCGCCAACATCGAAACCATTGGTTTGTTGACGCTGCACTGAACTTGCCAGAACAACATTAAGGCGACCAATGTGACGGCCATTCTACCGCAAATACATTTGGACAAATGTATCTGACCGGTTAGAATGATTCACTTCTTCCTGGCAACTGGTGTCTAACATCCAGTTGTGTTCCCCCGGGCGCAAAGCCATCGCGCCCTCAACCAGGCCGGCATCCACGATGCCGGGCGCATCGATCGAGAAGGAATAAGACGATGAATTCTGAAACGCCGCGACGATGGAGCTCGCAGCCCAGTTCCCCATTTATTCTTGCCACCGACCTGGACGGCACCTTGCTGGCCGGAAGTGCCGAAGCAAAGCGGCGCCTCCGCGAGCTGTTTGCCGCAGCTGAGTGCGGCGTCAAGCTTGTGTTCGTCACCGGGCGCGCGCTGGAATCAATCCTGCCGCTGCTGAGCGACCCAATGGTGCCGACACCTGACTACATCGTTGCCGATGTGGGGGCGACCATCGTGCATGGAGACATGACGCCGGTTGCCGATCTGCAGCAGGAAATTGCCGCGCGATGGCCAGGTTCCCAGGCGGTCTCGAAGGCCCTTGCCGCATTCCCCGGCATCCGCAGGCAATCGGTGCCCCAGGAGCGGCGGTGTTCCTTCCTGGCGGAGGCCAATGCGATTACCCCTGCGGTGCGCACTGCCGTTGCATCGTTGGGCTGCGATCTCCTGTATTCAGCGGACCGCTATCTCGACGTGCTGCCGCGCGGCGTTGGGAAGGGGGCGGCGCTGCTGCGCCTTGCCGAGGCTACCGGCCTGGACCCGGCCGATATGATCGTCGCCGGGGACACTCTCAACGACCTGTCGATGTTCCAGACGGGGCTGCGCGGGATCGTCGTCGGCCGTGCGGAGGACTTGCTGGTCGAGCAGGTCCGGGACCTTGATAACGTCTATGTGGCCGAGGGCGAAGGCTGCGACGGCATCCTGGAGGGATTGACCCATCACGGCGCCATTGTGCCGGCAATGCCGCTGGAGCAGGCGCATAGCAGTGGCGCCGCTGAACTGGTGATGGTGTACCATCGGCTCCCGTACGATGAGGTGGTGGAGAATGGCACGGTACTGCATCGCCGGCCGCGTAGCCCGAACGGAATCATCCCAACCTTGCTGCGCTTCTTCGCCGACGGTCGAGAAGGATCCTGGGTGGCATGGTCGATGCAGGAGACGCGTAACCCGGAAGGATTCCATTCCGAAGTGTATGTCGACCGAGCGCGCTTCCCGAACCTGCGTGCCGCGCGCATCGCGCTGACGACGGACGACGTGGACATTTTCTACAAGAAGTTTTCGAAGGAAGCGTTCTGGCCGATCATTTTCTCGTTTCCGGACAAGGCCGAGTTCGACGAAGCGCATTGGCAGCGCTTCCTGGAAGTGAACCGCTTGTTTGCCGAGGAGACGGCGCGGCAGGCCAAGCCGGGCGCGCTGGTCTGGATTCACGACTACAATCTCTGGATGGTGCCGGCTTTCCTCCGCCCGCTACGGCCAGACCTGAAGCTGGCCTTCTTCCACCATACAGCTTTCCCGTCGAGCGATATCTTCAATATTCTCCCTTGGCGCCGCGAGGTCATCGGCAGCCTGATGCAGTGCGACTATGTTGGATTTCATATTCCCCGCTACGTGGAAAACTTCGTGGATGCGGTGCGTTCCTACGCGCCTGTGACGATCCGCAGCACCGTGCCGTGCGCACCGCGTTTTCTCACGTTCGGCTGTGCGCTGGGCGTCGAGGGCATGACGACGCATATACAGATGGGCGACCGCATCATTGGCCTAGGCGCCCACCCCGTCGGAACGGATGTGGCGCTGATCGAAGGCATTGTGCGGGAGCCTCAGGTGCTGGACCAGGTCGAAGCGATCCGGGATTACCTTGACGGGGTCACGGGTATTGTCTCGATCGAGCGGCTCGATTACGTCAAGGGGACTCTGGAAAAGCTGCGGGCATTTGAACGCCTGCTGGAACTGCATCCCGAGCACATTGGCAAGGTGACGCTCCTGAATATCATTACCCCGGCCGCGCCCGGGATGGAGATCTACGAAAGCCTGCGCGTCGAGCTGGACCGAACGATCGGCAGGATCAACGGACGTTTCTCCACACTGAACTGGGTGCCGGTGCGCTACTTCTATCGCAGCATCCCGTTCGAAGAAGTTGTCGCGCACTACGCTGCGTGCGACATCGCCTGGATCGCGCCGCTGCGGGACGGTTTGAATCTGGTGGCCAAGGAATTCGTCGCCACGAAGAGTGCACTGGGAGCGACCGGTGTATTGATCCTGTCGGAATTCGCCGGCGCGGCAGTGGAATTGCATGGTGCCTTGCTGACCAATCCATACGACGCAAATTCCATGACGGCGGTGCTGCACCAGGCATTGACCATGGGCGAGGAGGAACGCGCATACCGGATCGGACGGCTGTCCCTGATCGTCGAAGAGCATGACGTGGCCCGATGGGGAGCGGACTTTATCGGCGAGGCGACCCGTGGCGGTCGCTTGCACGAGGTCGACGCGGCGGACGATGCCGTCCGCGCAGCGTGAGGTGGCGCCATGGATCTACTCTTCTTGGGAAATGGTGTCGTCGCCTGGTCGCAGGCATTGGCCGCGGCCGTCGTCGTGTGGATCGGGCTGGTCGGGTTAAAGGGAGTGGTTGCGCGGCGCCTGGCGCGCTTTGCCGCAACGACTGAGACGTACCTGGACGACCTGGCGCTGGAGATGTTGGCTGCGACCAGCCGTCTCTTCCTGCTGCTGCTGGCGCTGTTGGCGGGCGCGTACTGCCTGGAGCTTCCGCCGAAGGCAACCACCCTTGTCGGGCATGTCGCGGTCGCAAGCTGTCTGTTGCAGGCTGCCCGATGGGCGGATGTCGGCTTGCACAATTGGCTGCATCGATACCGGATCGATCGCAATGAGACGGATGGCGCGTCGACGACATCGGCTGCGGCACTCGACTTCATCGCACGAAGCGCGCTGTGGCTGATCGTCATCCTGATGATTCTGGATAACATTGGCGTCAATATTACGACACTGATCGCCAGTCTGGGCGTAGGCGGCATTGCCGTCGCGCTTGCGTTGCAGAATATCCTGGGGGATCTGTTCTCCTCGCTGTCCATCGTACTCGACAAGCCGTTCGTTGTCGGAGATTTCATCACCGTCGACGATATCGCCGGTACGGTGGAGTATGTCGGATTGAAGACAACGCGCATCCGAGGACTGGGCGGCGAGCAGGTCGTCTTTTCCAACAGCGACTTGCTGAAGAGCCGCATTCGAAACTACAAACGCATGCAGACGCGGCGCATCGTGTTCGGGATCGGGGTGACGTACGAGACGGTGCGGGAGAAGCTCACGCGGATACCGGAAATGTTGAAAGACATTGTTGCGGGACAAAGTGGCGTGGCATTTGACCGCGCGCATTTCAAGGCCTTCGGCGATTCTGCGTTGCAGTTCGAGATTGTCTACATTGTGCAGACGCCGGACTACGCGCTGTACATGGATATCCAGCAGAGAATCAACTTTGGCATCTTTGAGAGATTCGAGCAGGAGGGTATTGCGTTCGCCTATCCAACGACGACTGTTCACCTCGTGAGGGCATGAGGTGGTGCAGCCAAATGCGGTGGTACTGCGGAGTAGCCGTTTCGAGCGCCGTTGATTCGGTCAAGACGGTATGCTACTCGCTTGCGCTCTGTGATGTTCGTAGAAGCGCGAAATGGTTCATCAGATTTGCTCCGAGAAACCCCGCCCTTCAGGGCGGGGGGTGAAAGGAGCGGACCGCGTAGCGGTCCTTTTCCTTGAAATTTGCGCAATACTGTATATATTTGCAGTATGATCCTCGTCTTCCGTTACCGTGTGAAATCGTTGAACGGGCTGTTGAACCAACTGGCCCGTAAAGTGAATTTCGTCTGGAACTACTGCAACGACAGGCAGAAGGATGCACTGCGCCTTGGCCGTCGCTGGCTGACCGGCTTCGACCTGAACAAGCTGACCACGGGCAGCAGCAAAGAGTTGGGCTTGCACTCTGGAGCCATCAACGCGGTGTGCGAACAGTACGCCAAGTCGCGCGTTCAGCACCGGCGGCCCTACCTGCGCTACCGGGGCCGCAAGACCTTGGGTTGGATGCCGTTCAAAGGCCGCGACCTGCATCGCGAAGGCAATGCCTTCCGTTTCGCGGGCCACGCCTTCAGGGTATTTCGCTCACGCCCGCTGCCCGAAGGCAAGATCAAGGATGGCAGTTGCTTCGCCTGCGACAGCCGGGGCAACTGGTTCCTGAACATTGTGATCGAAGTGGCCGAGCCGCCAGTGCGTCCGCCCGAACACGGCGTCGGCATCGATTTGGGTCTGAAGGACTTGGCGGTGCTGTCGACCGGCGCCAAGGTGGCGGCGCCAGGCTTCTACCGCGAGGCCGAGGCCGCACTGGCGCTGGCGCAGCGGGCGCACAAGCGGCGCAGGGTGACGGCCATCCAGGCGCGCACGGCGCGCTGCCGCCTGGATTTCCTGCACAAGGCGTCGGCAAGGATCGCGTGCAGTTTCGACCATATCGCCGTCGGCAACGTCAATGCCGCCGGACTCGCCCAGACCAGCCTGGCGAAGTCCGTCCTGGATGCGGGCTGGTCGTCCTTCCGCAAGATGCTGGCGTACAAGGCCGTCAGGCATGGCGCGCGGTATGTGGAAGTGGACGAGCGCTTTACCACCCAGACCTGTTCGAATTGCGGCGCAATGCCCGATACGAGACCGAAAGGCATCGCAGGCCTTGGAATAAGAGAGTGGCGATGCAGTGATTGTGGCGTGTTGCATGATCGTGATCTCAATGCGGCGTCAAACATTCTCCGTCGCGGACGTGCGACGCTGGCTGTAGGAATCCCCGCTCTTTAGGGCGGGGGGGACGTCAAGTTTGGTGTGGACTTCTTGATCACCGGCGAAAGGGAGGCAGTGATGAGAACAGTGTTGGCAAGAGGAGGGCTCTTAGCTGCGTTGGCATTAACCTTATCCATAGGACAGGCTGCGGAAGAGAACGAGATCAAACCTCAGAAGACGCCAGGCGGTATTGAATATGTGAGCGGTGGTGTGGGGCAGTCGCGCTCGACAGCGATGGAATCGATGCGCAAGGAATACAATTTCAGGCTGACGTTTGCTCGCCCGAAGACGGGCGCCTATCTTGCTGATGTCAAGCTTAATGTGGTCGATGTCAACAGCAATAAGCCGGTAATCGAAGGGTTGTCCGTGGGCCCGATGTTTTTTGCCAATTTACCCGCCGGGAAGTATGCCGTGACGGCTGAATCAGAAGGCGTGGCGCAAACGAAGCGCACAACGGTCGCAGAAGGGCGGCCGCGGGGGCTGGTATTCTACTTCGCAAAGCCCTGATGGAATGGCAGCGGCATGCCAACCGGGTGGCGTCCTGGCAAAGTGTGTGCTGAATGGGATGCCTGGAGCTTTCTGCTGGTGGAGCAAACCTCCTATGGTCGACCGAAAAAAGAGCCCGTCGTTGACGGGCTTGTCGCCATGCTGGGAGGGTAAGCTGGACGGCGACGAAATCGCTCGGGCGATATCAGGTCTCAACCAGGTCCTGCAGCACCTGTTGCAGTCGGACGGCCGGATCGCCCGTGCAGCGCCCAATCAGTAGGTGCCTGACTTCCATGTAGAATCCATCGACGAAGCGGGCGGCTCGTCGCGACCGGGGTCGGGCCTTCCATCGCTGACGGATCTCGAGCTCGTACATGGTCCAGGCCGTAGGCTGGTTTTCGGAAGTTGGCGTTGTCAAGATGAGCAATGTTAAATGATCGGCACGTTGGTCTGGTGAATAGCCATTGCGCTTTCCATGGAAGTCGAAAGAGCGCTGTACACAGTGCTTCGCACCGGTTTCGGTCACATGCGTCAACGCAACGCATTCACGGCCAGTGGCGAGCCAAGAGCGCCCTGAAACTGTGGAGCTCATCAAAAAAAATACGCCGATTGAGCCTATCTCGCAAGAAGATGTTGCTCATACGCTGCACAGATTGCACTGATGTCTTGAACGGCCACGCGTGCCGCGCTTGTAGGGCCGTACCTGATTTTTGTGTGAGCCGGGGTGCGTGGCTGGGCTCTTCCTGTGGTGGGAGATCGGTATGCGTTTTCGTTGAACTATCGCGGGGCTCACCTTGAATCGTCTCACTGTAGATGCCAGAATGTACGTGCATCTTGTGGGAATCGCTCTCACGACGCTCCTTTTACTCTCCATCGCGGAGATGTGATCGGATCCTGCAACGCAGAGTTGCAGGCGTTGCGGTCGTCACCCGTCCTCAGCTTACCAGGATTGCTTCTGGTATTTGCCATCGAAAGATGGTCGTTTCCAGCCTGGCGCCAGTCAGGCAGCGAAGGTGTGGTTAGCGCCGCACCGTGGGAAGCAAGCTTCACAAATCTTCCAAGGTTAAGGCCCTGAATCGATCGATTCGTGGGCCTTATTTTTGCCCGAAACGGGCGAGATCCCAATGTCGCTTATAGCGTCATGGTTCGGGGACACCAGCATCCCCGGCCGGGGCATGCTGTTTCCTCGTCGTTTTATAGGAGAAGCATCATGTCTCAGGCAATCAATCAAGCAGTGCAGTGTGGTTCGTTGTGTGTTTTGCTGGGTGGATTGGTCGCACTTCGGCCGCAGGAGCAGGAAGCGGCGGTACGGCCCAGGGCCGTCATGGGGCAGGGTGGTGGCGGGGTACCAATCAGAGAAGTCGATGCGCAGCGTTGCGCTCTGCTGCTGCCCAAAGCGCGTCATCCGATTTTCAGCCTGGCGCACGCAGTTCGTAGCGCCATTCGCGGATGGAGGCAATGATGGCCGGGTATGTCTACTTTGGATCTTGCGTCGAACCCGGTGGCTTTGAGCTGGACGATGTCACGTGCAACGACATCTGTCCGCAGTGCCAGAGTAACGAAGCGGAATACCGGTACTGGGAGACCAACGACGGTGGCTGCATCAATCGCCACTGGCGGGTCCGATGCCCGGCATGCGGTCATTCCGACAGTGATCCGTTTGCCGAGGACGAGGTAATCCCGGATCTGTATGTGGCTGGGGATCGTGATGACTAGGCATCTGTTCCTTGAGTCGAGCAAGTGTCCGCGATGCTGGCACCGGAACGCGCGCTATCGTATTTGTTGGGACGACAAAGCGCCCTGCAATGAGTTTCGCTGGCACGCTTCCTGTCCGGACTGCGGTCATCTGGATTGCGACCCGGTCTCGGCGCAATCCAACGACAACGTGCTGCTCGCTGTGGACGAGAACTCCTGGGAGTATGCCAAGTTCGTGAAGTGTCCTTCGTGTTCGTTTGAGCAAGCGGTGCAACGTACCTGGGAGGCTGTGGAGTTTGGAGTCGTGAACGGGCACTGGAATTTGCGCTGCTCGGCGTGCGGCTTCTACCAAAGCGATCCGTTCCTGGAAGATGAGGAGCGCATCAAACGTAAGAGTGAAGCAATGAGCGATTGACGGCGGTGTCGCGAATCGCCCGATGTGATTTTTCCGCTTTGGCGGGAGCAGGCAGCTCCCGTATGGGGGACGGTGCTCCCGCAAATCTCTTGGAGGGCACCATGGAAAATGAGAATCGTCGAGGAAGCAGGAAAGAGCGGTGGGCTAGCCGCGAGGAGGAACGGGTTTGGACGGGGTTCTACCGGTGTGTTGGTGATCCGGAGGTCGCGTCGGACCTGATCGAGCAAATGGAGGAAGATAGCGAAGTCAAGGCCCGGCACCTTGGGCTCTATCTACGCTGCAAGCAAGCCCTGCGCCGAGAAAGGGCCAGGCGAGCACGAGCCAAAGCGATCGCACAAGTGGTGGAAGCGCTACTGCGGTTCCTGGTGACTGCACCGGCTGCCCACCTGACAGGCCTTTGGAACTTCGTCGGTGCGATTTGCTTGAACTGGTTGCCGGAGCCAAATGAGCCGGCAGCAAAACAGATGCGGAAAATTCGCAAGGCAGGCGCAGCCACGAAGTCAAACCCTGCTGAAGTTGAGCAGGAAGCGGCAGCAAAGCAAGCCTGACTACAGGTCGTCTGTGCCGGTGCAACGAAGCAGAGCGTCGTCGATCAGTTGGTGCAATGCCACTGTATCTTTCGACGTCCCCCAGTAATGGCGCTTGCAGCGCTTGACATACGAATGAAGGTCGTCGAGCTTCTTGATCCCTTCCGGTGCAAAGCCGGTGATGAGGGTGAAGTGCTCGACTTCCTTCGAAGTCAATCGAACGTGTTGTCCCAGTCGCAGCATATGTGATTGCCTCCGCGGCAGTCTCCCCAGTTGGTTAGTTGGTTGGACTGGATGAGGTCCTGGCCAACTCGCTGTCCATGATAAGCACGGAAAACCCTGGTTTCAACTGTGCGCTTTTCTTTTGCTTGTACTTGAAATCCGATGGGACGATGTCTTTATGCGCGGTCGAGGATGCACAACGTGTTTGGAAGTGGAGGTCATCATGAAGTCAGACTGTTCTGTATTGATCGAAGCGGCGATGCGTGCCGCAGATACCGCCTGCAGTGATCCCGTCGTGGTTCAGTTGGAGGCGTTGCGCCCGGGATGCCGGCTGCAATCGAAGGACGGCACGCCGTTCATCCGCACCAACCGTACCTGCATTTGCTTCTGCAACTTGCGTACCGGCGCGCTGTGCTCGGCGCGTGACATTTGTATGTGCTACGGCGGCATCGACGAGCATTCGTTGCACGGCGAGCCCGAGGACTGTGATCATGACCGCGCTGCCTGACGCGGGCGCCTGGCGCGCATTGGCGCAGGCAACGGTGGATGGCGACGTCGAGTTGGCACCAGGCGAGCTGGAATGCAGGGAATTCGAGCTTGCGCGCGCTGCATTCGATTTACGCAATCCGGAGTCCGAGGCGCCTATGGTTGCGGCATTCCTGCGCTTCCATCAACTCGGTTTCGAAGCGTTCTTTCAGGGAGCGTCTTCGGTTCCCATGGCGATCGCTTGTCGGCCGCAACTGGCGGGCATGTGGATGGATGGGTTTGATTCGGCACGCATGGCGGCGTTGGCAAAACGGTGCGATTGTGATTGTTCGCGCCGCTATCGTTGGGGCCTGGGCTACGAGGAATGCCCTCGGCGCCAGTCGGCGCTTAATCAGAAATCCTTGAATCGTTTTACGGCATTAAAAGCATAAGTTCCCTCCTTAGCCGGCGCTAGGATCATGACCGCTTCGCGGCGTGGCAGGCGCCGGTCCTTTTTTCCCTACCTTGCATCTCTCATCGGGCCTGAGCTTGCCGTTTTCTCAACAGTGTGGGCAGGGGGAAGCAAAAATAGTTATCATGGGAAATTGATTAATTGGCAATCAGTTTGCAATTCTTTCGGGCAGATGGAGGGGTGTAGTTGTCGATCATTGGTTTTATCGTACTAGGCGATCGCACATCGCATGGCGGCGTGGTCATCTCCGGGGACCCCACATGGACTATTGACGGGCAGCCGGTTGCTCGCGTTGGCGACAAGGTAACCTGCCCTCGCTGCAAGCGCACCTCAACTATCGTCAGCAGTCGCTTCCGTACCGTCATCGATTTTGGCCAGCCAGCGGCCTTCGACCAGGACACGACAGACTGCGGAGCCTTGCTCTATTCGCGCCATAACGATCACGCGGGATGGGGCGATGACAGTGACGAAGCGAGCACACATAACGTCAAGGACGCAGACATCAGCCAGGCGACTTCCGCGGCGCCCGTTGAAGACTATTTGCCAAAGAAAGCTCCACGCTTCCAAGAACACTTCATTTTGCGCAGTAGTGAGACCGGGGAGCTGCTGACAGGCGTCCCTTACACGATCAAGACTGGCGACGGGCAAGTCGTCGAGGGGCAAACTGATTCAAATGGGCGGACAAGTGTGGTCTGGACCGATTCGCCCTTGCCGGTCGAAGTCGTCGCCCATCCACAGCCTTCGGAAGGGGAGGACCTATACCACTATATCGAACCTGCAGGGGAAATCTAATGACACGACCTGCAGGTAGATCTAGTACACACACCGGAGCGCAAGGCGAAGTTCTGACCCTCACGGACCCGATCGACATAGGGTATCTGTGTGCCCACATTTGTCGATGCAAGAACACATCCCTGAAAGACTGCGAGGGTAGAACGTTAAGGCAGCGATGCACGACCCAGGGTATCTGGTTCGATGAAGAGGTGAATCAGCTCGTTTGGCGCTATAAGGCCGAAGTCGGCTATAACATGAAGGCGTTGCCGCCTGCGCCGTTAATGAGCCGTGAGCAACCGAATCGGCCAAGTCGGTTTCCACTTGGGCGTGCCGTTTGTGACGGGCTGCTGAAGCGTGACTTTGAGGGGGGGCCTCAAAAGGGACTGGTAAGAATACCTGATTGCATCGTCCTCAAAGTGACCGGTGCCGAGCTGGCCACCATGCGCGCTGCTGGCGCCATCGACTGGACTCGCTTGATCCCGACGCAGTCGAACATCGATACTGTGGTGGAAATTAAATTTGACAATGATGAGCTGAAGAAGGAACAGCTCCTAAGCTATCGAAAGATAGCAGGTAGTGTCGAGAAGTTCAGGCTGCTCGAGGCACAGGATTGCGACTGTGGAGAAAGACGGAGGCCTGCGACCGAGCCAGTGCGGTCCCCTGTAACGACGCCAATGCAATCGGAGTCCACTGAGATGCGGCGATGGTATCAACCAACGCCACCGAAGCCAGTGCCGGTACCCGCACCGCAGCCGGTGCGCCCGCAGTATGGTCCAGTCACCGCAAAGGAAGAAGGCACCCCGCTGGCGGACCACTTAAAAACGGCTGCGGTCGTGGCTGGCTGCATTTTGGTGGGTATTATTGCCGTCGAGCTCATTCCTGTCGGTGCCGTCGTGGTCGGTGCCGCCCGCTTGATTGTTATCGCTGCAGGCGCTATGAAGACCGCCGCAGCGGCCCCGAATACAAAGAAGGAGAAGTAAGGTGGCAATGAAACTGAATCAAATCGAAGACCTGGTGCATGACTTCCAGTATGTAGAAGATGACCGCATCGTTATGACGGTTGGTTTTGTTGCCACGTTCTACTTCTGGGGTGGGCATACCAACGAAAAACGTCAAGCTTTGGTTCGTTGCATCCAAGCCTTTGAAGAGCGTTACGGCAGCGAATTGAAATGGGGGTGTGACCCCGAGAGCTGGAAAACAAAACGCCTCAGAGATCAAGAGCTGCCCAGCTTGCAAGACTACGTTTCATCGCTCGATGAAGACGATTGCATCGAATGGCATCTCTCTTCAAGCGATCATAGGGAAGAAGTAGCCGAATTCTCCATTACGTGCATGACCGAGCGCGGATGGCAAAACGACCAAATATCTTGGCTGACCTTTCATTTACCACGTGGTCATGCCTTTGATGGCGAACTGCGCCAGCAACTGGAGACGTTGCTCTCCATCTGCATTGAGAGATTGGAACCGCTGCACGGGCACGCAGGGTTGGCAGCGGTCACGCCCCTGCTGGAAGTCCCTTTCGAGGGAGATGTCTTCGATGTGGCGACTCGATACCGAACACTCTATATTGAAGGCGCTGCGGACCTCTTGTGTGCTGCCCACGGTCCGAAAAGCGTCAGCTGGCTCACCATCATTGGTGATGTCCTGGCTGAGCGCTTGGGAGGGCAGCAAGCTTACGCAAACTACTGCCGCGACTTGGGTGCTGATACTGCCCGCCTCGGAAAGACTCTCGTCATTCGGTCTGGAGATGTTCCGGAAATCGGCCCCGTGTCCGAAGCTCCACCTGAGGGTTATGTGCGAGCGAATGCCGCCCTACGTCCGTTGCGTGATGGGGCCTATGATTCGTTGGGGGGCGGTTCAATCCATGGTGAAGTACGTTTCAATCGCTGCACGTCAGATCTGTGGATTCGCAGGCTTGACGTACCGAATACATGGCCGCCACTGTCATTCGCTGGGCTCGGCAAGGAACCGTTAGGGCAGATGCCCTCAAAGAACGTGAGGCTTAAGACCGGCGAGCGCTGCAAGATCTATGGGCGATATAGACGCACCGGTGCCGATACGCCGGAATTGATTTTGCTGCCCGACGACGTTGCGCCTTTCCATGTTCTATGTGGAGCACACGGTCAGTTCATCAGCCGTGAAGCCGCAACCTGGGAGCTGGTCGCCACGCTATGACTTGGGGCACGTGGCCACACGGGAGATCGGTGTCACGTCAGGTGCAGGTATCGCAAAGGAGACGTTTCCATGCGTCTGGATCTGCCATCGGCGGCGCGGAACGCAGTGCTTTGAGGCTGCTGCCGGTACTGTTACGAATGAATAGTGCAATTGGCTTGCTCGTATTTGCAGGCTTTGCCGTCGCTGGTGACGTCGCGGTGGATCGCCTCGTCGACCCGCTTGCAAAGTATCGAAGCAACGAATCGAGGCACGGGCTATACGAGATTCGGGGGGAGGCGAAGGACTTCCTCGACCGCCAGAACGCGCGGGAAGGCACTGACTGGCGACCTATCGATCCCGATATCCGGATTGTGGTCGACCGGTGCGCGATTCCGTTGCGGAGCAAATGGACCATATTTGAATCGCGTAAAAGCGTGCTGGTTAGCTGCGGTCGAACGGCTGCAACGGCATCTCAGCGGCGCTGGTACTTGCCGGTATCCATCGGAAGCGACCGGCTGCAGCGCAACTTCGACATCCACGAGGCCGCGCAGGCGTTCGTGCGTTCGGAAGCGAGTCGCGACCGCGCGCAGGGCGCGGGATATCCATCAACATCGACGATGGTGTACAAATGCGCGGTGCCGCTGACAGTCGAATGGCGCAAAAAAGACGTCGGGAGGAGCGTCGACGTTATCTGCACTAGGACAGTTGATTCCGCACCGAAGCCAAGGGAGTGGCGGATTCAAGTTCCCATTACGTAGGGTGCCTGGCCCAGGCAAACTCGCCGAAACGTCGCGAATGAAAACGATAGGCGCCATCTATATGTCTGCTTCACTGTCCAGTGAAAGGCTGGAATGCGACTTTCAGGTTTCTGATGTCGATTGGTCGCTGCAGTTCGCGCAAGGATTCAGCGTTGGGTAATGGGTATTGGTGCCGACCTCTTGCTGTCCAAATTGAATACCACTCCTTGAGCGGACAGCTCTCCGCGCGAGAAGAGCTCGTACAGAAGCTGTGCGGCGTTACGGGCAGCAAAATCATTGACGAAAAGTCCCTGCGATGCGAGGGAGATTCGGACGGAGCACGATTGCTCGGTTGCTTCCGTCTTCGCGTCTTCGAACAGTTCGGGGTAGAGCTCTGTCACGCATGGAAGGCGGTTATTGTATGCGGCGGAAAATGCTCGGCCGTCCTTGGCGGGTTCACCAAGAACAACTTGCCCATCGTGGTCGCTGTTACCGAGGTCGAGCCAGTAGCAGTATCGTCCGCCTGCGAACAGGTGTTCATGGAATGTGCATCGTGCCGCACGGCTGTCCACGCAGCTTATAAGAATATCGCCGTCCCGGCTGTGGCTTTGCCTCGAACGATTCCAGTATTGCTCGACACGGCAGGTGCTCGCGTCCCAGTCCAGCCCGTAGAAATGATTGAGTCGTGTCATGGTGACGACGGCCTTGGGCGATCCGATGTCGGACGGACTGTAAAGCTGGCGTCCGACATTTGATTCCGTGACGACGTCGGGGTCGAAAGCGTGCACGAACAGCCCATGCGGATGGCCGAGTGCCCGAATCGCGATGTCGAGCCGGGCGAGACACGCTGCCATCTGCGCACCGTTGCCGCCGACGCCGGCCAGATGAACAGTTACACGTTTGTCCAGCAAGTGCGAGTCTATACGATGGATGGCTGATGTCATGATGCGCTCCGTGGTCGATACTTTCATCGCGCGTGGGTATGGCGGTCGATAAGCTCGCCGAGACGGGCTCCTGCGCGTACCAGCACCCGCTGGGGGAAGGTGGTTGGCGGTACCTCGATCATTGCTGCCCAAAACCCGTATGCGCCGCCAGCATGATGGACGAGGCCGTTGGGAATGTTCGGATGTGTGAAATAGGAGCGGAAGAATGCGTCTTCCCACGCCGCGATCTTGTCTATTGTGGTACCGGTCGGTGTAGAGACGTTGCCCCGGCAGATCGACCCATCTGCGCTGACATTGAAGTAGGGGGCGCGCCACATCGGGCTATCCGGAGTTGGCCGTTTCCGTCCTTTATGTGCCCAAACAAGCCACTGCCCGGCGGATACCATGAAGACGAGGGCAGGGTGCGGCACCACAGCGCCTCGTTCATCGATGTACGGGGATGCGCATCGGAAGGCGATATGGCGGCGTTGTGGCGGAACCCACCAGACCAGCGATTCGCCGTCCGCATACAGTACATTCCCAGGCAGGAAACTGGACTGCGAAGCGTTCGTCGTTAGCGCGTCGGCCAGACGCCGTGCGGCGCGCGGCGTGATCGGCTTGCCGGATTGAATGCAAGGACGCCCTTGTTCAAGGTTAACCCGATGGATGCTGGCGAAGGTACACGTGTCACCAGTTCCGCGTGTGCGGTAGATCAAGATCGCCTGCTCCAGCCTCAGATTGGCTGCATCCTGCAGGTGTAATTGGAACGTGGGGTTTGGCATGTTGGCTACCTCCTTGAGATCATTCTCTCTCGACAAGATGTAGGAGCAAGGTGTCCAACAGACCGATAGCTGCGAGGTTGGGCTTGATTTTGCGCATCCATCGGCGCATCGCTGCCGCGTCGTCAAGTGAAAAGGCCGCTTTTCCGATCTCGTCGCAATACTCACCTTGCCATGCGAGGTTGGCGTAGTCGTCGGAAATCTGCACCGCCAGATCGCCTTCGCGCCAGCACAAGACTGCGCCGAAGCCGATGAAAGGCCCATCTTCTTCGACGCAGTACTGCGCAGTGGTACGCGTGCCGTCCAGCTCGGATGCGAGCGTTGCCGCCTTGCGCACGAAGGAGCAGGAATGGTTCGCTGCGATATGTGACAACTCCTGCGCTGACAGGCGAGGGCGGTTATAGTCGAGCGCCCAAGCGGGAAATGCTGCAGCAATGTCGGTGCGGGTAACCATGTCCTGCGCCATCGCATCCCTCGCAGCTTGGTCGTCGCCGCAGTCTTCATCGAGCGCTAGCGACTCGTCCTCTTCCCCGCGCCAGTAGAGGTAGGACGCTTCGTCCAATGCCATGCCCGGTGTGAACAGCGGGTAGGCATGGCCAGCCTTGCGCTCCATGACATCGAGAACCGTGGCGCCCAGCATCGGCACGCAGGCTTCAAGGTAATCCAGTCCCGCGCCCACGGCCCAATGACATACCGATGCCTCTTTCCAACTGACTTCGATTGTACGAGGCGGCGGCAGTTTCCTTGGCCTGTCCGCAGGTGATATGGGCCTTCGCACGTTGCCCGATTCGTCGGCAAGCCGCAATTCAAATACTGGGGTGAAGCATTTCACGTCGCCGATGGCTGCTGCCAGCCACGAGTCGAACGCTAACTGGCAGGCGTCCTGAATGCTTCCGGCAGCGCCGCAGAAGCGGCGTCCGGCAATCATGCCCGCATCGAGCAGAAACTGCGCGAGGGTCGCGACTGTTTGCCTGTTCTGTGTCCGCTCGATGACGGACGGAACGTCTACCGAAAGGAGCGGCACCGTCGGGAAGGTCAAGCGACGGGAGGAAGGAGTTCTGGCGCCAACACTGCGCGGCGGGGCCGCTCGCCGCGATCCGTCGACGCCAGAGACGCCGCCACAAATTGGTTCAAGGCATGTGCGCATTTCTGAAAATCCTTCTTCCGCAAGGCGCGCTCGGCCTGTGCCGTGGCGCTGGTCGTATTACCCTTGGCCGCGTTCGCAACTTCGCGCCGGAATTGCTCGATGTTCATCCCTTGGTGCCCACAGTGCGGCGGAAGGAGATTTCCTGCACGCCGTTGACCGGCTCCTCGGCGACAATTTCCGCCGTGATGAGTTCCGGGTAGATGGCGCTATGCAGATCGCGTACTTCGGTGTCGGACAGGCCGGGTGGCGCTGGCAGTTCGATCCCGTTAAAGCGATAGCGTTTGATGATTTCCTTGACGTCGATGGACATGGCAGGTCTCCCTCTCAAAAAAGCTCAGGCTGGCGGTTCTTCATCCAGTCGTTGTTCAGATCGTCATCGGCTACCCCCTCGCCGGAGGAAGCCACCCCGTACGCCTTGGCTTTGCGTTCCACCGATGTACCCGACTCAGGCTCCTTGTCCTTCGGTACGGCGGCCTTGGCGTTCGCCTTTGCATTTGGTTTGCTTGCCGAGGCTTTCGCGGCTTCCGAGGCCTTGTCGATTGCCTTCGACGCATCCTTGGCCTGTTCGAGTAGCGGCATAAGCTTGCTGCGGTACGTGCCGATTGCTTCAATAAATCCGGAATCGAAATCTTCCGGCTTTGCAGTGAGCGTGAGGTCTTTGCAGAACTTGGCATCGGCGTCGTTCAGGGCACGCGGCATGACGCTGATTGTTAGCAGACCAGAGGCATGGTCGGAACTGACCAGCATGGCGAAGTGCCGCGACTGGGTCAGTGTGAACAGTTCATCGAAAATGCTCATGGGTTCCTCCTGTCGTGATCGATGATTCCATGTTATGGCCGTAAGGTTGCTCGTCTAGTGCGCCGATTGCGTAGCTGCGACGGCTGCATCGAAGGCAAATTGATCGAGATCGATGACGGCGTCCGCCATTTCACTCAGTTCCGGTGTGTGCGAGATGAAGTACTCCTGCCGGTAACCGCCGATGCGGAGCACCTCGCGTTTCATGGCCATGAATTGGCGCTTATGCTGTGCATCGAATGCGCCATCGGCTTCATCGGAAAACAGGGTGCAAGAGCGTCGGCTGGACGTCTCCGCGAGGTATAGGGCCATAGCGCGCGTGAGGCATTCGTTGATCCAGATGCGTTCCCCACCGCTCATCTTGCCGACGTTCTTGGACGTGTTGCGCCAGGCATCGTGGACGGTGACTTCGAATCCTTCACGCAGGTTGCCTTTGGCGCTTTCGAGTTGGGTCTTGATCGAAACGGTGAAGCGGGGGCCATAGCAGGCCATCAGCAATTCATTGGCACGGCAAGATAGTTCCGGACCTGCGTCGTCGATGGCGAGGGCAATGATGCCGTCGTTGCCCATGCATTTGGCAAACAGGCACCAGCGCGCCGCCTCTCGTTCAACGTGGGCGATGTGGCGGTCCATGTCGCCCATCTGCGCTTCGCACGCGACCAATCGCTGGGAAAGGGCATTGCGCCGCTCCGTCGCTGCGAGTGCCGATTCCAGTGCTTTGTCCGCGCTTTCCAGGAATGCGTTGGCCTGGCCTGCCGCCGTCACTGCGCGCGCCAGTGCTGCATCGTCGAATGGCGGTGGCAACTGCGCCAGGAGCTCATCGATCCGGGCAAGGCTGGACCGCAAGGCTTCGGACGCCTCTGCGCGCCTGTGCACCACGTCAGCGAGTTGGCTTTGTAACTCGGCTATCTCGATCTGGTCGTTGCAGTCAGCAGCCGGTTTGTCGTCCAATATCCCTGCAAGCTGAGCTCCTACGGACGCCAAACTGTCCTTTGCCGCTGCGATGTCGCGCTGCCGCGCTGCCAACTGCTGCTCCCACGATAGCCGGGCTTCAGTGAGGCACCGCTTTGCCTTTGCGCCTTTCAGCGCGAAGGCGATACCAGCACCCTCGGCCAAGGCTTGATCAATACTGTGCAATTCGCTCTTTAGCTCCAGCCTGGCGTGATCGATCCTGCCGATGGTTGCGGCGGCGCTGGGAATCAGTGGTTGGGCGGCTCGCGCGTCGACCAGCAGTTTGCATTGCTGCTGCATGGCCATGCCTGCACAAGGTACTTCGGCTGTCAATCCGAACCGGCGTTTCAGTTCCTGCTCGGCGAGGATGGCCTGGCCGGCTTCTCGGTCGATCGCGGCCAGTTGCTCCTGTTTGAGCTTGGCCTGGGCCTTGAGTTGCTCATACTGCATTGCATCTTGCTGCAGTTGCTCGAGCTTTCTTTTGCGCAGGTCGTAAATCGGTTGCAGGCGATGCAGACGGCGTACCGCACGTTCGACATGCCTGCCATTGTGCAAGGTGCGTTCGAGGTTGGTGATCTGGGAGCGTAGCGACGCAATACTGGTCTCGCGCTGGGCCTGGCCCTGGGCGGCACGCTGCCGCAATCGGGCCAAGGCGCTGTGGAGCGCCGCCTCCTGCTTCTCGAGTCCCGCTTGTGCGCTTTCCCCGTTTCGCAGGAGGCCTTGGCGGTCTTGCTCAAGCTGCTTTCTGCGCTCGAGATGGACTGCGTGCACGTCGCGCTGTGCCGTCATGGTGGCAAGTTCCGTTCGGCGGGCTTCACGGCGGTCCACTGCGATACGCTTGTTCTCACGGGCGGTGGCAAGTAGCCTCTCTGCTTCGCCTTGTGCATCGAGTGATGCCGCGACCTTGTCATACTCTGCTTGCAGACCGGATCGGGATTGGCGGAGGGAGACCAGCCCAGCGCGCAGCAGCCTGAGCGTTTCACTTGCCTGCTCTCCAAGCGCTTGAATCTGGGCCAGGCCAAGCAGGTCTGCGAGAAGCGATTTGATTTCGGCATTTCTGTAGGTGGCAATTTGCCTACGGTTCTGCGCCGAAAACGCGGTCGTGAGGAACGTGGCACAGCTTCCGGCAATCCCCTCGACGCACTTCAAGTATGTCTCCATGCGCCCGTCCGAAAGTGTGCCGTCGGGCAGGGACACCGGCTGCCAGCGGCCCGCACGGTGTTCGTGCAAGTATGCCTCGGTCTTGCGTTTGCCCTGATCGCGAATCACGAGCTGACTTCGGTAGATCAAGCCGTCGAGTTCCCAGGTGAGTTCCTTGAAGTTCTCCGGCAGGTAGACCTCGTCGTAGTACGAGAAGGCACCCAGACCGTCGAGTCCGGCCTTGGACGGCATGACGGGGTAGGGCGTCATGTTGTCGAGGATGGTGGACTTGCCACGTCCGTTGCGGCCGGTGATAGCGACAAGCTCCGCCCCCTGCGTCAGGTCCGCGAAGTTGATGGAAATGGTTTCGCGCCCTAGGCCGTCGCGAATACCCTTGAATCCGGTCAATGTCAAAGAAAGAGGGGTCATAACATGCACCTTTCATGTATTAGTTTGAACCCAGTATCGGTGAAGATATGGTGCACTCAAGGCCAGGCGCCCCGAGGATGTGGGCTATGAACTAACCGCAAAAATTGAGGGGCCGTTGATGAATATTTCCCTGACGATCATTTGTGCCATCGCTGTATTGCTCGCAATAGCGACTGCGTTCTTGGGCCAGGACGATGTGGAGAATGGTGTGATCTTTCCTTGGCAGTTCATTGCCTCCTGCGTTATCGGTTTCCTGATCACGCATGGAGAATATTACCTGCCGACTTTTGCATGGATGGACGGAAATTTGGCTGGTGACGGCTTTGCGGGAAAGCTTCTCAGTGCGTGCGTAGCCGCTCTCGCGGAAACTGTCGTGGCCTGTCTACCCATGCTTGCAGGCATCGTACTGCACACTCTGCTTTCGGTCTGGGACGAACAACGGCCGCTTCCGACTGGCACAAGGCTGACCCGGCGGGGCAGAATGGTTGCCTTCTTGCGAGCTTTCGCCATCCGTTAGGGAGACATCGACATGAACGGCACGAAGGATCCTGAGCTGCTCCTGGCACTTCGCGCCAGCATGCGGCGGGTACTGATGGTCGGTGCCGAACCATCTGGAGACTTGGTCAATGGCCTGGACAATTTTCCTTCCTGGGGTCGGCTGGCTGCAATCATTTAGGTGTTAGGGTAGCCAGCGAGAGTCGAACATGACCATTGAATCGATACTGCGGTTCATTGCCATCTATTGCGCGGCACTGATCGGCCTTTGGGGGATCCTTTGGCTATGGTTCCAATGCGCGCATTTTCCCGAGCGGGTGACCGTTGAGACGTTGGACGGCCAGCGAATGTCGGCAGATGTTGTCGGAGCTTCGAAGCTTCGGCACGGGGAGTGGCAGCGGACGAAGGTACGTTTCTATGGCCCCGATGGTGAAGGGGCTTGGACGCAAGGCGACGGGTACCAGGCGATGGGCATAATGCGGAAGGAAGGTATTTTCGTTGTCCGGCTGCCGCGTTGAGATGCAGAACCCAAAGAGGGAGCGCACCTAAACATCGCCTTAGGCCACGATCGTCCGTGGTCCCGCGATCTGTTGGCCCGGCAGTGCATTCGGCGCCGGTAGTGTCTCGTCATAACTCCGTTCGGACTCCACGCGATGCAGAATGCCGGCAGCGATATCTTCGGGGTGCCGATGCTCCAGTAGTTCCAGGCACGACAATGTTTCGCGTGAATCGGTACCCGTCATTTCCGCCCAGCGCTCAATTTGCCGCGATAAAGTGCGTTCACGGGCGATGCCAGCGGCTCTTGCTCGCGTGATGGGGAGCACACGGCCTTCCAGTTTGATCCCCGCTGCGCCACTGAGTAGCTGTTCGATTCCCGCGCGGTCGACCTGGGTACAATCTTCTTCCAAAACCTGCCAGCGCACGCGCACCCAGGTATCTTCAAGGGAGTGCTCTTTGACGAATTCCTTCAGGCGGGCCATGTCCGGGGGGGCATCGAAGCTGATATCAAGTGTGTGTCGCGCTGGTGTCGGAATGAGGCAGAGGTCGGCATGGTCTGCGCCGACGTCCCAAAACACGAAGCCTTTGTCGCCTTCCTCACCATAGTGCAGCCGGCCAATGGAGCCTGCATACGCTATCAGGCGGCCGGCATGGCTCCACGTCTGATGCTTGTGGATATGACCAAGCATGACGGCAGTTGCTTCAGCTGCGAACAAGGTTCCGCTGGTAAATTCATGATCTGAGCCCGCCATGGGTACACCGTGTTCTGTCATGCAGCCATGTACCGTGCCATGTGACAGCGCGACGACGGGGATGCCGCAACCACGCGCTTTCAGGTGGCCTTGCGCGTAGCCAGCCAGGACACGCGCCAGATGATCGCCCATCGCCTGCGCCGCGTCCGCCGCGCCAACGGCTGTCGCGAGGTCGGCCTTATTCAAGGTTGGAATGCATGTGCAAAGCAGGCATGCGTCTTTCGGTGGCGACGCGAATTGCCAATTCTGTGATGGCAGCCATGACCCGGTGTTGGTCAGAACAACTTGCTCAAGGTGATTGGAATAGTGAATCGGGTGATTAGCGCCAATCATAGCCAGCATGGCCAGCAGTCCAGGCGGCTCATGGCTGAGCGTCCCCTGTAGCAAAAGCACAGGGCAATGGTCCGCAAGGTGCTTGATTCGCCGGGCAAGGGCGAGAAATGCGGGCGAATGTGCATTGAGTGCGTGATCCGTGGTATCGCCAGTGATGACTGCGACATCTGCGCCGCGCGTGATTGCTTCGTCGATGGCGTGGCCGAAGCAGCGGTCTACTTCGGCAAGGGTCTCGTCCGCGTAGTGCAGGTCTGAAAAATGGGCAATTTGCAGTGGCATGATGTCTCCTTTATTGCGCTATTGGCCAAATTCGACCGCAACACGTTCGATGAAGCCTTCGGGAGCATCCCGGTACTTCTCCAGTTCCGCAAGCACGCGGGCACAGCCGCGAACATTGCGCCGCCAGCCAGCACCCCAGGAGCGGTCGGCAAAAGCATCGAAGTGATCAACTGGGATGCCGTATTCCGCCACCAGTGCATAGACTGGTCCTGTGTCCGCGAAAGGGCGCTCAGGCGGCACGTCGCTGGCGGGCATGGACGAACTGTCGCAAGGCATGTCGACAACATTCGGATCATCCAGGGTGGCGTGAGAGTTGGGAGGATTGGGGTGACTGACGTCTTTCCCCCTTTGCCCCTGTAGACTTCTCACGGCTTCTTCGGCTAGTTCGATCGTGTCGTCCCGGTTGTGCTCAATGAGCAACGCAGAAACGTCGACAGGTGCCTCCAGCTCGATGATCCAATGCGCGCTCCTGACTGGCTGCCCAGTCTTCAAGTCGATATGCGACACTTCGCGCAGCTTCTTGGTGAGGAAAAATGGGGTATGGTTCCGGTCCAGGAAGCCCGCAAGCCGCCCGCCACGCAGGAATGCGATGGTCTCGAACCGTTCGATCGCTCGGCTCAAAGCGTAGAAGCTGTTGGTCTGAAGTTCGAAGGCGTCCAGCGACTTGATGCCAGGTATGTAGAAGATGAAGCGGCCGCTCAGGTTGCACAGGCGGTTCTGGAACTCAGGGCATAATTCGGGATCGCACCTGCCGTCATTTTCAGGCCGGAGTTGGTGCGCGCGGCCTCCAAACGTACGCAGTACCCGTCGTGTCTGAGCGTCAATCCGCGCAGGTGCGTGCATCTTGCAATAGCGCGTATGTCCATCGGGACCATACTCGCTCCAGTAGCGCTTTTCGTTGCGCGACCAGCAAGCTAGTTCATGTGGCATAACAGCCTGCCAGCGGTCGGCAGGAAACATGACAGGGAAGCGATAAAGGCGGCGAATACCATCACCTCGATCTTCTCCATGCAGGGCGACGATCTGTTCGGCAATAACAGGATTGGGGAAGTCGTTTGCTCGAACGGTGAACCATGCAACATTCTTGGGTACGAGGGGCTTTTCGATGCCCGGGAAAGCTTCGACGATTCTGCGTTCGATTTCCTCAAATGTGGCGTTGCCGGTCACCCCTTCGTCGTAGAGCGCTTTCACTCGTGGATTGTTTGCAGCCTTCTTGGTAAGCACCTTGATGCCGGCTCGGATTTTACCCGCGGTGGGAATGCGCGGTTCGCGCTGGCCAAGAAGTGTGATGGGGATGGCGTGCGCATGCAATGCCCGTGGATTGTCTTGGGCCATGGTCGGCTCCTTGGGAAAGGTGGAACATGACCCATATTGCATCCGATCCCATGCACCGCAACCCTATGCGGATTTCAGATACTCACCGCTGTTCTTGTGCAAAATGGTGGCGCGCGCCGCCTGTGTAGACTGTGGCGACGACTCGCCAACTCTTCTTTCGATTGGCCGCAGCAAATTGTGCACGGCGAGCCTTTTCACACCTAGTGCTGCGCCGATCTCATCCAGGCTTGCGCCTTCTAGGTGCAAACGGTGTGCTGCCAGCCGGCGGGCCGTCGAGGTGTTGATGCCCGAGTGGCCGCCGAGTGAGAAAATGCGGCGGTAGATCTCGTGGATCTCTTTGCAAACCAGGTGCCGGGAGTTAGGACCAGATCGCTTGACGGCCATGGGACGACCGGTCCGGGACAGGAATAGCCGACTGTGTGGCTGCATCCCCCGGTAGGCGGACTTGTCATGGCCTGCGATTCCTTCCCCACGGCGCAGAGCGAGATAGGCATCAATTGCAGTCCTCAACTCGGGATCGTAAAAGAGCAGGGGACGTTCTTTGCCATTGACGGCAATCTCGCGGCGTATGATCGATTTCACTCGCACATCGCCGAACTCATCCAGGTAGTCGTGCACTTCAAGCTGGGCGATCTCCAGCGGCTTGGCGGCGGTGGCAAACAAAGTCAGAAGGAGCGCCGTGTCACGCGCGACGCAGCGACTGTGGCGGGCGATTTTGGCGATGTGTTGCGCGAGGCGACAAGTTGCCAGTTCCACGACGGGTGCGCGCCAGTCGCTGGCCGCATCGGGCACGAAATGCTCCAGCGCTTCCAGATATGCTTCGCCGTGGCCTCGAATCAATGCTGCGGTCGGGGACTCCTCCTCATCGACGCCAACCACACCAACGATTTGCTGCAGATCATTGGCAAGCATGCGTATCTTTTGTGACACTGCTGATTTGGTGATGCCAAATTCCGCGGCGATTTGCTCGCAGGATGCGCCGGCGATGATCGCCCGCAGCATTAACGAGGCAATTTCTGGACTTTCCCTGGACATGATCAGGACCTCCGTGAACGAAAAGATCCTGACGATCATCGGGCTTGCCGCAGTTCCAAGCCAGACGAAAAGCGACTCGGCGTACGTCGCTTTTTTAGGTAAACGCCGGTCTGACTGAGGAATTCCCGAAGTCAGGAAAGAGCGCTTGCCACCTCATCTGCTCGAACGGGAATGGATGCATGAAGGTAAGCGCAAATTCGGATTCGTTGCAGGCGAGCCAGTCATCCCATTCATCGCGGGTAATGATTGCCAGGGCGCACTTTTTGTCCCCGGCTTGTGGAAACGCTTCATTGGCGGATGGTCATCCACGTTAATCGTCAGCTGGATGAACGAATACTGCAGCGCGCTGCCCGTTTCTCACTCTCGCCAGCGTCCCGCGGCAACGAACATGCTGTCGTCGGACCTTGCGATCCCCCAGCGTACCGCTTTGCCGGACTCGTAGCAGGGATTAAAGAAGGTGGACTTAGGGACGAGGCAGTGTTGGGAACGCTTCCAGTCGCCGGATAAGGAATAGTTTTCGCCGGCGGTCTCAAAGCGCAGATTCATGGTGTCGAACACTTTACGCCTTGGGGGAATGCGTTAGCGCGGCACTATCCCGAACGTGGCGAGTAACAGCTCGTGGCAGGCGCCGCCTTTGCGAACGATGGGCGCTGGACAGTCCTTTCACGTTTCCGCTTTCCACGTGGGGTCGTCGGACAGGTCGCCTGACAGCATCCTTTCCCGGACCGGGGTACGCCCGGAAGGTCGACGGTTTGTGCATGTCAGCACACGGAATTTGGGGGGGCGAACGTAGCGCGAGCTATGCCTGCGTGGCGTGTTGTATGCCGCGACAGCCATGCACGTGTTACCATCGTTTGATGACAAATATATAAAAGTCGTTTTGGGCTCATCAGCTGGGACTCTCGTAAAGGAGTACGTCTTGACCAAGAAGCTGATTCGTCGCATCCCCGCAAAGCGTCTGCGGCCTGGCCTTGTGCCAGATGATGTCTTTGTTAACGTCATCGGCTCAGTTGCGCCATATAACGTTGGGGAGCTACACACGGAAGGCAATATCACCGTGCTGTATGAAGCGTTTGCCGGTGGCGTGATCATCGGGCTGGACCGTATCGAAGATATCGAACACGATTTCGGCCCCGAGTCGGTTTTTGAGGACTGCGAGGGAAATTGCTACGTAGCGGCGACGGCATTCGATTAGTGCGATGCGAGTGAACTGGATTCGGAAACTTCACTCGCGCATCGAAGGACAGCGGCATCAATCGGCCGGCGTGACAGGACTGAATATACTCTAGACTGGACATTCATACTGTATGGTCGGACATCGAGTCAATGTACCGGTGTTTTCGCCAATAATATTGCGCATTGGAAGTCAACGAGGGCGATCGCGTGACGGTTGCATCGGAGGCACGTGTCGGACCGCCGCCTCGACTGATTAAGTGGGGGACGTCCGTGGAAACAGGTGCGGCCGTGGTATTGATGGGGATGCAAAGTTTGCTTAAGAATATCTTAAATAAGGTATAATGTAAGGTAAAGGGTGTTCGCACAATTCGGTGCGACAGGATTCGCGTTGGTCGGGCCGCCACGTGTGACCTGTTACGTCTGTACATCGATGCACCCAAATTCGATCCAGCTGATCGGCGCTGTGCTGTTTGCGCTCGCTGTTCTCCATACTTTTTCCACCGGTATATTCGAGCGTCTGGCGCATCGTCACCCGCGTCACGCGGGGATCTTCCACCTGCTTGGCGAAGTGGAAGTGGTGTTTGGATTCTGGGCGATGGTCCTGATCCTGATGATGTTTATCGTCCATGGAAAGGATGAGGCGACACATTATCTGGATGGCCGCAATTTTACGGAGCCGCTGTTTGTCTTCGCGATCATGGTGATCGCTGGAACGCGTCCGATCCTGCAGTGCGCGGCACGGCTTGTCGCATTCCTCTCCCGGCGCCTCCCTTTCTCGCCAAATATCGCGCTGTACATGGTGGTGCTGACGGTGGTGCCGTTGCTGGGTTCCTTCATTACGGAGCCTGCTGCGATGACGCTGGCGGCACTTATGTTGCGTGAAAACGTTTACCGTCATCCTTTGTCCGCCAGGCTCAAGTACGCGACTCTCGGCACGCTTTTCGTCAACGTATCGATCGGCGGCACCCTGACGACGTTTGCGGCACCGCCTGTCCTGATGGTTGCCGGCGTATGGGACTGGAATGTGCCGTTCATGCTGACCACCTTTGGCTGGAAGGCTGCTGTCGCCATTGTCGTCAACGCCGCCATTGCAGCGTTTTGGTTCAGGCGTGAGTTGGCTGGAATTGACAGCACGCCCGAGCGCGTTGACCCGGTACCGTTCCCGATGGTCGCTATCCACTTGGCTTTCCTCGTGATCGTGGTCATGTTTTCACATCACCCTGCGGTGTTCCTCGGCGCGTTCCTGTTCTTCCTTGGTTTCGCGCAAGCCTACGACCGGTATCAGGATCCATTGATCTTGAAGGAAGCATTACTGGTGGCGTTCTTCCTCGGCGGATTGGTCGTACTGGGCGGGCAGCAGGCGTGGTGGATCGAACCACTGCTGCTTGGTCTGAACGAGAACGCGGTTTTCTATGGTACAGCAGCACTGACCGCCATTACCGACAACGCCGCGCTGACATACCTGGCGTCGCTGGTGCAGGGCCTGTCCCCAGAATTTCAAGTGGCGCTAGTAGCTGGGGCGGTCACTGGTGGTGGCCTGACCGTCATCGCCAATGCCCCCAATCCTGCTGGCGCTGCGATCCTTCGAGAAGGCTTTGAAGATGGTGCCATTCGGGCGGAAATGTTGCTGCTGGGGGCGTTGGTGCCCACTGTGGTGGCGGCGTGCGCCTTCCGCATGTTGTAAGGCAGGGAGTTTACGGGATGGTGCGACTCAACGATGCGCCGTTCCAGCTGGTTTGTTACGCAGGTGGACCGCAAGGTCCTTTGGAGCCTTGTTTCGGCGAGGTTCCCTTTTTCTACCTTTGGTCCAGCGACCATTGTTTGAGGAGGTTCTACCATGGCGATCGGAAAAATTGGTGGAGTGACGTCTTCAGGCTACATCCGTCCGATTGTACGGCGACTTGCGACGGATCCAGCTCAGCGCGACGTGTTCGTATTGCGCGGCATGGTGGTATTCGTGGACGCAGGCCAGCGCCGGTTTGCGTTGCGCCAGGAAGGGCGCGCCTATAACGTGGGCTGGTCGGCGCAAACCGAATTCGTCGGCACTGATGCTGCGTCGATGCAAGGTTTGGAAATCTGCGCGAAGGGCAAGATTCAAGCGGACGATTTCCAGGCGGAGTCCATCGTTGCTGTGCGATGAGGCGCGCGGCCGCACGTGTCGATGGCGCGGTGTTGGTTCAAGGGATGGGGCCTGCAACCAATGAGTGGACAGGTCTGGCCGCATGCCTGGGCGCTGGTCATGGCGACGATCCTCGCTGGGATCGGAGGAGAACTATTTGTACGCGGCGTGGTTGGCGTGGCGCAGCGCTGGGGCTTGCCCGAGCTGTTGGTAGCGATGACTGTCGCTGCCTGCGCGACATCGGCGCCGGAATTGATGGTGACGATTGATGCTTCGGCGAGCGGGTACCCGGCACTGGCAATGGGCGATGCACTGGGGAGCAATATCACCAACATCCTGCTGATCCTGGGCATATCGCTGCTTTTTGGGGCCCTGCCGGCGGATGGGCGTGCACTGCGCTCGCATATCGCGTGTGGACTGGCAGCACCGCTGGTCGCCGGTGGTTTGATGGCGGACGGGATGTTGTCACGCTCGGATGGCGGGCTGTTGCTGGTCGGGTTCCTGGCGTGGCTCGCGTGCACAGTTGCCGGCTTGCGTCGCGCGAATGCACGGAGCGAGGCGAATCAGGTGGCTGGAAAGGAAGCACACCTGGCGTTCTTATGGGCGTCGCTGCTTGCCAGCGTTGGCGTGTTGGCAGTGGCTGGGGATCTCTTTGCGGAGGGCGGACGTGCCCTGGCGAAGTTGTTTGATTTGCCGGATGCGGTTGTCGGCGCCACAGTTGTTGCCTTGGGCACGTCCATGCCCGAGCTGATGACGACGCTGATATCGCGTTGGCGTGGCCATCACGATGTGGGGCTCGGCACGCCTCTGGGCAGCAATCTATTCAATGGCCTGGCGATCCTCGGGACGGCGGCGGTCATTGCGCCCATACCGGTGCCATTGCTGCCGACCTGGACCATGTTGTTGCTGGGGGCGGCCGCGGTGGGGCTGATTGTTCCGTACCAGGGAAAGCTCGGTCGCTCGCGGGGCGTCCTGATGCTGGTGTGCTATGCAGCGTACGTCGCTGTGCTGGGCTTGGTGGCGGGATCAGGTCGCGTCAGCTAAGTGTCGCGAGTGGGCTTGGTTGGATGGGAAATGGAGACATTGTTGATAAGGAGGTCGACACGCATGCGTTCCAGGTTGGCCAGTACCTGGATGCGGCGCCAGAGGGGCCACCAGTCATACAGGAAGATCTGCACTGGGCGCCATAGCGCGACCCATCCGATGATCGTCAGGCCCTCGCGAAAAATCGCCGTGATTGCTCCGCCGCCGAACGATCGAAGCAGGTCCGCGAACAGGATGCACACAGCGACAAACGCGCAGCCGATAAGCAAGCTGAGTCTGCCTTGCCATAGCAGGTTGGTCAGGTCGGAGCGGACGCGCCGCCGGCTCAGGGCAAAGTGTTCGCGCAACGCATGTGTCAGGCGCATGGGTTGTGCGTTATCGGACGGTAGTTCGGCCAGATGTACTGAAAGCTGGATCTGGCTTTGGGCGGGATGATGTCTTGCCCAGCTTTCGATGTACTGTTCCGCCTCGCGATCGAGTTGCTGGGTGAAAAATGGCGAGGGATCGAGGGAGTTGAACAGGTCGTCCAGGGCGCGCACTTTGAGGTGCAGGTGATGGACCGGCAAGTGTTCCATAGGTAAGGCTCCGCGATGAGAGTGATGCGGCAGACCGGCAACTGGAGTTGGCCAGGTCTCTGGTTTTTGTTTAACGCTACATTAGCTGAAGGGTTGCATGTCCGTCCAACATTTGCGCGAAGCACTGCTCTTCCTGGCCCTGGCTGGCATCATGGTGCCGCTGTTGCAGCGTGTACGCGTCAACCAGACTCTCGGCTTTCTGCTGGTCGGAATCGTCTTTGGACCGCATGGCCTGCCACAGTGGCTAGCGAGCTGGCCGGTGATCGGCTGGGTGAGCTTCGGGGACGTCGAGCGTATCAAGCCGCTGGCCGAACTCGGCATCGTGTTCCTGATGTTCATGATCGGTCTCGAACTCTCGCCTGCACGCCTTTGGTCATTGCGGCGAGATGTCTTTGGCACTGGCCTGGCACAAGTATCCGTGACTGCCGTACTCATTGGATTGTTCGCGTTTGCATTCGATAATAGTGGCGCAGCGTCCGTGGCGATCGGCATCACCCTGGCCATGTCCAGTACCGCAGTCGTGATGGACATGATGAGCCGGCAGCACACCTTGCGCACGACGCTGGGCCAGAAGTGTTTTGCCATTCTGCTGCTGCAAGACCTGGCGGTGGTGCCGGCGCTGATTCTGGTGGAGGGACTATCTAAGGGGGCGGGGCAGGCCTTGTGGCTGACGTTGCTATTCGCGGTGCTGCAGGCTGCTGTCACCATCGTGGTGCTGTACTACCTCGGGCGGCGCGTAACGAAGCCATTGTTTTCATCTTCAGCAGTGCAGCGCCAGCCTGAAGTGTTCGTCGCGTTGATCTTGTTGCTGACTATCGGGATAGGTGCACTGACCTCCTGGGCGGGATTGTCGACAGCCCTTGGCGCTTTGCTTGCAGGACTGTTATTGGCCGATAGCGAGTTCCAGTATGAAGTCGAGATCATTGTCGAGCCGTTCAAGGGACTGCTGATGGGGCTGTTCTTCATGGCCGTTGGGATGGAGATCGATCTCAGCGCCGTTGCACAATTTCCGCTCCTCCTGCCGGCTTCGGTGCTGGCACTGCTGGCGCTCAAGGCCGGCGTCACCGCGCTGCTGCTGCGCGGGCTTGGCTGGCGCCGGGCCGTGCATGGTGGCCTGCTGTTAGGGCAGGGCGGGGAATTCGCCTTCATCATTCTCGCCTATGCCGCGAGTACGCGGGTCGTTTCACCGGCTGGTGACCAGTTCCTGTTGCTGGTGGTGGGCCTGAGCATGCTGCTGGCGCCGTTGGCCGCGGCGGCCGGGGTGCGTATCGTTCGCGCTGGGGACGGCGACGGCGACCCCGCGCCGGCGGTAGCGGACGAATTCCTCGGGCGCCTCAATGGCCACGTGATCATTGGCGGTTATGGCCGCGTTGGCCAACTGGTGGCGGATGTCCTGAAAAAGCAGGGTTTTCACTTCGTGGCCGTCGAACGCGACCGGCATCTGGTCGACGTCGCACGGCGCCAGCGTCATGAAGACTGTGTCTATACAGGAGATGCGTCGCTGCCTGAGATGTTGCAACGGCTCGGCAGCACCCGTGCTGCGTGTGTGGTGCTGACCATGGACGATCCGCGCGCTGCACTGCATGCGGTTGGCGCCTTGCGCCGGCATTACCCTGAACTGTGCCTGCTGGCGCGTGCCCGCGATGAGCGGCACGCGCGCGCACTCAAGGCGGCCGGCGCCACTGAAGTGGTATCTGAGGCCATGGAGTCAGGACTGCAGTTGGCCTGCTTTGCACTTGGCGCGGCCGGGATGCCGGTCGGTGCGGCGGACTTCCATGTCGATCGCGAGCGGGAAGAGTTGCGGTTGAAAATTGATGAGCCGAAGTGAGTGAGAAGGAGCATTGAGAGACAATGACAATGTATAAAAACATTCTGGTGCATGCGGGGCCGCCACTGGCCACTGGCACTGCCCGGGTCGCGGCGCATCTCGCCAAGACGTTCGAAGCGAAGCTCATTGGCGTGGCGTGCTCCGGCATCGAACTGTTGCTGGCGCCCGGACTGGTCGAGACCGGCAGCGAAACGCTGGCCAGGCACTTGATGGACAAGATTGATGCGGCAAGTAGTGCGCTGGTGTCCCTCGAAGCGCTTGCTCGGGAAGAGGGCGTGGCGTCAGTGGAGACGCGCCGGACCAATGGGAATGCGGAAAAGGAATTGACGGAGCAGATGGCGTTTGCGGACCTGGTTGTTGTAGGACAGGGCGGCGGGCGGCGGCGCTGGCGTGATGGATGGCGCACGCTTCCGCAGCAACTATTGCGTAATGCCTCGCGTCCTGTACTGGTGGTGCCCGATGGCTTCGCCGCAGGCACGTGCGGACAGCGCATTGTCATCGCGTGGGATGAAAGTGCCGCCGCCGTCCGCGCGGTATGCGCCGCGCTGCCCATTTTGCGGCAAGCCCGTGTGGTTGAAGCCGTGACTTACTCTACCGACGATGGTTTCAACATGCCGGGCGAGCTGGAGGCGCTGTCGCGCTATCTGGCGTCGCACGATATCTATGCCCGGACCACCTTCCTGCGCGCCAGGAGCAATGTCGATATCGGTGACGCCTTGCTTGGTCATGTGAAGTCGAGTGGCGCAGATCTCCTCGTGCTAGGTGGCTACGGGCATTCGCGATTGCGCGAACTCCTGATTGGCAGCGTCTCCACAACCGTGATGCGCGACATGCGGGTTCCGGCGCTGTTCATGCACTGACGCTGACCGGCATATTCTGAAATTGATCATTACATCCAACGCAGCATCTCAGTCCGTATGCGCAGTATTCATTCATTTTCCACTTTTAAGAAGCTGGGTCACTATTTGTATCTCGACAAGGCGCTGTTCGCTTTGCTGTCGCTGCTGCTGGCGATCAGCACGCTGACGATGTATTCGGCGGCGTATGATTTTCCCGGCCGGTTCCTCCTACATCTAAGAAATATCACCGTCGCGTGCGGGATTATGTTCATGATTGCGAACATCCCGCCAGCGACCCTCATGCGGCTGGGCCCGATACTGTATGGTGCCGGCGTCGTACTCCTGCTGGCGGTTGATCTGGTCGGAACCATCAAGAAGGGCTCGCAGCGCTGGCTCCATATCGGATTCGAGTTCCAGCCTTCGGAGTTGATGAAGATCGCCACGCCGCTCATGCTGGCCTGGTACTTCCATACCTATTCGGACATTCGGCGAACCCGGTTGTTTCTTGTGGCGGCCGTCTTGTTGATGGTGCCGGTCCTGATGATCCTGAAGCAGCCCGATCTTGGCACATCCATTCTGGTTTTCGCTGCCGGCTTTTACATCATTTTCCTGGCCGGGTTGCCATGGAAGGTGCTGTTCGGCATGGCGGGTACTACGCTCCTGTCACTGCCCTTCCTGTGGCCGATGTTGCACGACTACCAGCGGGACCGGATCCTGACACTGCTCAATCCTGAGGCGGACCCATTGGGCAAGGGGTTCCAAATCCGGCAAGCCATTATCGCGATCGGGTCGGGCGGGGTGGCTGGCAAAGGATGGTTGCAGGGAACGCAGGGCCATCTCGGATTTGTCCCGGAACGTTCGACGGACATGGTCCTCTCAGTCTTCTCGGAAGAGTTCGGCCTGATCGGAATCGTCGGATTGCTGATGCTCTTTTCCTTCCTCATCGTGCGCGGGATGCAGATCTCCGCTGGCGCCACCACGGTATTTTCGCGCCTCATGGCGGCCGCGATGGCGATGATTATATTCACCTATGTGTTCGTGAATATCGCCATGGTGAGCGGCATCGCACCGGTGGTGGGAATCCCGTTGCCGTTCATCACGTATGGCGGCACCGCTTTGGTCACGATATGTATCGCGTGCGGGATACTTGCCGCAGTACAGCGGGAATCGCGCGTTGGCGCTGCGCTGCGGCAATAGGTGCAGGGGAAGCGTGAGATGAAAGCAGCGTATACGATTTTTATGGATCGTGATGGTTACTGGGTTGCAGCGCGGTGCAGCGCTGCAGCAATCATGAATGCACCGGAGCGCCATCGCTCCGGTGCGATGAAGGCCGGCTCGAAGATTGGCGCATGCCGCCTTGCCTTGGAGATGGCCTTACGTGTCGGCGCGACTGAACTCCATCTCGACGGCGTAGGGGTGACCGTCGCGATCCGGACGGAAGCGAACAAGGCGGGGATCAAGACGGTGCTCTACCCACCGGACAGCGTAACGGACCTGACGAGCGCTCATAGGCGGGTAGAAGAGACGCAGAATAGTCGTCAAACGATGGGTCATTCACAGCCCTTGCCAAGCTGAATGCGCGTGCCGCATTCTCGAGCATGTGCAAGGCGCAACTTTAGCGGAACGCCCGGCGGCGCCGGGCGTGAGCATATTGCGGCGAGATTAGCTGTAATAAGGGGAATTCATGTCGCGGCTAGCTTGTTCCGTTGCGTTGGCATCGAAGATCCTGGTATAGAAAGCCGCTCCCAGTGCTGCGGCTTCGGCGGGAAAGTACTCAAGCGCAAAATGTCGCGCATTGTCAATCGTATCGAAGGCGTAAAGCCCCCCAGGCGTACCGGTGTGAAGGCCTGATAACCACGTTTTGGAGAGCAGTCCAGCTTGTTGTTTGAGAATGGGATTCAGCGCTTGCCAAGGTGCGGCAAGGTTGAACGGGACCGCGTGCAATTGCACCTCCGTGTACACATAGGCTCCTGGCGCGGCCCCGATCTTCCCGCCCCAGTGCACTGAGTTCATGTCGCGGCTCGCGACTTCGGTCGCCGCGGCGTCGAACACGCGACTGATTTGCGCTACGCCAAGCTGACGAGCCTCCTGAGGGAAATAGCCGGTGACGAACTGCTGGGCGTTCTCGATGGTGTCGAAGGTGTACAGCCCTCCAGCCGAATGGTTCCCGATGCCCGCCAACCACGTCTTGTTCAAGAAGCCGGGTTGCTTTCGAATCTCCTCGTTGATGCTTTTCCACGGGAGCTCGTTAAATGGGGCCGAGATTGGTAGCTCGGTATAAACGTATGCCTGTTGCATGATGACTCCTTATGTCATGAGATCCGTGAGTATCGGTGCCGGAATGTTCGGCTCGTGTAAAATAGCGTTCGTTATGTAACGCTCGGTCGCCATCCTAAAGAACGATCGTTATTTTGTCAATTTAAATAGTGATCGTAATTTAGGAGGGGCTGTGCGGCACAAGGGCGTGAATAAGGACGAGATGCGCAAGCGCGTAACCGATGCGGTAGGACGCGGCTTTCGAAAGTATGGATTCGCCGGGGCTGGCGTGGACGCCCTTGCCAAAGGCGCAAACGTCACATCGGGTGCTTTCTATACCCATTTCGGTTCCAAGGTCGGTGCATTTGAAGTAGCGCTGACGGTGGGGTTGCAAGAGGTGGCGGACGCGATTCCGCAGTTTCAGCGCGCGCATGGCGCGAACTGGGTTGCTGCCTTTGCCGATTACTACCTGGGAGCAGAACACCGGGCGGATCTCGAGTGCGGGTGTGCCATGGCTTCCCTGACGCCTGAGGTAGTGAGGGCAGAGTCGCACGTGCATTCGCTGTTCGAACAGCGGATGGAAGCGATCGTCGACGTGGCGGCTGCAGGTTTGCTGGCGGGCGACACGAGTGAGGCCAGGTCGCGTGCCTGGGCGATGCTTGGGTTACTGATTGGTGGGCTGAACCTGGCGCGTGCTGTGGGTAGTACGTCGGCTGCGGAGGAAATTGCCAAGGCGACCAGGACGGCTACGCTGGCGGCAGCCGGCGCGGCTCGCGCGCTGTCACCGTAAGTGACCACTGGGATGGAGGGCGAAAGGTTGCGGGGCGCGTGCGTGGCGCGCCAGAATGGGGTTCCTTGCGCAGGCGGTATTCGTCCAAGTGCCGGGCTTCAAGAGGTGTCAGGATAGGTCCCCACCCAGGCGCGGACTATTCTTTCCGGCTTGATTTTCGGGAACGCTTGTCCTGGCGGGCGATCAGGAAAAGGCGCGCCTGATCGGATTTGACCCTGGCCTTTAACCAGGTCTCCGCGCGCTTGAGTTCCTCCGGCGTCGGCGTGCGCGTGCAGACTGCCGTTAAACTGGGGATCTCTTTCGCTTGCGTCTCAGGCCTGGTGTGCGTCACCGCGCTGCCAACTAGAACATCGGCGCAATCCGGGTACTGCGCGGCAAATTCGTCACCTACATCTTTTGCCAAAACGCGCCAGGCATCGCGGCGCGCCAGCTCGCCGGTGAGCTCGTCAATTTTCTTGTCGCGCTCCGTTAGCCCTTGCTGGGTATCGCGTAATACTTCTCCGACAATGTCGGCCTTCAATAGTCCGACGTCCACATGCGTGTCTTCCGCTTGGTGCACGGTCAGTGTGGCGCCGGTCAGCCCGCCTTGACGCATGCGGTTCTCGATGGCCTTTAATTTGGCGGGGGAGAGCCGCGCGCCAATCAGCGTCAGTTCCACTTCCTTGCGTTGCGCGGCCAGCCGCATGTCGACGACGTGCGTGGTACTGGCGCGGAACTCGTCGCGAATGAACTGGCGCGCCCTGCTATTGAATACTTCGTTTTCGACAAGCTGAATCGCCAGGAAGATACTCGGCAGGACTGTCATGATCACCACCGCCAGCAGCGTACGTTTCACGCGCGCTTCGACTCGGGGATTGACGAACTTACGATGTGGCAGGCGCAGGTACTCAATCACGATGACCGCGGAGGCAGCGATAAAAACGCAGTTGATCGAAAACAGATAGAAGGCGCCGCCGAATACGGTCCAGTCCCGGTTTGCCAGGCCATAGCCGGCGGTGCACAAAGGGGGCATCAGGGCGGTGGCGATGGCGACGCCGGGGATAACGTTGGACTTCTCCCGGCGAGTCTGTCCGATCATGCCGGCCAGGCCCCCGGCCAGAGCAATCAACACATCCCACAAGGTTGGCGTGGTGCGCGCCAGTAGCTCGGACTGCGCTTCGTCCAGCGGCGTCAGCAGGAAGTACAGCGTAGAGGTCGCCAGGCTGATGCCGGCTGCAATCGCAAGATTGGTCAGGGAGCGCCGGATCAGCGCGAAATCGTAGATTCCGATACCGTAGCCGATGCCAACGATCGGACCCATGAGCGGGGAGATGAGCATGGCGCCGATGATGACGGCGGGGGAGTTGATGTTCAGGCCGATAGAGGCGATCAAGATCGCCAGCATGAGGATCCAGGGCGTTGCGCCGCGCAATTCGACACCGGCCCGCAGCCCGCTATCGATAATGTCGTCGTCGGCCTTGTCGTGCAGGAGGCTGAAGCGGTGCGAGACAGGTGCGGGGGCGTCGTGGTCGGTCAAGGACTTGTTTTCGTTCATGGAGGGAAGCATCAATGTTGTCGACTATGGCTTCTGGTACGCTCAATGGTTGTTCCGGAACCGTTCCAACGCCGCGGCGACCATGCCTTCAATGCTGCCCCGTTCCTCGAACTGGCCTCTCAGATAATGTGCGTCGCCACCGGTATGGGTGACTTGATACAGGTGATCGAGCGCTGCAGTACTGCCCAGTCTTTCCGCGTAGGGCTCCAGTGTTCGCAGTGTTGTCAGGATGTCCTCCCTCAGCACTAGGCTATCGTGGCGTTGCGGATGGACGATTGTGCCGTCCAGTCCGAAGCGGCAAGCTTGGAATCGGTTGTAGTTATAAACCAGATAGTCCTGCTCCGTTGGCGGCGGTTCCTTGCGCTCCAGCAGGCGCGCGCACAGCGCCTGCAAATACCCGGCAAGCGCAGCCGCACGCTCGACGGTCAGGGGCGTGTCGCAGACACGCAATTCGATCGTGCCGTATTCGGGCTTGGGCCGGATATCCCAGTAGAAGTCCTTCATGCTTTTGACAATGCCGGTCCGCTCCATGCAGGCGAAATAGTCCTGCTCAAACTGGGCCCAGTCCAGCAGGAACGGTGCGCGGCCGCTCAATGGAAACGCGAAGACGGAATTCAGCCTGGCCGAGTTGAACTGGGTGTCGCTGCCTTGGACAAACGGGGAGGAGGCCGACAGGGCAATGAAATGCGGGACGTAGCGGTTCAGCGCGTGCAGCAAGAACATCGCATCGTTACCTGACGCGCAACCGATATGGACGTGCTGCCCGAACACCGTAAATTGTTTGGCGAGGTACCCGTACAGTGCTGACACCTGTTTGAAACGAGGCTTGGCGTAGATTCTGCGTTCGTTCCAACGCTGGAAAGGGTGGGTGCCGCCGCCGCAAACGCCCACGTTCAGGCGTTTACCGGCATGGACCAGGAGGTCACGAATGTTCCGCAACTCTTCGAGTAGTGGCCCGTGGCCGGTGTGTACGGAAGAATTGATCTCGATCATGCTTTCCGTGATCTCTGGCGTTACATTGCCTGGAAAAGGCCGACGCTTTAGCAGGCCGAGCATGTCGGGCGAGGCCGGCGTCAGGTCGAAGTCGCTGGCGCTGACCAATTGCAGCTCCAGTTCGACGCCCATCGTCAGCGGCGACGATTTGCTGAATGGTTCCAGTGGCATAGGCTACTCCTTTCGGCCGTATTGGCTCTCTTGCGCCCGGCGCAGTGCGAATTGGGTCAGTACCGGCCCCGCGACCTCGAGAATGAGTGCCATTGCCGCAAGTGCGTGCAGTCGATCGACCAGATCGAGGCCGAGATGGCGCGTCTGTTCGAGGAGTAGCAACGCGAAGACCGACATCGGCGCCAGCGCCAGGCCGGTCAACAGGCCTTTGCGTGTCCCGATTCCACTCGGGCGTGCCAGGGCACAGGTCACCGCCGTCTTTGCTGTAGTGCGGGCCAACACGAGTACGACGCCGAGCAGCGCGCCAGATGCGGCGTGCTCCAGAGAAATAGTGGAGCCGACATAAAAGAACAGAAGGATCGCGAGGAAATCGCCCAGCAGGCCGAAATTGCGCTGGGCCCGGCTCAGGCTAATACGCCGGTGGCGCGCGACCAGGCCAAACACCAGCGTCGCCACGATCGGGGACAGCTTCAGGACGTGTGTTACGGCAACCAGTAACATGACACCAATAGCGAAGGCGATCGTGCCGTCGCTGGTCAGGCGTCCGATGACACGCAGCCAGGCCGGCACGATGACGCCGAGTACGACGCCAAGGCCGGCGGAAACGGCCAATACGGCCAGGCTATGCCAAGCGGCGGCCAGCCAGCTGCCTGTGCTTTGGTAGACGCCGACGCCTAACACGACCTTGAACATGCACGCCGCCAAGACGCAGCTGATCGCTGTCAGGTGGAGTACACGTTCGCTCAACTGGCCTGCGGCCCCTTCCTCGTTCATCACTCGGACGACGCTGGCAGGAGAGGCCGCCATGGATAGCGTGGCCAGCAGCAGGGCCACGAATGTGGGGAGGCCTGACCACGAGGCGATGGCCGCGACGATGAAGAACGTCAGCAGGCACTCGCACAGACCTGTGAGCGCGATCCACGGATTCTCCTTCAGCCACGAAAGATTGAAACGGTAGCCCATTTCGAAGAGCAGAAGTCCAAACGCAAAATTGGCCGCGAGATTGAGGACTTCTTGCTGTGAGCCGTACACCGCAGCGGGGACAGCATTGCCGAAAATGAATCCGATCAAGCCGTAAGCGCTGATGCGCGGAAGGCCGGAGATATGGCGCAAGAGCTCGCCAAGCAGCCAGGCCGACGCCAACGCAAAGGGCCAGGCGAGCGATGGGAGGCCAGTAATGGAATCCAGCATGAACTTCCCTCCTATGCTTTTCCGAGCTGCGGGAATAGCCCCGCACGGTTGAGGCCAACATCTTGCACGATATATACATTTGGTGCAATATAAATTCCATGAGAATAATAGTTGACGTGGTTCGCCGCCAAGGCGGACCGACCTGCATATGAGTACCCAAGGCATTCCGGACGATATCAGACGCTACCTGCTGCAGTGCGTGCCTTCGGTGCCGTATATCGAGGCCGTGCTGTTGATGCGAGAGAACCGGCTGATCGGTTGGCAGCCGGCGCAACTGGCCGGCCGGCTGTACTTGAACATTGACGATGCCGGTCATTTGCTTACCAAACTGCAGGCCGATGGCATCGTAGCGCTCTCGAAAGATGGCACGGACGGATTCCAGTATGCGCCAGATTCCACGGAGCTGGCGAGTTTGTGGGATCGATTGGCCATGGTGTACGCCCATCACCTGATCGAAGTCAGTACCCTCGTGCACACTAAATCCACCAGCAAGGCAAGAATGCTTGCCGATGCCTTCGTGTGGAAAAAGGAGAAATAACATGGCAAGCGCAATTTACATCTTATGTGCGGCAACTGCATTGGCCTGTGCGATTCTGGTTTTGCGGAGCTATCGTGCGACTCGGCATCGCCTTCTGTTCTGGTGCGGGTTGTGTTTTACCGGCATGTTTCTCTCCAACGTTTTGCTGATCGTGGATCGGCTCATCGTACCGCAGACTGATTTATCAACGGTGCGCTTGCTGGCAGGACTGGTGTCGCTGTTGCCGCTTCTGTATGGCCTGGTCTGGGAGGTCGAGTGATGTTGGCGTTGAATGCCTGGCTAAGCGGCGCGATCTTCATGGCGGCGCTGGTCATTGCGCTGTTCTTCCACCGATTCTGGCGCCATTCGCGGGACCGGTTGTTTATCTATTTCGCTCTCGCGTTCGTCCTGGAAGGCGTCCACCGCTTGCTGCAGGCGTGGCCCGCCAGGGAAGGCGATCCACCGGAATATTATCTGCTGCGCCTTTTGGAGTATGGCCTGATCCTGTTCGCGATCATCCAGAAGAACCGGCGTGCGTCACAGGGCAGCACGACGCGGCAGGATTAAAGATCCGCGAGAGGCCGCTGACCCGCATCTTCCTTGATGCCGAGTGCCTCGATCAATGCGGCCAGGTCAAGCTCGAGCCTTGCCAACCGATCGCCATCCATTTTCTCCAGCGCGTCAGGCAGGACGCCACGAAACGGTGTGGGCGCCGCGGCGAGGATCTGGCTCCCGGCGTCGAGGATGTGCATGCAAATTGCCCGACGGTCGAGAGTGCTTTGGCTGGTGGCGATCAATTGACGGGAAGCCAGTGCGCGAACCAGATTGCTCGCAGTAGACTGGTGGATATCCAGCGCGGCGGCCAGTTCGGTCACACCGATCCCGGGCTGATTCCCAATGATCGCCAATGCCCACAGCTGTGCGCCTCCAATACCTGCTGTGCGCTCGACATCGCGAAAATGCGTGCGGACGGCGTTAAAAATAATGCGAAACTGCCGCAGGACGCGGACGGTCGATTCGGATGGGGAGTCAGGGAGCATGAAATGCGGAAGAATAAATGGTTCCGCTATTGTACGGCAGCCGCCAGGGCGAGGGATGCGAGTTTTTTCAATCGTTCAAGGCCGCCTGCTTTGCACTCGCACATGCATTTGCGCTGCCGGGGCGACATGATGGCAGCTCATTGCCTTGACTGTTGGCGTTCGAGTTTCGCGATCAGGTCTTCCATCTCGCCGATCTCCTTGCGCTGTGTCGCAATGATGCCGTCAGCCAGCCTGCGTACTTCAGGATCGCCGATGCGGGCGCGCTCGCTAGTCAAGATGGCGATCGAATGATGCGGGATCATCGCCCGCATATAGGCGACGTCGTCAACCGTGCGCTGGCTCCTGACGAGCCATAGCGCGCCACCGAAGCACACGCAGGCGATGATGACAACGAGGATATTGCGTCGCTTGTCCTGATACATATCGCACATGAAACCCAACATCACGAACGCCATTGCCGCCCCCATCAACAGCGCCATCCACACCCTGGTCTGGCTAAAGTGAATATGGTCGGGCTGGTAGGTATTGAGGAATGAGAGGAAGTACATCAAGAGTGTTGAGGTGCCAAGCATGGCAGCGAGGCGAACATAAGCGCCCATCGGGTCCTCCGTTATCAGATAAGTGATCCACTTAGCCATGGTGCCCGAAACGAGGAGGAGAGGGCGCGAGCCTGATGATGCGGGGAGGGTTCTCGCCGCGGACTGGGTGCTTCAGGCGCAAGCGGCATGGCTCGGCGCACTACCGACTCTCGCCAGCCCGCGTCCATGGAACGCTGCGCAGCACTGCGAGTGCGCCGGGCGCGGGCGGATAATTGAATTTGTACAGATGTTTTTTTGGCCATATAATGCCGGTTTGGCGCGCTCGAACGAGGAGCTCGACGCCCCTCAACGTTGCACCATCCGATCGGGAGGTCGTAAAGTGCTTTCCTACTTTTCCTTCATGGGGCGCGCCAATGAGCATGCGCTGGCGCGCTGGGATAGTTTGGAGGCGGAGGGTACGCCAGCACAACTGATCGCACGTAGCACCGTAGTGCTCGCGCTGCTGGGGCTGATCGCGTTGTTCGATGCATTGAGCGGACCTGATATCCACTTGTACGTCTTTTACCTGGTGCCGATTCTGTTGGCCACTGCTCAACTGGGGCCCAGGATCGGCGTCACGTTATGCTTGGCGTGCGTCGTGATTAATGCATCGGCGTCGTGGATGAATGAAGGACGTTTCGGGCTCGCAGAGTGGGTGACGGCGGCGGCGCGCCTGCTGGTTTCCTTGTTGGTCGTCGCAGGCTGGTGGCGGCTGCACGCGATGGGCGTGGCATTGGCAAAGCTCAGCTTGGCCGACGCGTTGACGGGGCTGCCGAACCGGCGCGCCTGCATTCTGCGTGGTGAGGCTGAGCTGGCCAGGGCGCGTCGAAGCGGCGAGCCACTCAGCTTGCTTTTTCTGGACCTCGACGATTTTAAGTCCGTGAACGATGAGTTGGGGCATAAAACCGGCGACGTACTGTTATGTTCGGTAGGCACTGAATTGCGCAGCCTGATTCGGGAAAGCGATTTTGCGGCGCGCCTGGGCGGGGATGAATTCGTGGTCTTGTTGCCCTCCACGGGCAGCGAAGGTGGCCGGCGGATCGGTGAGGCAGTGCATGGGCGGCTTCGTGAGCTGTTCGCAAGTCGGAGTATCCGCTGTGGTGCCAGTATTGGGGTCACAACATTTCCTAACATGCCCGAAAAGTTTGATCAGGTGATTCAATCCGCTGACGAATTGATGTATCAGATGAAGCGCGCTGGCAAGGACGGAGTGTTGCAGCGTGACGCCGCTGGCTATGCCTGACTGTGCGGCAAGGACGATCCAAATTGCGGAAGAACGATGGCGTCTCAAACTGACCATTTACCTTGGCGCTTCGCCGAAGAGTTTCACTCATACGCGCCTCCGATCGCGCTTGCCCTGCCTGTTCAATGCGGCTCACGCGCAGGCTGCGATGTGGCAAATTGACACGGATTGCTTCAGTTTTCCACGATGCAATCTGAGTTGGCGTAACATCGCTTCTGATTAGGCCTGGACAGTGGTAACTGCGCGCTACCTGCTGCCACTGTCTGAAGCGTTCATTTATAAACGACGATCTTTGCGATGGCTACAGCGGCTTGGTCCTTGCAGCTGTTGGCGAAGGGGGGCGGAAGTGACCTTGCGACTGCGCTGTTTGCTTTGGTTGGTACTCTGCGTCGGCTGCTCGCGGCCATGGGGGGGTAGTAGTCCGCTTCGAAGGTGGTACGACCAGTCCAGCTGTTCCGATGGTGATCACTTTTGACGGTACCGCGGGCGGTGGGGTCACAGCCATCCTTGAGGGGCCTTGCGTACGGGTTGAAATGGCGCAGGGCCCGAGTGAGGCGCACCCACTGCAGGTTCGCATCAGTGATGCCACAGGAACGCCTATTGGTACGGCAAGCATTAGCCATTTGCAAGGTGGCGGAGTTTACATTCCGGTGGACGGCCAATTGGGTGTTGTGACGATACGTGCTGGGCGACAATGCCCTTGAGGCAGGCCCGCATTGTTCGGCACTGAGAGAGTTTGGCGTTGCTTCACTTGCTCACGCAGCGAAGTTACTGCATCAGCGTGTAGCAGGACTCGTCTCGGTAGCGCTTTCGCTGGCGAGCGCCCGTTGTTCTTGGTCATTAATGGTTTCCAGTTGAAGGTGGGCGAGTGCGGCGTAGAGCGGCGGACTGAGTACGCGGGAAATTGTCCCTGCCACCACAGCGCAGGCCATCAGGCTCAAGACCATCGCGTGCCCATCGACCATTTCCATCACAATAATGAACGATGTCAGAGGCGCCTGTGTGGCGGCCGCGAGGAATCCCACCATGCCCAGTGCAATCAATGCTGGTACGAACGGATAGTGCGTCAAAGCCGCGACGTTGCTGCCCAACCCGGCACCAATGGAGAGCGATGGGGCGAAGATTCCGCCCGGCGCCCCCGACCATACTGTCAGCCAGGTCGCAACGAACTTATGGAATGCGAAATCGATGGGGGCAGTCGATCCGGCAAGCAATGCCAGGGTCGCGTTATTGCTGCTGCCGAAAATGGCGCCGTGGCTCGCCAGCCCGACCACCGCAACGCCAAGACCGCATGTGGCGGCGAACCTGACGGGGTAGCGTGCTCGTAGCCGGCGAGCGGAATCGCCGGGTCGCCCGCTGAGCGATGCCAGCAGCAGCCGGGCGAAGAGTCCACCGGCAAGGCCAGCCACCACGGTGACCAGGACGCCAGGCCACAGTAATGGGAGGCCAATCGGGCCGGGATGAATCACGCCAAAATGCGTCGCGTTGCCTTCGATGGATACCGCGATAAGGCCGGCCAGGACGATGCCGGCGACGATCAGGCCGCTGCTGCGCTGCTCCGGCGTACGTGCCAGTTCCTCGATCGCAAACATGACGCCGGCCAGCGGCGTATTGAAGGCTGCGGCGATTCCGGCGGAGCCGCCGGCGATCAGGAGTCCACGTGCGTTGATGGGCGCTTTCGCAGGAATGAAACGCCGTGCCGCGAGCATGACCCCGGCTGCAATCTGAACCGATGGCCCTTCACGGCCAAGGGACAAACCACCCAGCAGACCGGCCGAGGTCAGGGCGACCTTAAAGGCGCTCAGCCGAAGCGACACAAAGCGATGCCGTTCGGTCGCCGGCAGGGCGGGATCGAGCGCTGCCATCACTTGGGGAATGCCGGAACCTGCGGCGCCGGGCGCAAATCTTCGCGTGCACCATACGATCAGGGCGCACAACGCCGGCATCCACAAAAGCAGGAGCCACGGGTCCGGTACGATCCACTGACTGAATAAGCCGAAACCGTGCTCGGCTAGTGATGTGAATCCGACAACGGTAACACCTGATAACGCAGCGGCGCCGATCACCACGGCACGCGAGCGCCATAATTCCAGGGTGCCGAACTCGCGTTTGAAGGCAGAACGGACGTCGTGGCGTTGGAATTTCATGGGAAAGGCAGGGATGTCGTGACGGCGACATTATACAGATACATTTGATCAAATGTATTGTGTGGCATGCCGTGCGGGACCGAATCCGGGCCGTGGCGGTAACGCCGCGCGCAGTCGAGGAGTGAATCCGCTTGGCTAAGGTGCTGGCCCGATCCGCATCTGCCGGCGGTATGCGGCGGGCGTCATGCCGACTTGCCCGGCGAACAGCTTGGTAAAACTGACCTGGTCCGTATAACCGACTTCCTCTGTGACGCGACCGACGCTCCAGCGGGTTTCCACTAGAAGCTGTTTCGCTTGTTCGACACGTAAGCGCTGGAGCAATGCGAGCGGGGTGTGGCCCGTTTCTGCCTTGACTCTTGCAGGAAGGTGCGCGTGCTGACATGAAAGGCCTTCGCCGCGCGCTCCAGATGAAAAGGCTCGCGCAGATGGCGCCGATACCATTGGTCAAGCGATTGCGCGAAACTGGAAACGGGCGCATGCAGCATCCTTCGGTCAATGAAGGGGGCCTGGCTGGTACGTGGTTTGGGAAGCAGCGCTGCATGAGCGACGCCAGCGGCCGCCTGCGCACCAAATATGTGCCGGGTCAGGTGGAGTGCCAGATCAAATACGGCGCTGACTGCCCCGGTGGTCGTGATCCCCGCGTCTTCGATCAGCAAGCGATCCGGTTCGACAGTGGCTGTCGGATAGCGCTCCGCGAACTGTTTCGCGAACAGCCAGGCTGTCGTGGCCTTACGGCCGTCAAGTACGCCCGCCTCACCGAGCAAGAACGCCCCGACGCACATGGATGCAATCCTGGCTCCTCGCGCGAAGGCGCGCCGGATGAAAGCGACTTCGACTCGCAGCCCATCAAGTCGCTGCGCCCAATTGACTTCCCTTGTTACAGCCATGCCGGGGACAATCACCAGGTCGTAGCGCCCGCGCGGCCGTTTGAGCGCAACCTGGACCTCTCCTCCCAGGCATGCATTGCCAGCGCCGAGCGCGATGAGCTCGACCTGCACCAGCGACGAGTGCGCCACGTCGGCGGCGATGTGAAAGATGTCGGCCATGCCAAAGAGCTGTGTGCCCATGCACCCGTTGTACCCGAGAATAGCGATGCGAAACTTGGTCATTGGCGGGAATCGCCTAAATAATGTCCAAAATGCCAGTATCGCAGATGTGCTGTGCCCTGCAAAATGCGTCCTTGATCTTGATCGAGGAGAAGTCTTGAACGTAGGAATCCATCGGGTAGCCATCCTCCCTTTTGGCATGGTGAACTGCCACCTGTTAATTGGTGAGACGGGATGCATACTGGTTGACGCCGGCCTGCCGGGGTCGGAATGCAAGATCCTGGCGGCCCTGCACCGTCATGGAAGAGTGTGGTCAGACATTAAACTGATTGTGGTGACACACGCGCACGTCGATCACGCCGGCGCCGCCGCGAACGTCCGCGCGTTAAGCGGCGCGCCGATCCTCGCGCACGCTGGTGATCTGGAATTTTACGAGCAGCGAAAGACGATGACTTTTTGCGACACCGGATGGTTTGGCAGGTTATTCCTCCGGACCGGTCTGATCAAGCAGCCGTATGCGCCTTTTACCCCGGATATTCTGATTGGCGAGGGCGAGGAGTTCGAGCTGGATCGCTTTGGCGTCCCTGGCCTGGCGATGCATACGCCAGGGCACACGGCAGGGTCTGCCTCGGTCTGCCTCGCAGGAGGTGACGCCGTGGTTGGCGATCTGGTCGCTTCCGGCATTCTGCTGGGCGGCCTGATACGCACCAAGCACGCGAAGCAGCCGCCATTTGAAGACGACCCGCGGCGGGTCGCAGAGCAACTGATGCGGCTAACAAGAAAGGGCGGTACTTGCTTTCACATGGGGCACGGAGGTCCATTGCATGTCAGCGAAGTCGAGCGGCATGCGCGTGCACTCGTTTCGCGTGCCTTGCGACCGTGACAGTCTGAGGGCGCCGTGCCCTTGGCGATGAGCGCTACGCTTCCGCCTTGCTCCTGGCGGCTGCCAGCATCGCGTCGCCCATGGCGTGCTGCCCCATCTCTTTGAGCGCGGCGCCGGCTCCCAGCAGATCGCGCGCCTCCTTGTTCTGGCTCAGCTTGCTCTTGCCGACAAGTCGGGTGATCTCGATTTCGATGCCGACGATCGCCTTGAGCAGCATGTCGATAAACTCCGCAGGAGCATCGCCCATCTTCCACGCGGTCGGCTGCGCGGCCTCATGGGTGCGGGTAAGGCGCGCAAGCAGACCTCGGACATAGCGCTCGTCATCGTGGACCTTCACCCGTCCGTACGCATGCGCCACCACGTAGTTCCAGGTCGGAACTTGCTTGTGATGGTCATGGATGCTCGGATACCACTGCGGCGAGAGATACGCGTCGCCGGCCCGGAAGACCACCAGGACTTCGTCGCCGTCTGCGATGTCCTGCCAGAGCGGATTGGCGCGAGCGACGTGCGAATGCAGAACGCCCATAGCTTGGCCAGAAGACTGGAGCTCGAACGGGAGATGGTTCGCGTCCAGACCGCTCCTGCCATTTGAGAAGAGGGTGCCAAACGGATGTTTCTTGATCAGCTCATGGAGCACTTCGGGACGGGATTCATCGAATTGAGCAGGCACGTACATGAGAACTTCCTTTCGTCGTTGGGAGGTGCCGTCCTTCCGCCCGGCGCCATGGGGCGCCGGACAATTCATGGGCGAGGTTGGCGGCTACTAGATGTGTTCGACGCGGGGGACGCCGGTGGGCCGTCTACGGGCGCCCGCTTGCCGATTTGGTCAGCTTTGGCAGAACATGGCCCACCGGCGGCATGTGCTGCAAGAAAATACTAGCGGCCTGGACGCTTGAACTTCTTCCTCTCGCGTTCAACCTTGTCGCGGATGATGCAGGCGTCGACGTGGTCGTTGATCAGGCCCATGGCTTGCATGAATGCGTAGACGGTAGTCGGGCCGACGAACTTCCAGCCCAGCTTTTTCAAATCCTTGGACAGCGCATTCGACTGTGCCGATGTTGAGGCCGTCTGCGGCGGCGCGAGGTCATCCGCTGCAGGCTCATACTTCCAAAGGAATGCAGCCAGCGAGCCCTCCTTCTCAACCATTTCCTTGGCACGGCGCGCATTGTTGATCACGGCTTCAATCTTGCCCCGATGCCGGACAATACCCTCGTCCGCCAACAGGCGTTCGACATCGCGTTCGGAATACTTGGCGATCTTGTTGAAGTCGAAGCCATGGAAGGCGCGCCTGAAGTTCTCGCGCTTGGCAAGGATGGTGCGCCAACTCAGGCCCGACTGGAATCCCTCCAGGCAGATCTTCTCGAACAGGCGCACGTCGTCGACAACGGGAAAACCCCATTCGGAATCGTGATAATGTAAGAACTCCGGCGCCGCAGCGCACCAGCGGCAGCGAGGCTGGCCATCTGCTTCCATGACTATGGTGTTCAACTTCTAACTCCTCTTGCGAATGTATTGTTCGGGCGAATGCATGCGTAGACGCGGTACTGCTGCCGGCTCGCGCAAGTGCACTGTCTTACTCGGCCAGGAACGCCAGGCGCTGATCGTATTTGCCTGGCGCGATCTCCAGGATCTCGGCGCGGACAACGTTCTCGACAACAAATGGATCGGCATTGACGCGCGCCTGCAAGTCGTCCAGCGAACTGTCGACGGCGAAGACGGCGCCGCCCAAGCCAGGCTTGATGCTGCCGACCAGGATGAACTTGCCGTCGTCGATACCGCGCTTGATCCAGTCATTGTGGCCTTGCATGAATTCGGCCGCGCGGCCTTTGTTATCCGAAAACTTGAGAAGAACGACGAACATGGTGAAACTCCTTTATCAGGGATGAGAAATTGATTTTAGCCAACTTGTTAAGAATATATCAAGAAGGGCGGCGAGTGCGTTCCGATTCAAAGGAAGCGTGTCACATAGCCTTCGCGTCGCCGGATGAAGTCGTAGAACAGGGCCTGCAGCCCAGGCACGGTTGAGCTCACGACGGATGGATGGTCCAGCAAGCGGTTTTTCCAGGCGGCGATGTTCGGGTGGCGCCGCGGGTCCCAGCAGCCAGGCCAGACAGCGTCCAGATAGTCGAGCCGTTGGAAGGCAGGCGCATAGGCTGCGTCAACCAGGGAAAATTGCGTGCCGCTAAACAGTGGATCGGCGCCGACGACCTTTTCAAGCCGGTCGAATTTGCTGAGGAGGGCATCACGTGCAGCCAGGGCGTCAGCTTCGGTGCGCTGGAGCATCATGCCGCCGATGTCGGTGATGCATTCGCCGCCGAACTCGATCCAGCTGCGGCTCGTCGCCTTCGCGAGCGTGCCGTGCGGGTGCAGGCGGTTGGGATACTGTTCGTCCAGGTACTCGTTGATGACCGATGAACCGAAGAATGCGGTCTCGCCAACGACCAGGGCCGGTACTTTCTTCAGTGGGGAGACCTCCTGGAACCACGAAGGAGGGTTGTTCAGGTCGACGTACTCAATTTCGTGCGGGATGTCCTTCTGGTGCAAGACGATCTCGCAGCGTTGCGCATAGGGACACAGTCGGGTGCTGATCAGTTTAGGCTTCAAGGGCTTCTCCTTCCAGTTCGGAAACCAGTGCGTGGATGTGCTGCTCGACGAGCGTGCTGTCGTGAATACGCTCCATGCCAACGCGCTTCATCAGCTCGTCGGCGATGGCGTCCATGCGCCCGATGCGCGCGTGGACATCGGCAAACGGGACGTGGGTAAATGCGATCAATTCATAAGGGGGAACGAAGCGCTCGGGATACAGCCGGTGCACTTCGCGCTCCAACTGCTTTTTCAAGTGGAACGCCGGATTGGCCACGTGCTTGGTCAGTTCCTCGAAGGCGTCGGTCGACATCGTGGTCACTGCATCGCAGTGGGGCTTTCGGACCTGCTCGAAACGGGAGATAACTTGACGAAAGTCCTCATCATACTTGTCGAGCATGTCGATGACGGTCATGCAGTCCTCGAAACCGGCGTTCATGCCTTGGCCGAGGAAGGGCACCATTGCATGCGCGGCATCGCCGATGAGCGCCAACCGGTCGGTTAGCGCCCAAGGGGTGCATCGGATGGTCACGAGGGAATTGATCGGGTTGGCCAGCAGTTCGCCGGCCACCGCCTCGGGATCGACCTCCGGAAAACGCTGCTTGAATACGCGGGCGACGTCGCGCCGGGTGCAGATGTTGGACAGGCCGTCGGGGCCGCTGAACGGCGCCAGAAGGGTCGCGGTAAATGAGCGATCGGGATTGGGAAAGGCGAACAGCGACACATCGCCACGCGGCCAGGCGTGCATCGCGTCAGGTTCGAAGGCGCTGGCGGCGTTGGCGGGAATTGTCACCTCCTTATAGCCGAAGGTTTCGAACTTGATGTCGCTGCGGATACTGGCCCCGGCGCTCGCATGCTCACGCACCTTGGAGAAGGCGCCGTCGGCTGCGAAGATGAAGTCGGCCTGGACCTCCAGCGGTTCGCCAGTTTCCACAACGGTCAGCGCAACGGTGCCATGGGCGACGTCGACGCCGGAGCATTGCCGGCCGTAATGAACGGATACACCGGCGGTGCTGGCGCAAATGCGGGCAAGGATACGGTTCAGCGCATTGCGATGGATGGCGAAGATCGCCTGGTTGTCGTCGCCGTAGGGCTGAAAAATCTCATCCGCCGCCCCGGAAGGGTGAATGCGCCGGCCTTTGAGCGGCAACGCGGCGCTCAGCACTTCCGGTTTGGCGTCGATGGCCTCAAGGGCTTGCCAGCCGCGGGTTGAGATGACCAAGTGCGTCGAGCGTCCCGTAGAGTCGGCCTTGGTCGAGGACTCGAGGCGCTTTTCATAAACGCTGACCGTGTGCCCGCGGCGGGCGAGCAGTGTCGCCAGCATGCAGCCCACCAGGCCGGCGCCGATTACTGCAATATGTTGTGCTCGTTTCATGTGGTGCTCCCATCGGGATGAGCGGGAAAAGTGGCCCGCAGGCAGACTGTCTGCGACGGCGTGGCGTCGGTCGATAGTTCGCCTCGGGCTACAGTGCTATCGCTTGTTCAGGCAGCGACGGCGGTGGCGCGCTGTTTGCGGGCGATGCGCATTTTTTCCATGTCCGGCAGGATGACTGCAGTCGTGTCGGTTTCGGTGACATAGCGCGTCAGCAGGACGGCGCAAGGCTCTTCCTGGCTGGCATTCTCGATGAAGTGCGGCACGCCTGGCGGAACGAAGACGAAGCTGCCGGCCTTGGCGATCTCGTACTTTTCCAGGCCGTCGCCATGCATCAGCGCCAGGGCGCCGCTCACGACGTAGCCACTGGTTTCGTGCTCATGGATATGGACCGGGCCGTCTTCTGCGCCTGGGGCCAGTTCGAACAGCGAGAAGGTGATTTCGCGGCAGCCGGTGGTTTCCGGCGTAATGCCTTCCACCGGTTTGCCGCCAGTGCCGGGAATGTGCGGCTTCTTGGTGGCAGTGGAGCCAGCCTCGTAGGGGATACCGTGGACGATCTTGCATTCCAGCTTCGGGAGCTGGAACATGGTCTTGCCTGCGGTAGGGTGGGTGGCGAGTTCGAATGGGGTGATACCGGACATTTGCTTCTCCTAAAAGTTAAAGGGACAACATCGGTACTACAAAACCTGGGCTGACGCGGCAGCGTTGCCAGCGCGCCGGCCCAATTCGATTCAAGCGGCTTGCTTCAATTCGGTACTGGCGAAGAACTGTTCGAGCGGCAGGACGTGGATGTCGTGCTCGTCCCACTCTGGGATGATGTCTTCGACGACGTGATGCTCCGCCTGGAGCTGGCCATGGGAGTAGCGGCGCACGATCGGGTGGATCCCGGTGCTCAGGTGGGCGCGCGCCACGTCGTCTTTGTGGATGCGTTCGACTGCCAGCGGATCGGGGCTGGCGTAAATGATGTCGATGCCGAATTCCAGGGTTACGACGTAGTATTCCTGGTTCTTGCTCAAGTGGCTGTCGTGCACATAGGCGGTCGGCAGGTTCTCGTGGTAGGCATAGCTCTCGCCGTCCGGGGAACGTACGATCACGTCACACAGGAAACCGGTCTGCTGCCAGATCCCCGGGCTGCGGTTTGCCCTTGCCAGTACCGCCGCCGCGAGCGCGCTTGGTTCGGCTGCCAAGCGCTCCGCCGGCAAAGGGATTTCAAAGTAACGCGTTTCGAGGATGTGGAACAGGCTCTCGACATTGTGGCGGAAACCGTGCACGAAGCCCGACTGCTTCTTCTTGAAGTCACGCTCTTGCATGATGGTGCCGGCGAAATACAGGTCCTTGACGTTCTTCGATTCGAAGGCGCTGGTCTGGGCCGGGAAGCGGTCCTTGATGGCGAGTTCCGGGCGGCAGGACTCGTCGAAGATCGAGGCATCGAAGCGGAAGCCGGTGCACATGAGGACACGGTCGAATTCCATGGTTTCGACTTCGTCGTCGGCGTGGACGTAATGGAAGGTCGTTTCCAGCTTGCCGTTATCTTTCTTCTTGATGCCGACCAGTTCTGCGTCCAGCATGACGTTCTGCAGCTTGAGCTGATAGGTGTCGACGAAGTTGTTGTTGACCGCGCGCAGGTGACCGACGAACTTGCTCTTCCACGCCAGCGTGATCGGGGTCGGGCTGCAGACGTAGATGCGCGAGGCAGTACCGATAATGTTGTCGGCGGTCTCGAAGGCGGAGTTGCCCTTGCCGACAATCAGCACGCGCTGGTCGGCGAATTCTTCCGGGTCGACCGACATCTCGGTGTACAGTTCCGCGTGCTCGACACCAGGGATATTGGGCACATACGGCTTGCTGACGCCGGTGGCCATGACCAGGCGATGGCCGACAAAGGTCTCGCCGCCGGCGGTCTGCACCTGGAAATGGCCCTTGCGCGAAATGCGCTCGACCCGGGCGTTATAACGGATGGGCAGTTCCAGCCGTTGCGCGAACGCTTGCAGGTATTCGACCATGACGTCGGCGCTTGGGAAGAATTCCTTGCTGAAGTTCTTGAACAGCAGCGAATCGTCGTCGCTGATCAGCGAATTCCAGTCCCAGCGCATGTTGCGCACGCTGTCGTCGTAGCCGGTATAGACCTTGTTGGCCGAAATCAGCTTGCGGTGACGCGGATAAGTCTTGAAGAAGTCGCCCGCCGCAGGGCCGCCTTCGAGAATGACGAACTTCCTGCCGGCGCGTTTGAGAAAATAGCCCAGTTGAAGGCCGGCCGGGCCTGCTCCAACAATCACGTAATCGTAAATCTCTTTGCTCATGTTTGACCTCATTTATAAAAGGTTGGCGAAAGTTTCCTTGCGATGCTTCTCTAAATAGCCGACAAATGGTGATCCGCCGGTTCCGTGCTCTCCGCGCAGGCTCGCTTGCTGCCGCGCGGGTTTTTGAATGTATTCAATGGAGATGGCCAGGTGCTCTTCGCGGAAGCGTCCCAGCCCTTCGATGCAGCGGTTGTACTGTTCGTTCAGGCTGGGGTCTGCCAGCTGAATCAGGTAGTCACGCACCGAGTGGCCTTGCTCGACCTGCTGCAGGAAGGCCTGGTGCGCATGGGGCATGTAGCGGCGCAACTCGTGCAAGTAGGTAATCAGGGCGTCTCCCGCGTGGCGTACGCCGAGTGCGGCGTCGAGCAGCGGCATCAGCGTACTTTGCGCGCCGCTGCCGCCGGCGAAGTTCTGTGGCTGCTCTTTGAACTCTGCCGCGCCTTCGTAAATCACGTTCTTCATGCCCTGCATGAAGGGCTGAACCCGCGTGAAGAAAATGTGTGGATCACAATTCTCACGGACCCGCTTGAGCGTCGCGTGCATGGCGTCGAGCGTGTCGGCAACACAGTGCAGCGCGCGGTACACGGCGTCCGGATCGCCGCTTCCTGCCGCAGCCTGGGCGGCAACGATGGCTTTGACGAGCGGCGCTGCCTGCGCCTCGATGTCAACGTGGGTGGCCACGAACCAGTTTTCGTCGAGGCCACCAAAGAAATTGCGCAGTACGGCGATGTTCCCTAACTGGATTGGCCCGTCGGGGTCGATACGGCGCCAGTTGTTTTGACCGTGCGAGGCGTAGGTGAGCACTGGAAGACGACGCATTGCGGTCGCGAGGCTTACCCACGGAACTGCAATGCTGCGTGGCACGGTCGTCGCGGAGCCCTGGCGCCAGGATTCGTGCACGGCCGCGTGGCCGAACTGCGAAAGGATGCCAAGCGCGCGTTCGCGCGCGCCGTTGCTTTCCAATCCTTGCGGGTCGAGCAGCGGCAACCCTGAAAGGACGTCGCGGGCGCGGAACGCGGCAAGGAGTTTTGGCAGCTCCGCGGCGGCCTCGTCCCACGCCTGGAACGTGCTCGGCAAGCGCATGGAAGGATCGGATTCAGGAAGAAATCCTCGCTGGGGTGTAGGCACATGCATATCCGGAACTCCTGTGATGTTGGGTTGATTGGGATGCCGTCTGTAAAGGTGACCTGGTGGTGGTGTGCCTAGGGCGTCAAATGGCGCTGGCCACGGCCTGGAGCACCGCGTCCCAGGCCCGCGATTGCGGGTCGATCAGTTCGAAATGGCCGGTCTGCGGCAGTACGACCAGTTGGCAATCATCGTGGTAGGTGACGGCGGCCGCGGCGTAGCGCTGGCTGACCTCATGGGGCACCGAGCTGTCCTCGGTGCCATGGATGAGCACGTGGGGAAGGCCGAGCGGTAGCAGTTCGATCGGTGAGCTCAGCGCGTAATGGCGGGGAACCTGATCGGCCGTGCCGCCCAGGAAGTCCAGCACGACGCCGTCCGAAAGGCCCAGCCTGGCGCAATGGGCCAGGTCGAGCGCGCCGGCGAGCGAGATGGCGGCCTTGAGCGGTAGTGCGCCGGGCGCATACAGCGGGTGGCCCTCCGGCATTTTCGCTCGGGCGGCAGCCCATAACGCCAGTTGGCCGCCAGCTGAAAAGCCGACGGTGACGACTCGGCTCAGGTCAAGCGCATGCAGGTGTGCGACGCGTGCCAGGTGGTCGATGGCGCTGCCGGTGTCCCATAGGGTTTGCATCCACCCGCAGCCGGGCTCCCCGAGGCGGCGGTATTCGATGTTCCAGGTCGCGTAACCGGCTTGCGTCAGCGCGTGACAAAGGTGTGCGTGGGTCTCCAGCCCATGGGCTGCACGCCACCAGCCCCCGTGAATGCCCACAACGACAGGGTGCGGGCCACGGCCAGTGGGCAGGCGCAGTTCAGCGAACTGGCTGGGATGTGCGCCGTAGCGGATGCGCACCCCGGCAGGCGGCTGGGGCCGGCTCAGTACATCGAGCGATGGCTCGTGATCCATCGTTGCCGCCGCAGGTGCGGTAGGCAAGCGACCCGTCCCCCGCAGGGAGGGACTGCCTTGCTCGAGTTCAGGTGCGATGCGTGCCATTTGTGTTTCCGTTTCTGTTCAAACGAACATCGTTGAAACTTCCATTAAATGCAAACATTGGCCATCCGTGGCGCAGTTGCTGGGCGTTATGCCGTGCCATCTGGTCGAAAAGTGGCCGATTCTGCTTCCATTGGGCGAAGATTGGTGCCGAAAAGTCTTGCAGAATTGCCATTGTTTGCAAGCGACTGGCGAATCCTAGCACACAAATTTCAAAAAATGTTATCAAAAACGGTAACGAAATCGCTTGACGTGCAACTGTTGCGCGCTTTACATTCCACCTCGAGGAAGTAATTGAGCGAAATGTTCGTTTGATGCGCATAAATTGCTATTTGCAATCTACTTCCGAGCGGAAATATCGCATCTGATGCGTATCGAAGGGTCGTGCAGCGCCTGGATCGTGCCGTCGCGCCCACTGGCGCCGTATCGGCAACGCTGGAAGCGACGAGGTCGCGGCGGCGAGCCGCATTGAATACCCGTGTGATTTTTGCAACAGTTTGTACCTGATCCCGGTTTTAGAGAATGGGCCGCTGGCTGACGCGGTGCATGACCGGCACATACCGGGGCGGGACAGGTTTCCCCATTTCATAGCGATAGGAGCTGGAAAATGAAGTTCAGACACAACAGTGGTTGGATTGGCGTGCAGATTGCGTGCGCCGCCGCGTCAGCACTCGTACTGGCCGGCTGCAATTCGAGCGTGGCGTCCGGCGGCGGCGGGATGCAGGCGCCCGAGGTGATGGTCGCCGATGTCCAGGAGCGCGACGTGCGGAGTTGGGATGAGTTCAATGGCCGTCTGAGCGCCATTGATTCGGTGGCCATCCGACCACGCGTGAGCGGTTATATCGAGCAAATCGCGTTCAAAGAGGGTGACGAAGTCAGAAAGGGCGATCTGTTGTTTCTGATCGACCAGCGTCCATACCAGGCGGAACTCAATAGTGCCTCGGCCAGGCTGGAGCGGGCGCGCACCGCCGAGGAATTGGCCAAGGCGCAGATCGATCGTGCGCAGACCCTGATTGGCGCGAATGCGATTTCGCGCGAGGAGTTCGACACCCGCAAGGCGGCGCTGGCGCAGGCGAAAGCCGATGTGCATAGTGCCGAAGCGGCGCTGGCAAAGGCGAAACTGGAACTGAGCTTCACGGAAGTGCGTGCGCCTGTTGCAGGGCGCGCCGGCAATGCGCAGCTGACGGTAGGCAACCTCGCGCAGGCCGACAGTAGCGTGCTGACCACGGTTGTTTCGCAAAACGCGATGTATGTGTACTTCGATTGCGATGAGAAGAGCTACCAGCGCTACCAGGAGCGGGCTCAGGGCGTCAATCGGCGTGATGGCGCCAACGTGGTGCATGTGGGACTGGCCAATGAGACTGGCTTCCCGCGCGCGGGCAAGGTCGACTTCCTGGACAACCGGATCGACCCAAGCACGGGGACCATCCGCGCCCGCGCCGTGTTGCCAAACACCGACAAGAAGCTTACGCCCGGCATGTATGCCCGCGTCAAGCTCGATGGCACCGGTGAATTCAAGGCAATGGTCGTGGATGACAAGGCCGTGCTCACGGACCAGGACAAGAAGTTCATCTACGTCGTAGACAAGGAAAGCAAGGCCATGCGCAAGGACGTTGTGCTCGGGCCGCTGGTCGACGACGTTGGCGAAGGCCGCGCAATGCGTGTCGTGAAGTCCGGCCTGGATGCGAAAGACAAAGTCGTCGTGAGCGGCTCGCTGAAGATTTTCTTCCCCGGCATGCCCGTGAAACCTGTGCAGCTTGCGCTGGACACGACCGGTACGCCAGCGACCGCGGCTAAATAAGGAGAAGGCCGGTGGATTTTTCAAAATTCTTTATTAATAGGCCGACCTTCGCCATCGTCCTGTCGATTGTGATCTTCGTGCTCGGCCTGATTGCGATCCCGCTGCTTCCAACGAGCGAATATCCCGAAGTCGTCCCGCCGAGCGTCGTGGTGCGCGCGGTCTATCCTGGCGCCAACCCGAAGGAAATCGCCGAATCTGTCGCGGTGCCGCTGGAGGAAGCGATCAACGGCGTTGACGGCATGGCGTACATGAAATCGGTCGCCAGTTCCGATGGCAGCCTGCAGGTGGTCGTGACGTTCCATCCGGACGTGGCACCGGATACGGCGGCCGTGCGCGTGCAGAATCGTGTCAGCCAGGCGCTGAGCCGCCTGCCGGACGCGGTACGCCAGTACGGTGTGACGACGCAAAAGCAGTCGCCAACGCCGCTGATGTACGTCAGCCTCCTGTCGTCGGATAACAAGCGTGATTCGCTGTACCTGCGCAATTACCTGACGCTGCACGTCAAAGACGAGCTGGCAAGGGTGCCGGGGATTGGCGACGTCAAGCTGATCGGAGCGGGCGACTATGCGATGCGGGTGTGGCTGGACCCGAACAAGCTCGCTTCGCGCGGGCTGACCGCAACCGATGCTGTGCGCGCGATCAGGGAGCAGAATGTGCAGGTGTCGGCCGGCCAGCTTGGCGCGGAACCCACCCCGAACGCGAATGACTACATGCTGTCCATTAACGTGCGCGGTCGCCTGCGCAGCGAGGCCGAGTTCGGCGACATCGTGGTCAAGAGTGGCGCTGAGGGCCAACTGACCAAGCTGTCCGATATCGCCCGCGTGGAACTTGGCGCCAGCGACTACACCCTGCGCGCGCTGGTGGACGACCAGAACCAGGCAACGGTCGGCATCTTCCTGTCCCCCGGCGCCAATGCACTGGACGTTGCCAAGGCCGTGTACGCCAAACTGGACGAGCTCAAGGCGAACTTCCCTCAGGGGATCACCTATAAGCCGGTCTGGGATCCGACCACGTTCGTGCGTGACTCCATCAATGCCGTGAAGGTGACGCTGCTCGAGTCGGTGGTGTTGGTGGTCCTCGTCGTGATCGTGTTCCTGCGCACGTGGCGCGCGTCGATTATTCCCCTGGTGGCCGTACCGGTGTCGATTATTGGCACTTTCGCGGGGCTGTATCTCTTCGGCTATTCGATCAACACGCTGACGTTGTTCGGGTTGGTGCTGGCCATCGGTATCGTTGTCGACGATGCCATCGTCGTGGTCGAGAATGTTGAGCGTAACATCAGCCAGGGTCTGTCGCCGATCGAGGCTGCTCACCAGGCCATGAAGGAAGTTTCCGGTCCGATCATCGCCATTGCCTTGGTGCTGTGCGCGGTGTTCATCCCGATGGCGTTCCTGTCCGGTGTCACGGGCCAGTTCTACAAGCAGTTCGCGGTCACGATCGCGATCTCGACCGTGATCTCCACCATCAATTCGCTGACGCTGTCGCCCGCGCTGGCGGCAAAGCTGTTGCTGCCAAAGGTGCCCTCGCACGGAAATGAAGGCGGCCTTGCGCATCGCCGCGCTAGTGGCGTTCTGGACCGCTTGCATCGCTTCTTCCAGCGCAGTTCGAGTGGTTACGAAGGCGCAGTGTCACGCGGAATGCATCGCCGTGGCATCGTGTTTGGCGTCTACGCGCTGCTGATGGTTGCAACCGGCTACCTGTTCCAGACGGTGCCGGGCGGGTTCATCCCGAACCAGGATAAGCTGTACCTGTTCGCCGGCGCCAAGCTGCCTGAAGGCGCTTCGTTGGCACGCACCGACGCCGTCACCCGTGAGTTGATTTCGATTGCGCGCGGTGTCGAAGGAGTGGAAACAGTGTCGGCATATCCTGGCATGAACGCGCTGCAGCAGACCACGACGCCCAACATGACTGCGGCCTACGTGATCCTGAAACCGTTCGACCAGCGCCGGCGAAGCATCGCCGACATCAACGCCGAGTTGAACCAGAAGCTGTCGCGGATCCAGGATGGTTACGCCTTTGCACTGCTGCCGCCACCGATCCAGGGGCTGGGCAACGGCTCTGGTTACTCGCTGTTCATCGAGGACAGGGCGGGGTTGGGCTACGGTGCGCTGCAGGAATCGCTGAATGCCTTCCGTGGCACGGTGGCGCAGACACCGGGCATGAGTTTCCCGGTCAGCGCTTACCAGGCCAACATTCCGCAATTGGATATCGAAGTCGATCGCGTCAAGGCCAAGGCGCAAGGCGTGGCATTGACCGATCTGTTCGACAGCGTTCAGACCTATCTGGGCTCGGTCTACGTGAATGACTTCAACCAGTTCGGCCGCGTCTACCGGGTGATGGCCCAGGCCGACAGCGCGCACCGCCAGAAGGTTGAAGACATCGGCAATATATTTACGCGCAACCGCCAGGGCGACATGGTGCCGATCAGCTCGATGGTTAATGTCGTGCCGAGCTTCGGCCCCGATCCGGTGGTCCGGTACAACGGCCATCCTGCGGCCGACTTGATTGGCGATGCCGATCCGCGCCAGATGTCTTCGGGGCAAGCCATCGGCAAGCTGACCGACATCGCAGGCAAAGTGCTGCCGGCCGGGCTCAAGCTGGAGTGGAGCGACCTGAGCTACCAGCAGGTCACGCAAAGTGGTACCGCGCCGATCGTCTTCATGTTTGCCACCTTGCTGGCTTTCCTGGTCCTGGCGGCGCTCTATGAAAGCTGGACACTGCCGCTGGCGGTGCTGCTGATCGTTCCCGTTTGCATGTGCGCGGCCCTGCTGGGCGTTAAGTTGAGCGGCGGCGACAACAACATCTTCGTCCAGGTGGGTCTGGTGGTACTGATGGGGCTGGCAAGCAAGAACGCCATCCTGATCGTCGAGTTTGCACGCGAACTTGAGATGAAAGGCATGGGTACCTTTGAGGCTGCCTTGCGTGCCAGTGTCTTGCGCCTGCGTCCCATTGTCATGACGTCGCTGGCCTTTATCGCGGGCGCCGTCCCTCTGCTGCTCGGCCATGGTGCCGGGAGCGAGGTACGTGCGGCAACCGGCGTCACCGTGTTCTCCGGCATGCTCGGCGTGACCTTGTTCGGCCTGTTCCTGACGCCAGTCTTCTATGTTTCGCTGCGCAAGCTGGGCGACGCCGTCGGCGCGCGCTGGCGCGCACTGCGCGGCGGAAGTCCGCTGGCACCTCAACAACCCGTATTGGAGAATGTTCATGATTAAGTCGCAACGAGGTGTTCCAGGCCAAGGGAGGGCAGGTCGGTTCCACCGCCGCGCTAGCCCCATTGCGATTGGCGCGTTGCTGTGGACCCTGTCGGGCTGCGCTGTGGGACCGGACTTCCAGAGGCCTGACATGGCCACGCCGGCGCAGTTCGCCAACCAGGGTCCGGCGTCCCCAGGCGCCGCGTCGGCAGCCGCGGACATGACGTTCTGGCAGTCCTTCAATGACAGCCAGCTAAACGCGTTGATCGAGAAGGCCCTTGCGAACAACGGGGACCTGCGCGTTGCTGTGGCGCGGTACGAAAGCGCCAACGCGATGCTCTCCGAGAGCAAGTTCAACTACCTGCCGACGGTGACGATGAGCGCGGAAGCCGGACGGCAGAAGATGAGCGAGGACCAGTCTTATGGCTTTCCGCGTAGCCACGCCACCTACAGCGCCGGCGTGCATGTCGGCTGGGAGCTCGACCTGTTTGGTCGCGTGCGGCGAGAGGTCGAGGGGCGTCGCGCCTTGGCCCGTGCAAGCGCCAGTGACCTGGCCGGCATGCAGGTGCTGATTGCTGCCGAGACGGCACACAGCTACATGGTGTTGCGGGGACTGCAGGAACGTCTGCGGGTGGTGCGCGAGAATGTGAGCAACCAGCGTCGCATGCTCGACCTGGTGGACGTGCGCCTGTCGGCCGGCCGAGGAACTGAGTTCGACTCGACCCGCGCCAAGGCGCAGTTTGAGTCGACGGCTTCGCGTGAGCCGGCACTGGAGGCGCAGATCGCGGTGATGCAACACCGCCTGGCAGTACTGACCGGGCAGATGCCAGGGACGCTGCGGGGCGAACTGGATGCCCTTCGACCGCTCCCGGCATTGCCCGCCCAGATCGACCCCGGTACGCCAGCCGACGTGCTGCGCCGCCGTCCCGACGTCGCTGCCGCCGAAGAGCGGCTGCATGCGGCGACGGCGGCGGTCGGTGTGGCCAAAGGCGACTTGTTCCCCAAACTGAGCCTAAGCGGCCTGCTGGGGTACCAGGCCTTCCACCGCGACGCAATGTTCCACAGCAGCAGCCAGTCGAACTACGGGCTGCTCGGAATCGATTGGTCGTTCCTGGATATCGGACGTGTCCGTGCGCGCATCGCGGCCAGTTCGGCCGAGGCAAGGGCCGGCCTGGCGCAATACCAGCAAACGGTATTGCTCGCCGTGGAGGAAACCGAAAACGCGCTGGTACGTTACACGCGGACCCGCTCGGAGGACGAGATGCTGGGCCGGGCTGCGCAGGACAGTGCGCAGGCTGCCAAGTTGGCGCGCCTGCGGTACCAGGCCGGTGAGATTGGCTTGTACGAATTGCTCGACGCCGAACGGGTGCTGCTGGAAGCGCAAGATGCCTTCGCGGATAGCCATACGCGATGCGCCATGGCGGCCGTCGCGCTGTACAAATCCATGGCAGGCGGCTGGCAGGACAGGTTGCCGGCGTCGCCGGCACTGTCTCTCAACGTGGGGGCGGGTGCCCAGGTGGCAGCGGCTGCTGGCGCGGTGGAGCGACATGATTGAGTCACTGATCGCCGACCGCTACCTCGAGGTCCGCCAGCGCAGCGAACGTATTTGTGCGTTGCTGACGCTGGAGGACCATGTGCCGCAGCCGGTCATGGAAGTCAGCCCCCCCAAATGGCACCTGGGGCACACCGCATGGTTCTTTGAGGCATTGCTGCTGGAGCGTTACGGCGCAGGGTACCGTGTCTACGATCCTGCCTACAGCTATATCTTCAACAGCTATTATGAGAGCCAGGGTTCGCGCGTGGCCCGCGATATGCGCGGCAGCCTCAGTCGGCCCACGGTCGCCGAGACACTCGCGTACCGGCGCCATGTCGACGAGGCGATGTTGGCGTTGTTGTCGAAGCCGCTTTCTGGCGAAGCGATGCAACTGGTGGAGCTGGGATTGCAGCACGAACAGCAGCACCAGGAGTTGCTGCTGACCGATATTAAGTTCATTCTCGGCATGAACCCTCTAGCGCCGCCATATGATGCTCACGGCGGCGGGATTGTTCAGGTTTCGCAGGAACATGCTCGGGAGGATTCCTCGTTGCGGCGGGAATGGATCGACTTTACCGGTGGTCCCTGTGATATCGGCCACGGCGGCACCGGATTTGCCTTCGATAACGAAGGGCCGCGCCATGCGGTGCTGGTGCCGCCGGTCCAGGTCAGGGCTTCCCTCGTGACCAATGGCGAGTACATGGAATTCGTGCGCGATGGCGGCTACCGGCGTTTCGAATACTGGCATGCCGAAAGCTGGGAGTGGCTACAGCGCTATGCCGAGCGGCTGCCGCTGTATTGGCGCAATACCCAGCCTGACCAGGGAATCTGGGAGCACTACACGCTGGCTGGACGACGGGAAATCGATCCGGCAGCACCAGTCACCCATGTCAGCTTCTTCGAGGCGTACGCCTTCTGCCGGTGGGCGGGCTGGCGCCTGCCGACCGAGTTCGAATGGGAGGCCGTGGCGCCGAAGCTGTCCTGGGGGAGCCGCTGGGAGTGGACGGGAAGCGCCTACCTCCCGTATCCCGGCTTCCAGGCGTTTCACGGTACCGCGAGCGAATACAACGGCAAGTTCATGCTGAACCAGATGGTTTTACGTGGGGCTTCGTTTGCTACGCCGCCAGGACACGGCCGCAGTACTTACCGCAATTTCTTCCCTCCCCAAATGCGCTGGCAATACACGGGAATCCGGCCTGCCCGTGACCTGTAGTCCTGCGCCTTCAGAACGGAACTGAACATGATGGAAATGTATCTCGCACTCAATCACGCCGCCCAGGCACAGGCCGCACCGCGGTACGACCAGGCGCTCGCCAACGACGTGTTGGAAGGACTGGGCGCTGCACAGAAGACCCTGCCTTCCAAATGGTTTTATGACGACGCGGGATCGCGCCTGTTCCAGCAGATCATGGCTTTGCCGGAGTACTACCTGACACGGGCGGAGCAGGGCATCCTGGTTAACAAATCGGACGAACTGGTAAAGCAGATCGCACCCGATGGGCTGGCAGTTGACATGATTGAACTGGGTAGCGGCGACGGCGCGAAGACGATCTCGTTATGCGAGGCCATGCTGCGTCAGGGCGTCGATTCTGTCTACCATCCGATCGATGTGTCGGACCATGCCTTGGCGGAGCTGAAGGCACGGTTCCGGTCCGAATTGCCGCAGCAAAGGTTGCAGCCAATTCTAGGCGACTACTTCGAGCACTGGCCTAGTACACCGCCATCGCACCGGCAGGCTGTCATGCTGTTCGGCAGCAACTTGGGTAACCTGAATCGCGAACAGTCCATCCAGTTGTTGTCCAGGATCCGCTCGCGCTTGTTGGTGGGTGACGTACTGCTGCTTGGGCTGGACCTGAAGAAGGACCCGGCGATGATCCTGGCGGCCTATGACGACGCCCAAGGGGTGACGGCCGCGTTCAATCTCAACTTGCTGCGTCGCCTGAACCGGGAGCTGGACATGGACTTTGACCTGGACCAGTTTGCGCATTACGCGACGTATTCGCCATTGGACGGGGCCGCGCGCAGCTTCTTAATCAGCAAGCGTCGCCAAACGGTACGCAGCAAGGCGCTTAACCGGGAATTTGCGTTCGCGCGCGGCGAAGCGATCTATACCGAGCAATCGCAGAAATATTCGTTCGAAGCCATCGAAGAGCTGGCGACGGCGAGTGGATTCGAATTAGCCAGCAAAGTAACGGATGACCTTGGCTGGTACACGATTGCCGTACTGCGCGCTCGGGGCAAGCCGATGCCGCGCGAGGCGAGGGCGGCCTTGGCACTGCCGGTGGGTTGGCCAGCAGTCACGCCCTGGTAGCAGAAGTGATGTGAGCAATTTTATGGCGTTTCCGGGGCCGCGGCGGGAAAAAGCGGCTTCGTTCACTTAACTCGACATGGCTTGTTGGCCATGTTTTAACCCAGAGGGCGAAATGAGCAATCCAAGCGCAGTAGAGTCGGCCGCGTCAGCGGCCTCGGCCGGTGCGGCGGCGGCGTCGTCGGTGCACGCACTGGAGCATACCTTGTTTTTCGTGTTGATTCAGCTGGTGATAATTGTCGTGGTGGCCCGGATCGCAGGCCAGTTGGCGCGCAATTTCGGGCAGCCACGCGCGGTTGGTGAGATGATTGCGGGCCTGGTGCTTGGTCCTTCGCTGCTGGGACATTTATTCCCTGAGGTGTCCGATTTCCTGTTCAAAAGCGTGCCGCCGATGCCGGTCAGTATCATTAGCCAGATCGGCCTCATCCTGTTGATGTTCCAGATCGGTATGGACTTCGAGTTCTCGCACCTGACCGACAAGCGCAACCGCAAGGCCGTGACGTGGATCTCGCTGTTGTCCATCGGCCTGCCGTTCGGCCTGGGTGTCGGGATCGGGGTCTGGTCGGCGCCGTACCTCGCGCCCGATGTGCCGGTGCTGCCGTATAGCCTGTTCGTCGGCACCGCGCTGTCAATCACCGCCGTACCCATCCTTGGCCGGATCATGGCGGAGTTTGGTCTGACGCGGACGCACGTCGGCGCCATCGCCATCAGCGCGGCGGCGGTCAACGATGTCGTCGGCTGGCTCCTGCTGGCAGTCATTTCGTCGCTGGCGGTAGGCGAGTTCAGCCTGCAGACGACTCTGACGCAACTGGGTTACCTGGCGCTGTATGTCGTGGTATGCCTGGTGGCGGTGCGTCCGGGGCTGCGTTGGCTGATGAAGAAGTACACGTTCGACGGCAAGCGCATGAATGGCGACTTGATGGCCATCATGATCGGGTTAATCTTCATTTCCGGGATGGCGACGTTCAAGATCGGGATCTTTGCCATCTTTGGCGGGTTCATGATGGGCGTCCTGGTACACGACAATCATGCGTTTGTGGAAGCCTGGAAAAAGTCGGTGGGCGACTTCGTGATGGTCTTCTTCCTGCCCGTGTTCTTCACCTATAGTGGACTGCGCACCAACATTGCTGGCCTCGACAGTGTCGCGTTGTGGACGTGGTGCTTCGTGTTCATGGCGGCGGCAACCTTTGGTAAGCTCGGCGGGGCCTTCGCCGGCGCGCGTCTGGGTGGCCTGAGCCACAGCGAAAGCACCACGATCGGCGCGCTGATGAATACGCGTGCGCTGATGGAGCTGATCGTCCTGAATATCGGGTTCGACCTGGGCTTCATCCCGCGCGACGTGTTCACGATGCTGGTCATCATGGCGATCGGCACCACGATCATGACCGGCCCCGCTCTCAGGAACCGCCTGCCACGCATGGGGCACATGATTCCCGTTGGTGTGGACGCCTGAATTACTCCATCCTTGATAGCCTCCCTTCGACCGGGGGGGGCGCCGCTTTAAAGGGGCGGCCCGGGAGCCGGGGCGCCTCGCAACTTCCCCAATTCTGGGCCTTTCAGGCCCGCCGGGCCTACGGCCGCGAAGGCGCCTCGGCGCCCTCCCGAGCCTTGCGAAGTCGCCATTGAGAAATGCCCGTATTTCTAAGACAATCGCGGTTTGGGCTTTTTGGTCAGGACAACGTCCAGGAAAGCGAAATCAATGACAAGAACTTGGCCGCTGGATTCGCGGACGGGCTGCCTTTGCCGCTTGCATGGCTTGGCCAGCCGGAGTCTGGGGCACAAAGTCATCCATTCTGTGGTGAAATGAAACGACTACTACGCAATTCCTGGATATTCGTGGCGTCATGTCTGGTCGTGGCCGTCCTTGCAACGATCGGTGCGAGCGTTTTTGGCTCCGGCTTGCTGTTCGGGGGCGGAACGGGTGCGACGGTGAGCGCCTCGATTGGCGAATATCTGTGGGCGCTTGGAAAGTACCGTAGCCAGCTTGATGAACTGGAGGTGCGCACCATCCGGTACGCGACTGGTATGGAGCCAGATCCGGCGCGGGTAGTGCGTTCGTACCGGGAGCTCGAGGCGAAGTACCAGCTTCTGGCAGCCCTGCCGCCGGACGCGGGCGCAGGAGATGCGTTGCGCGCGGGGCGGGGCGCCGATGGCAATCTCCACGAGCTGATGCTGCGGGTCCGTGACGACGTCATGGCGCTGCATTCGCCGCGTGATGACGTGAGCGCGCTGGGGCGCCATCTGGACGAACTGCGGCGCGCAGCCGAGGAGGTGGCGACCACAACGCACTTCGCCGAGATGCAGCGCCTGCGTGCCTCGCTGAGTAGCGACGAGGAACGGCGGCAACGCCTGTTCAAGTGCTGGGTGGTGTTATGGACGGCGTTGCTGCTTGGTGTGGTGGCGTACTTTGTTGACTGGCGGCGCGTGCGTAGATTCCAGCGTACATGTGCGGAGTCGGCCGAGGCAGGCGCGCGCGAACTGGCGCAGCTGCGCGAAGAGGTGTTTGCCAAAACCACGGTGCTGGGGATCATCAGCCACGAACTGAAATCGCCGCTGCAGACCATCATTTCGTCGGTCGACCTGCTGGCAAATCGGGTCAAGACCCCGCGCGAACTGGAGGTGCTCGAACGGCTGAATAGCGGCGCGAGCAGACTGCAGGCGCACATGCAGGATCTGACGGAATACGCCCGGCTGGAGTCGGGGCGCGTCTCGCCGCGGCGTATGGAGTTCGCGCCAAATGAATTGGTGAAGCGCGTGCTCAACGACCTGAAGTTCGCTGCGGAGGGCAAAGGCGTGCGGCTGGTCCAGGTTGGTCCAAAGTCGGACTACGTCATCGTTGCTGACGCGCACCGCATCCAGCAGATCCTGACGAACTTGGTCAGCAATGCGATCAAGTATGCGTCGGAAGGCGAAATTGCCGTGACGGCGGAACTGGTGCTGGACAAGCATAGCGAACGCGCACCATGGCATTTGCGCCTGACGGTGGAGGACGACGGTCCGGGCATTGCACCGGAATACCTGCCACGCCTGTTCGAGCCCTTCATGCAGCTCGATAACAGTGGTGGCCGGCGTCTTGATGGCGCTGGCCTGGGGCTTGCCATCGTTCAGCGCCTGGCACGTCTTCTTGAAGGCACGATTTCGGTGGAATCGGAGCTCGGCCACGGCACGCGCTTCACCGTGGTGGTGCCGGTGGACCTGATCACGTCTTCGCGCACGATGCAGGAAGACGCGCATGAAGAGTGATCGGGGGCGAGCTAGCGGTCAGCACTCGCACGCTTTGGACAGTTCGGCGGCAATCACCGGGGAGCGGGTCGGCTTTTCCTGGTAAACGACGTCGAACTGGCGAACCACGCGCGCGACGTCAGAAACGTTCATGCGCCCCGTGTCATACTGGCCCGTCAGCAGGATGATCGAAGCACTGGGATTCACACTCGTACGAATTTGCTGGATCAGGGACTCCGACGTCTCCTCGCCAAGAATCCAGTCGATCACATAGCCGTCGAACTTGCGTTCCTGGTTTGCTTTTTCGAGCGCGACCGAGTCGTAGAAGGCAGTCGCCTGGAAGCCGCAGTCATTCAGGTAGTCACGCAAGTTGTCCGCAGACGGCTTCTCGTCGTCGATGACGGCGATCGCGGGAGCATTCGGCTGGCGAATGGACACTTCGAGCCGTTCGACCTTGAACTTCTTGGCATGCTCCGGGCACAGCTCCGACGCCACAACCTCAAGGCCCTCGGGTGTCTCGATCGCCACATAGTCGAGGTTGCGCGGAGACTGGAACAATTGCGCGCCAAGGGTCGCGCGACAAGGGATCGCATGTTCTCCCACATGGAATATCGCCTCGCGTCCTTCCTTGTCCGGTCCCAGCGAAATCACGACGGGCGTTTCTGGGCCAACGAGCAGGGTGCGCAGGTTGTCGCCAAAGTGCTCCGCTACGGCAGACAACTGCAGGATCGTCCAGTCGCCGCCATTGAGAATGCGATGCGCTTGCGAATAGCTCAGCTCGAGAATTTCGGCCAGTTTGTTCGAATGCTGTCGCGGCGGTACGCCATGGCGCGTCATGAGGCCGTGCACGGCCTTTTTGATGCAGTCGAGGGGGGAAGAAGTGCCACCAGTGGATCGCATGTCTGTAGTTTCCTTATTCTTTCATCTGATGAACCGTAGACGACTTATATCGCTTGTCTGCCTGGCCTCACATAGGGCGGCGGAAGACGTCTCCTGTGCACGGGCGCATTCAGAAATGGCATTTTACGCGGATTCTCTATTGCCAAGCTTATACCATTATCGCACCACGCGGCGCTGAAATTTTATCGTGTTGGGGAAAATCGCATTTGATGAAAATCAAACTTTTGTACGCGCAATGAATGGTAATATTGATAAGTAAATCATCGCCGACCAGATCGAGAGAGGATTCCCGGACATGACGATTCATTTGAACGCCCGCAGCAGCAGCCATGCACAGGCGACCCGCCATAATCAGGACCATACGCTGCGCGCCCAGGTGCCGGCGGAGGCGCTCCTGGTGGAAGGGCGGCCTCACCTGTTTTCCACGGCGCCATTTTGCGTGTCGCGTGCGCACGCCAGGCTGATGGCGGAGCTGATCTTCGCGGTTGAAAGCGTTGTTGCGTTGCCGGCCTTTCAAGAACACGTACTGCAATGGGCACCCCCCATTGCGCGCGCCGGATTTGGGCCGCGAGGGGTGTTTTACGGCTACGATTTCCATCTGGGCGAGACCGGGCCGCAGCTGATCGAGATCAATACGAATGCGGGCGGGGCGTTACTCAACGCTGACCTCGCGAAGGCCCTGGGCCTGGCACGTGGAGGCGCGTCCGGCGCCGCCGATGGCGAGTTTTCGGATCTGGAACGGATGTTCCTCGACATGTTTGCTGCGGAATGGCGCTGCCAGCGTGGGGACGTGCCGCTGAAGGCGATAGCCATTGTGGATCTGGCTCCGCAAGAGCAGTTCCTGTTCCCGGAGTTTGAATTGTTCGCCAAGCTATTTGAACGTGCCGGCATACGTGCCGTGGTCGCTGATCCCGGCGACCTGGCATACCGGGACGGTGCGCTGTGGCATGCGAACCTGAAGATTGACCTCGTGTACAACCGGCTGACCGACTTCTCACTAGACCTTGAGTCGAGTGCCCACTTGCGGGCCGCGTATCTGGACGACCAGGTCGTATTGACGCCGCATCCGCGCGGCCATGCACTGTATGCCGATAAGAGGGCGCTGGCTGTGTTGACGGACCCCGAACTCCTGGCATCGTGGGGCGTGTCAAAAGCAATGCGCGAAGTGCTTAGCGCCGGCATTCCCCGCACGCGTGTCGTGACTGCAGACAATGCGGATGCGCTGTGGGAGCGGCGCCGGCAGCTCTTCTTCAAGCCGGCTACTGGATTCGGAAGCCGCGGGGCATTCCGGGGCGATAAACTGACGCGCCGCGTGTGGCAAGAGATTCTTGCGTCGACCTATGTGGCACAGGACTTCGCTCAACCCAGCCAGCGAATCGTCCTCGTGGACGGGGAACCTTCAGAATTGAAGGTCGACATCAGGAACTACGTGTACAACGGGACGGTTCAACTCGTCGCAGCGCGCATGTTCCAGGGGCAGACCACGAATTTCCGCACACCAGGTGGCGGCTTCGCTGCGGTGCTCGAGGTCGACGACTTCCAAGAGGTGCATCGGACGCATTAAGTCAGACTTGTTCTGGCGTGCGAATGATCGGTCGAACTATTTGCTTTTGGATTGCCCTTCCCAAGTGACCTCCGGGAAGGGGCCGTTCCCAGCTTGCGGTAGATATTGCCAACGAATCTCGTTGTGTTTCTCGCCGCGCTGATTGGACCCATGCAAGTAAATCGATTGATGGAACGAGCTGGCCGTCATAACCTGACTCCGCAACTCATCGGAAGACTTATCTTCGCCGGACTGCCCGCCGCGCTACTCGTGTTGACGCGTTTCGGCACCCAGGTAGGGGCGGCAACGCGGGTTTGCATGGTGTATGGCCTGACGAACGGACTGCTGACGATCCTGCATGGGACCTTGCCTCAAGTGATTTTCAGTTCTCGGCATTACGGGGCCATTTCGGGTGCCATGGCGCGTCCGGTCTTGTTGGCAAAGACCGCCGGACCAGTCGTCGCCGGAATGATGGTGTCCAGTGCAGAGCCTCGCGCCATCGTACTGCGTGGCATGCTGGGCTTGGCAATCTTGGCATGCGTCCCCTTTGCGCGGGCGGTGCGGCGAGCGGCACCGCGGTGCCATGTTGCCTCTGTGCAGGGATAACGGCGATGCTTCGCCTGCCGGCCGCATTCGACCGCGTGATTGTCGGCGGTGTTTGATGCGAATGCAGCTTGGAAACGCGCGCCGCCTTGGTGCAGACGGACCTACACTGAGCCCCCGGATAAAGCAGTGCTCAATGCGAAGGGGGAGCAGATGAATTCACCGACTTCGAACGACCCGATGCAGTCAAGCGGCGAGCGGGTGCGGCGCTCGACGCCTGAGCGTATCAATCGGAAGATTGACAGTGACACAGATGCGAACATCGCCTGTATGTCGGGGCAAGGCCGTGCCGAGATTGAGCGGCGAATCGCCGAACTCGATCGGGAGTGGGATGTCGAGCGGGTACTCGAGGTCAACGCCTCAACGCTTGCGCTAACGGGTCTTGGCTCGGCGTGACGGTGAATCGGAAGTGGCTGCTGTTGCCTGGCATTGTGCTGCCGTTTCTGCTGCAGCACGGCTTGCAGGGGTGGTGTCCCCCGCTGCCCGTCCTGCGTCGGCTGGGGGTGCGCACGCGTGGCGAAATCGACAGGGAGAAATGCGCCTTGGCCAAGATCATTGCTACAAAGAGCTGACGCTTAAGCGAACGCAACGCTACCGCAGACATCTCTTACAGTGTATTTCGCCGCATGGAGCCATCCGCCGATCGGTCGTGGGCTGATCAGCCGGACGGCATCCTGCCAAGCGTTGGTGCTGCTGGCCTGTCGCAAGCAGTTGCTCGCCAGTTTTTGACAGATGGATAGGTGCGTGTCGCCCTGCACGCAATGCACCAGGTATGAAAGGAAGACTCGTACGATCATCCTGCGTGACGAATCGTCAAGCCAAATGAATGCCCGTTGGATTTAAAGAGTTTTTTCGGTGTACGCCACCTTGAAGTACAAATCGCCCAAGACTAGAGTGGAATCAACAGTAGCTGGCCCTGTTGTCATTTGGCGAGTCTTGTTCATTTGTGATTCCCTTCGGTAGCTGGCAAGGTAGGCGTGGCACGCCCTACCTTGCGAAGCTCACCTCATTGTTGCTGACGCCTTGGTACTGGCGCATCAGCGACTAGCTCTTTCTCGGCCCTTGGTTTGTCTCGATCCATCCCATGGATGAGGCATCCATTTCCGATGTACGTTGCCCGGTCCGGGTGGCGTGGCCGCATTAAGCTTTTCAATCCGTTTAGAAACCAGAAACAGGTAGGGGAAGATAATGGAGAACGTCATTTCGGCAGTGAGCGATAGCATCTTGCGCGTGCGTCAGGTCATGGCTGCGTGCGGTAAGTCGCGGTCTGCGATCTACAAGGACATGCAGAGAGGTCTGTTTCCACGGCAGATCAAGATTACGGGGCGGGCAAGTGGCTGGTCTCGGAATGAGATCGAGGCCTGGCTCGAACAACGAAAGCGTGAGCGTGATGAAAGATGATGGTGAAAGCGCAGTTCTCCATACTTCACCGTTCGTCCTTGATGATTGACGCTTGCTAGGGCTCGCCGGCCGGCGGACAGTGCCTGGCGCACAAGGATCCCCCATGCTGGAAAACCTGAAACGGAAGCGCCCAAATGCCCAAGAAAGACTATTCGATAGAGATCAGCGCCTTTTACACCATCGAAAAAGACTTTGCATTCGAATGGATCGAGCATAATCCGGAAGCGACTCATGGCCAGCTGGTGGCAGCGGTGTTGGAAGGTCAGAAAATACTTCCATCAGGGATCGCTGGTACGACGGCCGGGAGGAGCGCAAACCGTGGGTTCGTCGTCATCGGCCGTTGTATCAATTAAGCGCCATGGAGGCCATCCCGTACGCCTTCATCATCCGTTTCGTTATCCAGCGTCGCAACTGCCGTCAGTCGCTTGAAAGCTGGCATTAGCTCGGTTCCGGCGCGCTCTGGGTCTTCTTCGCGCGCGGCGGAACCGGATACTCCCAGGAGGTCATTTGCTCCGCAGGATACGGGCGCATGAAGGTGCGTGCGTATTCGATATCGTCGCAAGCGAGCCAGTCATGCCATTCGTCGCGCGGGACGATCACCAGCGAGCGCTTCTCATCACCGGGCTTGTGGAATCTGCACATAAGCGGGTGGTCATCGGCATTGATGGTCAACTGTGTGAACGAATATTCGAGCGCGCCGTCTGCCTCCCATTCGCGCCAAAGCCCGGCAACTGCAAACTGGCTTTGATCGGCCATGCCAATGCCCCAGCGTACGGGCTTGCCGGTTTCATAGCAGGGCTCATAAAAGGCGCTCATTGGGACCAGGCAGTGCTGTGAACGTTTCCAGGCGCCGGAGAATGAGCGCTTTTCTCCAATGGTTTCGAAGCGCGCGTTCATCGTATCAAACACTTTAACACCCTGTGGAATCCGTTTGCGCGGGACGATGCCATAGGTCGCCAGCAGCAGCTCACGGCCGGCGTCCGATTTGCGGACGATCGGTGCTGCGTAGTCCTTCCAGGTTTCGGACTTCCATTCCAGGTCCGCTGGCAATTCACCGAGCGCCATCATTTCCCTTACCAGGTCGCGGCTCGTGGGCCTGTAATTGGTGCACATGAATTACTCCCCACCTTACGAGGTTTTTGCGCAGCCTGATTAGTGGAGCCTTTTGGCTTCGCTGTGGCTGCATTCGGAGCCCTATATTATCAGCCGGGCGAGTGCACTTGCCGCTATTTCGCCCCGCAGATGACCATAGTGCTTTTCGATCATCGCCACTGAGGTGCCGCTGATCTGCGCCACCGTCAGGAGGTCGAGGCCTCCATGAACCAGGTCGCTGATCACGCTGTGGCGCAGCGTGTAGGCCGTGCTGGATAGCGGCAAGCCAGCGGACTGCACCGCGTCTTTAATCGGCAGTTTCCACGAATCCTTGTTCCAGGCGGCGCCGTCGTTCCGTGTGAACAAGGGATCCCCTTCGTCCTTGCCCTTCGCGGCTGATTCGAGAACGGCGGAGGCTTCCGCTGGTAGCTTCAGCTTGCGGTCGCGTCCACTTTTGTCCTGCCCAACCGTCAATACGCGCAGGCGAGGATCGAAGTCCCTTACCAGCAACGCGGCAAGCGCACCGGGACGAAGTGGCAGCATGGCAAGACCGCGCAGGAAATGCGCGAGGTCGGGTGCAGCGGCCTGAATAAGAGCACGGCGCTGGTCACGGTCCAGATAAAGTCCGCGGCGTTTGCTGACTCCCTTGAATGCCTTCAGCGGCTCCCGCCACGCTGCATCGCTCGGCGCCTTCCCTTGCGCGAACGCAAAGTTGAGGGCGGCCCGCAATACCGCGATGTCGCGGTTGATGGTGTCTTTCGAACGCTGGCGGGTCATGCCGCTCTTGCCGATTTTGACCGGCTTGTTGAGCATGCGCCGGCGATAGCCGCTGACCTGTTCACGCGTAAGGTGGATGAGTTGGACGTCGCGAATCACGTCGCCCCAGATCCAGCGGCGGTACCGCGCTTCGAGCTCGCTGGCCGCCCGTTCACCCTTCAGCTCATAAATATGCTGGACGTAGTCGCTGCAGGCCTGGGAAACGGTGGTCGGTCCTGCCGTCAATGCGGTAGGGTGACGGCACTCTTCGAACCAGCGGCGCGCCGCGGCAACGGCGTAATCGAACCGTTCGTGCGGCCGATATTCCTCGAGCGCTCCCAATGTTGTTTGCGGCCGTTGACCATCAGGAAGCGTGCAGCGAGCCTGCCAAACGCCAGGAGAATTTGCCGTCTTCTTGCGGAAACCCAAATAGCAGCCTTTGGCAATTCGAACCCAGTATGGATCGTGCCTGTTGGGAAGCTTTTCCCGCGCTGAGACCGTGTCAATCTTGTGCGCCACAATTTACAGGGGGAGGGTGCAGAGAAGCATTCACGTTAGCACATCATCATTGCGCGCCCATTCAGGTGTGCAACGCAATTACATACACGTCGGGCGGGAGCTACTCTCCGACCGTGGGCCGTGAGCTTGAATTTGCCTCAATCTTGGGTTTTGCGGAAAGTCCTTCGAGTTGACGTATCCACCACAACTGAACGACTTGGTGCACCTTCTCATCTTCCCATCGTTCGAGGCTCCACCCTACATAGATGAGGCCGTCCTTGTTCCATTCTTGAATTTCCGGACTGAACAGACGGGCTAGTTCGCGGGGGCGATAGCCGTCGGTCTCAAGCAGCAGGAAGCCATTGTATCGATATGCCATCGATACGCCATTGTCATGCACCCTGCGAATGAACCCAATCATTGGCTCCCCCGCCACCAAGTCCCGATGGGTCACCTTGGCGCCGCGGTCGCGCAAGACCGTCACCGAAACATGCTGTCCTTGCGGAGTCACGATTTTAGGTCCTGCGAAGGGATCATTATGGGTAAATTCGATACTGTACATGCATCCAGTATAGCAGCTGAACTACGCGATGCCTACGATCATGGAAACATGGCGCCGCCACACCGCGATGTGATGATCGATGGTCGATAAAGCATGACGGCTGAAAAGCGGTTGCCGCACAATCTAACGCGTTCGACGCCGCGACACGGGACTTTCGTATTTACGCAATGCCTTCCAAACGTAAATCGAAAGCAATACGAAAATTAGGTGTGGAAAAAGTGTGGAAAACCGGGGTGGAAAAAGGGAGACAACAGTGGACTTGAAAGTACAGGCTCTCCTATGAAATGGGGTCTCTGGATGTCTCCCAAAGTCTTCGATTTCGCCATTCACACTGCAGGGGTCACAAGTTCGAAACTTGTACTTCCCACCAGTATTCATCATCAAGGGCTTGCGAATTTATGTCGCAGGCCTTTTTTGTTTGGTGTGGAAAAAGTGTGGGAAATGATCTTCTCCGCTCTTTTTTTTCGATTCGTAAGAGCGTCCCAGGAGGCATTAATGCCGAAAATGAAATTTCAGGGTCATCGAAAACACTATTTGAATCCTGTTTCAAAGTTCCTATTGCACGCAGCTGCATCAATTCTTTTTATTGTCTCAATCGGATGGTCACTTGCAACCTTTTCTTGGGTTCCAGTGGTTACGTTCTTCGCGATTATTTTCGTTTTGGAGGGACTGTATTGGCACGACGTCTATAGCGGATGGCCGGTAGAGGATACAAAATCCGACAGTTCACGTTCTGATTAGCTCAAACGGGTTCGGAATTTACGTCGCGCAGGCGCCTAGCACGCGGCTTCACGTACTTGGACGCTGTCAAAGATTGAGTTGAAGCCGGCATGCGCATCGGCCTGGAGTACGCCTTTGAATTGGGCCAGGAGAGTTTGCGGATGGATGCTGGAGACCCAGAGAGTATTGGAGAACTCTTGCAAATTGCTCATGATCCCCTGTTTTAAATTGATGGTTGAACTCTTGCTTAGAGTGCGGAAAGTACCGACGAAGTGAAGCGACGGCAAATGCCGGATTAAGTTCGAGTTAGCTCGGTTCAGTCGTCAGCTCTGAATTTTTATAAGCATTTGGCTACTGAGAAGCTAAGCGATAAGTGGGAAATCTCGAAAGAGATTGGAACCCAGTTCTAGGGGTTTTCTGTGCAAAAAACCGAGACACTCTTGAGTGGTATGTGGCCGCTATTCCTACTTATCGGAAGCTGCGCGGTCCTTTTGATTGCTGTACTGGTTCTTGTGAGATCAATAATAAGGGGCGGGGGCGTTCTCGCAAGTTTAAGGAAAGCGCTAGGGGCAATTTTTCGGAATTTGCCTTGATACTACTGCATTGCTTTTCGCCTACAAATCCGCGCGGCGATCATTGCGCTCGAACTCAATTTACCACGGGAAAAGCTGCCTCCAATGGTGAATAATTATTGGTCCTCAAGACCCGGTCGAAGAGCGAGATCTTGATTTGACAAGAAGATGGCTCGGGCTCGATTTCTACAGCCAACCGGGACAAGTACTGCCTTTTAAGGCGGGTCATAAGAACATACGCGCGGATAGGGATGCGCATCCGTCGCCCGAAAGGCGCCGTCATTATCGCTCAGTGAATCAAACTCGATGTCGCTGCGCACCCTGACTTCCACATGAGCGACCTGATTCGTTGCTTAGTCCAGGCTATCCGCCCGCGTGGTCGTTGCCAGCATGCGCGGCGATGAACATGGCGACGGCCGACCGGCAATAGGATTCGATTTCAGCCTCTGCTCTCGCCTCATCGAAGCGTGCGATAAGCAGGAGATCGGATCCTTTGAGAAGTGCTGCAAACAAGCGTGCGGACTGGAGAGGATTGGGCACGTTCAGAACCTCCTTCGCGTGCAACTGACGCAACAGGGCCTCGATGAGCGCGATGACATGCGCGGGTCCGGCTTCGTAGTGGAGCCTGCTCAACGACTGTTGATTCGTCTTGTCGGCCATAACCATTGCTTCGACACCGCGGACATCCGGGCTCAACAGCGTGCGAAGCAGGGACGTACCTACCGCCACGAGCTGATCTTCGGCCGAACCGTCGACGCCTTCAACTAACGCCTGTGGTGCAAACTGCTGGCACCGGGCCGACATGGCTGCGCTGAACAGCGCCTCCTTGTTCTCAAAGTGCCGATAGATGCTTAGCTTGGAGATCTTCGCCCGCTGGGCAACCTTGTCCATGGTCGTCGCTTGAAAACCCAATTCCACAAAGAGTTCGAATGCGACGTCGATGATCGTTTGGCCAAGCGCTTCGTTGACGGGGCGGCCGCGCCGGCCCTGGTTGTTTTCGCTCATCACAATTATGGTACTTGACAGTATTCAAAATAGAGTATTACGATACCACGTAGTATTTGAAATATGCAAGCTAGTGGCCAGGGTTGAACCTGGTGCCCAAATCACGTTTCCCGGAGCCCCTTTCCATGAATGACGTCATCATCATCGGCGGCAGCTTTGCCGGCCTCGCCGCTGCTCTTCAGCTCGGCCGTGCCCGCCGCAAGGTCACCGTTCTCGATACCGGCATGCCGCGCAATCGCTTTGCCGGCCACTCGCATGGCCTGCTCGGCCACGATCACAAGCCGCCGCTGGACATCCTCGCTGAGGCGCGGCAGCAGCTTGCGCGTTATCCCGCGATCAGCCTGGTCAATGCCCGCGCCGAAAGCATTTCCGGCGCCATTGACAATTTCTCGGTCCTCACTGGCAATGGTGAAAGCCTTGGAGCGCGCCGCTTGATCCTGAGCTATGGCGTCGCTGACCAGATGCCAAATGTCCCGGGCTTTGCCGAATGCTGGGGCACCTCCATCGTGCCATGTCCCTATTGCGATGGCTTTGAAGTCGCCGGCCGGCATTGGGGCGTGCTCTGGACTGGTCCCCAGTCGTACCAGTCAGCCAAGCTGTTCCAGCATTGGACGGACAAGCTGACTGTCTTCGCTGACGGCCATGAGATTCCGTCCGAGATCCAGGCCGATTTGGCGCGCCGGCAGATAGCTGTCGCTGATGGCCGGATCGCCGGAATCGCCCATCAAAAGGGGCATATCTCCACCGTCAATCTCGATTCTGGCCGCAATATCGCGGTCGACGTCCTGTTCGCGCAACCTCGCAACAAGCCGTCCGCAGGCCTGCATGAGTCATTGGGCCTCGCCACTGCGGATACGCCAACCGGCATCGTCCTCAAGGTCGACGAGCGCCGCGAAACGAGTGTGCCCGGCATTTATGCCGCCGGCGACCTCGCCACGCCGTTCCTGCCCTCGGTCACCCAAGCCTCATCGCAGGGCGCGATGGCGGGTATCTTCGCCCAGCAATCGATGCTGGCTTGAGCGCAGAAGGAGGAGATGGCATGGCAGCGCAAAATGCTTATCAAGTCGCCGACTGGAATGGCCCTAGCGGAGAGCGTTGGGTTGCCAACCAGTCCCGGCTCGACGCCATGGTGGCGGTGTTTGGCCAGGCCGCGATTGAGGCTGCCGCGCCCGCGACGGGCGAGCGGGTGCTCGACGTCGGTTGCGGCGCGGGGGCGTCAAGCCTGGCTTTGGCCGCCCGCGTTGGCGCGGCAGGCCGCGTGCTGGGCGTGGACATTTCCGAAGCGCTGATCGGTCGAGCACGGGCGCTTGCGCCGCAGGAGACGCCGGTCCTGTTCCAGGTGGCCGATGCCAGCAATGCCGGGCTGCCCGAGGGTACCTTCGACATCCTGTTTTCGCGTTTCGGGGTCATGTTCTTCGACGATCCGACAGGGGCGTTTGCCCATATGCGGCGTGCGCTACGGCCGGGCGCACGAGTCGCTTTCGTCTGCTGGCGCGGCGCGGCCGAGAATGATTGGGTGAGGCTGCCGATGGAGGCCATCAAGGCCATCCTCCCGCCAATCGCGCCGCCCAATCCCGAAGCCCCGGGCCCATTTTCGTTTGGGGACCAGGGACGGGTGAGGCGCATCCTGGCGGAGGCCGGCTTCAGCGATATTGCGATCGCGCCGTTCGATGCGCCCGTCCCGTTGGGCGAGGGCGAGACGCGGGCAGCGGCGATCGGCGACGCGGTGAAAATGGCGCTCGAGGTCGGCCCGCTGTCGCGTGTGCTCGCTGATCAGCCCGCCGACATCCGCGCCCGCGCCTCAGCCGCAGTTCGTGCCGCCTACGCGGGCCTTCCCGGTGAGCGCTCGGTGATGATCGGCGGCGCGGCATGGATCGTCACGGCACGCAATCCAGCAGGCTGACAAGAAGAACTTGGGAAGCGCGCCTGTCGATTACCGGCGCCGTGTCGCCTTTGGTCCTTGACAAGAGATGGCTGACGACCACACTTGGAATAGTGCGGTCGTCCCTCGTCGTCCAGCCGAAAGGAAGCAATCATGCGAACCATGGTCCGATTTGCCCTGGCCATTGTGTCGGGCACGGCGTTACACGCAGTTGGCTGGGCGCAGTCCGACCGTCCGCCTGCAGTCCTGCCCCTAGCGGCGGAACCAGAGGCCAAGCTCATCGCCTATCCTCCGCAAGCGGATGCGCTCGCGCGTGGAGTCGTAATCATCCAGTTCCGGACAGAGAATTTGCGCATCATGCCTGTGTTTGGCGCGAAGGCAGCCGAGGTTTCGCCGCACATCGGGCATGTTCACGTGACCGTCGATGGCCGGCCGGGCACTTGGGCGCATACCAGCCTGGACCCGGTCATCATCGTGGGATTGCCCCCGGGCCCGCACAAGATCCTGATGGAGCTGGCCAATCCCGACCACAAGATTCTCACTGCGGAAACGGTCGACGTCACGGTTCCAGCGAAGGGCGGCAGGCCCCACGAACATTAGAACTGCTGGCCGCGTGCTACGAGTTCGCCGGGAACGCCAAGCAGGAAAATATTCTCGTTCAGCGTGTCTTCGCCTTTGATGCTTTCATATGAAGTGAGCGGGGCGAGCAGGTCGCGCACGAGCGACTGCTGGCTCGGGCTGGTTTTATCCGACTTCAGCTTGCCGAGAATGAAGGTCTGCACCTGCTCCGATTGGCTGGCCACCTGCTGCAAGCTTGCTTTCTTCAATTTGCCAAGCCGGTAATTCAGGGCGACATCGCTGCGCGCGCTGTCGTCTATCTGATGATAATCATAGTTTTGGGTCTCGAGGGTGCCATCGAAAAACGGTGGGCCGGACTTGCCGATCTCTGTATGGAACTTGGCGCTCAGCTGTGATTGCTGGCTTTGGGCGATTTTGCGGTCTTCGTGGCTGGTGCCCTCAATTTTGGTCGACTGCGAAACATCGTAGGCGAACGTATCCTTTTCCCAGTCTTTGCGCGGGTTGCTGGATTTTGGCGTCTGGCTGATCGAAGCGCTGAAATCGGAAAGTCCGGTCAGGGCGGTACGGTCGCCAGAGCTGAGTTGCCACTTCGACGGTTTGGCGAGAAAGTCTTCGCGGCTTTCGGCGATGGCAGTCCGGTTCAGGTCGGAGAATGCGTCCTTGAACATGGACATCAGCTTCTTGTCGCCGTGTCCGCGCGAGACGGCCTGGTCGAACTGCGCCAGGTAGCTGCTGATTGCCTTGGACTGCTGCTGTTTGGTGCCGGCGTGTTCCAGTGTGCTGGTGTCCACGTTCACTTCGGCGCTTCCGTCAGGCCCCGCCACGCTCACCTTGCGCATCGTTTCGTCAATGTGGAAATCCAGGGTCTGCGTGGTGGAGTCGGGACCGGCCACCTCGGCGTGGAAATCGATGGATTGCACAAATTTGCCATCGAGCTGGGTCAGTCCGCTTAGGCGGACAGCGGGGCTCGTCCCCGTCATGCCGTCGATGGCGGCCTGGAAGCCTTTGGCAAGTTCGGACAGGGCCTTGCGCTCGTCCTCATCCAGTTCGTCGCTGGAGCTGACCTGATAGATCATTTCGCCATCCACATCGGCCAATGTAAGGTCGACCCTGGCGCCGCTTTGTGTCGTGATGCCGAGCGTGAACTTGTTGTCGACCTCATCCGGCAATCTGGCATGTTCGGCTGGAATGGCCGATCCGGCACCAAGCTTCTTGAGCATCTCCGCGCCAAGGTCCTGATAGCGCTGGCTTGTGGTGACAGGGGCGGAGGCAGCGGCAATCGCTTCCGGACTCAGCGTGACGATGGTTGATGGCTGCGAGGACGCGGCGGTGTCGAGCCTGGCTACGATCGGATTTACGTCGCGTGCAGGCGAAGGGGCAGCGTAGCGGGTAGCCGGTTGCCAGTTCGAGAGTTGGGATATGGAGCTCATGCCCGTTTAACGGCAGCCAGTTGGCGAAACTTTAATTGTGAACATTTTCCATTGCTCTGCAGCGTGCATGAGAACGGCAAAGCATGCTACCCTTCCATTGCTTTTGAGGAAATGTTTTTTCGTGCCCGTTTTGCGATCCGCGGCGGGCGGTTCCACAGTCCAGGCTGGCCGTCGCTACCCGCTGCAAGCCCGCCAGGATTGATCACCCCAAGTGCGTCACCATCGCACATGAAGGAATCTTGAATGAGCAAGGGCGAACCACTTCGCCTGCACGTGCCCGAACCCACGGGACGTCCAGGCTGTGCAACCGATTTTTCCTACCTGCGCCTGTCGCCGGCCGGTGCCGTGCGGCGTCCGGAGGTCGACGTGGCCCCCATGGATACGCGCGATCTTGCGTACTCCCTGATCAGCGTGATCGACTCGGATGGCAATGCGGTCGGGCCCTGGGCACCGAAGATCGATATCGAGGTCGTGCGCAAGGGTTTGCGCGCAATGATGAAGACCCGCATCTTCGACAGCCGCATGCTGATGGCCCAGCGCCAGAAGAAGATGTCGTTTTACATGCAGAGCCTGGGCGAGGAGGCGATCGGCACCGCGCAGGCACTGGCGCTGAACGTGGACGATATGTGCTTCCCCACCTATCGCCAGCAAAGCATCCTGGTTGTGCGCGACTATCCGATGGTGGACATGATCTGCCAGCTGATGTCGAACGAACGCGACCCGCTCAAGGGCCGGCAACTGCCGGTCATGTACTCGGTAAAGAAAGCCGGCTTCTTCTCCATATCGGGCAACCTGGCGACGCAATATATCCAGGCTGTGGGCTGGGGCATGGCGTCAGCGATTAAAGGCGATACCAAGATAGCCTCGGCATGGATCGGCGACGGCGCCACCGCTGAGGCGGACTTCGACACAGCCCTGACATTCGCCCACGTTTATCGCGCACCGGTGATCCTCAATGTGGTGAACAACCAGTGGGCCATCTCGACCTTCCAGGCCATCGCCGGTGGCGAGGACACGACATTTGCCGCACGCGGCGTTGGCTGCGGCATCGCATCGCTGCGCGTCGACGGCAATGATTTCCTGGCCGTGTATGCGGCGTCTTGCTGGGCCGCCGAGCGGGCGCGCCGCAACCTCGGGCCGTGCCTGATCGAATGGGTGACGTACCGCGCGGGCCCGCATTCGACCTCGGACGATCCATCGAAGTACCGCCCCGGCGACGACTGGTCGCATTTCCCGCTGGGAGATCCTATCGCGCGCCTCAAGCAGTATCTGATCAAGGCCGGCGCCTGGTCGGAACAGGAGCACGACGAAACCCAGAAGCGGCTGGAAGCGGAAGTGCTGGCGGCGCAAAAAGAGGCCGAGCAATACGGCACCATGGCCAGCGGTCATACCTTCAGCCCCGCGGAAATGTTCGATGGCATTTACAAGGACATGCCGGAACACTTGCGCGTGCAACGTCAGCAACTGGGGATCTGAGATGGCGGAGAATACAGTGAAAACTTCCATGACCATGATCCAGGCGCTGCGCTCGGCGATGGATGTGATGATGGAGAAGGATGAAAACGTCGTGGTCTTCGGCCAGGACGTGGGCTACTTTGGCGGCGTGTTCCGCTGCACCGAGGGCCTGCAAAAGAAGTACGGCAAATCGCGCGTGTTCGATACGCCGATTTCCGAGGGCGGCATCGTTGGCGTGGCAATCGGCATGGGCGCATATGGCCTGCGGCCGTGCATCGAGATCCAGTTTGCCGATTACATTTATCCGGCTTACGACCAGATCGTGTCCGAGGCGGCGCGGCTGCGTTTCCGCTCGGCAGGCGACTTCACGGCGCCCATCACGATCCGCACGCCTTGCGGCGGCGGCATCTATGGCGGCCAGACCCATAGCCAGAGCCCGGAGGCGGTGTTTGCGCACGTTTGCGGACTGCGCACGGTGATGCCGTCAAATCCCTATGATGCGAAGGGTTTGCTGATTGCCTCGATCGAGAACGATGATCCGGTGATCTTCCTTGAGCCCAAGCGCCTGTACAACGGACCGTTTGACGGTCATCACGACAAGCCGGTCGTGCCCTGGTCGCAGAATCCGCTGGGCGAAGTGCCCGAGGGCTATTACACGGTGCCGCTCGACAAGGCGGCAGTTTTCCGGCCGGGCAAGCAACTCACGGTGCTCGCCTACGGCACCATGGTGTGGGTATGCGAGGCGGCGGCGCGGGAAACCGGCATCGACGCCGAGATCATCGACTTGCGCAGCCTGTGGCCGCTGGACCTGGAGACCATTGTCGAATCGGTCAAAAAGACTGGCCGCTGTGTCGTGGTGCACGAGGCGACCCGCACCTGCGGGTTCGGCGCCGAACTGGTGTCGCTGGTGCAGGAACATTGCTTCTACCATCTGGAAGCGCCGATAGAGCGCGTGACGGGCTGGGATACGCCTTACCCGCACGCGCAGGAATGGGCGTATTTCCCGGGGCCGGCCCGCGTCGGCGCTGCGTTCAAACGTGCGGTGGAGGCATAAAGATGGGTATTCACGTCATCAAGATGCCTGACATTGGCGAGGGCATCGCAGAAGTTGAACTGGTCATGTGGCATGTCAAGGTCGGCGATGCCGTGACCGAAGACATGATCCTGGCCGACGTCATGACCGACAAGGCCACGATTGAAATTCCTTCGCCGGTGCACGGCACCGTTGCCATGCTCGGCGGTGCTGCGGGCCAGGTGATGGCCGTAGGCGCGGACCTGATCCACATTGAAGTGGAGGGCGAGGGCAACCTGAAAGCGCAAGCGGCCAAGCCTGTCGCCCCGGCACAGCCTGTGGCCGCAGCCCCGGCGCCTGCAGCGCCGCCGGTGGCCGCGCCTGCAGCGCCCGCCGCAAAGCCAGCGCCGGCGCCTGCCATGGCTACGCATGCGGCGCCTCCGGCCGCATCAGTGGCCAGCTCTGTGCGCGTGGCTCGCGAGCCCGGCGAAAGGCCGCTCGCTTCGCCGGCCATACGCAAGCGTGCATGGGACATGGGCGTCGAGCTGCAGTTCGTGCATGGCAGCGGGCCGGCCGGCCGCATCCTGCTTTCCGACCTTGAGGCCTACGTCGCGCGTGGCCAGCAAGGGGCATCGCCTGCTGCTGCTACCGGCTACAGGGAGAACCACGGCGAGCAGGCCATTCCCCTGATCGGCCTGCGCCGAAAGATCGCGCAGAAAATGCAGGAGTCGAAGCGCCGCATCCCGCACTTTTCCTATGTTGAGGAAATCGACGTCACGGAGCTGGAAAACCTGCGTGCCCGCCTGAACGAGGAATGGGGCAAGGAGCGCGGCAAGCTGACCGTGCTGCCATTGCTGGCTCGCGCGCTGGTGGTCGCATTGCGCCAGTTCCCGCAAATGAACGCGCGCTTCGATGACGATGCTGGCGTGGTGACGCAGTACGGCGCGGTTCACCTGGGTGTCGCCACCCAGACCGACGCCGGCCTGATGGTGTCGGTGATGCGGCACGCCGAGGCACGCGACCTGTGGTCCTGCGCTTCCGAGATAGGGCGCCTGGCCGATGCCGCGCGTACCGGCAAGGCTACTCGCGACGAGTTATCCGGCTCGACAATCACCATCTCCAGCCTGGGCGCGCTGGGCGGCATCGTTACCACGCCCGTGATCAACCATCCGGAGGTGGCGATCATCGGCGTCAACAAGATCGTCGAGCGGCCCATGGTGCGGCAAGGGGGGCTGGTGGTTCGCAAGATGATGAACCTGTCGTCCTCGTTCGACCACCGCGTGGTGGACGGCATGCACGCCGCGCAGTTCGTACAAGCCATCCGCGCCTTGCTGGAATGCCCAGCGATGCTCTTTGTGGAGTAATCGATGAACCAACACACAACTACGCTGCTGGTGATCGGCGGAGGACCTGGCGGCTACATCGCGGCCATCCGTGCCGGCCAGCTCGGCATACCTACGACCCTGGTCGAAGCCGGCGAACTGGGCGGCACCTGCCTGAATGTCGGTTGCATTCCTTCGAAGGCGCTGATTCATGCGGCGGAGGAGTTTGAAAAGGCCAGTCATTTCGCAAGCGGTTCGGCGCTTGGCATTTCGGTGCAGGCGCCGCGCATCGACATCGGCCAGACCGTGCTGTGGAAAGATGGCATCGTCGGGCGCCTGACCGGTGGCGTGGCCGCGCTGCTGAAGAAGAGCGGCGTGCGCGTCGTCAAGGGTTGGGCCAATATCGTCGATGGCAAGACCGTCGAAGTGATACGCGACGGTGAAAGCCCCCAGCGTATCGGTTGCGAGCACCTGTTGCTGGCGACTGGCTCGCACGCCACCGAATTGCCCTTCATGCCGTTCGGCGGGCCGGTGATCAGCGCGACCGAAGCGTTATCGCCCAAGACCGTGCCTGGCAAGCTGGTCGTCGTGGGCGCAGGCTATATCGGTCTTGAACTGGGTATTGCCTATGCGAAGCTGGGGGCGCAGGTCCATGTGGTGGAAGCCCAGGATCGCATACTGCCGGCCTACGATACGGACCTGACACGCCCGGTTGCCATCGCCCTCAAGGGACTGGACATTGAGACCCATCTTGGCTGCTCGGTGCTGGGACTGGACGAGGCGGGTGGGTCAGTACGCATCCGCAATGCTGCCGGTGAAGAGTCGTCCTTGGCGGCAGACCAGGTGCTGGTTGCGGTCGGGCGGCGTCCGAGCACGCGCGGCTTCGGCCTGGAAAAACTTCGCATCGACATGGATGGCCACTTCATTAAGGTCGACGACCAGTGCCGCACGTCGATGCGCGATGTGTGGGCGATCGGCGACGTGACCGGCGAACCGATGCTGGCGCACCGCGCCATGGCGCAAGGCGAGATGGTGGCCGAGATCATCAGCGGCAAACGCCGTCATTTCAGCCCCGCGGCCATTGCGGCAGTGTGCTTTACCGATCCGGAGGTGGTGGTGGTCGGCGCTACTCCTCAGGCGGCACGCGCGCAGGGCATCGATTGCATCGACGCCTTGTTCCCGTTCGCCGCCAATGGGCGCGCCATGTCGCTTGAATCGAAGGACGGTTTCGTGCGGGTGGTGGCGCGGCGCGACAATCATCTGATCGTCGGCTGGCAGGCGGTAGGGAAGGCGGTTTCCGAGTTGTCGGCCGCGTTTGCCCAGTCGATCGAAATGGGCGCGACGCTGGAAGACGTGGCAGGCACTATCCACGCGCACCCAACCCTGGGCGAGGCGATCCAGGAAGCTGCGCTGCGAGCCCTGGGGCACGCGCTGCATATTTGAACCCCGGCCGGTGAGCAGAAGGCGGGCGCTTTGGCGCTCGCCTGTGTGCCTACTCTTCGTCAAACTCCGCTGTCAGGTCCTTGAAGCCCTTGCGCACGGCAAAGGGAAGGAATTCGTCAGGCGTGTCGAGGACGACAAGCCGTTTTTCCTGGATGACCGGATCGCCAGGCGCCAGGTCGGGACCGTTGTAGCCCAGGGCACGCAGGCGTGCGCTTATCTCGGCAATCAACTTCTGGTCCTTGTGCAATCCATCGTTCGCCGGGGCGGCCAGATCGACATAAAGGTCGATCACGCCGTAACCTTCATCGAAGATTCGAAGGGATTTGATGTCGACGGTGCGGCCGGAGCCGTCCAGCGCCTTGAATGGCCCGCTGAGCTGGATATCGGTGTCTTGATTCATGCCCGCAGCATACACGAAACGCCTCTGCGCTGAGGAATCAAACCGTTGGTGTGGCTATTTTTGCATCTCATAACTGCAATCCTGCCGTTCGTCGCAAGCAGGGCACTGGGGCATTACCGCACCCATAGAATTCAAGCTGGCCAATCCGAGCCACTTTAAAAAGAGAGAATCCATGAGACTACCCCTGACCGCACTTGCCTTGTCGCTGGCTGCCATGGGCGCGCACGCAGAAGCGCCGTTTTCCTTTGATGCCACGCCGGGCAAGCTGCCCAAGGACGTGATCCCGCTTCAATATACGGCGCACCTGGTGCCGGATGTTGCGAACAATACTTTCAGCGGTTCGGAAACCGTGGAGATCGAGGTGAAAAAGGCCACCTCGACCATCATGCTGAATGCCTTGAACATGGAAATCGATGCTGCCACCCTGAGCGGGAAAGGGCTGGCCGACACCAGGCTTGAGCCGATGCTCGACAAGCAGGCGCAAACCCTCAGCTTCAAACTGGGCAAGCCGCTGGCGCCGGGCAAATACACGCTCGCGCTCAAATTCCGCGGCGTGGTCAATCGCGAGCCGCGCGGCCTGTTCTACCTGAAGTACAAGAACGGAGCGGACGACAAATCCCTGCTCGCCACCACCATGGAGCCGACCGATGCACGCCGCCTGCTGCCGACCTGGGACGAGCCATCCTTCCGCGCCAGGTTCAAGCTGACGGTGGATGTGCCGGCAAGCTTCAAGGCCTTCTCGAACACGCCGGCAGAAAAGCAGGAAACCCTGGCCAACGGCTTGCAGCGGGTGTCTTTCGGTGTCACGCCCAAGATGCCAAGCTACCTGTTCGTGCTGGTGGCTGGCGAGATGGCGCGCAATGTCGCCACCCAGGACGGCGTTGAGATCGGCGTTGTTTCCACCCTCGGCAAGGAAGGTTCGACCCAGTTTGCGCTGGATGCATCCAAAGACCTCCTGCGCTATTACAACAACTACTTCGGCCAGCCGTACCCGCTGGCCAAACTGGACCAGATTGCCATTCCCGGCATGAACGGTGCGATGGAAAACTGGGGCGGCATCGTCTACAACGAAGCAACCCTGCTGTACGACGCGAAGAAGAACCCGGACAGCACCAAGCAGACCGTGTTCGCCGTCACGGCACATGAAATGGCCCACCAGTGGTTCGGCAACCTGGTCACCATGGGCTGGTGGGACAACCTCTGGCTCAATGAAGGCTTTGCCTCTTGGATGGGCACCAAGGCTACCGCGCAATTCCATCCCGAGTGGCGCGTGCAGCTCGACGCAATGGTCGACCGCGAAGGCGTGATGAACCTCGACGCGCGCGCCACCACCCACCCGATCCAGACCAAGGTCGAAAACGAAGAGCAGGCCAACAGCGTCTTCGACGCCATCACCTACGGCAAAGGCCAGGCCTTCCTGCACATGCTGGAGGCGTATCTTGGCGAGGATACCTTCCGCAAGGGCATCCAGGCCTATATGGCCAAGCACAAGTACTCCAATACGACGACGGCGGACCTGTGGGCGGCACTGGAGAAGGCTTCCGGCAAGCCTGTCGCCACGCTGGCTTCCGACTGGACCACGCAAGCCGGCGTGCCGGTGGTGAAAGTGGCCCAGAGCTGCGAAAAGGGGCAGCGCAAGATTACTTTGACCCAGCAGCCTTTCGTGCTTGACGGCAGCCCGGTACCGCAGCGCCTGTGGCATATCCCGGTTGCCATCGGCACGGTCGGCGGTAAGGCCGATTACACCATGCTGGCAGGCGCCAGTACCACGGTGACGCGTCCAGGCTGCGATGGGCAGCTGATCGTGGATCCGGACAGCGTCGGCTACTACCGCGTCCAGTATGACGATGCCAGCTTCAACGCGCTGGCTGCCATGGCGACCAAGTTGCCGGACGCGAGCCGCGTCAAGCTGCTGGGCGACGCCTGGGCCATGGTGGTGAGCGAGCGCATTCCGCTGGCGCGCTACCTGGCGCTGGCCAGCCAGTTCAAGGACGAGCCTCGCCTGGCCGTCTGGGGTGCCATGCTGAGCAACCTCGGTAACCTCTACAACCTGGCGCAGGGCACGCCGGAGCGCGCCAAGCTTGGCAAATACATCGCCACACTGGTGCTGCCGAAATTCCAGTCGCTGGGCTGGGAAGAAAAACCGGGCGAATCCGTCGAAGACCGCCAGTTGCGGACCGCGCTGGCGGGCGTGCTGGCGCGCACGGGCGACGAAAAAGTGATTGTCGAAGCGCGCACGCGCTTCCAGCGCTACCTGGCGGATCCTGCCAGCCTGCCGCCGTCTTCGCTGGGCTTCGTGATGTCGGTGGTGGGACGCTACGCGGACGAGGCGACTTACGATGCGCTCAAAGGCCTGGCGCTGAAATCGCAGTCGATCGAGGAGCGCAATCGCTTCGCCCGTTCGCTGGCCATGGCCATCGATCCCAAGCTGTCCGAGCGCACGCTGCAGATCGCACTCTCGCCTGAGTTGCCGATCCAGTTGACCAGCATGGTGGTGCCGACCGTGGCGGCGGCGGAGCACGTCGACCAGGCTTGGGCCTTCGCAGTCGAACACCGTGAAGCGCTGCTGAAGAACCAGGATTCGGTTGCCGGCAATCGCATGTACCCGGCCATTGTTGCCAGCTCGGTCACTGCCGCCGATGCGGACAAGATGGAAGCGTACGTGAAGGAGCACTTCTCAGCCGATGCACTGGTCGATGCCAAGCGCATTGGCAACGGCATCCGGGTGCGTGCCAAGCAGAGGGCGCTGCTGGTGTCGCAGATCGCCCAGGCGCTTGATGGGATGAAGTAAAGCCAGCGTCCGGTGCGGGCGAATTCAGTCGGTCTTCGCAAAGTCAGCGACGATGTCGAACTCGCACCGGACGTGCTTCTTCTCCGCGCCGCACACTGCCGCATCGTAGAGCGGCAGGATTTGCTTGCCCGCCTTGACGGATTCGAGCGAGCGCGCCACGGCATTCCTGGTGCAATCGTCGCTAGGCGAGGCCGCGGGCAAGGCAGCGGCGTTGAATTCGAATTCGCCCACGGCATGGACTCGCTTGAATCCCGGCTGCGGCGAATCGGAGACAAGCATCTTGCTTACCTGGACCTTGAGCTTTGCCTCGGGATCGTTCTCGATCGTCGAATACTGCTGGCCATACGTCCCACCGTTGTACCCCCTCAGCAAGTCACCGTCCTTGTTTCTCAGGTTGTAGAACCCGAACGATGCCCCCGGCGTAGTCAGGGAAGGAAAGTGGTACGTCCCGGCCTGCATCGGCAAAGGGATGATCGAGCTTGAGACCTGGTGCACCTTGCCTCCCTGTTCAACGGACAGGCCCAGTGCAAAGCCATTCAACGTGTCGCCATGGATGCCGAATCCACCAATGCCCACTTCGGGTTCTCCGGCTCCCGAGAGTTTGACGTCGCCTGCAAGGCAACTCATGGTGTTCAGCTTTGCCTGTGCGGCTTGCTGATGTTCGGGGGCCGCCGGAGTTTTCCGGTCGCAGGCGGCAAGCAGCAAAACGGTAAGGATGATAGCTGGCTTCATGGCAGCGTGATTCCGTAAAAAACGGCATTATGGCACGGTTGATTTTTTGCTATCGATCCGCTTGGCGGTATCATCACGGCATTCAGGAAGGAGCGCCCAGGATGAAACAGCGAATTTCGATCGGCGTCGCAATCGCGGCGTTGGCGTTGAAGGCGACCGCAGCACCAACGCCGGCCCCGGACTTGCCATTATGGGAGCTGGGGCTATTTGGTGGTGTTGCTTCGACGCCTGCCTATCCGGGATCCGCTGACCGTTCCACACGCGGGCTTATGCTGCCGTTGCTGGTCTATCGCGGCAAAGTGCTGCGTGCCGACCGCTCCGGCATCAGTGCGCGCCTGTTCGACACCGAGCGCGTGGACCTGGACCTTGGATTCCAGATGTCGCTGCCGGCCCGCTCCGACGACGTGCCGGCGCGCGCCGGCATGCCGGACCTGAACTCCTTGCTGGAGTTCGGCCCGCGCCTGAAAGTGCTGTTGACCAGGCCATCGGCGCCCAACCGCGTGCGCCTGGAACTGCCGCTGCGCGTTCCGCTCGAGCTGGGAAATGGTTTCCGGCGCCAGGGCCTGGTATTTGAACCGCGGCTTGTGTTTGAAACCGGCAGCAGCAACCGGCAATGGCAGGCCGACGCCAATATTGGCGTTGTGATTGGCAATGCCCGCTTGAACCAGTATTTTTACGAAGTCGCCCCGCAATACGCGAACGCCACGCGCCCAGCCTATCAGGCGGAAGGGGGACTCATGATGACGCGGCTGGGTGTCAGCCTGTCGCACAGCGTGAACCAGGATTGGCGCGTGTTCGGCTTTACCCGCTACGACAACTACGCGCATACTGCCAACCGCGACAGCCCGCTGTTCCGCAAGAACAGTGGGCTATCGATTGGCGTAGGTTTTACCTGGACCGGCTACCGCTCGCAAGCGCGGGCATGGGAGTAAGCTGGCGGCAAATTTGTTCAACCGAGGAGGAGCGCCATGGATCTGCAACTCAATGGCAAGTTGGCTTTGGTAAGTGGCAGTACGGCTGGTATCGGCTATGCCATCGCTCGCACGCTGGCCCAGGAAGGGGCCAGCGTCATCGTCAATGGACGGTCGCAAGCGGGCGTGGATGAGGCGGTGGACCGGATACGGTCGGAAACAGGCGGGACGGTCCAGGGTTTTGCTGGCGATCTCAGCCAGGCCGAAGCCGCGCAGGAAGTCGTCCGGCGCCATCCTGGCATCAGCATCCTGGTCAACAACCTCGGCATCTTTGAGCCGAAAGCCTTTGAAGACATTCCCGACGAGGATTGGCTGCGCTTCTTCGACGTTAATGTTTTGAGTGGCGTGCGTCTTGCGCGCCTGGTGCTGCCGGCGATGAAGCGAGCCAACTGGGGCCGCATCATCTTCATCTCAAGTGAGAGCGGGGTGCAGATTCCGACTGAAATGATCCACTACGGGATGACCAAAACCGCTCAGATTGCGGTGTCGCGCGGGCTGGCGGAATCGGTCGCGGGCACCGGCATTACGGTCAACAGCATCCTGCCCGGTCCGACGAAATCGCGCGGCGTCGGCGACTTCGTGGAAGGGATGGCGCGCTCGGCCGAAAAGAGCTTCGAGCAGGTGGAAGCGGAGTTCTTCGACCACGTTCGGCCGACGTCGCTGATCAAGCGCTTTGCGGCGCCCCAGGAGGTGGCCTCGCTGGTGGCCTACGTGGCCAGTCCGCTTTCATCGGCCACCACCGGTGCCGCGCTGCGCGTTGACGGCGGGGTGGTGAAGAGCGCGTTCTGACGGGCTCGCTTTCAATGGTGTTGCAAGAAATATATGCTTTCGGATTATGATGGCGGCCGTCGCGGCTTTACCGCAGGAATCGAAAGCATATATGAAGCAAGTAAAATTGGCGCTGGCCATGCTGGGCCTCGGGGTCGGCTTGGCTAGCGTGCAATCCGCATACGGGGTGGGGCTCTGCGAAGAGACTTTGGCCGAAAGAACATCACTGGCAGGGCAACCCTCTGCGTCGCTGGAAAAAGTGCTGCGGGATCCGGAACGCATCGATATTCCGCTCCTCTGCCGACTGCTCGCCAACGGCGCGTCCACTGAAGGCCTGAGCGGCCACGCTGTGGATGCGGCATTCAGGGCGCCTGACCGCAGGGTGGCGCTGATCCTGATCGAAAACGGTTTGTTGCGTGAGCCTGTCCCGGACGGCAATGAACTCATCAAGTCATTCCCACGGAATTTCCTGCGTTTCGCCGTCAGTGCCGGACGGACCGATTTGCTGCCGCTGATGGTGGCGCAAGGCAAGGATCCGAACCGCCGGGAGAAGATGCCTAATGAGACCGTTCAGCCAAATGCGGTGGAGCTTGCAATTGCGCTCGGAAAAATGGAGGCGTTCAAAGTCCTGCTGGCACACGGCGGCGTAATCGACACCACCACAGACCAGTCCTGGGGAACGGCGCTCGACATGGCAGTTGCGTCGCTCGACGCAGACATTTTGCGCCTGGTGAGCAAGGACTTCAGCCTGTCGTTGAAACCGGTTTGCCTCAAGGCCAATGGACAGTTGGCCAGGGTCGTACTGGAAGCCCCTGCGGATTACTGGAAACTGTTGCGCGAACAAGGTTTGGCCAGTGACCGCGCGTGCAGCGGTTTGCAGGAGCGGCTGGTATTGCACTTGGCGGAGTCGCGCCACGTGCTGCTCGAAGGATGGATGGGCCAAAACCTGGTGGAACGCCTGCCGCAACTGGGAATCCGCCGCGAAGGTTTCAGTTCCGGAACGTGGAAGGCCGTTGGCGCCAGCAAGAACGATGCGCTGCCGGGACTGCTGGCCAAGGCAGGCTGGAAAACGCCGGCGCTGCCAGGCTTGTCGGACGAGACGGCGCAAAAGAACAAGGCTGCCGATCGCGCGCTGCAAGCCAAGCTGCCAGGCCATTACTACCTGAGCGGCAGGGGCGAGGTCGGGGCGGAGATCCTGTTGCGGCCGAATGGGAAATTCGAATATGCGATGTCTTATGGCGCGGTCGATGAATTTGCCCAAGGGAGCTGGAAGGTCTGGAACCAGCAGGTTGTGTTCCGCTCCGACAGCGTCCCGCGCCGTGCGGCCTCGCTGCGGGCGTCGACCGATGCGCCAGTGGTGACCGTTCCTCCGGGCCAGGTGCTGGTGGACCTGCGCTACCAGGGCAGCAGCGTGCCTGACTTCCACGTCATGCTATTGGGTGACGCGCCAACCAAAGCCGAAGGATACACGGGCGAACAGGGTTGGCGTGCCAGCTTTAACGGTCCGGTACGCAAGATCGCGATGAGCCACCCGGAGGTCGATGACGGTAAATGGCTGGTGCATGAAGTCGCTGCCGGCGAAGCCCGGCGCAGCACTTACCAGTTTGACTTCGAGCCGCCGGCGCCAGCCCCGAAAGCCTTCAACTACACCCTGGAAGTCAGGGATGGCAACCTGGTCCTGGAGGGATCGGGACGCCCGATGGAATTCCAAAAACACTGATTGATCAAGCTACGAGACGAAAATGAAATTGATGAAAACACCCGGACGTTTGCTGTGCGCCATGTTGCTGGCCACCCTTGGCTGTGCCAGCGTGCATGCCGCAGACCTGGAGCTGGACGACTGCGATGTCCTGATCGGCAAAAAATCCAATGCCGCCTACAAAGGCTGGATGAAGGAAAACCAGAAAGAGGCCGAGGCAGGCAACCGCGATGCGATTCGCCTGCGCGCGGCCGAAGCAAACAATCGGCTGGCTTGCCACGAGGAGGCACTCACCGGACATTCCGGCTGGGGCGTGACAATGACCTCGGCGGATGGCACTTCGGAGACGCAACTGCCGCCAACCATTACCGACATTCGGAAGCAGGCTCCCGCCTGGCGTGCGTTGAACCAGGCGGTAAAATACGGCCACCAGGCTGGCGCCTTCGACGTCGGTTACAAGGGCGCTGCCGCGCAACTGGTGGTGCGTTACGCCGCAGAATTGCCGGAGCAGCTTGAAGCGGCATATGAAGACGCCGCGGCGGTGTATGAATACGATTGCGTGCTCAAACGCCAGTTCGGGCGCCGCGACCGCAATGCAGGCTGCGCCTCAGCCCGGACTACACGGGCGCGACTGCTGCCACTGGTTGCGGCGGAGCGCCGCCAGGTACTGGATGTTTCGGCGCGCAAATGGGCGGAGCAACTGCCGGCCGTGCCGAAGAACCAGTAAGGCTAGCGGCGTTCTTTATGGTGCGCCGAGGGATCTCACCGCGCTCAGGAAATCTTCGTTAAAGCGGAACAGGGCAGGGTCGCTTTCTGCGATTTGCTGGTAGCGCAGGACGAATTGTTTCGGCTCGCCCTGCAGCAGGCGGAAGATGGCTTGCTTGCCATCCTTGCGCTCAATGGCATTGGCCATGACCCACCCCATGTCATAACCCAGGTCGCCGAAATCACCGTAGAAAAGCATGCCGTAGATGCGCTCGTAATGGTCTTCATCGCGAGGAGGGGCCAGTAGCAGGCGCAGGCTGCTGGTTTCCATCAAGGCTGCGATGTTCTTGATGCGGGAAAGGTTGCGTTCGATACGCTCCTTGCCGCGTGTGGAAAACGCAGTGGCGGGGCGGTTTGCAATCGGGTGCGTGAAGAGTTCGGCCGTCGCTTCCTGCACCAGGTCGTAGAGCAGGCGATTCATCCAGGTCTTGCCGGTGGTCGCCTGCGGCATGCCTTGGGCCGGGCGCGGTGGTGCAGTCATCACGTGCGCCTGTACCGCGTGGAACAGTTCGTGGGATACCACTTCGGCCAGTTCTTCCGCAGTCGCCTGCGTGAATCGGGCCAGGTTGACATAGACATCATCGTGTACGTCGTCAAAGGCGAAACCTGTTGCATTGCCGCCGAAGATGAAATGTACGGTCAGCTTGGCCGAAAACTCATTTGGCAGATAGGCCTTTAACTGGCGTGTGACCTCGTTCGCCGCCAGCGCGATCTTGCTGCCGCTATCACGCCCCAAATCGGCCTGCACCCTGGCTGCAAGGTCGACCTGTTTGGCATCACGTCCCAAACCGCGCAGATACTCGACAAACGCATCGGCATCTTTCAGCCGCATCTTGCGCACCATGGCCGCGGTCTCGGGCAGGCGGCGAATCGATTCGATCGTGGGAGCGTCGATCTCGCCTTTCTGCACTGCCGCGCTGTACAGGCGGGCAGCGTCGTCGTTGAAGCGGAATTCGAGGCCACTGGCCTGCGCCGCCCCGAGGCAGAGCAGTGAAGCAGCGGCGGCTAAGGTGCGAAGTCGATCGAGCATGGATAGCGAGAGTTAAAGCTGGACGCCAGCAATTCTCGCTATTTTGCGTTGTAGTGCCATTTTGTCAAGAGTATCTTCGGGCAGGTTGCGGAAGATTTCCAGGCGCGTCTTGATTTCGCGGCACACCGTGAAGAACTCCTGGCGGATCTCTTCGACCGGACCCTGCGTGGCGGCCGGGTCACGGAAATTCCAGTTCGCGGTGGCAGGCTGGCCGGGCCAGTTAGGGCATGGCTCGCCCGCTGCGGTATCGCAGAGGGTGATGACGAAATCCATTTCCGGGGCATCCGGCGTAGAAAATTCATCCCATGATTTGCTGCGCAAGCCTGTCAAGTTGTTGTCGAGGGCCCGGATTTGTTCGACGGCGAAGAGATTCAGCTTGCCGGCAGGGCGGCTGCCTGCGCTGAAAGCCCGGAATCGGCGGCCGCCAACGGCATTCAGCAGCGCTTCGGCCATGATGCTGCGGGCAGTGTTCTGCGTGCTGAGGAACAGCACGTTGTAGGTTCGGTTGGCCATGCAAAATGCGGAATGATAGCGAAAGAGCATGACAAGTTGATGACATGCTGCTTTCGCTATCGCAGCGCCAGAAAAGGTCATTGGACACTCCACTAGCCGCGCGCTAACTTGCGTAAAAACATAAACGGAGACGAACATGACCAAACCCTTCTCGCATTGGGGGGCTGCTGCTGTATTGGCCTCTTCCATGCTGTCCCTTCACGCTGCTGCCGAAGCACCCTATGCGCCGGTGACTTTCCAGAACGCTTCGGTACATGATCCTTCCGTGATCAGGACGGGGGGCGCCTTCTATGTGTTCGGGTCGCACCTGGCGTCGGCAAAGTCGACGGACTTGATGAACTGGACGCAAATCACCAGCTCCGTCAGCGCGACCAACAAGCTGTTCCTGAATGGCAGCAGCAACGTCTTCACCGAACTGGCCGAGACCTTCAGCTGGGCGCAGACGAACACCTTGTGGGCGCCGGACGTGATCCGCCTGGCCGATGGCAGGTACTACATGTACTACAACGCCTGCAAGGGCGACTCACCGCGTTCGGCACTGGGCGTTGCGGTTGCCGACAAGATCGAGGGGCCTTACGTCAACAAAGGCATCATCCTGAAATCGGGCATGTGGGGTCAGGCCAGCTACGACGGCACGATTTACGATGCGCTCAAACACCCGAACACCGTCGATCCGAATGTGTTCTTCGATAACGGCGGCCGGTTGTGGATGGTGTACGGTTCCTATTCCGGCGGCATTTTCATCATGCAGATGAACCCCGCTACCGGCATGCCGTTGCCGGGGCAGGGCTATGGCAAGCGCCTGATGGGCGGAAATCACAGCCGGATCGAAGGCGCTTACGTGATGTTCAGCCCTGCCACGCAGTACTACTACCTGTTCACTTCGTTTGGCGGGCTCGATGCCGCCGGCGGCTACAATATGCGGGTGGCGCGCTCCACGTCGCCGGATGGTCCCTATGTCGACGCCCAGGGCGTGAACATGGCGAACGTCAAGGCCGATCCTTCGAAACCCCTGTTCGACGACGCTTCGATTGCCCCGTATGGCGTGAAAATCATGGGCAATTTCCTGTTCGAGCGCAAAATCGGCGAAGCGGGGACGGGGATCGGTACCGGCTATGTATCGGCTGGCCACAACTCGGCCTATTACGACCCTGCGACCCGCAAGCATTTCCTGATCTTCCATAGCCGCTTCCCGGAGCGTGGCGAACAGCATGAGGTGCGCGTCCACCAGATGTTCATGAACGCGGACGGCTGGCCGGTGGTGGCGCCATACCGCAATACCAATGAAACACTGGCGATGGTACCGCGCGGCTTCATTCACGGCGACTATATGTTCGTCAATCATGGCAAGGATATTTCGTCCACGATCAAGAAATCGCGGCTGGTCACGCTGAAGCCGGACGGCACGGTCGGCGGTGCGGTGACCGGCACCTGGGCCCTGGTGGGTAGCAACCAGGCCGAGATCAACCTGGCCGGCTCGCCGCCGTTCAAGGGCGTGTTCCTGAACCAATGGGATGAAACGTCGAAGAGCTATGTGATGACGTTTAGCGCGACTTCGCGCGAGGGCGTTTCCATCATGGGCAGCCGCCTGCCGCAGCGCAGTGACATGCAGGTTGTGCAAGCTGTTTATGGCGAGCTTAGTCTCGGCAATACCAATGCGGTGACGGGCGATATCGTGTTGCCGACCAGTGGCGCGCGCGATGCGGCCATTTCCTGGGCCTCGTCGAACCCTTCGGTGCTGAGCAATACCGGGCAAGTCACCAGCCCCGCCAATGATGTCACCGTTACGCTGACGGCCACGATCAGCAAGGGACCGGTGAAGGCCGTCAAGACCTTCGTCGTCACCGTGCGCAAGCTGGGCAGCATGCTTGCCCATTACACGT
>Ga0209256_1000211_pt1 | contig 110131 bp, 112 predicted proteins | sample AraplaCol_mCL_r2_2_FD_184270 | JGI IMG/M metagenome (GOLD analysis project Ga0209256, IMG submission 184270) | Arabidopsis root microbial communities from North Carolina, USA - plate scrape MF_Col_mCL_r2 (SPAdes) (version 3) | ecosystem: Host-associated > Plants > Roots > Endosphere | place... | reverse complement strand
ATGATCGCGTTGACCATGCCGACCGTTACCTTGGCGAGTTCGCGCGTGTCCTTGAAGATCGACGAATACTGTTCGCCGGCAAGGATCGACTTGACCGACGGCAGCTCGGCGTCCTGGCCGGTGACAACCGGCATCGGCATGTCGCCCGAGCCGTAGCCGACGCCCTTCAGCGCCGAGATGATACCGATCGAGAGGCCGTCATAGGGCGAAAGCACGCCATCGACCTTGGCGTCGGTGTAGTTCGACGACAGCAGGTTTTCCATGCGGGCCTGAGCGACAGCACCGTCCCAACGCAGCGTGCCGACCTGGTCCATGCCCTTCTGGCCGGACTTGACGACGATCTTGCCGCTGTCGATCAGCGGCTGCAGAACCGACATCGCGCCGTCGTAGAAGAAGAAGGCGTTGTTGTCGTCAGGCGAACCACCGAAGAGCTCGATGTTCTTGGGCTCGGTTGCGCCATCGAGCTTGAGGCCCTGCACCAGCGACGTCGCCTGCTGCACGCCAACCTGGAAGTTGTCGAAGGTGGCGTAGTAGTCGACATTGCCAGAGTCACGGATCAGACGGTCATAGGCGATAACCTTGACGCCGGCGTCATGGGCCTTCTGCAGGATGTCGGAGAGCGTCGTGCCGTCGATGGCGCCGATGACCAGAACCTTGGCACCCTTGGTCACCATGTTCTCGATCTGGGCGAGCTGGTTCGGGATGTCGTCGTCAGCGAACTGCAGGTCCGGGGTGTAGCCGGCTTCCTTGAACAGCTTCTCCATCGTCTCGCCGTCGGAAATCCAGCGGGTCGACGTCTTCGTCGGCATGGAAATGCCGACCGTGCCCTTGTCCTGCGCAAATACGGGCGCAGCGAAGGACGCGATCGAAATCGCAGCGGCTGCGAGAAGCGAAGTCATCAATTTCATCAGTTCTCTCCCAAAAAAGTTGAAGCCGGCAGGCAGAGCCTTTCCGTCTATGCGCAGCAATCCGCGGACCGGGATCTCGTCTCCGGCCGCGGATCAAGGTGAAGGAGAGGCCTCCCCGCCTCGCATGCTCCTACATGCGCTGGCACATGAGCAAAAACTGGAATCAAAACATATAACTGTCAAATACAATATTACTTTGAACGCATACCAAAATTGTTATAGCACGTGCGAACAGTGTGATTTTTGAAAATATTTGAAAACCAAAAAAACCACAGGGGTTGGAAATGCGCGACCAGAAGGCAAGCGCCACCGGGACGGCCGGCGAACTCTTCGATTCAGCACTCTTTCGCTCCGGCTTGAAGATCAGCCACCTCCGGCTGATTCTTGCAATTGACGACCACAGGCGCATCAGCGCCGCCGCGGAAGCCCTCGGGATTTCGCAGCCGGCAGCCTCGCGTATGCTGTCGGAAATCGAGACGATGCTGAAGGCGCCGGTCTGCGAACGCATTGCCCGTGGCGTCGAACTGACGCCTTACGGCGAAGCGCTGGCACGGCGGGCGCGCACGATCTTTCTGGAGCTTCGAGAAGCCTCGCGCGAGATCAACGAGCTCAAGACGGGCAGCGGCGGCTCGGTCTCTCTGGGTTCCGTCACGGGCCCGGCGCTCAATCTCGCCGTCCCCGCCATTCGCCAGGTGATCACCGCCTATCCCGGCATCGAGATCAACGTCCAGATCGAAAACAGCAACGTGCTGGCAAGGGAGTTGCTTGCCGCGCGCCACGATTTCATCATCGGGCGCATCCCCGACGACCAGCCGCCGCGGCTCTTCAACATGGTGGAGATCGGGTTTGAAGAAGTCTGCCTGATCGTGCGCGACGGCCATCCGCTGCTCGACAAACCCGTGGTCGGCGCCGAGGACCTGCCCTCCTATGACTGGGTGTTCCAGCCGCCGGGCACGCTGCTAAGGCGCGCCGTCGAGGATAGTTTCGTGGCGGCCGGCGTGAGATTGCCGGCGACCGTCATCAACACCTCTTCGATCATTCTGACGCTGTCGATCGTGCGCCACACCAATGCGATCGCGCCGGTGGCGCTCGACGTCGCCAACCTGATTGCCGGCAACGGCACACCGGCCGGTGAGATCCGCATCCTCAAGACCGAGATCCCGATCCGCATCAAGCCCTATGGGCTGATCACCGCCGAGGGACGCGCACTGCCGCCGAGTGCCAAGCTGCTCTACGATCTCATCCTGAAGCAGGGCCGTGCGTGATCAGCCCGGCATGATCAAGTGATCAGCCCGGGATAACCTCCGGCTGTCATGGTTTCCTTCCAATTGGAGGCGTCATGTTCGGAATGTCGGTGTTTCAGTCGGTGCTCGAACGGCTGAAAACGGAAGAGGAAAGCGAGTTCGATGAAGAGGTCGAGGCCAGACTGGCGACGCCGCGCGCGCCGATCTTCGCCGGCGCGTTCGCTGTCGAAAGCGCTGGCCTGGCGTCTTTTGGCGCGGTCGAACGCGCCTATCTCGATGCGGCTTTCGTCGAGCCGCCTGCCCCGCCCGTCATGCCCGACTATCTCGATCGCACCAGCCTTGCCGAGGTTGCTGCGGAGCTGGCGCTTGCCGACGGCGAAACACAAATGACGCTCGCGGCAAAGCGGCGTGCCTTCGCCGCCCTGAACCATCCGGACCGCCTGCCGGCCGCCTTCCGCGCCAATGCGACCGTGCGCATGAAACTCGCCAACATGCTGATCGACGAAGCCTCGCAGCAGATACGCGCAATCAACCCGGCGGCGTGATCGTCAGCCCGCGGCGCCATCCCCGTCGCTCTTGCCCTGCTCTTCGTCCGCGGCTTTATCCACGCTCTTCTCGCTCGGCTTATAGAAGACCAGCAGCGCTGCCGAGGCATAGGCCGTCATGGCCAGGAAGATCATGCCCCACATCGCCTGTTCGCCCAGGAACTCGACCACCGTCCAGACGGCGCAGAAGGCCACGATCAGCAGGCGGACCCATAGCGGGCGGTAAAAGGGGTGGTCCGGGTCGATGAACTTGAGCATTCTGTCCTCTGGTGGCCTTATCATGTGCGCCCCATTTACGGGATGTTCATTGAAGACAGCAAGTCCAGCGGTCCTCACGCCCCTTGACGGACGCAACTAAAATGGAATAAAAATTCCGAAATGACCCGCGTCGGCTACTTCATTCCAAATGAATGGACGGGCCGACTGGGTGCGGAGGTACCAAGGGAGAGGCGCCGGCGCAGCGTTCCAACACGCGATTTTTCGTGGCAATTCTCCGATCGATTCGCGGAATCAATGTTCCGCGGCGCCTTTGCGCGATGAGCGCCGATCATCACGCCCCTTCCCGGTCGCGAGCCGGAATTCGAGAGAAACTGAGATGACAGTCAGATTTGGTCTTCTGGGCGCCGGACGCATCGGCAAGGTTCACGCGAAAGCCGTCAGCGGCAATCCGGATGCCGTGCTCGTCGCCGTTGCCGACGCCTTCCCTGCCGCCGCCGAAACCATCGCCAAGCAATATGGCTGCGATGTGCGCACCATCGAGGCGATCGAAAAGGCTGACGACATCGACGCCGTCGTCATCTGCACCCCGACCGACACCCACGCCGACCTGATCGAGCGTTTCGCGCGCGCCGGCAAGGCGATCTTCTGCGAAAAGCCTGTCGATCTGGATGCCGAGCGCGTCAAGGCCTGCCTCAAGGTTGTCAACGAGACCAAGGCCAAGCTGATGGTCGGCTTCAACCGCCGCTTCGACCCGCATTTCATGGCCGTCAAAAAGGCGATCGACGCCGGCAAGATCGGCGACGTGGAAATGGTGACCATCACCTCGCGCGATCCGGGCGCCCCGCCGGTCGATTACATCAAGCGTTCGGGCGGTATCTTCCGCGACATGACGATCCATGACTTCGACATGGCCCGCTTCCTGCTCGGCGAGGAGCCGGTCTCCGTGACGGCAACCGCCGCCGTTCTCGTCGACAAGGCGATCGGCGAAGCCGGCGACTATGACAGCGTCTCGGTCATCCTGCAGACGGCTTCCGGCAAGCAGGCGATCATCTCCAACTCCCGCCGCGCCACCTATGGCTACGACCAGCGCATCGAGGTGCACGGCTCGAAGGGCGTCGTCTCGGCTGAAAACCAGCGTCCGGTCTCGATCGAGATCGCCAATGGCGAAGGCTACACCCGCCCGCCGCTGCACGACTTCTTCATGACCCGCTACACTGAAGCCTATGCCAACGAGATCGAGAGCTTCATCGCCGCGATCGAAAAGGGTGCGGAAATCACGCCGTCGGGCAAGGATGGTCTCGCCGCACTGGCGCTCGCCGACGCCGCCGTGAAGTCGGTTGTCGAGAAGCGTCAGATCAGCGTCGCCTAAGGCTACGGCCGCCGGTAACACATCAAATGGAAAGGCCGGGCGCCACACGCCCGGCTTTTTTCATGCCACCACTCTGGCAAACCGGCATCCGCGCAGGTGCCTCAGCCCTCGGCGCACACCGGCATCTTCTCCCATCGCGGCGCTTCCCGGCCGGTGCTGGGCGCAGCGCCCGGTCGGCCGGAGAGATAGCCTTGGATCTGCAGGCAGCCCTCCTCCGCCAGGATCTGCCTCTGCCGTTCGGTTTCGACGCCTTCGGTCACGACCGCGAGCCTGAGGCTGTGGCCGAGCGCGATGATGGCGCGGACGATCGCCTGTGCGGAAGGGTCCTTTTCGAGGGCAGCGGTGAAGCTGCAATCAATCTTCAGCTTGTCGAAGGGGAAAGTCTGCAGGTTGCTCAGCGAAGAATGTCCGGTGCCGAAGTCGTCCATGACGATCCGGACGCCGAGGACGCGCAGGCGAACCAGCACCGCCAGCACATCCTCGCGATTGTGCATCAGCGCCGCCTCGGTGATTTCGAGCTCCAGCCGCCAGGGATCAAGGCCAGTCCGACGCAATATGCTCGCGACCTGATCGAAGAGATTGGGCAGAAGGAACTGGACCGGCGAGATATTGACGGAAATCGGCAGCGGCTCGTTCCATTTTGCCGCTTCCGTGCAGGCCTGTTCCAGCACCCACTCGCCGATCTGGATGATCGAGCCGCTTTCCTCCGCGATCGGGATGAACACGTCAGGGCCGATCAGCCCGCGCTGCGGATGGTTCCAGCGCAGCAATGCCTCGTAGCCGATGATCCTGTCGCTCTGGACTTCGACCAGCGGCTGGTATTCTAGAAAGAACTGGCGGCGAAGCACCGCATGGCGCAGGTCGTTCTCGATCTGCCGGCGGGTGCGAACCGCCTCATCCATTCCCCGGTCGAAGAAGCAGGCGATGCCCTTGCCGCTCTGCTTGGCGCGGTAGAGTGCCGTGTCGGCATTGTTGCGCAACTGATCTGCCGTCTGCCCGTCGACCGGATAGAGCGCAGCACCAATGCTGACGCCGACGGCGGTCGGATCGCGATTGGTATCCATTTCCGCGGCAAACAGCGCCAGGATGCGGTCCGTCAATTGGCGCGCCGCCGCCGGCCGCTTGCCGCCCACGTGGATGATTGCGAACTCGTCACCGCCGAGCCGGGCGACCGTGTCGTGCTCTCCGGCAGCCTGGCGCAGGATATCGGCAACCTTCTTCAGGATGCGGTCGCCTTCGCCGTGGCCGAAGATATCGTTGACTGCCTTGAAGCGGTCGAGGTCGAGGCAGAGGATTGCCAACTCTTCGCCCCGCGCAGAGGCCGCCGCCAGCGTCTGGGCCAGCCTGCGGTCGAAGAAGGCGCGGTTCGGCAAATCGGTGAGCGCATCATGATTGGCCAGATGCTCGATCGTGCGCTCGGCTTCCTTCCGTGCCCTCAAGTCGCGCACGAAGATCACTTCGCATTCGCGGCCACGATACTCGATCGTCCGGCACATGAATTCCACCGGAATGGTGCGCCCATCGGCGTTGAGAAGATCGATCTCGCCGGGACCATCCCCGCGCCTGTGTCCCTCGAGCCCTTCCTCGCCGAAGACGAAGATCTCCGACGGGCGGCGCCCGGACAGATCGGAAAACGTCCGACCGGTGAGGCCGGAGAAGCGCTCGTTGGCTTCGACGATGACGCCATCGAAAACGATCGCCATGCCTTCGAGCGAGGCGTTGGCGAGCCCTCTGAGATCGGTCAGCTGCCGATCGACGAAGAGGGCGCCGAAGGCGAGCACGATCAATGTCGTGGAGGCTGCGATGACCCCGCCGGCGAGCCAGGCGGGATGAATGGTGCCGGCGACAGCCACAGTGGCCTCCGGCATGAGCGTCACGCCGCTCATCGACGTGAAGTGCATGGTGCAGATTGCCAGCACCAGCAGCAAGGAGGAGACGACCAGCCGCCGCATGCTGCGCAAGGCATGAAAAGCATGAAGCGCGGCACCCGCCAGCAGCGTTCCCACGACGAGCGCCGAAACAGTCGCTTGCGGATCGTAGCTTATGTGCCCGTGGATCTCGATCGCCTGCATGCCGGTGAAATGCATCGCCGCGACGCCGGCGCCAAGCACGAAGCCACCGCAGGACATCGAGAGACGTGAACCACCACCGAGGCCGATTGCAAAGGCGACCCACGACGCGGCTATGGCGACGACCACCGACAGAGCGGTGCCCCAGAGGCCGTAAGCAACCGGCACACCACCATCATAGGCCAGCATGGCGATGAAATGCGTCGACCAGACACCGACACCGCAGGCAAAACCGCTGGCCGCGATCCAGAGGCTGCGCTGGCTACCTTCGCTTCGCCGGGCGCGCAGCAGCAGCAACATCGTTGCGACACTGCCCGCCAGGCAGACGATCGCGGCGGCCACGATAAGGCGCCAGTCATGGTCATCACGTATGCATGCAATCACTGAAAACATGAGTGTCTCCCGCGTCACAGCCACATTGACAAGGAGTCGCTAAATAACTGTAAATTGCATTACTAGAGGTGCTCACCTTCGATACAACCCCAAAAAAGGTTGCGTCAGGCGATGCACTTCAACCGTGCATCAGGAAACGCCGGTGGCGGTAATATCGGCGTCGATCGCGCCCAGCGCCCGCTCCAGATGTCCCTCGAAGACGAGGCGTTGCTCGTCGGGCGCGACCGATATTTCGGGAGCGCCCTGAAGGCGGACCTGCATGGACTGGGCAAGTCCTTCTTCGATCCCCGGCAGCATGAGATCGAAGTATCGGATGCCGGGCCCGGTGACGTGGACAGGCATGCGCTCGTAGAGGCTCAGCATGCGCGAGATGCCGTTGCCGAGCGCAATGCCCGCCTGGCGGAACGCGTAGCCGGCCATGCGATGTCCCTGCCGCGCGCTGGCCGCGATCTTGTCGAGCTCGGCGACGGGAACGAACTTGGCGGGGATGGTATCCGCCGGCACCTCGAAGGCGGCACGCAGAATCCCATAGAAACCGGCTGCCGCCTCGATGCAGCCATAGGCGCCGCAACGGCAGAGGCCCGCTGACGGCGCGTGCAGCATGTGGCCGAAATTCGGCGCGCTGACATCCATCTCGCCGCTCTGGCTCTTGCGGGCAACGCCAAGGCCGATGCTGTGGCCGAGAGAGATCGCCGCAAGCGCCCTGAACCCACCTTCCGGTTTGCGTTCGGCTTGTGCTGCAAGCGCCTGCGCGACCAGCAGAGTCTCATTGCTGAGCATGACTTTCGCGCGCCATTGCGGCGCAAGCAGTGCAGCGAAATCCAGCTCTTCCCGACCGAAGACCGGCGACCACAAAAGCCGCGCCGTGTCGCTGTCGACCAGCCCCTTGCTGCTGATCGAAACGGCGAGCACGCGATCCCGCTCCAGCCTTGAGCGCTGCAGCAGACGTTCGAGCGCGTCCACGAATGCGCGAGCGAAAGGGATCGTGCCGCGCTCGTCGTGGTTTCGCGATTCGTCGAAGCGGTCGAGAAGCGTGCCGCCGTAATCGATCAGCGAATATTGCACGATGTCGGAGGAGATCCTGACGACCACGAGATGGCCGTAGTCGCGCCGCGGCGTGAAGAGGACACGCGGCCGCCCTCGCCCACCCTGCACCTGGTGCTCGGCCTTGGCGAGCACCCCCGCCTTTTCCAACTCCGCCGTGATCGCGGAAACGGTCGCCGAGGCAAGCCCCGTATCAGCAGAAATTTCCGTATGGGAGAGATTGCCGGCGCGCCTGAGCGCCGCAAGGACCAGCGCGCTGTTTTGCTGACGCACGAGCTCAGTGCTGGACTTGGTCAGCATGAGACGTCCCTGTCAGTGGCGGATCCTTCGAACACATGCCCCTCCCAAAGCATCTGTTGAACGGCAAGACAAGGAGCAGAACGCCTTGTCGACAGCCTTGTGGCACCGATTTTCAGGGCGGTCGAGAAACATCGGACGCGACCGCTCACGGAGCACCTTGTTGATGCCGCAACCAAGCTTTCGCACCGTGTTGACAGCCTCAAAAATCCATGACATTCATTTTCTCGACTGTCGAGAAAATAATTCCGCACAATGTAGCGGCACGATCTACGACAGCGTCTTAAGGCTGGCGGAGGATGGTGCGGGAGGTTCGCACGCTTGGCCGGCCCTCACTCGGGAGGATGAAATGAAAACCGTTTTGAAGCTGATGGCAGGGGTTGCCGTCATCGTTTCCCTGCATTCCGTTGCCCAGGCGAAGGACCTGGTCGTCGGCGTATCCTGGTCCAACTTCCAGGAAGAGCGTTGGAAAACCGACGAAGCCGCCATCAAGGCAGCCCTCGAAGCCTCGGGCGACAAGTACATCTCCGCTGACGCCCAGTCGTCCGCCGCCAAGCAGCTGACCGACATCGAGTCGCTGATCGCTCAGGGCGCCAACGCACTGATCGTGCTCGCCCAGGACAGCGACGCCATCGGCCCGGCGATCGAAAAGGCCGCTGCCGAAGGTATTCCGGTCGTCGGCTATGACCGCCTGATCGAAAACCCGGCCGCCTTCTACATCACCTTCGACAACAAGGAAGTGGGCCGCATGCAGGCCCGCGAAGTGTTCAAGGTCAAGCCGGAAGGCAACTATGTCTTCATCAAGGGCTCGTCCTCCGACCCGAACGCCGACTTCCTCTTCTCCGGACAGATGGAAGTGCTGAAGGAAGCCGTCGACGCCGGCAAGATCAAGAATGTCGGCGAAGCCTATACCGACGGCTGGAAGCCTGAAAACGCCCAGAAGAACATGGAGCAGTTCCTGACCGCCAACGACAACAAGGTCGATGCGGTCGTCGCTTCCAACGACGGCACCGCGGGCGGTGCGGTCGCAGCCCTCGACGCCCAGGGCCTGGCCGGCTCCGTTCCGGTCTCCGGCCAGGACGCCGACAAGGCGGCCCTGAACCGTGTTGCTCTCGGCACGCAGACCGTCTCGGTCTGGAAAGACAGCCGTGAACTCGGCAAGCGCGCCGCAGAAGTCGCCGTCGAACTTGCCGGCGGCAAGAAGATGGAAGAAGTCTCTGGCGTCACCACCTTCAACGGCGGCCCGAAGGGCGTGGCCATGCAGTCGGTCTTCCTGGCTCCCCTGCCGATCACCAAGGACAACCTGAACGTCGTCATCGACGCGGGCTGGATCTCCAAGGCTGAAGCCTGCCAGGGCGTCAAGGGCGACGTCGCGGCCTGCAAATAAGCCGCACCAGCAGAACTGAGCGCTGACAAAAGACAAGCGCCGCAACGCAACCCGTTGCGGCGCTTGCGCAAGGTGCGGACGCGGCGGACAATACCGCTACCGCGACCGCACAATCAGCACGAAGGCTCGGTTTCTGCCGTCGTACCGGACTTGTCGCGTCCACTTGGGGCTCTTGGTGCCACTGACGCGATGACATCAACAACATAAGTGGGGGGAAGGCACGTCCATGGCCGACATCACACAAGGCAACACAAAGGGCGCACAGACAAATCGCGCCCGTACAGCGGACGAGAACCCGGTAAAACGTTTCTTCCGCGCCACCGAGATCGACACCCGGCTGCTCGGCATGGTCGGCGCGCTCGTCATCATCTGGGTCGGCTTCCAGATCATGACCGGCGGGCTGTTCCTGACGCCGCGCAACCTGTGGAACCTGACGGTTCAGACCTCCTCCGTCGCCGTGATGGCGACCGGCATGGTGCTGATCATCGTCACCCGCAACATCGACCTCTCCGTCGGCTCCGTGCTCGGCTTCTGCGGCATGGTCATGGGGGTCATGCAGGCGAAGTTCCTGCCGCAATATCTCGGCCTCGAACACCCGGCCATCTGGATCATCACCCTTCTGAGCGGCATCGCCGTCGGTGCCGCCATTGGCGCGCTGCAGGGCTCGATCGTCGCCTTCCTCAACGTGCCCGCCTTCATCGTCACGCTGGGCGGCCTGCTCGTCTGGCGCGGCGCCACCTGGTTCGTCACCAGCGGCCAGACGGTCGCGCCGATGAACGCCACCTTCCGCCTGATGGGCGGCGGCACTGAAGGCTCGATCGGCGCAACGGCAAGCTGGATCGTCGGCATCCTTGCCTGCATCGCCATCGTCGCCGCCATCCTCAATTCGCGCAAGCAGCGCAAGCGCTTCCGCTTCCCGCTCCGTCCGATCTGGGCGGAGTACTTCCTGGCGATCCTCGGCTGTATCCTGGTTCTCGGCGCGATCGCCGTTGCCAACAGCTACTACTGGCCGACCAACATCGCCCGCAAATATGCCGACGCCAACGGCATCGCCTGGCCGGACGGCGGTCTGCTGATCTCCCACGGCATTGCCATTCCGGTGCTGATGGCGATCGCCGTCGGCATCGTCATGACCTTCATCGCCACCCGCCTGCGTTTCGGCCGCTACGTCTTTGCGCTCGGCGGCAACCCGGAAGCGGCCGAACTCGCCGGCATCAAGACCCGCTGGGTTACCGTCAAGATCTTCACGCTGATGGGCATCCTCTGCGCCATCGCCGCGGCGATCTCGACCGCCCGCCTCAATGCGGCAACCAACGCGCAAGGCGAACTCGACGAGCTCTACACGATTGCTGCAGCAGTCATCGGCGGCACCTCGCTTGCCGGCGGCGTCGGCACGATCGCCGGCGCCATGATCGGCGCGCTCGTCATGCAATCCCTACAGTCGGGCATGGTGCTCTTGGGGATCGACAGTCCGTTCCAGCGCATCGTCGTCGGCGTAGTCCTCGTCGTCGCCGTCTGGCTCGACACCGTCTACCGCGCCCGCGCCAAGTAAGGAGTACGATCCATGAAAGACCAACGCACTCCGCTTGTGGAAATGAAGAACATTTCCATCTCCTTCGGCGGCATTCACGCCGTGGACAACGCCTCCGTCGACCTCTACCCCGGAGAGGTCGTGGCGCTGCTCGGCCACAACGGTGCCGGCAAGTCGACGCTGATCAAGATCCTCTCTGGCGCCTACAAGCGCGATGCCGGCGAGATCCTGATCAATGGCGAGGCCGCCGACATCAACAACCCGCGCGACGCCAAGAAATACGGCATCGAGACGATCTACCAGACGCTCGCCGTCGCCGACAATGTCGACGCCGCCGCCAACCTCTATCTCGGCCGGGAGCTGCGCACCCCCTGGGGCACGCTCGACGACGTGGCGATGGAGGCCAAGGCCCGCGAAGTCATGGGGCGCCTCAACCCCAACTTCCAGCGCTTCAAGGAGCCGGTGAAGGCGCTTTCGGGCGGCCAGCGGCAATCGGTGGCGATCGCGCGCGCGATCCTCTTCGACGCCCGCATCCTGATCATGGACGAGCCAACGGCAGCCCTTGGGCCGCAGGAAACCGCCCAGGTCGGCGATCTCATCAAGCAGCTGAAGCGCGAAGGCATCGGCATCTTCCTGATCAGCCACGACATCCACGACGTCTTCGACCTCGCCGACCGCGTGTCTGTCATGAAGAATGGCCAGGTCGTCGGCCAGGCCCGCACCGAGGACGTCACCAAGGACGAGGTGCTCGGCATGATCATCATGGGCAAGGTGCCGCCAAAGGCGATCCCCGGCCCAGGCGCCATGCAGGTGGCGTAAGCCCAGCGTCGCACTAGACCACCCTCTCAATGACGCCGCGCCCCCCGGGCGCGGCGTTTCTATTTGCCCGATGGGGCTCGCCCCGCAGCACGGGCCGGCTCTGTGCCGCGCCCTTCCCCCGCGCTGCCGGCGCGAAAGATCAGCGTCCGGCTCAGCGCATAGTTCACCGAAAAGACCAGGAGCAGCGCCAGCGCCTGGGCAACGACATAGTGCATGACGGCCGATAGCAGCGTGAAGGCGACCGCGTTTATTCCGGCGCCGAAGGTCGACACCGCCAAGAACTTCGGCAACGCCTTCAGGTGCGGTTCGTCGGATCGGAAGGTGAAACGCCGCTGCAGGAAATAGTTGACGACGACGGCAAAGTAGAAAGCGATGGTGGACGCATAGACCGGTTCGAGCCGCGCCGTCTCGACCAGGACGGCGAGCGTGGCCACCTGCAGGCTCGCCGCGATGCAGCCGCAGGCGAAATAGCGAACAAAGCTCATATCCAGAAGGCGTCTCATCCGGTGCCTTTCGCATCGAGCGACATCCAGCGGCTGGCGCATAGATGGTCGCCGCCTGGTCGAAAACAACGTTTTAGTAGCTTTTGCTTATAAGAGCAGCTAGAAATACAGGCAGTAAAGAGCAGACAACCGTATTCATCAAAGCAGCGCCAGGCTCCTTTCGAGGGGCCGGCTTGATAACGGGGCTCGGCCATGTCGCAGCACTTTCAACAGGCCATCCTGGCGCTCGGCGAGGCGATTGCCCATGAACGCGGCGCTACCGATGACAGCCGGGGCGCCCTGGGCGTACGTGCGGCAGAGTTTCTGCTGAAAGTTCATCGTCAGATGCCCGACTATCTGCGCCCGCCCTTCCATAGTCTCGTGCTTCTTTTCAATGCCTGGCCGCTGCTGCGCAGAGGCAAGTTCTTTCATCAGCTTTCGCTCGACGACCGACTGGCCGAACTCGACAAATGGCGGCAATCCCGCCTCGAGTTCCGTCGGCGCTTCGTCGAGTTCCATATGTCATTGGCATTATTCTGTATTTACTCAGACCTTTACGGCCAGGATTACCAGTATGAACCTGCAACCGGAGCACCTGCTAGCCCCTGAGAGGCTTGCCCCCGACATCATCGTCATCGGCTCCGGCCCGGGCGGTGCGGTGACCGCCACCCGTTGCGCGGAGGCGGGCAAGTCCGTGCTGATCATCGAGGAAGGTCCGCATCTGGCGCTCGAGTCTGCGCCGCATTTCTCCCGCGAGGAAATCCTTCAGAAGTACCGCAACGCCGGCATCAACATCGGCTTCGGCGCGACGAAGATCGCCTATGTCGAGGGCTGCTGCGTCGGCGGCGGCAGCGAGATCAACCGCGGCCTCTACCACCGCACGCCGCAAGCGGTGCTCGACCGCTGGCGCCGCGACTATCGGGTCGATGCCCTGACGCTCGAAGAACTGACCCCGCATTTCGACGCCTGCGAGGCAGTAGCCCGGGTCGAATACCTGCCTGGCCCTGCGCCGCAGCTATCGACACGGCTCGATGAGGGTGCGCAGCGGCTCGGATGGTCTTCCCTCGAAGTGCCGCGCCTCTTTGCCTACGCCGCCGCGGGGGCCGGCGGATCTCCGGGCCGCAAGCAATCGATGTCGGCAACCTTCGTGCCGCGCTTCCTCGACGCCGGCGGTATGCTCCTCGCCGATACCTGCGCGACCAAGCTTACCCATGCGAACGGGCGGTGGACGGTGCATGCGCGCAGCAAGGGACCGGCGGGCACGCGACAGATCGAACTGAAGGCAAAAACCGTCTTCGTTGCCGGCGGCGCGGTGCAGACCCCGTGGCTGCTGCGCCGCTCAGGCATCACGCGCCATGTCGGCGACAGCTTGCGCTTCCATCCGATGCTGAAGGTGGTGGCAGTCTTCCCCGACGAACTCAACACCCCTGGCGAACTCGAACCCGTCCACCAGATCAAGGAATTCGACCCGCGCTTCAGCATGGGCTGCTCGATGAGCAAACGGCCGGCGCTGGCGCTGGCCATGGCGGCGCACCCGGAGATGATCGATGCGGTCGATCGAGACTGGCGGCGCATGGCGATCTACTACGTGCAGAGCACCGGCGGATCCGGCAAGGTGAGATCCCTGCCCGGCTTTCGCGATCCCCTGGTGCGGGTCGGCCTTCAACCGTCGGACCTGAAGGAACTGGCCGTCGGCCTTGCACGCCTCGCCGAAGTGCTCTTTGCCGCCGGTGCCCTTGCAGTCTATCCGAGCATTCCGGGCTATCCGGTGCTGAAATCGCTGGCCGATATCGCCAAGCTTCCCGAAACGCTCCCTCCCAAGCAGGCAAACGCCACTGCGCTTCACCTCTTCTCCTCCTGCCCGATGGGCGAGGACGCCGAAAAATGCGCTGCGAGTTCGTTCGGGCGCGTGCATGGCGCCAGTAATCTCTACATCGCCGACGCTTCGCTTCTGTGCGGGCCGACGGTCGTCAATCCGCAAGGGACAGTGATGGCCGTCGCGCATCGCAACATCACACGCGCGCTCGAGGATCGGGCGATCTGATCAGAAAATTCCCGCAGACAGGGGCTGGAGGGACATATGCGACATCTCATCACCGGCGGATCGGGCTTCATCGGCAACCTCGCAGCTCGACGGTTGCGCGAACACGGCGACGAGGTGCGGGTGCTCGACCTCTGGGAGGATCGCTCCCGCCCGGCGGACATCGAGTTCGTCAATTGCTCCGTGCTCGACCGCGACGGCGTGCGCGCCGCCATGCGCGACGTCGACGTCGTCCACCACAATGCGGCGCTGGTGGCGCAGACGGATGCGGGGCGCGACTACTGGAACGTCAACGTCGAGGGGACCCGTATCGTCTGCGAGGAAGCCGCAAGAGCGGGCGTCCGGTCACTGATCCATGTCAGTTCGACCGCCGCCTACGGCATCCCGCCTTCCGGCCCGATCACGGCGACAACCCCGCTGAGCCCGGTGGAGCCCTATGGAAAATCGAAGCGCGCCGGCGAAGAAGTGGCCGAGGCCATCTGCACGGCCGCCGATATGACCCTGATCACCATCCGGCCCCGCGCCACCCTTGGCGGCGGCCGGCTCGGCATCTTCCAGATCCTCTTTGAATGGATCAGCGAAAACCGCGCCGTCTATGTCATCGGATCCGGCAACATCAAGTTCCAGTTCGTCCACGCCCATGATCTCATGGATTTCTACATGCTGGCGCTCAAGGCCGGTCGGAGCGGCACCTACAATGTCGGCACCGACAGCTTCGGCACGCTGCGCCATGACCTGGAGGCCCTGATCCGCTATGCCGGCAGCACATCGAAAGTCCGGAGCCTTCCGACCTCCGCTACCATCAACACGCTGCGGGCGCTGCATTGGCTGAGGGTCTCGCCGCTGGTGCCCTGGCACTACCTCACCTACCACAAGGAATGCTACTTCGACGTCGAGCCCCTGCTTGCCATGGGCTGGCGGCCGAAATACTCCAACGAAGCCATGCTGCAGGAGAGCTACGACTGGTATCGCCAAAGCGCGAAGCTCGCGTCAGCCGTCACCGCAAAGAGCCCGCACCGCGCGCCGCTCAAGCAGGGCGCGCTCTGGCTGCTCAAGATGATATCGTAAGCGAGCGGGGCGCCGGAGCCGGCGCGCCCATCGGCTGCGGCTCCGTCACTGGCCAAAAGATCTCGTCGTCATAGCCGCGGAACGTATCGACGCCGGCAATTGGGCTTGCGCTGCGAATCAGGGCGCGCATGCCGTGGCTCTGCGCCACCGCCCAGTCGCGCTCCACCCGGTCGCCAATCATGATCGCCTGCTCCGCCGGCACCTGCGCACGATTGAGCACATGGGCAAGACCGGCCGGATGCGGCTTCAAAGCGCCGACTTCGGGATCCATGGCGGAGACGACGATGCTGGCGCCAAGGCCAAGCGCCTTCAGTTTCTCCGACGCCGGATAGTCGGACAAAACCGCAATCGTCTTTCCCTGAACCGCAAGGCCGGCAAACACCCGCTCGACGCCGCGGCACCGGCAAGCCGGAAGGAGATCGAGCGGACGCCGTTCGATCCATTCCTCGACCGTCTTCCGGACGCTCTCCGGCGACTGCCCGCACCGCTCCGCAGTCAGTTCGTATTGCCGGGCTGCCGCATCGGTCGCCAACGCATCGCCCAGTTCCTCGCGGCAGTCGCGAAAGGCGCGCAGGATGCGGATGGTGCCAAGGCTGCACCTGCGCGCCGCGTCCGCAACAAGCCGCAGCAGCATCCGCGCCCGCAGCCGCCGCTGGTCGTAGAGCGTGCCGTCGAGATCGAACACCACGAGGCGCACCCGATCCCAATCCACCGGTCCATTTGGCAAGGCTACGTTCGGCAGCGTCGAACCGGTCATTGCAGCGACGATATCGGCACGAGGAAAGAAGCGGCCAGGAAGTCCAGCATCGGCACGTTGACGAAGCTCGCGAACAGGAAGACGACGATGGTCAAGGTCAGCATGACGTCCAGCCGCCGGGAGTGAAACAGCCTTTCCGGCCGTTGCACCACCGATCCGGGGCGCGTGGCAAGCCAGAGATAGACGGCGAAGAGGCCGCTGATGAACGGAAAGACGAGGATGTATTCCACCCGGTATTTCACCAGGAAAACGCCAAGCAGAAACGCCGTCATCATCGCGTAGACGAAGCAGGAAACGGTGAGGCTCTCCTCGGTGTAGTATTCGAACGACCGCCTATATTTCTTCAGGACGGCGACCCCCGCATTCGCGGAGATGTCGCGATACTCCCCGAGCCGCTTGGCCGCCATCAGGAAGGCACCGGCCATCCAGTAGGCCGCAAGCACGCTGACCGGCGGCAAGGTCACCTGATCGACGATGGCCCAGCCGAGCAGGAAGCGGATCGGATTGTTGAGGCATTCCGTCAGCACATCGAGATAGGGCTTGTCCTTCGCCCGGATGGGCTCGACGTTGTAGAGGATGCCGGACAGCAGGAAGAGCAGCGACGTGGCAAAGAACAGCTTGCCGACGACCGACGCAAGCAGCAGTCCGATGACGGCAAGCAGCAGATATTCGCCGTAGACGATGCGCGGCTGCATCTCGACGACGACGGCGCGACGTTGTGATTTGGTCGGATGGGCCGCGTCGCGTTCCCGGTCGAGCCACTCGTTGATGACGTAATTGGCCGATGCGATCGAGACGGCGCTCAGAAGCCCCACGGGAATATTGATGACGAGAGCGGCCGGATCAGGCTCGCTGAGGGCACAGGCAAGGATCAGCCCAGGCAGGATGAAGACGTGCTTGGTGACATGGTCGAACCGGGCCAGCGACAGGTAGTCGCTCGCCCTCCCCCGCGGTTGGGGCCCCAACGCCTCGATAGGCGTCGTCTCTTCCGGGTTTGCTGGCATGTCCCTCTCCTTGTCTAGAGACCACGCGCCTGATTCGGGACGCCTACGGCGCGCCGGTACTTGCCGTCTGGTAGATGCGACCGTCCCTCTCGGAGCGCACGAGCTTCAGCCTGGCGAGTTTGACGAGCTCTTTCTCCGTTACCAGGTAGAACCGCCAGTCGATCGCATCGACGAAGACGACATAGGCATTCTTCTGCGCCATATCCTCGCGAAACCGCTCTAGCTGTACGTCGAGCGAACCCGCATCACTCTCAAGGCCGGTTCGTCTTTCGCTGTGGGAGGGGATCCAGTCCGTCGAGCGGCGCGTCAGGAAATTGAGCGGGTCGCACGCATTGGTGAAGATGACCGCATCTGCCGGCAACGCCCTGACTGCGCGCACGATCGGCGACGACTTCCAGGCCGTGCTCTGAAACCCCACCCCGTCACGGAAGGCCTCCGCCGTCTGGGCGGTGCTGCGCAGTCCGTGGATGGCGAGAAGGCAGAGCAGGATCAGCGCAAGCGAACGCCGGACGACAGGTGCTGCATCGACGCGACCGCAATAGTCCGCCGCCGCAATTACCAGAACGAAGATGATGGCGACATAGAAGGGAAGCGAGTAGCGCGAATTAAGCTGCAGGTTCGCCTCCACATGCACGGCGAGCACGACGAACAGCAGATAGAAATATCCAAACAGGCCGAAGATGAGCGTCATCAGATCGTGGTCGTCCGGCCGGCGTTCGGGCCAGTTTCGCTTCAGCGTCTGCACCAGAACAACCGTCGCCGCGACAAGCGCGAGAAGCAGCACCGGGATGCGGATCACCTGCGGCACCTGGCTCGGCAGGAGAAAGCTCGCCAGAAGCGACAGCCCGCCTAGCCAGCGATCGGCATCGGCATTGCCATAGAACCAGAGCGCGCGGCCGACCGACCGGCCGACAAGCAGCTTGCTGACGATCACCCAGGCGAGAAAGATACCGGCGCTACCAGCGAACAGGAGGACGACGTCGAGGAGCCTTTGGCGAAGGGATCGCGCCGAATTGTAGAAGAGCGCGATTGTGGCAAAAGCCGCCCCGACCGGAGGCGCCACGAAGCGAGCGAGCATGGCAAGCCCGACGCTGGCGGACGAGGCAAGCAAGGGCCTCCGCCCTTCACCGCGCATATAGCGAATGAAGAAACGGATGGCGAGAAATGTCAGCGCAAGGAACAGCGCCTCCGACATCGCTATCGTGCTCGTCCAGAGGAATGTCGGATTGACGATGATCAAAAGCGTTCCGACGGTCACGAAGAACGGTTGATCCGGCAGCGCCGTCCTGAACAGCGAAAAGACGAGCCAGGTATTGAGAAGATAAAGCAGAAAGGCGATGCCGAGCGCGACATGCTCAAGCGCAAACCCAAGGGATCCCCCGGCACCCAGCATCCACGCGTAAAGCGGCGCGTCATAGGGCGTGCTGACGATCTGCATGTAACGCGTCGAATCCGGAAGGATGCCGATACCGTTCCAGGTGTTCAGCACGAAAAGCACGGCCGCGAGAGCAACAAGAAACATCAATGCGGGATCGGAGCGCAGCCTCTCCAACGCCGGTTCGCCGGTCGTGAGATATCGGTTGACCAAAACTTGCCCCCTCGCCTGAAACAATTACGCGAGCACTGGGTACTGGAGCACTTGGTTACTGGAACGCTTGCCTACTTGAGCACTGGCACTTTAATTTAGAATTATCTTTAATGCAGAATTTATAACGCGCCGCCTTTCGTCGCAAGGACGTTCGCCTGACCAATTCTAGCTACATCGGGTGGGTGATCCCGTCAGATGGGTTGGCCGTCGCCCGGCGCCATTGCCCGAAGCGATGCGCCGCGACCACAACGCAAGCACAGGATGGCGGTTTCTACCACAATCTCTTGCAATGACCATTGAAGCGACGCGCAAGCTAGGCTAAGAACCGCTCACAGCCTGCTTCGGCGGCCCTGCCGCCAAACGGATGCACCCGTAGCTCAGCTGGATAGAGTGTTGGATTCCGATTCCAAAGGTCACAGGTTCGAATCCTGTCGGGTGCGCCATTTAAATTTCAGCCAGATTGTTCGCCTTCAAACGAGTTGACCCGCAATGCGCTCATGCGCCTCCGCACAACGGTTCTCGCCATCAAGCTGTGCTTTTGCGGACAGAGCCCGCTCAAGTCGCGTCGCGTTCCGTCCTGAGATTGGAGACGACGCGGCGGTTCTGGACCTTGCAGGAGCGCTCGGTGCAGTCGCGCACCTCGCGGTCGTTGCCGTAGCCTTTGGCCCACAAGCGATTGGGGTCCACACCCTTGGACACCAGATAGGCCATTACCGCATCGGCGCGTTTCTGCGACAGCGTTTCCATCTTGGAAGCGGAACCGCTGTCGTCGGAGAAGCCCTGCAGCTTGACCAGCCAGCGCGGGTTGCTGTTGAGCCAGATCGCCTGCTTGTCGAGTGTCGCCTTGGCGACGCTGTCGAGTGCGGAGGAATCCTGGGTGAAGTAGGTCCGGCGGCCGACATTGAGGATAAAGTCCTCTTCGGTACCGACCGATACGGTTTCGAAGCCGGGTGCCGGGTCGTCGGTTTTTCCGGTCATCGGCACGGCTGCGGGCTCTTCGACGGCGGCAATCTCGGTGGTGTTGCAGGAAGCAAGCGTCAAGAGAATGGCGGCCGCGGAAAGCAGCCTCGTCAATCCGGTCATAGCGGGCATCGGGTGATATTCCTCATTCGACCGGAGTTGCGACCGGGGTTGCTTGGCTGACCTCGGGGGCCTTTTCGGCGATATGCGGCAGCACCTGCACCGCCGTGCCGATGGGGCAACGCTGGTAAAGGTCGATCGCATCCTCGTTGAACATGCGGATGCAGCCGCTGGAGGCATCCTTGCCGATGCTGCCCGGCTCCAGCGTGCCATGGAAGCGGTAACCGGTATCGACGCCGTCGCGCAGCAGGTACATGGCGCGGGGGCCGAGCGGGTTTTTCGGCGAGCCGCCCTCGACGAACTCAGGCAGTTCGGGGTGGCGCTCACGCATCTCCGGTGGCGGCGTCCAGCGCGGCCACAGCGATTTCCGGTCGATTGTCGCCCGGCCGTACCATTTGAAACCCTCTTTCCCGACGCCGACGCCGTAGCGGATGGCCGTCTTGTTCTCCATGATCAGGTAGAGAAAGTGGTGCCTGGTATCGACGACGACGGTGCCGATCGGCTCGCTGCTGAAATACTTGACGACCTGGCGCTGCCATTTCCTGTCAATGTTGGCGAAATTGGTGCTCCGGTATGTGACGCCGTTATCCACGGCCGGGCCGGAAAAATAGGCTGTCGCCTTTGCCAGTGCCGGGCTCTGAAGCGCATTGGCGCCAAGCAGCGCCAAACCACCAAGCATAGTCTCCCTGCGGGTCCACACCATCGGCAATATCCCCCGAAAGCCAATTAGCGAGGCTGCAGTAAATCAGATTTTTGAACTGCTACAACAGAAAATTCTCAAGCATCGATTCTTTCGCGACGACCGGACAATAGATTGGATCTTCTCGGCGTTCGTCGCAAACGAACAGGCGGCAGACATCGCCAGCCCACCGCGGACGTGCCTTCGCCCGCCTCGCCGTTGCAATGCTGCGCGGCGCCGGCCGCGGCGCAAGCGTCAGCTGCGTTTACCGGCAATATGCGGCGAACTACTTGATATCGCGTGCCTGACCTGACGCCCTGAGCTCCGCGAGCGTCTTTCCAAGGCAACTCCCGCCGGCATCAGAGCCAACCGCCTTGGCCGCGCCGTCCAGCGTGATCGTACCGGCGAAGTTGTCAGAAGCCTGATAGGTTGCGGTTCCATCCGCCGTCACCTTGGACAGATAGAAGGCGTGCTGGGTGCCCTTGTATTCGCAGGCAACGGCAAACGGAAATTGATCGAACAGGACGCCTTCGGCACGTGCCGAGGTACCGAAGGACTGAACGCTGGTCGCAACCAGCAGTACTGCCAGAGACTTGGACATATTCGCAGAGCGTATGCGCACCATCGATCCCCCAACCCAGTTAGATAAAGGTATCCGTCGAGCGCGATGGTGCCGCCTAGCGTGCGCTTTGACAAGCCCGACTGGCAGATTCAAGCACAGCAAATATCGACCAGCGGTTGGCCGCTCCTTCCCGCTTCAAGCGGATGGCGCCAAGGAACAGGCGGCAGGCGTCACGCCAGCGCAAACAAGATCGTTCTGAACGGCCAGTCACGCCGGATGGCTGAAGCGGGCGATCTGCGCGCCCCGCATCAGGTTGCGGAAATTCGCGCCGCTCATGTGCACCAGCGTCCGGTGATCGCCGCCTTCGAAATAGACGTCGCTGACATCGCCGAGGCTTTCGTCTAGCAGCACCGGCACGTCATAGGCCGAGCCAACCGGCGGCACGGCGCCGATGTCGCAATCGGCAAAGAGATTGCAGACCTCCTCTTCCGAAGCGAGGCCGAGGCGGCGGTCCATTACGTCCTGCAGGGTCGAGAGTTCGACCCGGTGCGTGCTCGGCACGACGGCGAGCACGTAGCCCATTTCGTGGTGAACGACCACGGATTTGGCAAGCCGGCTGCCCGGCACATGCGCCGCCCGCGCCGTCTGGCTGGTGGTCGCGGTGCGGTGATGGTCGACGGTGTCATAGGCGACACCCGAACCGTCGATATAGTCCTGAAGTTTTCTGGCGATCGTCATCGTCGACACCCCTTCTCTCTCGTGGTGGCGCGGAGAGGTTATTGTCCTCCCATCCCTCACGAAGTCAACGACGGGCGGCGACGATCCTGTTCGGCAGCAAAGGGAGCGCCTGGTCGCGCGGCGACATTTGCGAGACCGGCAACGGCCAGCCGATCGCGAGCCCCGGATCGAGCGGGTTAAGCCCGCCTTCGACCTCGGGCGCATAGGGCTTGTCGTGCAGATAAATCAGCTCGCAATCCTCGGTCAGCGTCTGGAACCCGTGGGCAAAACCGCCAGGGATCATCATCGAGCGACCATTGTCCGCACTCAGCACCTCCCCGTGCCATTGCAGATAGGTCGCAGAATCCGGCCGCAGGTCGACCGCCACATCGAAGACAGCGCCGGAAAGGCAGGAGACGAATTTCGCCTCGTCGTGCGGCGCCTGCTGGAAGTGCAGGCCGCGGATCGTGCCTGCTGCCTGCGTCAGGGTATGGTTGATCTGCGCGATCTTTCCATCGCCGCCGAAATCGGCCAGCGCCTCGCGACAGAAGAAGCGCGAGAAGAAACCGCGATCATCGCCCCTGCGTTGCCGCTCGACGACGATGAGACCCGCTATGGGTGTAGAAATTCGATCGAATCGCGACATGGTTCCTTCCGCCAGAGACCAAGGACTACCCGTCTTTTCGCCCTTAAGAAACCGGCCTTGACCGTATTTGCAATTGCCGACATGAAAGCGTTCACAGGAAAGCGTTGCGAATCGGCGAAAGCGCCAGGGATCGCGATTCGCGGTCGAGAGCGTATCCATAGGTTGTATCCGAAGAAGGGCATCAGACAGCAATGGCAGTGGAAGACGATCGTCTCGCATTCGAAGCCCACAAGACGGAAATGGCCCTTGCGCTCGGCAAGGATCAGGGCGCCTTCCAACAGTCGCTCGACACCCTGGTAACGCTCGACAAGTACGACTATTCCTATCTCTGGTCCTTCATGGGCGTGCCGATCATCCAGATGCCGGCTGACGTCATGGCGACCCAGGAGGTCATCTGGAACACCAAGCCAGACATCATCATCGAGACGGGCGTTGCCCGCGGCGGCTCGATGATCTTCATGGCCGCAATGCTGCAACTGCTCGGCAAAGGCAAAGTCATCGGCGTCGACATCGACATCCGCGCCCACAACCGCGACTCGATCGAAAAACACCCGATGTCTTCGCGCATCACGCTGATCGAGGGTCCCTCGACGGCAGCGGAGACGCTGGCCAGGGTGAAGGCCGAGATCCCCGAAGGCGCCTCGGTCATGGTGGTGCTCGACAGCGACCATAGCCGCGACCACGTGCTGGAGGAGCTGCGCGCCTATGGTCCGTTGGTGACCGAGGGCCAGTATGCAGTCGTTGCCGACACGCTGCTCGGTTGGGGTGAGGCCTCGCAGACGCCGACAAAGCGTTCAAAGGTCTGGCATCCCGGCGACGAGCCCTATGCGGCGCTGAACGCGTATCTCAAGGAAACGGATCGCTTTGCGGTCGATGAGGTGCTGAACGGTAAGCTCGTCCTTTCCAGTTCACCGGGAGGCTATGTGCGTTGCGTCAAGAAGTAGGATCGGACGTGGGCCGCGTCGCCTTTCGCGATGTTGTCGAGGATGATCTCCCTCTCCTTTTCGAACTGCGCCGGGATCTGTCGCTGCAATCGCTGCTGTTGACCGTACCGGACGCGCTGGACGACGCATCGTTGCAGGCCTGGGTCGCGCGACGGCGCCAGGATCCGGGCGGCCTGTTCCGGATGATCATCGACACCGCGGCCAACGAGGCGGTCGGATACACGCAAGTCAGCCAGGTTCACCGAAAGAACCGCACCGGCTATGGCGGCATTTCGCTTGCGGCAAAAGCGCGCGGACGAGGTCTCGGCCAGGCAACTCTGAGAGAACTTGTCCGCACCGCCTGCGAAGAGCTTGGTTTGATCAAACTGCTTTCCGAAGTCAGGGTCGATAATTTTGCCGCGCTGCGCCTCAACCTCTCGGTCGGCTACCGCATTGTCGGCACGCTCGAAGATCACTTCACCGACAGCTTCGGAGAGACCCACGATGCTCTGCTCCTCGAGCGAAAGCTGAAACTGACCTGACATGACAGCAGTCGTCATTTCCCAGCCGATGCTTTTTCCCTGGCCGGGCTTCTTCGAGCAACTGATGCTCGCCGATAGCTACATCTATCTCGACGACGCGCAGTTCTCGAAAGGCAGCTTTACCAACCGCATTCAGCTCCTGAACGGCGAAGATCGAAGCTGGATGACGATTCCCCTTGCCGGCAAGGGGAGCTTCCAGAAGATCCGGGACCTGTCGGCGACCGGCGGCGACTGGCGAACCAGCCATCGCTCGCTCCTGCGCCAGTCCTTGAGCGGCGCTCCCTACGTCGACGATGCGCTGACGATCTTCGACGAAGTCTATGCCCAGGAGGCGATCTGCGATCTTTTGATCGCCAGCATCGACGTGCCCGCCCGCTATCTCGGCATCGGCGCCGAACGGACCTCACGGCGATCGAGCGAAATGGCGATCGACGGCACCTCGTGGCAGCGCGTGCTCAACCTCGTGCTTTCGGCCGGTGGCATGCGCTATCTGACCGGGCACGGCGCGGCCAACTATCTCGACCATCGGGCATTCGAAGCCGCCGGCGTCCAGGTCGAATACATGAAATATAGCTGCACTTCGTGGGCACAGCCCCGCGAAACCTTCACGCCTTATGTTTCCGTCCTGGACCTCATTGCGCGCACTGGGCCCGATGCGCGCAAGCATTTGTTACCAAAAACCATTTCGTGGCGGGAATTCCTGAAGGAGGAAGCAAGCGTATCATGAAGAACGGCACCATCATTTCCGAAAGCGCGCGCCAGGAATTCGAGACCAAGGGTTATCACGTCGTACCCGGCTTCTATGACATTCAGTCAGAGATTGCGCCGATCCACGAAGGCATCCGCCAGACCCTCGAACTGATCTGCAACAAGTACGGCGTCGACGCCCCGACCGACACGGCGCACGAGGCGATGACGATCGCCTATCGCAAGCTCATTGCGGTCAACCGCTCCTGGGGCGGTGAAGTCTATGATGCGATAAAGCAGATCCCTGCCTTTATGCGGCTCGTCAGCTCGGCTGCCAACGACGAGGTGTTTAAGGCACTTCGGCCCGGCAGCATCCCGGGCATCGCAGCTGGCGGCTACGGCATGCGCATCGACAATCCCGGCGAAGAAAAGTTCCGCGCGCAGTGGCACCAGGAATTCCCGTCGCAGCTGCGCAGCGTCGACGGGATCGTCTTCTGGACCCCGCTCCTGCCGGTCACCGAGCACATGGGGCCGGTCCAGATCGCCGAAGGCTCACAGGCCGAGGGCCTCGTTCCGGTCTATGTGGATGACGCCGGCGCCGGCAAGACCGGTGCCTATGCGCTGCATCTTCACAAGGGCGAGGAACGCCTTGCCCGTTACAAGCATGTCGCCCCCTTGAGCAAGCCCGGTGATCTGATCCTCATGGACTTTCTGACCTTGCATCAGTCTGGCCACAACATCTCGCAGACCCCGCGCTGGAGCATCCAGTTCCGCTATTTCAACTTCGCCGAACCCGTGGGCATCCGCATCGGCTGGAAAGGCTCCTTCGCGGCCGGGGTGAAGTTCGCAGAAGTGCTTCCTGAGCTCGTCGCCCCACAAGGAGAACCGGCATGACTGCCTGCCGGGTCTGCGGGACGAACATATCCAGTCCGACCTACGAGGTGCCGGCGCCCGCACTGACATCGATCATGACGCTGCTCGACGTGCCGACGCGGGTTTTCGTATGCGCAGCCTGTGGCCACGCGCAGAGCGACGATATTCCCGACATTCAGGCCTTCTACGATACGGGCTACCGAATCTCCCTGAACAGCGAAGATCACGATCAGATCTTCGCTGTTTCGGCGGATGGTACGATCACTTACCGCACCGACCATCAGGCAGCACTTGCGCTCCGGCTGCTCGACCTGCCAGACGGAGCCTTGATCCTCGACTACGGCGCCGCCAAGGCCGACACCTTGCGAAAGATGACCGTCAGCCGCAGCGATCTGCGCCCGCATGTTTTCGATGTCAGCTCCGACTACGCTGCTGCCTGGCAGAGTTGGGTGCCGCAGGCTGCACAAGCTACCTACTCTGTACCGGGGGCCTGGCAAGAGACGTTTGATGCCATAATGAGCCATTTCGTCATCGAACATGTGGCCGACCCGGTCGGCTTCATGCGCGAGGTGCGCGCGCTCCTGCGGCCTGACGGCGCGTTCCTGTTTTCGATCCCCGATGTTGCCGGCAACCCGGGCGACATGGCAGTGGCCGACCATCTCAACCACTTCAGCGAAGCCTCGATTGCCCACGCGCTGGCAAGTGCTGGCTTCCAGTTGCAGACCATCGACAAGACGTCGTTCCCCGGCGCCTTTTTCGTTGTGGCAAGGCGCATCGAGATGCCGGCGCAAACGGCCACCTCCTCCGCCGCGGCCGAAGACGCGGCCAAGCAAGCCCGAGACATCTGCGATTTTTGGGATCAGGCATCCGGGAAGCTCCGGGATGGCACGCAGCACTATGCCCGACGCAAGGTCGCGATCTACGGCGCCGGTTTCTACGGAAGCTGGATCTACTGCCGGATCGGCCAGGCCGTCGATGTCGTGGCATTCCTCGACCGCAACGAGAACATGAAGGGCGCCACCCATTTCGGCATCCCGGTGCTTTCGCCTGAGGACCTGCCAGCGGAAGCCGAAGCACTGTTCATCGGTCTCAACCCGCTGAAGGCCCGCGCTGCGATTGCCGCGCAACCCTGGCTGCAGCGGCCTGGGCTCGACCACGTCTGGCTCTGACAAGAGCACACAGCAAGAAGCCGGAGCGGGACGAAAACTCGACAAAATCCCGCCCGGCATCCACGCCTCTTTCGAACTCCCGGTTCTCACCAAGCGCTCCCCATGAAACCCCGCATCCTCTACACCAAACCTTCGATCACCGACCGTGAAGTGACCTATGCGACCGATGCGGCGGCCAATGGCTGGGGCGAGCGCTGCTACGACTACATCAACCGCTTCGAGGCGGCCTTCGCCGCGCATCTCGGCACGACGCACGCGATCTCGACATCGAGTTGCACCGGCGCGCTGCACATGGGGCTTGCCGCACTCGGCGTCGGCCCCGGCGACGAAGTGATCCTTGCGGACACCAACTGGACGGCGTCTGCCGCGCCGATCGTTCACCTCGGCGCAAAACCGGTCTTCGTGGACGTGCTTGCTGATAGCTGGTGCATCGATCCGGAAAAGGTCGAAGCGGCAATCACGCCAAGAACCAAGGCGATCCTTGCGGTTCACATCTACGGCAATCTCTGCGACATGGACCGGTTGCTTGAGATCGGCGCCCGGCACAACATCCCAGTTGTCGAGGACGCTGCAGAGGCGCTCGGCTCGGAGTGGCATGGCCGCAAGGCCGGGTCGCTCGGCGCCTTCGGCGCCTTTTCCTTCCACGGCACCAAGACTGTGACGACGGGCGAAGGCGGCATGTTCGTCACCAGCGACGAGACGCTCTACGAAAAGGTGCTGACGCTCTCCAATCACGGCCGCGCCCGCGGGCAAAAAAAGCAGTTCTGGCCGGACGAGATCGGCTTCAAATACAAGATGTCGAACCTGCAGGCCGCCGTCGGCCTCGCGCAGATCGAGCGCGTCGGCGAGCTGGTCGATCGCAAGCGAGAAATCTTCTACGCCTATCGCGAGCAGCTTGCAGGCGTGAACGCCATTGCCATGAACCCGGAGCCGGAGGGAACGAAGAACGGCTTCTGGATGCCGACCGTCGTCTTTGCGCCGGAAACCGGCGTCACCCGGGAGGCTTTGCAGAACGCTTTTGCGGCCGAGAACATCGACGCCCGTGTCTTTTTCTGGCCGCTGAGTTCGTTGCCGCCCTTTGACGAGGTGCCAGCGAACACCGTGGCCTATGACCTGCCCGGCCGCGCGATCAACCTGCCGAGCTATCACGACATGACATGCGACGAGATCGGCCGCGTGGTCGAGGTCCTGCGGGGCTGCCTCGCCGCCTGAGCGCAGGCGCGCGCAGACCACCTCCGCGCAAGGTCGCCAGGATATTAGGACTTTGCAATGCGCCATGCCGAGTGGCCGGCGCAAATACGGGGCGGTCGCATGAAAATCGTCATTCTCGCCGGTGGCTACGGCACGCGGATCTCGGAGGAGAGCCATCTCCGGCCAAAACCGATGATCGAAATCGGCGGGCGGCCGATTCTCTGGCACATCATGAAGATCTACAGCCACTACGGCTTCTCGGATTTCGTGATCTGCCTCGGCTATCGCGGCTACATGATCAAGGAATACTTCGCCAACTACGTGCTGCATTCCTCCGACGTCACCTATTGCATGGCGACGGGTGAAACCCTGTTCCATTCCAACAAGGCCGAGCCCTGGCGCGTGACGCTCGTCGATACCGGAACGGACTCCATGACCGGCGGGCGCCTGAAACGCGTGGCCGACCATCTCGGCGATACGTTCTGCCTCACCTATGGCGACGGCGTCGCCGACATCGATATCAAGGCACTGACCGATTTCCACCGCCATCACGGCCGCCAGGCGACGGTCACCAGCGTGGTCCCGCCCGGCCGCTATGGCGCGCTTGCTGTCAGCGACGGGCGGGTCAGAAGCTTCATCGAAAAGCCGGCAGGCGACAACGGTCACATCAATGGCGGCTTCTTCGTCCTCAACCGTTCGGTGCTCGATCGCATCGAAGGCGATCAGACGCCGTTCGAAGCGGAGCCTCTGGAAGGTCTCGCCGCAGACGGCCAGTTGATGGCCTTCGAACACGCCGGTTTCTGGCGCCCGATGGATACGTTGCGCGACAAGAACCAGCTCGAAGACCTCTGGCAGAGCGGAGCGGCCCCCTGGAAAGTCTGGGCATGAGCAGGCTTGCGAACCCGTCCTTCTGGGCCGGAAAACGGGTGATGCTGACGGGCCACTCCGGCTTCAAGGGAAGCTGGGCCCGCCTGTGGCTGACGCAAATGGGCGCTGAGGTGACCGGATACGGCCTGTCACCGGCGGCCACCCCCTCGCTGCACGCACTGCTCGGATCGGAATCGGCCTCCAACGAACATTTCGCCGACATCCGCGACGGCGACACGCTCGCATCCGCCGTCCGCGCTTGCGACCCGCAGATCGTCCTTCACATGGCGGCCCAGCCTCTGGTTCGCGAAAGCTACCGGACGCCGGTCGAAACCTTCGACGTCAACGTCATGGGCACGGCGCGCCTGCTGGAGGCAACACGCGCAGCCCCTGCCCTCAAGGCCGTCCTTGTCGTCACCACCGACAAGGTCTACCGCAACGACGAAAGCGGCCGGCATTTTCCGGAAGACGCCGTGCTCGGTGGCCACGATCCTTATTCCGGTTCGAAGGCCGCCTGCGAGCTGGTCGTTTCGACCTGGCGGGATTCCTATCTGCGTGAGCGCGGCATAAGGGTGGCAACCGCCCGTGGCGGCAACGTGCTCGGCGGCGGCGATTTTTCCGCGGACCGGCTGGTTCCGGATATCATTCGCGCTGCCCTTTCGGGCGAGACGCTGGACATCCGCAGTCCGATGGCGACACGGCCCTGGCAGCACGTGCTCGACTGCCTCAATGGATACTTCGTCTATGCCGAGGCGCTTCATGGCGGCCAGACCGATGTGGCGGCGCTGAATTTCGGCCCGGCTCCCGACGAGCGACAGATCCCGGTTCGGGACGTTGCCGCCGCCATCCAGACCGCAATGGGCTTGCCCACGCAATGGCGTGACGCGTCATCCGAGGACCAGCCGCACGAAATGAAGACGCTCGGCCTCGATCCGGCACTTGCCGGACGGACGTTGTCATGGGCAACCCGTCTATCGCAGGACGAGGCGATCGCCTGGACCGCCCACTGGTATGACGGCTGGCGCCGCGGCGCTGTCGCCCGTGATCTGACACTCAGCCAAATCGACGCATTCATGAGAGGCTAACGACTTCGATGTCCCACAACTGCCGTTTCTGCTCGACACCGCTCAAGACCGTCGTTGCCGACCTGGGCTCCACGCCCTGGTCCAATTCCTTTCTCGAACCGACGAAGGAAGCCATCGCCCGCGAGCGATCGTTTCCGCTGAAGGCGATGGTCTGCTCCGAGTGCCTGCTGGTGCAGACGACGGAAAACGTGCCGGCCGATGAAATCTTCACCGACGGCTACGCCTACCTCTCTTCCTTCTCCACAAGCTGGCTCGAACACGCACGCCGCTACGCCGAGAGCATGACCGAACGCTTCGCGCTCGATGACAATTCGCAGGTCGTCGAGATCGCCTCGAACGACGGCTATCTGCTGCAGTATTTCGTCGCCAAGGGCATCCCGGCGCTCGGCATCGAACCGGCCGCCAATGCCGCGCGACTGGCCGAGGAGCGGCAGGTCCCGACCGAGGTCGCTTTCTTCGGACGGGAGACGGCAACCGAACTCGTCAAGCGTGGCATTCGCGCCGACCTCACGGCGGCCAACAACGTGCTCGCCCATGTGCCCGATATCGCCGACTTCGTCGGCGGCTTCGCCATCCTGCTGAAGCCCGATGGCGTTGCGACGTTCGAGTTCCCCCATCTGCTGCGTCTGATGGAAGGCGTGCAATTCGACACGATCTACCACGAGCACTATTCCTATCTGTCGCTGGCGGCCGTCGAACGCATCTTCGAAAGCTCAGGCCTCAAGGTCTTCGACGTCGAGGAACTGCCGACCCATGGCGGTTCGCTGCGCGTCTATGCGCAGCTGAGGTCCGGCGTGCGCGAGACCACGCTGGAACTCGAGCGGTTGCGAGCGACTGAGGCGCTTGCCGGGCTGATGCGGATGGAGACCTACACGGCATTCGACGACCGCATCGCCGCCGTCTGCAAGGATTTTCAGAACTTCCTGGCGAACGCCAAGGCGGAGGGAAAAACCGTAGCCGCCTATGGCGCCGCTGCGAAAGGCAACACGTTCCTCAATGTCTGCGGGCTGTCGCCCAGCGAAATCGCCTTTGCCGTCGACCGCAATGACCTGAAGCAGGGTAAGCTCCTGCCCGGTACCCATATTCCGGTGCACGCACCGACGGTCATCGAGGATGCAAAGCCCGATTATCTCGTCATCCTGCCCTGGAACCTGAAGACCGAGATCGTCGCCGACAACGAGGCGATCCGCGACTGGGGCGGCCGCTTCGTCGTCGCCATTCCGAAGCTGAGCGTCTTCTAATCCTAGACGCCAGGAAGTGTGGACAGTCCTCAACCAGACCGCGTTGAGCCGCCCAAAATCGACTTTATTGATCGCCTTAGGTCGCTTTGCCGTAAATTCGGTGACTTTGCCGTAAATTCGGCACGATCTAAGTGAACCTCAGGGTTGGCGTGGGTATTGACGGTTGAAAAAAATGCACCCAAGGAGGTGCTATGTCCACGATTGACCTATGCCTTGTCGCCACCCGGCGCCCGGACCTGCTTGCCCAGACGCTGGCGAGCTTCCGGGACAGAATCTTTTCCAGGCTCGACCTGCGCGGCGCCTACCTCAATCTCGATCCGGTTTTCGGATCGGAGGAGGATCATCGTGCCTGCGTCGAGATATTCCGCAACCATTTTCCCGACGGAACCGTGTTCCAGCCCGAGAGCCCGGGCTTTTGTGCGGCCGTCGCGAAACTCTGGTCGGCCACCAGCGCCGACTACGTCTTCCACCTGGAGGACGACTGGATCTCGCTGAGGGACATGGGCGAAGAACTGCTGGCGCCCTTCGCGGACCCGGCGATCAGCCAGGTCTCGTTCCACACGGCGGACCAGAACTGGAATATCCGCCGCAAGGGCCATTTCCATCGGCGCAACGAATACGCGTATCTGTTCGGGATCAAGATCCCGCTGTTTCGCACTTTCCCGAAATTCACGACGTCGCCGTCGATCCTTCGCGGCGACTTCGCGCGGCAATGCGCCGGCCTGATGGACCTCTCGCGTGATCCGGAAAAGCAGTTCTATTCGGGCGTCAACCCGGCGATGGAGGCCTATGTCGCCAGTCGCCGCAACTATATCTTCTCGCCCGAGGCGCAGCCGGTCATCAAGGATATGGGCCGGGAATGGCGCGAGCAGCGGCGCATCCAGAAGGTAATCACCGACTCGACCTCGGTCTGGCGGCAAAGCGCCTAAGCGGCCGGGCCTGGACCGGATGGTTCGAAACGAAGCGATACAAGCGGGACGATGGCCCGCTTGTATCGGTGCCGTCACGCAGTCACGGCAGCGTCCTTGCGCTGAAAGCCCTTGCTCGCGACCATGAGGCTGCGCGTGTAATCTTCACCGATACGCCCGGCGACGAGGTCCGCCGAGGACAGGCGTTCGACGACACGTCCACCCTGCATCACCGCCAACCGATCGCACATATGGGTGACGACACCGAGATCGTGGCTGACCATGATGAAGGTCAGCTTATGGTCGCGCCGGACCTGTTCCAGGAGGTTCAAGACTTCCGCCTGGACCGAGGCGTCGAGCGCCGAAGTCGGCTCGTCGAGCAGCAGGATAGATGGTTCGAGGATCAGCGCCCGGGCGATCGCAACGCGCTGGCGCTGACCGCCCGACAGCTGGTGCGGATAACGGAAGCGGAAACCCGACCCGAGACCGACCTCGTCAAGCGCCTTCAGGATGCGCCGCTCGCCGTCGGCCACGCCGTGGATCGCCAGCGGCTCCAGCAATTGCCGGTCGATCGTCTGGCGCGGGTGCAGCGAGCCATAGGGATCTTGAAACACCATCTGCACGGCGCGGTAGAAGGCCTTGTCGCGCTTTGCCCCCTGCAGAACACGATCGTGCACGCGAATGGTGCCGCCGGTGACGGGCGCGAGACCGGCGATCGCCCGAAGCAAGGTCGACTTGCCCGATCCGGACTCGCCGACGAGCCCGAAGGATTCGCCCGGCGCAATCTCGACGCTGACGTCGTTCAGCGCCTTGAACTCGTCATAGGTGACGGAAAGGTTCGAAACGGAAACGGCTGAGGTCATTGGGCCCACTCCGGCTTGCGGTCGAGAACCGGCAGAGGATGACGATCGGATCCGATCGCCGGCATGCAGTTCAGCAAACCTTGGGTATAGGGATGCTTGGCATTGGCAAGCTCGGACGCCGCCAGTTCCTCGACGATCCGGCCGGCATACATGACGATCACGCGGTCACAGAAGGACGAGACCAGCCGCAGATCGTGCGACACGAAGATCAGACCCATGCCTCGATCGGCGACGAGCTTGTCGAGGATGCCAAGCACTTCGAGCTGTACCGTCACGTCGAGCGCCGAGGTCGGCTCGTCGGCGATCAAGAGTTCCGGCCCGGCAACCAGCATCATCGCGATCATCGCGCGCTGGCCCATGCCGCCCGAAACCTCGTGCGGGTAGAGATCGTAAACGCGCTTCGGATCACGGATCTGCACCGCGGCCAGCATGTCGAGTGCCCTCTCCCGGGCCTCGCCGCGGCTGACATTTTCGTGCTGCCGTAGCGTCTCGACGATCTGCCGGCCGATGCTCATCACCGGGTTCAACGAGTACTTGGGGTCCTGCAGGATCATCGCGATCCGCTTGCCCCTGAGATCGCGGCGGACCTTCGGCGATGCGGAGAGCAGGTCGATGCCGTCAAAGTTCAACTGCTTTGCCGTCACCTGCGCATGACCAGGCGTCAGCCCCATGATCGCCCGGCCGGTCTGCGACTTGCCGGAGCCGCTTTCGCCGACGATGCCGAGGCGCTCGCGGCCGAGCGTGAAGGAGACGCCGCGCACGGCCTCGACGAGGCCGGTGCGGGTCGGGAACGAGACCTTGAGGTCTTCAACGGTCAGAAGCGCACTCATTGGCCGCTCTCCCGCGGATCGAGCGCGTCGCGCAGACCGTCGCCGAGCAGGTTGAAACCGAGGCTGACGATCAGGATCGCGATGCCGGGCATCGTTGCCACCCACCACTGGTCGAGGATGAAACGGCGACCGGAAGCGATCATGGCGCCCCATTCCGGCAGCGGCGGCTGCGCGCCGAGGCCGAGGAAGCCGAGGCCCGCGGCCGTCAGAATGATGCCGGCCATGTCGAGCGTGACACGCACGATCAACGACGACATGCACATCGGCATCACATGGCGGAAGACGATACGGATCGGCGATGCGCCCATGAGCTGCACGGCGGCGATGTAGTCGGAGTTGCGCACCGTCAGCGTCTCGGCGCGGGCGATACGCGCATAGGGCGGCCAGGAAGTGATGGCGATCGCGATGACGGCGTTCTCGATGCCCGGTCCGAGCGCTGCCACGAAGGCGAGCGCCAGAACCAGTTTCGGGAAGGCGAGGAAGATATCGGTGATACGCATCAGCACTGCGTCGACCCAGCCGCCAGCATAGCCGGCGACAGCGCCGACGATGAGCCCGACAGGTGCTGCAATGATCGCAACGAGAAGCACGACGGCAAGCGTCAGCCGCGAACCATGGATCAGCCGCGAGAGAATATCGCGGCCGAGATCGTCGGTGCCGAGCAGGTGGCCGGGGGTTCCCGGCGGCAGCAGACGGGCGTTGGCAAGATCCCCGATATAGGGCGAATGCGGCGCCAGGAAATCGGCGAAGGCGGCAACGAAGACCAACGCCAGCAGGATGAGCAGGCCGAGAACGGCGAGCTTGTTGGCGGCAAAACGCTGCCACGTCATATAGGCACGGCCAAGCCGGGCCTGGGTGCGCGACTGCGGGCGATCGGACAGCAGCCATTCGCGACGCGTCATCGCACGGGTTTCGGTAACGGTACTCATCGCTGGCGCGTCCTCGGGTCGAGCGTCCGGTAGAGAAGATCGGACAGGAGATTGATGCCGATGAAGACCGAACCGATGATGATGGTGCCACCAAGCACGGCGTTCATGTCGGCATTCTGCAGCGAGTTGGTGATGTAGAGACCGAGACCTGGCCAGGCGAAGACGGTTTCCGTCAAGACCGAGCCCTCGAGCAGGCCGGCATAGGAGAGCGCAATCACCGTCACGAGCGGCACGGCCGCGTTCCGGAGCGCGTGGCCCCATATGATCCGGGTCTCGGACAGGCCCTTGGCGCGCGCCGCGACGATGTACTCCTGCTGCAGCTCGTTGAGCATGAAGCTGCGCGTCATGCGGCTGATATAGGCAAGCGAGAAGTAGCCGAGCAGCGAGGCCGGCAGAATGATGTGGCGGAACACATCCCAGAGCACGTCCCACTGCCGCTGCCAGAGTGCGTCGAACAGGTAGAAGCCTGTGATCGGCGTGAACGTGTACTCGAACACGATATCGATACGGCCGGGATACGCGACCCACTTCAGCCGCGCGTAGAACACCAGCAGCGACAGGAGCGCCAGCCAGAAGATCGGCACGGAATAGCCGACAAGGCCGATGACGCGCACGATCTGGTCGGCAATGCTGCCGCGCTTGACGGCCGCAAGTACGCCGAGCGGAACGCCGAACAGGGCGCCGATGAGCGTGCCGAGCGTCGCGAGCTCCATGGTCGCCGGGAAGACGCGGCGGATGTCGGTCATGACCGGATTTGTCGTCAGCACCGAAACGCCGAAGTCACCGGTCAGCGCCTGGCGGACATAGATGAAGAATTGTTGGTAGAGGGGCAGATTGAGCCCCATCGCCTCGCGCGTCCTTTCGACGACATGCGTCGGCGCCCGGTCGCCGAGAACGGCCAGAACCGGGTCGATCGGGATTACCCGGCCGATGAAAAAGGTGACGGCCAGAAGGCCGAGATAGGTGGTGACGACAACGACAAGAAAGCGCAGCACCGCTGCCACGATCTTACCGGGACGGGCGCGTTTGCGCCCGCCCACTGTCCCTGTTGCGCTCATGCTCAAGGGAACGATCCTTTCGGTTTATTCCTTCGAGACGGCTTATTCTTTGGTGATGCCGGCGACGAAGTTGGTGTCGAAGCTCGGACCGAGCTTCAGGCCCTTGACGTTGCCGCGGTAGCCGGCGACTTCGGTCTGCTGGAAGATGATGACGAACGGGCTTTCGCCCAGCACCGTCTTCTGCAGTTCCTTGTAGGTCTCCGCACGCTTGGCGCTGTCGCGCTCGAGCAGAGCGTCCTTGGTCTTCTTCGTCAGCTCCGGAACGTCCCAGGCATTGCGCCAGGCAAGGGTCTTGTTCTTGCCTTCGTCGGAGTTGTCAGGGTTGCTGGTGAAGGTTTCGGCGTTCGAGTTCGGGTCGAAATAGTCCATGCCCCACTGACCGATATACATGTCGTGGTTACGGGCACGATACTTCGTCAGCGTCTGCTTGCCGTCGCCGGGGATGATTTCGAGCTTCACGCCGGCCTGGCCCAGCGTCTGCTGGAAGGACTCGGCAATGCCGGTAACCGGCTGGCCGTTGCGAACGTCCATGGTGACGGTGAAGCCGTCGGCAAGGCCGGCCTTGGTCAGCAGTTCCTTCGCCTTGGCGACGTCGAGCTTGTAGGGGTTCTCGTCGAGTGCACCCAGAACGCCCTTCGGCAGGAAGCTCTGGTGGATCTCGCCGATGCCCTTGATGAGGGTCGAGCCGATGGCATCGTAGTCGACCAGATACTTGAACGCTTCGCGCACTTCGGGCTTTGCGAGGTTCGCATTCTTCTGGTTGAGGCTGATGTAGTAGACCGTGCCCTTCGGCGCGTTCGTGGTGGCGAGGTCGGCATTCTTCGAAACGGCGTCGAAATCGCCCGGCTCGAGGTTGCGTGCCACGTCGATATCGCCCGCTTCAAGCGCCAGGCGCTGGCCCGAGCTTTCCTTCATGTGGCGATAGATGACGCGAGCAAGCTTTGCCTGTTCGCCATAGTAGTTTTCGTTGCGCTCGAGAACGATGACTTCGTTGGCGCGCCATTCGCGCAGCTTGAATGGGCCCGAGCCGGCATAGCCGGTCTTCAGCCATTCATTGCCGAAGTCGTTGTCATACTTGTACTCGTCCGTCGGCGTGACCGGCTTGACGTTTTCGAGCACGAGCTTCTTGTCGAGCACGGCGCCCACGGTTGCCGTCAGGCAGTTCAAGACGAAGCTCGGCGCATAGGCCTGATCGACGGTGAAGACAAAGGTCTGCGCGTCCGTTGCCTTGGCCTTTTCCGTCACGTTGTCGCCCGTAAGGCCGAACTGGGTGAGGATGAAGGCCGGGCTCTTGTCGAGCTTCACGGCACGCTCGAAGGACCAAGCGACGTCTTCAGCGGTCACCGGATTGCCGGAAGCGAACTTCAGGCCGGGCTTCAGCTTGAACGTATAGGTCAGGCCGTCGTCGGACACGGTCCAGCTGTCGGCGAGGTCGCCGACGACCTTGGTCGTGTCGTTGATGTCGAGGCGCACCAGCATGCTGTAGGTGTTGCCGGTGATTTCGGCCGCGGTCAGCTCGAAGGCTTCGCCCGGATCCATGGTAATCACGTCGTCGATCGCAAAGGCTTCGACCAGCGTGTCCTTCGGCGTTTCCGCAAAGGCCGGTGCGGTTGCAGCCATCACCATGGCCAGCGCCGCAGAAGCCGTCAGAAGACGAAGACGTCCATTGAGCTTGTGCATCATGTTTGCAGTTCCCTCGTTTACGCCCTTTTGGGCCCCTTCTTCATGGGTTCAGGCGGCCTCGTGCCAAGCCTGCCCCAGAACTCTCCACCAGTTCTCCCGGCATATCTTTGCCAGTTCGGCATCACCATATCCGGCGCTTCTGAGCGCCGCAACGAGCGCCTGACTACCGGCCGCATCAGCAATCTCCTCGGGGATCGTTGCCCCGTCGAAATCCGACCCTAGTGCGACGCAGTCGATGCCCATGCGCTCGATGAGATAGTCGACATGGCGCACCATGTCGGAAAGCGGCGTTGCGGCATTTTCCTGGCCGTCGGCGCGCAGCATCGTCGTCGCGTAATTGAGCCCCACGAGGCCCTTGCTTTCGCGGACGGCGTCGAGCTGCTTGTCGGTCAGGTTGCGCGCGACCGGGGTCAGCGCATGCGCATTCGAATGGCTGGCGACCAGCGGCTGGTCGGTGGTCTTCGCCACGTCCCAGAAGCCCTTCTCGGTGATGTGTGCAAGATCGATCAGAATGCCCAGACGGTTGCAGGTCCGCACGAGCTCGAAGCCGGCGTCCGTCAGTCCGGGTGCGGTGTCCGGAGACATCGGATAGGAGAACGGTACGCCATGACCGAAGACGTTGTGGCGGCTCCAGACCGGCCCGAGCGAACGCAGGCCAGCGGCATAGAACGTTTCGAGCGCGGAAAGATCGGCGCCGATCGCTTCGCAGCCTTCCATGTGGAGGACCGAGGCGAAGACGCCGGCCTCGACCGCCCTACGGATTTCGGCGGTCGACCGGCAGAGCTTCCACGCCCCTGCCCGGTCGAGGCAGACGGCGATATCGGCGAGCTCCATTGCGATCGCCAGCGACGGCAGGTGCTCGAGCGGTGCCGAAAGCGGCGTTTCGTAGTGACCGTTCTCGTTCGGCGGCTGCAGGACGAGATCTCCCGAGGGCACGTAGATTGCCGAGAGGCCACCAACGAGACCGCCCGCCTTGGCGCGCGGCGCATCGATATGGCCCTGGTCGATGCCGTCGACGAATTCGCGTACCGGGTCCTGGCCCTTCCGGGCGTTCTGCCACAGACGCAGAAGCACGTCGTTATGGCCATCGAAAACCGCCTGCATTCCTGAATTTCCTTATCATTTCAGGGAGATCGGACGGGCCGTTCGGGTCGCGTCCAGGGGAAAGTCGAAGCGATGCTAGTGAAAGCCCAAAGCCTTTTCAATGAATATCAGGGGGTTTTACCCAGGCCTGCCTGTAGCGAAATGTTGCATGATTGCCGCATAGCCGCTGGCAAACACGGTGCCGCAGGGCTTCGAACCTCAGCCAAGGGATGAAAACCCAGCGTTTCTCATGCAAGGAGAATGGCTTGGGCCCACGGATCGGGCCGACATGCTGCATGATGCGGCACAGGGAGGTTGGTGGTGCGTTCGTTTTCTCTTGCGGGCTCGGAGAGGCCCTGGGGCCGCATCGCTGCGACGCTTCTCCTGGCGGCCACCCTTGCGGCCTGCGCCGGACGCCCCGTGGGCGTGCTCGTCCCTTCGGGCACGACGGGTGGCGCCTCCAAGGTCGATCTGCTGGTCGCAACCACCCGTGCTCCCTCCACCGAGCCGGGCGTGCTTTTTAGCGGCGAACGCTCAGCCGAGCTTTCGCTGACGGAAATTGCCGTCTCCATCCCGCCGGAAAAGAACCGCAAGGTCGGCCAGGTGCAATGGCCGACGAAGCTTCCCGCCAATCCGGAGCGGGATTTCTCCACCGTCAGCGTCACGCCGCTCAATCAGGGCAACGACGTGCAGAACTGGGTGAAAGGTCATCTGCCGAAAACCCGGCGCGTACTGATCTTCGTTCACGGCTTCAACAACCGCTACGAAGACGCCGTTTATCGTTTCGCCCAGATCGTGCACGACAGCGGCACCGATGTCGCGCCCGTCATCTTCACCTGGCCCTCGCGCGCCAGCATATTCGACTACAATTACGACAAGGAAAGCACCAACTATTCGCGCGACGCGCTGGAGGAACTGCTGCGGCGTGCCTCAAGCAATCCTGCTGTCGGCGAAATCACCGTCATGGCCCATTCCATGGGGTCATGGGTGACGGTCGAGGCACTGCGCCAGATGGCGATCCGCGACGGACGCATCGCGCCCAAGATCACCGACGTCATCCTGGCGTCGCCCGACCTCGACGTCGACGTCTTCGGCCAGCAGATCCGCGCCATGGGTACGAAGCGCCCGAAGTTCACGCTGTTCGTATCGCGCGACGACCGGGCGCTGACCTTGTCGAGGCGTATCTCCGGCAATGTCGACCGCCTCGGCCAGATCGACCCGACCGCCGAGCCCTATCGCACTCAGCTGGAACAGGCCGGCATCAGCGTCATCGATCTGACAGCGCTGAAGGGCGGCGACAAGCTCAACCACGGGAAGTTCGCCGAAAGCCCCGAAGTCGTGCGCCTGCTTGGCAACCGGCTGATCGCCGGCCAGACCGTGACCGATTCCGATGTCGGTCTCGGCGAACGCATCGGCGCCGTCACGCTCGGCGCCACGCAGACGGTCGGCAATGCCGCGAGCCTGGCGGTTTCGACGCCGATCATGATCTTCGATCCCAACACCCGCAGGAACTACGACGGGCAGCTGCGGCGTCTCGGCCAATCGATGGAAAACACCGTCGGCTCGGCAGTGACCCCTTGGACACCGCCGGAAAGCGGGGGAGCCGCGAAAAGCAACACCCCCGACCGTCACTCTCGTTAGACGGGCAGCTCGCGCCGCTCGGCTTCCGTCACCGTCGCGAGGTCGAGCACTTTCTGCAGGTTCGCCGCATGGCGGAACCCGGGCTCCTCCGTCTTGCCCTTACGGACGGCGGCCACGAAGCGCTCGTAGTTCGTCGCGACGGTGCCCGCATCGACATCGCGCCAGGTCGCGGTTTCGACGTCCGCCCCGAGGCAGGCACGCAGCGTCGATCCATCGGGCGTGTGCACCACTTCGAGGGCACCCTTGTCGCCGTGTAGCCTCAGCCGGAGTTCGTTCAGATGCCCGGTCGCCCAGCGGCTGGCATGGACGACGCCCATGGCGCCGTTGCCGAACTCGGCCGTCATGACGAAGCTGTCATTGGCGTCGAGATCATACTCGCCGATGCGGTTATCAGGCGCCTTGTCGAAGGTCTTCAGCCGCGCAAAGATGCGGGCGGCGTCCGTGCCTGCGCCATAGCCGGCAAAGTCGAGGATGTGGATGCCGACATCGCCGAGCACGCCGTTCGAGCCGTGCTTCGTCGAGAGCCGCCACAGCCATTGCGATTCCGTCGCCCAGTCGCCCCAGGCCTTGGAAACGAGCCAGCTCTGCAGATAGGACGCCTCAATGTGACGCAGCTTGCCAACCTCGCCGGCAAGCACCATTGCGCGTGCCTTCTGCAGCGGCGCGACGTTGCGGTAGGTGAGGTTGACCATGGTCACAAGGCCGGAACGCTCGGCCGCTTCCGCCATCTCTGCCGCCTTGGCATAATTCTCGGCGAGCGGCTTTTCGCACAGCACATGCTTGCCCGCGGCAATGAGCGCCAGCGTCGTCGGGTGATGCGCCTTGTCGGGCGTCACGTTCGTCGCCGCATCGAACTTGCCCCAGGCGATCGCCTCGTCGAGCGAGGTGAAGGTCGCGGCAATGCCGTGCTTGTCGGCAAAAGCCTTGGCCCGGGCGGGATCGACATCGACAGCGCCGACCATCTCGACGCCTTCGATCTTGGCAAAGGCCTGGGCATGGCTGTTTGCCATGCCGCCGGTTCCTACAATGAGAAGACGCATGATGCTCACCTGTATCCTGCTTCGCCGGCCTGGTGCAGCCTGGGGCCGCGCTCGACGATCGGCTCCAGCGCCTTTTCGACCGGCACGTTTGGTGCGTCGTGGATCGCCGTGTAGCGGTTGTCGACGTTGTAGGCCCACTTCACCGAATTGCGCAGCACCTTCTGGACATTGGCGTCGTGATAGGTCGGGTAGGTTTCGTGGCCGGGACGGAAATAGAAGATGTTGCCGGCACCGCGGCGCCAGGTCAGCCCCGAGCGGAACACTTCGCCGCCGGCAAACCACGAGATGAAGACGGTTTCGAGCGGCTCCGGCACCGAGAACTGCTCACCGTACATTTCCTCGTTCTCGAGCACGAAGTTCTCCTCGATGCCTTCGGCGATCGGGTGACGCGGATTGATCGCCCAGACGCGCTCACGCTCGCCTGCTTCGCGCCATTTCAGCGCGCAGGGCGTGCCCATCAGCCGCTTGAAGATCTTGGAGAAATGGCCGGAGTGCAGCACGATCAGGCCCATGCCCTCCCAGACGCGCTTGGCAACGCGCTCGACGATCTCGTCGCTGACGGCGCCGTGGTCCTTGTGGCCCCACCAGAGAAGCACATCGGTGTTGGCAAGGCGCTCGACGCTCAGGCCATGTTCCGGCTCCTGCAGCGTCGCCGTCGTCGCCTCGATCGCAGCTTCCGTATTCAGCGCCGCCGCGATCGTGTTGTGCATCCCGTTTGGATAGATGCTGCGGACGATTTCGTTGGTCTGCTCGTGAATATTCTCGCCCCAAACAACTGTTCTGATAGGCACGGTCATTCTCCTTGCGTGTTCGCCCGTTACGGGCCTGTCGTCTTACGATAGATGGGGCCGCCAGGAATTGGCGACCCCGAAGCTCTGGGTGTCTTCAGCTTGATCGGGGTCTGGTCAGGCAGCCCCTTTCATGGGTGCGCGGCCGAGAGCCTGCCCCGATGCATCGAAGCGGTGGATATTGCCGCCGAGCGGCGCGATGTGAATTGTCTCACCCGGCCGGTGATGCGAGGTGCCACCTTCCCGGACGATGACCGGTTCGCCAGCGCCGATATCGAGATAAATGTAGCTGTCGGACCCCAGCATTTCGGAATGCACCACCGTTCCCGACCATTGACCCCCACTCGCCTTGATCTCCAGATGCTCCGCTCGGATGCCGATCGTATGGGCATCGTAGGGCGCAGCCAGTGCGCCGGACAGAAAGTTCATCTTCGGCGAACCGATAAAGCCGGCGACGAAGACGGAGTTCGGGCTTTCATAGAGTTCGAGCGGCGTGCCGATCTGTTCGACCCGGCCATCCCGTAGCACGCAAATGCGATCGGCCAGTGTCATCGCCTCGACCTGGTCGTGGGTGACATAGATCATCGTCGTCTTGTGCATGCTGCGATGCAGCTTGGCGATCTCGATGCGGGTCGCAACGCGCAGCGCCGCATCGAGATTGGAGAGCGGCTCGTCGAAGAGAAAGACCTTGGGATCACGCACGATCGCCCGGCCGATCGCCACGCGCTGGCGCTGGCCGCCGGAGAGCTGCCGCGGCAGCCGCTGCAGATAGGGCGTCAGCTGCAGCATCTCGGCTGCCGCCTCGACGCGCTTCTTGCACTGCTCCTTGTCCTTGCCGGCAAGCTGCATGCCGAAGGACATGTTCTCGAATACCGTCATATGCGGGTAAAGCGCATAGGACTGGAACACCATCGCGATGCCGCGCTTCGACGGCGTCAACTGGTTGACCACCTGGCCGTCGAAGGACAGCGTGCCCGATGAGATGTCTTCGAGCCCGGCGATCAGCCGCAGCAACGTGGACTTGCCGCAGCCGGAGGGCCCGACGAAGACCATGAACTCGCCGGCCCGGATATCCATGCTGACGCCCTTGATCACCTCGAAGGCGCCGAAGGACTTGCGGATGTTGCGCAATTGAAGCTCTGCCATATTTACTCCCCTTATCCTTTGACGCCGCCGGCGGTGAGCCCGGAGATGATCCGCCGCTGAAAGATCAGCACGAGAACAACCAGTGGCACGGTGACGATGATCGATGCGGCCATGATGTTGCCCCACGGAATTTCGTACTGGCTGTTTCCCGAAAGCAGCGCGATCGCGACCGGCACCGTGCGCTGGCTGTCCGATGAGGTGAAGGTCAGCGCGAACAGGAACTCGTTCCAGGCGGCGATGAAGGCGAGCAGCCCCGTCGTCACCAGCGCCGGCCACATCAGCGGCATGAACACTCGGGTGATGATCACCCAGGGTGTGGCGCCATCGACGATCGCCGCTTCCTCGATCTCCACCGGCAGATCGCGCATGAAGGTGGTCAGCACCCAGACCGTGAACGGCAAGGTGAAGATCATGTAGGAAAAGATCAGCGCCAGGGGCGTGTTGAAGATGCCGACCGAGCGGATGAGTTCAAAAAGGCCGGCAAGCACCGCGATCTGCGGAAACATCGACACCGACAGGATCGTCAGAAGCAGGAGCCCGCGACCGCGGAACCGCACTCGCGCCAACGCATAGGCCGCGGTGACGGCCAGGAGCAACGACACGGCAACGACGATCGTTGCGACCAGCAGCGAATTGGCGAGGTTGCGCAGGAAGCCGCTGCTGGTGACGATGCCCGCGTAGTTGTCGAAGGAGATCTCGGTCGGCCAGTAGTCGACCCGAAACAGCGCCGTCCCGGATTTAAAGCTCGTCAGCACCGCATAGTAGAACGGGAAGACGGCCATGATGATGATGGCGGCAACGAGAGCGTAGAACGCCGTGCGCTTGGCAAGGGTGGCAACCATCAGCGCTCTCCTTCGAGATTGACGCGGCCGAACCACATGTAGGCGACGGTGATCGCCGCGATGATCAGGAACAGCATCGTCGAGGCCGCGGCGCCATAGGCGAACTTGTCGAAGTCGAACAGGTTTTCGCGCGCGAGCACCGACATCGTCTTGGTCTTCGCGTTGTTGGGCGTCAGCACATAGATGAGATCGAAGATGCGCAGCGCATCGAGCATGCGGAAGATCACCGCCACCATCAGCGCCGGCCGGATCAAGGGCAACGTCAACCGCCAGAAGACCTTGAGCGGATGCACGCCATCGATCTTGGCCGCCTCATAGATATCCGACGGTACCATCTGCAGGCCAGCCAGCATCAGGAGCGCCATGAACGGTGTCGTCTTCCAGACGTCGACGATCAAAACGGCGACCATCGCGGTCTCCGGATTGGCGGTCCAGGCGACCTTCTGGCTGATGAGGCCGAGGCCGAGCAGAAGATCGTTCAGGATGCCGAACTGGTCGTTGAGCATCCAGGCCCACATCTTGGCGGACACGATCGTCGGGATCGCCCAGGGAATCAGGATTGCGGCGCGCACCAGCCCGCGGCCCGGGAAATTCGCATTCAGGACCAGCGCGACGATCAGGCCGAGCACCGTCTCGATGGTGACGGAAACGGCCGAGAACTTCAGCGTGTTCCAGACGGCGTTCCACCAGGCCGGATCGGCAAGCAGGCCGTTATAGACGGTGCGCCCGCTCTTCAGCGTGATCCAGGAAAGGTAGTTCTTGAAGCCGACGAACTCGGCGCCTTCGAGGTTGGTCAGCGACGCATTGGTGAAGCTGAAATAGACTGTGCGAATGAGCGGCCAGCCGGCGACGAGTGCCAGCACCAGAAGCGTCGGTGCGAGAAAGATCCAGGCGGAGCGGATGCGCTCGGCGTTAAGATCGGAGCGGATCCGGGCCTGCTGCCCAAGGGCGGAAGGCGGGTCTGCGACGGAAATGTCGGTCATGTCTGTACTCACCCTTGCCATTCGGCGCACGGCCGAGCGGTTGATCGGAGAGAAAGGCGGTGGCTCGGTGGAGCGAAGGGAGGCTTGACAAGCACTCCCCTCGCCCCCGGGAGGATCACCAGTTGTCGCCCTTCATGTCGGTGAGTTCGACTTCGAGCAGTTCAAGATTTTCCGCTGCCGTGCCGTTGCCGGAAAGCGAGTTGTGCACCGCGTTCCAGAACTTGGCGGAAACCTCGTTGTATTTGACCTTGGTGACGGCCGACGGGCGCGGCACCGCGCTTTCGAAGATCGGTTTCCAGGCCGGCATGAACGGCTGGGCCTTGGCGACCTCCGCATCGTCGTAGAGTGCGGCAACCGTCGGCAGGTTCGAAAGCTCGATCGCCCGGCGCTTCTGCACCTCGGCGGACGACAGGAACTTGGCGAGCGCAATCGCCGCCTCCTGGTCGTTGGAATATTTGGAGACGGCGACGTTCCAGCCGCCGAGCGTCGAAGACGGCTGGTCGCCATCGGTGGCCGTCGGCAGCGGCGCGACGGCAAACTTGCCCTTCACCGCGCTGTCATCGCCATTGCCGAGCGCATAGGCATAGGGCCAGTTGCGCATGAAGACGGAATTGCCGGTCTGCCAGACCCCGCGCGATTCCTCCTCCTGATAGGCAAGCACGCCCTGCGGCGAGATCGCGCCGACCCATCCCTTGATCCGGTCGATTGCGGCGGCCGCCTTCTCGTTGTTGATCGAGATCGTGCCGTCGGGCTCGACGATCTGGCCACCGCCCGACGACTTGACCCATTCGAGTGCGTTGCAGGTCAGGCCCTCATAGGCATTGCCCTGGAAGACATAGCCCCAGAGATCGGCTTGGCCGGCGGCCCGCTCCTTCTCCTGGATTTCCTTGGCGGTCGCCGCCAGCTCGTCCCAGGTCTTCGGCGGCGTCTTGCCGTATTTTTCGAGCAGGTCCTTGCGATAGAACAGCGCCGGCGCATCGGTGAAAACCGGCAAGGCCACGAGGCGACCGTTCACCGTCTGCGACGCGATGATCGACGGGAAGTGCTGGCCAACAACGTCCTTTGCCGCCTCCGTCAGATCGACGAACTGGTCGGCCAGTTGCGGCGCCCAGACGACATCGGTCTGGTAGACGTCGACATCCTTGTTTCCGGCGGCAAGCCACAGCCGGTACTGGCTGAACTGCTCGCTGCTCGATGGCGGCATGGTGACCAGGCTCACCTTGTGCCCGGTCTGCTTCTCGAAAATGTCCAGCTGTTCGCGAATGAAATGGACGTTCTTCCCGGTCGTGTTGGCGGCGAGCGAAAGCTCGGCGGCGCCAGCCGTCCCGGCTGCAACGATTGCGGCACAAAAACTCAGCACATTGAGCGTGGTTGTCATTGGGTCGACTCCTCCTGTTCCCCCTCCACCGCACGAAAGCTCCTCGGCAAATTCGAAAGCGGTTTGGATAAGAAAAAGTTGGCAGAAGACGGAAAAACTGTCAATCCACACACTTAGAAAAGTCCATCTGGCGTGGATTATTACAAATAATCGTTGTTTTTCAAACAAATAGCAATGGGAGAGAAAAATCGACCGCCTCTCACAGAACCCCATAAAATCAAAGGGGAACCGTATTAATTTAAAACGGTTTGGTAAAATCCATACCCGACCTGTAGAACCTGGCGTCCCCGACAAACCGATTGTTACGGGCAGCGAAGGTGTATATTTCTGGGACCGGGCTAGGCTTGAGGAAACGCATTTCGAATGAAGCTGAGGGAGTTCGCACAACAACTGGGGCTTTCGCCGACGACGGTCAGCCGGGCGCTGAGCGGTTATCCCGAAGTCAGCGAAAAGACGCGCAAGCGCGTGGCCGAAGAGGCAACCCGCCTTGGCTATCGTCCGAACATCAATGCGGTGCGGCTCGCCACCGGTCGGGCCGGCGCGATCGGCGTGGTCATGGGCCGCTCCGGCGAGTTCCATTTTTCCGAGTTCATGGGTGGCCTGGCCGAACGGCTCGGCACCGAGGATATCGACATTCTCGTCAGCCCAATGGACGACAAGAACCCCACGGGCGAAATCCAGCTCTATAGCCGGCTCGCCGTCAGCGGCCGCGTCGACGCCGTGATCGTGCACTCGCCCGAACCGAACGACGAGCGCATCGCCCTCCTCCACAAGCTCGGCATGCCCTTCCTCGTGCACGGGCGCTCCGATATCGACGTGCCGCACGCCTGGCTCGACATCGACAACGAAGGCGCGATCCGCCGCGCGACCTCGCATCTCATCGATCTCGGCCATCGCCGCATCGCCATGATCAACGGCCGGCAAGGCCGCACTTTCTCGCTTCACCGCGACAAGGGGTACCGCGACGCGCTGCAGGCGCGCGGCATCGCCTTCGATCCGCGCCTCGTCGCCCATGGCAACTTTACCGACGAACTCGGCTTCCGCTTCGCGCGCTCGTTCCTGGAGCAGACGCCCCGCCCGACCGCCTTCGTTGCCGGCTCGATGATGACAGCGCTCGGCATCTACCGGGCAGCACGGTCCATGGGCCTGGAGATCGGCCGCGAGGTCTCGGTCATCGCCCATGACGACGTTTTCCCTTACCTCACGGCCGACAACATGGTGCCGTCGCTTTCGGCGACACGCTCTTCGATGCGTGCGGCGGGCGCGCGCTCGGCCGACCTCGTGCTGCAGCTTCTCTCAGGCCGGCCGACCGAAGAGGTTCACGAACTCTGGCCGGTGGAACTGATCCTCAGGGAATCGACCGCGCCACCGCAGGGCGCTTGAGGGCAGGCGCTGCCGACCGCTTCAGTGGAAGGTCGACTTGGAAAAGAGATTGAGGACCACCACGCCTGCTATGATCAGCCCCAGTCCGAGGATCGCCGCCAGATCGAGCTTCTGCCCGAAGGCGACGTAACCGACGAGCGAAATGAGCACGATGCCGAGCCCGCTCCACACCGCATAGGCGATGCCGACGGGAATGAAGCGCAGCGTATAGGACAGGAAGAAGAAGGCGATCGCATAGCAGACCACCATCATCACTGTCGGCCCCAGCCGGGTGAAATGCTGTGCTGCCTGCATCGCCGAGGTGCCGAGCACTTCGAAGACGATGGCTGCAACCAGGACGGTATAGAGCATGGCGGGGTTCATCGGGGACTCCATTCCGGACCAGAGCAGTTCCAGGAAAAGTGCAAAGCGGTTTTCCGTCCGGAACTGCGTGATTTCAAAGACTTAGATCACTTCAGTGTTTCGATAGAACGATGAAGTGATTTATTGCGCCGAAAGCGCCTTGAGATTTTCAACGAGACCGACCCGCGCCTCGGCATCGAGGTCGTGGCTTTGCATCAGATCCGCAAGCCAGACGCCGTCGCAGGCGAAACGCGCAAGCACGCAGCCGGTCGAACCGTCCGTCTCCGCAAACTCCGCGGATCGCCGGCCGACCCAGTCGCGCCAACGGCTCTTCAGATGCGGCTCGGCAATCAGCGCGATGGTCAGCATGCGCCAGCCCGGCACGTCTGTTGCCGGATCGAGCGCGAAACAGACATCGATATAGGCGCGGGTGAAGCGCCCCTTCGCCACCGGATCGCGCGCCATCGCCGCCTCGATCTCGCGATCGAACCGTGTCACCAGGTCGTCGAACAGCCCGTCGAGCAGCGCGAGCTTGTTCGGGAAATGGTGCAGCAGCCCGCCCTTGCTGACCCCGGCTGCCTGCGACACGGCATCGAGCGTGATGCCAGCCACCCCCTGCTCGTGCGAAAGGCGTGCGGCAACCTCCAGCAATTGCTGGCGCACCTGTTCCGGCTGTTTCTTGCGACGATGAGCTTCGGTCATGCACCCATAAAGATACCGTCTGGACGGTTTGTCAAGAGAAGTGTTGTTTGACCGCGATGAAACGCCGCAAATTCCGCGTTCTGAAAACCGTTGTCCGCCCGGTCGCGGCGCGCTAGGACCGAACGAACGAAGGACGCAGAGCATGGCGGAACCGGAAACCACGACCCTCTACGAAGCCATCGGCGGCGACCCGACGGTCCGCGCCCTGACGCGCCGTTTCTATGAGCTGATGGACACGTTGCCGGAAGCGGCGCGCTGCCGTGCCGTGCATCCGCCCGATCTTTCCGGAAGCGAAGAGAAGTTTTACGAGTACCTGACCGGCTGGCTCGGCGGGCCGCCCATCTATGTCGAAAAGCGCGGCCATCCGATGCTGCGCCGTCGCCATTTCGTCGCCGAGATCGGGCCCGAGGAACGGGACGAGTGGCTGCTTTGCTTTACCCGCGCGCTTGAGGAAACGATCGACCATCCCAAGCTCCGGCAGATCATTCTCGACCCGATCACCCGCCTCGCCCTTCACATGCAGAACAAGGAATGACCATGTCGCACAGCGGATTTCGCGCCACGACGCTATTTGTTGCCGGTTTGATGGGCCTGACCGGCGTCGTCAGCGCGGCCGCCGCTTCGCATGGCGATGACCCGAGGCTGCTTGCCGGCATTTCGGCGATGTGCCTCGCCCACGCCCCGGCATTGGTGGCGCTCTACGCCGCCTGGCCGCACTTTCGAATGGCGGCCGTTGCCGCGCTCCTGATCGCGGTTGGCACGGCGCTGTTTTCGGCCGATCTCGCCATGCGCCATGTTACAGGCCACGGCCTCTTCCCGATGTCCGCTCCGCTCGGCGGCACGACGATTATGGCGGGGTGGCTCGCCGTTTCGCTCGGCGCCTTCCTGCCGAAGAAGACGGCCTGACCCCAAAACAATTCGCCTCCCGGAGAGGTCCATCCGGGAGGCGAATAACACGCAAAATCAGGATCATATGTCCGCGCCGGCGCGCGGATCAGGCGCCTTCAACGGCCGAAAAACCCTCGAACTTCGGCGGACCGAGATACATCGCCCTGTTCTCGCCGGCGTTCTTGTGGGCCGCGCGAAAATTCTCCGACTTGCTCCAGGCTGAAAACGAATCCTTGTCCTTCCAGACCGAGTTCGAGACGAAGAGCGTGTAGCCCTCCTCCGGCACGCTGTCGCCGCGCAGCAGGTGGAAGGAAACGAAGCCGGGCATCTCCGACAGGCTGGAATCGCGCCCCTTCCACACCGCTTCGAAAGCCTCTTCGTGGCCGATGGCGATACGAAAACGGTTCATGGCAACAAACATCTTGGTCTCCTAGGTCCTTTCACCGATACGGCAAAACGATCCAACTCTTTGAATGGACGCAACCCCGCACGGAAAACCGCTTCGCACTTTTCCTGGAATTGCTTCCTAGCTTACGCATTTCCGGACGGAAAACCGCTTCGCACTTTTCCTGGAATTACTAGGCACTTTCCTTCTTGAGGGCGGCATCGCTTGTGGCCCGTGGAAAGGCGAGGATAGTTCCTTCCTTCGGCTCCGCAAGCCCGAACGGGTCGCGCACCGGCGGGCGCGCCTGCCAGGTGGGGAACTCGGCGACATTGGTATTCTCTTCCACCATGCGCGCCCGTCGCGTCAGGATCTCGTAGAGCTCGGGCACCAGGCCGTCGCCCTGCTGGGCCGCCAGCTTGTGCAAGCCGATCATCATGGCGAGGTCGGGACGTTCTTCGTTCATTGCAAATTCTCGTCTTGTCTTTCAGAGGATTACCGCTCGTTGCGGCCGGTGGTCAGGTCCTGGAGCGCGCGTTCCAGGCTCGACTTCGAGCCGTTGCGCAGCGGCACGAAGGCCTTGCCCCACTTCTTGCAGCCGGTCTTCACGCGAAGACATGCGTCATGGCTGATGCAGTCGATCGGGCAGAAGACGCAGTCGACAGACGGCAGCACGCGGTCGATACGCGAAACGGCCTCACGCAGGCCACCGTCGTGGTGCAGCAACTCGGCGCCGAAGGAGCTGGCGATTTCGCGCAAGTGCGCCACCTGGCAATCACGGCCACCGACATAAAGGAAGCTGCGCCCTTCGAGCGTCGCCTTGCCGGCCTCCTGGCGGGCCTCGACCGGTTCCGAACCCGAGCGACCCTTGCCGTTCTTCGCCGCATTCTGGTGACGCTTGCCGCGCATGCAATCTTCTCCGTCTGGTCGCGCAACAAGGGCCTTCGTCAGGCAGCCGGTCGCATCGGGATATCCTCTCGACACACACCCTTCGGCTGCGTGACGAGGGCAACCTATTAAACTTGATAAACAGAGTAAAGTATAAACATGAGTTTTCTAATCATATTTTTTCTTGCAGCTTCTGCGCGAATCCCACCAGCAAGGGGAAAAGGTCAGCGGACGGTCGCAACCATCGGCACGATGAAGGATTCGGAGCTTGGCGCTCCGGCCGGAAACGCCGGGAATGGCGCAGCGCGGCGAACCGCATCGATGGCGGCCTCGTCGATCGCCGGCGAGCCGGAACTGCCCGCGAGGCTGACACGCGTCAGGTTTCCATTCGACGTCAAGGTGAAACGAACGGTCGCCGTGCCGGATACGCCGTCGCGTCTTGCAGCCGACGGAACCTTGAACCGGCGTGTGATCCGCTTGCGGATCTTGCCGCCATAATTCTCCATGTTGGCGTTGCCGACCTCGGACGCGCGGCTGTTGCCATTCGCAGCGGACGAACTGCCATTCTCCTGGCCGTCCTGCTTGCCCTTGACCTGATTTTGCGCCTGCTCGCCCTGATCGCCCGCCTTCTTGCGGGTGACCTTCTTCTTTTTCACCGGCTCCTTCTTCGGCTCCGGCTTTTCGACCTTTTCCTTCTTCGGCTCCTCGGGCTTTTCTTCCGGCACGACAGTCTCGACCGGCGCGACGCTCGCCGTCACCACAGCCTCGGCGACTTGCAGGGTAGGCATTTCCTCCGCCGGCAGGATCACGTCTGCCTCCGTCGCCGTCAGGTCGTGGGGTTGCTCTGCAGCAATCTCCTGCGTGGGGGCAACATCCTCGACCGGCTGGATCTCGGCGGGCTGAACCTCCTCGGGCAGATCTTCCGTGGGCTCGACGATTTCGGACACTTCACCGGACTGAAGCGTTTCCTCGAATGCATCGCCGAGAAGCGCCACTTCGACGCTTTCGCCACCCTGGATCAGATCCAGTTGCGTCTCGGGCGGGTTGCTACCAAACAGCGTCGCGAGCACGACGCCGTGTGTTGCAAGCGATAAGACGGCGGCCCCGCTCCAGATGACGATACGCTTCATTTCAGCCTTACCTTCGTCGCACCAGGGCGACGCAAACCTCATGCTCGGATTGCCGGACGCGCTAAGCCCCAGTCCCGCTCACCCCTTGAGTTCGACCGCCGACTTAGAGCCGGTCTTGATCCCGCTCATGCAGGCGCCCGGCTGAACCCCGTCGCCGACACAGGCCGGCGCGTCGTTGATCAGCAGGCTCTTCACCGCATCGCAGTTGGTGCCGGGCAGATCGAACTGGCGAACCTTGGTCTTGCCGGCGGGAAGGTCGCGGAAATCGAGCACGGCCATGCGTTCGACCAGCCCCTTCTGGTCGAAAATGACGAACTCGAAGGAAACCTTGCTCAACGACTGCGCGAATTCGTTGCCGGCAACGAAGGTGAGCTTGCAGCCCTTCTGGGACGGCGCCACCTCGTTGAGCTCGATGGTCAGCCCCCCAGCCGCTGCGGTCTCCTGCGCCTTGGCAGCGGTTGCGGCAACGAGAGCCGCAAGAGCAACGGAAACAATCGGAAGGCTGGGAAACTTCATGACGACACCACTCCAAAGGATCGAGCACACCACCGAACGCCGGCCGCACGCCCTTGTCCACAAGCCGGCAGCAACTAACTTGAGTTTATAAGTCCGGTATTGCGTCCATAAATAAATATGAGTAATGAAGTCAAGATAGTAATCGAATTGCACGGCGGGAAATGCGGGAAAATCAGCGCGGCCTGCCCACTCGAAACGGCCGAAACACAGTGACCAACGACAACAATCTCGCACGCCCCTCGGAGCCTCCGGTGCTGACCGGACGGGCGCAACGGATCATCGAAAGTCGCGAGCTCTTCGGCACCGAAAACGAGATTCTCATTTCCCACGACGGCGCGATCTACCGCATGAAGATCACCCGCCAAGGCAAGCTGATCCTGAACAAATAGGCAGATGAAAATGACCGAGAGCCTTCGCCCCACTCCCGTTGAAATCCGCGCCTACCGCGCCGAAAACCCGAAGTTGCGCGAGCGTGATATCGCAGCCCAGCTCGGCGTTTCCGAAGCCGCGCTGGTCGCTGCCGAATGTGGGCTGACCGCCGTGCGCATCGATGCCGACGCCAACCGCTTCCTGTCGCGGGTCGAAGAGCTCGGTGAAGTCATGGCGCTGACCCGCAACGAAAGCGCCGTCCACGAAAAGATCGGCGTCTACGAGAAGATCACCACCGGCGAGATGGCGAGCATCGTGCTTGGCGAACAGATCGACCTTCGTGTTTTCCCGAGCGCCTGGGCACACGCCTTCGCCGTGACGAAGACGGACGACAAGGGCGAAGTCCGCAAGAGCCTGCAATTCTTCGACAAGTGGGGCAACGCCGTGCACAAGGTACATCTGCGCGCCGCATCGAACGACGCGGCCTATGAAAAGCTCGTCGCGGATTTCCGCCTCGACGATCAGACGCAAGAGTTTGTCGCCGACACCAGCGTTCAGCCGACCGACGACAAGCCGGAAACCGTCGTGGACGTCGTCGAGCTGCGTGAGCGCTGGACGAAGATGACGGACACCCATCAGTTCCACGGCATGTTGCGCAAGCTGAAGATCGGCCGCCGCCAGGCGCTGAGCAACATCGGCGACGATTTCGCCTGGCAGCTCGACCCGCAGAGCGTCGAAGCGATGATGCAGGCAAGCGCCGAAGTCGAACTGCCGATCATGTGCTTCGTCGGCAACCGCGGCATGATCCAGATCCATTCCGGCCCGATCGCCAAGATCGCCACGATGGGCCCCTGGCTCAACGTCATGGATCCGACCTTCCACCTGCATCTGCGCACCGACCACATTGCCGAGCTCTGGGCCGTGCGCAAGCCGACAGCCGACGGCCATGTCACCTCGATCGAGGCGCTCGACGCCAAGGGCGAAATGATCATCCAGTTCTTCGGCAAGCGCAAAGAGGGCCTTGCGGAACGTCCCGAATGGCGCTCGATCGCCGAAGGCCTGCCGCGCCTCGATACGACGGTTGCCGCCTGAGCGAGAGAATAGGATACGCAAGATGATCAACGGTCTCGACTTCCGTCGCCTTCGCCGCTCGGGGCTGGCGCTCGGCGCCTTCGCCCTTTCGGCGACCTTCCTGCTGCCGGCAGTGGCACCCGATGCCCCCGCCTTCATCCGGACGGCCATGGCCGAGGACACGCAGAAGGCCGACGTCTCGCGCGTCGTTTCGGTCGGCGGCGCCGTCACCGAGATCATCTATGCGCTCGGCGAAGAAGGCCGTCTCGTCGGGCGTGATTCCACCAGCACCTATCCGGAAGCAGCAAAGACGCTTCCGGATGTCGGCTATATGCGCCAGCTCGCGCCCGAAGGCATCATTGCGGTCAATCCGAGCGCCATCGTCGCTGTCGAAGGCAGCGGCCCGCCGGAGGCGCTGGCGGTGCTGAAGGAGGCCAACATCGCCTTCACCAGCGTGCCCGAGACCTTCGACAAGGCCGGCATTCCCGCCAAGATCCGCGCCGTTGGCGCTTTTCTCGGCGTCGAGGACAAGGCTGAAACGCTCGCCAAGAGCGTCGAAGCCGACCTCGATGCAGCCGTGGCGGAGGGTGCCGCGCGCGCCGACAGTGAGCGCAAGCGCGTGCTGTTCATCCTGAGCACCCAGGGCGGCAAGGTCATGGCCTCCGGTCAGGGTACCGCCGCCAACGGCATCATCGAACTCGCCGGCGCGGTGAACGCCGTCGGCACCTTCCCCGGTTACAAGGCACTCACCGACGAAGCGATCGTCGAAGCCAAGCCCGACGTCATCCTGATGATGGATCGCGGTGGCGAACACGCCGCCAAGGCGGAAGAGCTCTTCGCCATGCCGGCATTGAGCCTGACCCCTGCTGCCCAGAACAAGGCGCTGGTGCGCATGGACGGCCTGCACCTGCTCGGCTTCGGCCCGCGCACAGCAAGCGCCGTTCGCGAACTGAATGCCGCCATCTACGGGAAGAAGGCCAATGCCTCGCAGTGAGGCATTGGGCCGCGGCATGCGCCTGACCGGATTGGCCGCCGACATCCGCAACGAATGGCGTGCGGGCAACCGCTCGCGGCTGGCCCAGCTTCTCGTCGTCGCCCTCGTGGTAATCGCCATCGCCACCTTCGTCGGCTCGATCATGACCGGCGCGGCCGACGCGTCGCTCGCCAATGTCTGGCGCTGGCTGATCGGCGAGGCCGACCAGGCCCTGAGCATCCGCGACCGCATCATCATTCTCGATATCCGGCTCCCTCGCGCCGTGCTCGGCATGCTCGTTGGCGCGTCGCTTGCAGTTTCCGGCGTGGTCATGCAGGGGCTCTTCCGCAATCCCCTGGCCGATCCCGGCCTCGTCGGCGTTTCCTCGGGCGCGAGTCTTGGCGCCGTGCTGCTGATCGTGCTTGGAACCGCCGCCTTCGGGCCGCTGTTTGCCCTGTTCGGTTTCTACGCGCTGCCGGTCGCTGCCTTCTTCGGCGGCCTCGTCACGACGCTTTTGCTCTACCGCATTGCCACGCGCGGCGGGCAGACCTCGATCGCCACCCTGCTTCTGGCCGGCATCGCGCTTGGCGCGCTGACCGGCGCCGTCACGGGCGTGCTCGTCTTCATGGCCGACGACAAGCAATTGCGCGACCTCACCTTCTGGGGCCTCGGCTCACTTGCCGGCGCCAACTGGACGAAGATCCTGGCCTCGGCGCCGATCATTCTGCTTTCGCTCGCCGTCACCCCTTTTCTCGCCCGCGGCCTCAATGCGATCACGCTCGGCGAGGCGGCAGCCTTCCACATGGGCATTCCGGTCCAGCGGCTGAAGAACGTCGCGATCGTCAGCGTTGCTGCGGCGACCGGCGCGTCGGTTGCCGTCAGCGGCGGCATCGGCTTCGTCGGCATCGTCGTGCCGCATCTGCTGCGCCTCGTCATCGGTCCCGATCACCGCTACCTGCTGCCGGCCTCGGCTCTGCTCGGCGGCACGCTGTTGATCCTTGCCGACATGATCGCCCGCACCATCGTTTCCCCGGCGGAACTGCCGATCGGCATCGTCACCGCTTTTATCGGCGCACCGTTCTTCCTCTGGATCCTGCTGCGCGGCCGTTCGAACATGGGATTGTGAGCGAAGCCATGATCAACGTTTCCAATCTCTCCGTCCGCCTCGGCGGGCGACCGGTCATCCACGGCGTTTCGCTCGAGGCCCGACCCGGCGCGCTGACGGCGATCGTCGGCCCGAACGGCTGCGGCAAGACCACGACGCTGAAGGCCATTTCCGGAGAGCTTGCACCAGCAGGCGGGACGATCCGCATCAACGGCCGCGACCTGCGCGGCCTGAAGCCCTGGGAACTCGCGTCGATGCGCGGCGTGCTGCCGCAATCGACCGTCATCTCCTTCCCGTTCACGGTGCGAGAAGTGGTTCGGCTCGGGCTTGCCGCCGGCGCAAACGCCGACGCCGCCCTGCACGACCGGATCGCGGCAGAAGCGCTCGAAGCGGTCGATCTCGGCGGCTTTGCCGGGCGTTTCTATCAGGAACTGTCCGGCGGCGAGCAGCAGCGCGTGCAGCTTGCCCGCGTGCTTTGCCAGATCTCAGAACCCGTTACCGATGGCCAACCGCGTTACCTTCTGCTCGACGAGCCCGTCTCAAGCCTCGATATCCGCCACCAGCTGGGCATCATGCAGCTCGCACGCAGCTTCTGCGAACGCGGCGGCGGTGTCGTTGCCGTCATGCACGACCTCAATCTCACCGCCATGTTCGCCGACCATATGGTGATGATGAAGGCCGGCAAGGTCCGCGCCAGCGGCGCGCCGGCCGAGGTACTGACGGACGAGACGATGGAAGCGGTCTTCGGCTGCCGCATGCGGGTGGGCGTGGCTCCGCCAGCGCCGGTGCCCTTCGTGCTTCCGCAAACCGCATCGCTCTGACGCAAGCGCACGTCCGGATTCTTCCGAGAGCCAACACCAAGATTTATCGAAACAATTTCCGCACTTGCGCGTTGTTCTCCTGAAGCGCCGGCGCAGGCCTGCAGTTGTGCCCGCCGGTTTGATCAGGAAGCGCCGACCGTTCGCGGCCGGCGCATGTGTGAAAGGGAGTATTCGTCATGGCGTCAAGCCTCTTCTCCGGTTCGAGCTCGCGTTCGACAAAAAGCAACGGCAAGCTCGCCGACATCTCCATCGAGGAACAACTGGGCGAATTGCGCAATGATGTGGCGACGCTTGTCGCCCTCTTGGCCGATCGCGGATCGACGGCTTCGCAGCAGGCGCGCAGCAAGGCACAGGATGCCCGCGAACAGGCTGAAGCGGGCCTCAGCGAACTGTTGGCAAGCGGTGAAGATCTGCTGGCCGAGCTTCGTGATCGCTACGCCGGCACGGAAAAGCAGGTTCGGCACGCCGTGCGCGAACATCCCGTCGCGACCCTCGGCGCCGCCGCCCTGATCGGTCTGGCCATAGCCGCGCTTCTTCGTCGCTGAAGAAGATGCAAGCCGGTGAGGCGGATGGGTTGCGCCCATCCGCTGAGATCGAGGGGAAGATGATCGGGGGCAATTCATGGGACCATTGACGGCAGCCCTGACCGCGCTCATGAGCGCCGATATCGGCGCGGCCACTGCGCGCGTGAAACGCAATGCGATCTTATGGGGCATTATAGGATTGCTGCTTGCCACGGCCTATGTCTTCGGCCTCGCAGCCGCGTTCCTGTATCTCAGCGCACTTTACAGTCCGGTCACAGCCTCCGCCGCGATCGCGATCGCGTTTTTCGTGACCGCGCTGGTGCTGTTCGGCATCATTGCGATGCTGCAAGGACGCGACCGCCGCCTGGCCGAGGAGCGTCGCCGCCGCAGACAGATGCAAACCAACCTGACACTGCTTGCCGCGGCGGGCATCCTGCGCAAACAGCCGCTGCTTGCGGTCGCCACCGCTCTGGCGATCGGGGCACTCGTGGGAACTGGCAAACGGCGCGAGCGCCGACGCGACGACTGACGCTTAAACAAGGTCCCAAACCAGTTACGGACTCGTCCGCCGCGATTGCGATCGACGCCTTATAGCGGCAGGCGAATGAGCGCCGTGACGCCGGCCGGCAGATATTCCACCTTGACCGAGCTGCCCAAGACCTTGTCGAGGCTCCGCTCGATCAGGATCGAGCCGAAGCCGCGCCGTTTTGGCTCGCGCACCGGCGGCCCGCCGACTTCGGTCCAGGTGAGATGCAGAACGTTGTCGCCATCCTCGATCATGTTGCGCGCCGTCAGAACCACCTTCCCCTTCGGCACCGACAGCGAACCATATTTGACGGCGTTGGTGGCAAGCTCGTGCAGAACCAGACCGAGGCCGACCGCCTGGTCAGGCCCGAGCGATATCTCGTCCTTGTGGATCTCGATCTGCTCGGCATAGCAGTTGACATGCGGCAGCAGCTGCTTGGCGATGAGGTCGGCGAGCCGGATGGTGCCCCATTCGTGATCGGAAAGCAGGCCGTGCGCTTCGGAGATCGCCTGCAATCTCCCGGCAAATGCGGTCATGAATTCCGCCGGATCGCTGGTCTGGCGCAAGGTCTGGCGGGCGAGCGACTGCAGCATCGCGAGCGTGTTCTTGACCCGGTGGTTGAGCTCCTTCAGCAACAGCCGCGTGCGCTGTACCGACGCCTGCTGGTCGGTGACATCGATCGTGACGCCGATGAACGTCAACGGATTGCCCTTGTTGTCGCGATCATGCACGCGGCCGCGCCCGAGCAGCCAGCGGCCGGTGTCGCCGACGCGGAACATGCCGTCGTACTCGTCGTCGGCCTTCATCGCCTGGCGTAGCTTGGAAAAAGTCGCGCCGCGATCGTCGATATGGATCGCTCCGAAGATCTCGCGGGCGCCGACGAAGCTGTCGGCCGGCAGTCCGAACATGCGTTTCATCGCGCTGTTACCGGCAATGACCCCGGAGCGGATATCCCACAACCAACTGCCGATGTTCGCTGCTTCGAGCGCCATTGCGTGGCGCTGCTCCTCGCGTGACAGCGCCGCCTCTTTCAGCGCGCGCCGGCGCGCTTCGTCCTTGATCTTGAAGAGGGAAGCGGCCAGCCCGGCGAGCCGGCTCAGCTGGTCCATCAGCGCCTGTGGCACGTCGGCGCGCGGCTTGTCGTCGAGAACGCAGACCGTGCCGACGGCCTGCCCGTCGAGCATGATCGGCGCGCCGGCATAAAATCGCAGGAACGGCGGCCCTACGACCCGCGAACGTCGCATGAACAGCGGATCAGTCGATGCGTCGAGCACGACGAGACTGGCGTCGGCTTCGGCCGCCACCTGCACGCAGAAGGACTCCTCCGATGGCGCCCGGCTCTCCGTGGTTCCGACGGCCGCCTTGAACCATTGCCATTCGCGGTCGATCAAGGTCACCAGCGCAATCGGCGCGTCGAAGAGGCCGGCCGCAATTCCAACGATGCCGTCGAAGTCCCGATCCGGCACCGCCATGTCGGGCACGGTCGCGTGCAAGACGCTCAGACGCTCAGGCGCGTCGAGCAGCGTCATGACGGGCAGGTCTGTCCTTTCAGTCCTCATGCGCATTCGGTCTCAATTCCCAATCTGAGCGGCTTGGGGAGCCCTTGCAGGCTGCACCCGCATCTCGCTCGGTTCTGGGCATATCGACCCAAAATCGTCATGATTTGCGCTCTGCCTCCACCACCCGCCTGCCACCTCGGGCACAGGCGTCAGTGAAAGCAGGACACCGCCGCTTTTGCAACGGTGTCCTGCTCGAAACTTTCCTCAGGAAACAAAGGCGCGCGACGTGATCGGGGCCGATGTCTCGTCGGGGCCGTAGTCGTTTTCGCCCTTCACCTGAAGAATGTCCTGCAAGCGCTGGCGCGCCCGGTTGACACGGCTCTTGATCGTTCCGAGCGCGCAGCCGCAGATCGTGGCCGCTTCCTCGTAGGAAAAGCCGGAAGCGCCCACGAGGATGATCGCTTCACGCTGGTCGGGCGGCAACATCTCCAGCGCCTTGCGGAAATCCTGCAGGTCCAGCGAGCCGTATTGTTCAGGATGATGGGCGAGAGACTCGGTGAAATGTCCGTCGCTGTCCTGAACTTCGCGTCCGCGCTTGCGCATCTGGCTGTAGAGTTCGTTGCGCAGGATGGTGAAGAGCCAGGCCTTCATGTTGGTGCCCATCTCGAAGTGGTCCTGCTTCGCCCAGGCCTTCATGATCGTGTCCTGAACCAGGTCGTCGGCACGGTCGTGACGGCCGATCAGCGACATGGCGAAGGCACGCAGACTCGGCAACGCGGCCAGCATCTCACGCTTGAAATCATTCTTTTCGGATGACATTCCGGTACTTACTCCCTGCCCTGCAGCGCCGATTGCTGCTCGGCCGCGTCGAGTTTTTCCAGAAGATCGAGAAAACGCGCGGGTATCGCCTCTTCCTGCACGGACTGATAGAGCGCCTTCAGCTTCGCTGCAATTTGCGCATTTGGATCTTCTGTCCATAAGGTCGTGCCGGTGGTCCGCCCTGCCCCTGTTTTATGTTTCATTTTCAAACTGTCGCCTTCAAGTGTCGAAATCGCCAAAACTGTCCATAGCCGCCATAACGCTGTTGAAAATTGAAATGTTCCCTCGCGGAACCTTTTTTTACGCGGAGCGTTCTCGCAACGTCACCGTAAAACGATTTTCGAGGGAGTTCCTCTATGACTTTGTCCACGCGGATCGCACCGCTCCTGCCGTATCTGCGCCGCTACTCACGCGCGCTAACCGGCTCGCAGACATCAGGCGACGCCTATGTTGCCGCCGTTCTCGAAGCGCTGATCGCCGACACGTCGATTTTCCCCGAAGCAAGCAATGATCGCGTTGGCCTGTTCCGCCTGTTCACCTCGCTCTTCGGCTCGTCGTCCGTGCTCGTGCCTGAACCAGTTTCTCCGTTTGCCTGGGAGCAGCGCGCGTCGATCAATCTCGCAACCGTCTCGCCGCTTGCCCGCCAGGCATTCCTTCTGGTCTCGGTCGAAGGCTTCCGGCCGGAGGAAGCGGCCGAAGTTCTCGATGTCAGCATCGACAAGGTCGGTGGCCTGCTCGATCGCGCCTCGCAGGAAATCTCGCGCCAGGTCGCGACCGATATCATGATCATCGAGGACGAACCGCTGATCGCCATCGATATCGAGCAGATGGTCGAGAGCCTTGGCCATCGCGTCACCGGGATCGCCCGCACGCGCGACGAAGCGATCGCGCTCTACAAGAAGACACGGCCGAGCATGGTGCTTGCCGATATCCAGCTTGCCGATGGCAGCTCCGGCATCGACGCGGTCAACGACATCCTGAAGACGAGCGCCATTCCGGTGATCTTCATCACCGCCTTCCCGGAGCGGCTCCTAACCGGCGAACGGCCGGAACCGACCTTCCTGGTCACCAAGCCGTTCAACCCGGACATGGTCAAGGCGCTGATCAGCCAGGCTTTGTTCTTCAACGAATCCACCAAGGCGGCGGCCTGAGCGCGACTGCATGTTCCCCTCGACTGTAAGCGGTCGAGGGGGCATGCGCCGATCCAGATCTTGCAGCGGCCCGCGTCTTACGGCGCGTAGGCCGCTGCAGGTCGTTTCGGGAGTTGTTTGGCAAGATTGCCGGAACGTCCCGACGAGAACTCTCTGAGCTGACATCAGCAATTTCGTCACTGGACCTGCGCATTCATCGGCGGCTTCTGCCAATCTGCGCGTACCACCACACTTGGCTAGGTTTCTCGCAAAGGAAGCCCCCTGAAAACACAACAGCCAGTGCCGAGGGAAGGCACTGGCTGGTATGTGCAACTCACTCGGGGAGTGTGAGTTGTAGGCCGGCGGTCTGCCTCCGGCGCCGCATTGGGGGCTATGCGCGCCACCGTCCGGTCAACAACAGAATGCGCGACACGGAAAAAGGTTCCATGACCCCGCAACAACCTTTTCGGCAGTCACGCCATCTTGTCGAGCTCGTCACGGTGGCGATAGAGCGCCAGGAAGCGGCGATAGTCGCGATCATAGGCGTCGCGAACCGCCGTGTTCGGCAGGCGCTCGTGCCCACCTGACGCCATTTCGGCGCCGGCCGCGGCGAGATCCGCGTGCATGCCGCCGGCAACCGCTGCCGCCATTGCCGTTCCGAGCAGGACGGCATCCGGCGCTTCCGGCGCCACAACCCGGCAGCCGGTAACGTCACAATAGAGTTCCATGAGCAGCGCGTTGCGCACATGGCCACCGGTGACATGCAGTGTGTCGAGTTGGTAGCCGACCTCGCGCATCATCTCCAGGATATGGCGGATGCCGAGCGCGATCGCGACGCAGGTGCGCCAGTAGAGCCGGCAGAGCGCGTCGAAGGAGGAATCAAGCGGCAGGCCGCTGATGACGCCGAGGCCATGCGGATCGGCGAGCGGCGAGCGGTTGCCGTGGAAATCCGGCAAGACATGCAGGCGATCGGCAAAGGCCGCGCCCTGCTCGGCGCGCAGTTCCTGCACCCGGGCGATGATCCGGCCATGGGTTTCAGCGGTCGGTTCGAGACCGCCGCCATGGAGCCGCACGATATGGTCGAGCAGCGCGCCGGTCGCCGATTGCCCGCCCTCGATCAGCCAGGCGCCGGGCAGCACCGCCTCGTAGTACGGGCCCCACATGCCGAAACCCGGCTTCATGTCCTTGGAAAAGGCGACGATGCAGCTCGACGTGCCGGCAATCAGGGCCAGCTGTTTTTCGAGTTTCTCCGGCTTGCCGATGAAGCCGCCGACGACGCCGAGCGCGCCGGCATAGGCATCGATCATGCCGGGGGCTACCTGGCAGGCCTCGTCGAGGCCAAGCTCGGCGGCGGCCGCAGCGCTCAGACGGCCGACAGAGCTTCCGATCGGCAGGGTCTCTTCCGGCAGCCCGCCGCGCTCAATGAGATCCTCGAGCCCAATCTTTGCGAGATAGTCCGGCTGCCAGCCGCGCTTCTCATGCGCCAGGTAATTCCACTTGGCCGTCAGCGTGCAGCGCGAACGCGCAGCACTGCCGGTCGCCCGCCAGGAAAGATAGTCGGCAAGATCGAAGAAGAAGCCAGCCTTCTGCCATTGCTGCGGCAGATTGCGCTTCAGCCACATGAGCTTCGGCATTTCCATTTCCGGCGACATCACGCGGCCGGAGAAGTCGAGCACCGGATGGCCGGTCGCCGTGCAAAAATCCGCCTCGGCGAGCGCCCGGTGATCGAGCCAGACGACCGTGTCCCAGCGCGCCTCACCCTTACGATTGACCGAAAGCGGCTTGCCCTCGCGGTCGCGCACCACCAGCGAGCAGGTGGCATCGAAGCCGATCGCTCCAATATCCTCCGCAGCGATCCCGGCCTTTTCCTTCGCCGCTTTGACGGCGCCGCAGACGGCGCGCCAGATATCTTCGGATTCGTGCTCCGCGTGGTTTTCTTCCGGCCGGTTCATGGCGATCGGCAGGTCGGCACGCGCAAGCAACCTGCCCTTGCCGTCAAAAATACCGGCGCGCGCACTGCCGGTACCGACATCGACCGCAACGACGAATTCACGCATCAAAGAAAGTCCCCGCCCCCAAGATCACGATGATTTAGGATCTGCCCGACCCAATCACAACCGAGATCGATTGTCATGAAGGAGAGCGGACGTGCGGGCGGAAAACCGCACACATGTTCCTCGTCCCGCTCCCGTTTCGAACCTGCTGCTATCGGCCGACAAACTGTAGCAATTCGCCCATGTCGTCAAACAGCGCGTCGGGACTGAGAGCGGCAAGACTCTGCCGGTGCTTGTCGGTGCGCGCGTGGCTGCCGCCGGCAAAGGCAAAGACCCGCATGCCCGCCGCCTTCGCCGCTTCGATGCCGGCCGGACTGTCCTCGACGACGACGCAGTCGTGGGGATCGAAGCCCATCTGGCGGCTCGCGTGGAGAAAGAGATCCGGTGCCGGCTTGCCGTGTTTCACCATGGTGGCGGAGAAGATGTTGGGCTCGAAGAGGTCGATGAGCCCCGTTACGGTCAGCGACAGGCGGATGCGCTCGGGCTGGCTGGAAGAGGCGACGCAACAGGCGCCCTTCAGGCCTTCAACGGCGCCCCGGATGCCGGCGATCGGCTGGAGTTCGGTGCGGAAACGGTCGTAAAGCCGGAGGCGCATGCCTTCGAGAAACGCATCGTCGGTGGCAAGCCCGTATTCGTCGTGCAGGATCGCCGACATGCTTTTGAGGCTGCGTCCGAGAAAGCGTTCGGTCGCCTCCTCGGTGGTCATCGAGACGCCGGCGGCCGAGAGCACGTCCACCAGCACCTCCAGCGAGATCGGCTCGCTGTCGACGAGTACCCCGTCGCAGTCGAAGATCACCAGCCCGGACGCCGCATCCGCCATCGCATTTTATCCCTCAAGCTTGCCGTCCAGATAAAGCTGGAGCGTAGCGCGCGTACCCTTTTCCCAGAGGGTTTTCAATGCATCGGCGAAACGACGTCGGAAGAGATCGGAGCGAGCGACGTCGCCGAAGATGTCGCCGAGCGCCAGGAAGGCCATGGGATCGTCCTTGGCGGCAAGCGCTGCCTTGTTCAGCCGGTCGGCGCTCTGGTCGTTGAAGGCGATCGTCTTGCCGCTGTCCGACGTGCCGGCAAAGTATCGGCACCAGAGCGCTGAAACGAGCGACAGCCCGACGACATCCTCGCCGCGCGCCAGCCGATCGGCCGTCGAAGGCAGGATGAACTTCGGCTGCCGGTTGGAGCCGTCCTGGGCCAGCCGCGGGATCGTGTCGCCGATCTTCGGATTGGAAAAGCGCGTCTCGATCAGCTTGTAATAGTCGCCAAGATCGGTGTTCGGCACCGGCGGAATGACCGGGATGATCTCGTCATGCTCCAGCTTGGCAAGGAAGGCGCGGATCAGCGGCTCCTCCATCGCCTCGTGGACAAAATGAATGTCGAGCAAGGCGGCGGGATAGGCGATCGCCGCATGGCCGCCATTGAGAATGCGGATCTTCATGTGCTCATAGGGCGCCACGTCAGGCACGAACTGGACGCCAACCTTCTCCAGGGCCGGGCGACCGAGTGGGAAGTGATCTTCGAGCACCCACTGCTTGAATTCCTCGCAGAACACCGGCCAGGCATCCTCGATGCCGTAGTCGTCGGCGACGATGCCGATCTCGCGCGCACCGGTTGCCGGCGTGATCCGGTCGACCATGCCGTTCGGGAAGGCGACATTGGCGTCGATCCAGTCGGCAGAGGCGGGATCATGGAGACGGGCCAGCCCCGAAACCGCCGCATGGGTAACCTCGCCGTTGCCCGGGATGTTGTCGCAGGACATTACGGTGAACGGCGGCACGTTTTTGCCGCGGCGCGCCTTCAGCCCGGCAACGATCAGCCCGAACACCGTCTTCGGAGCCGCCGGGTTCTGCGCATCGGCAACGATATCGGGGTGGGTCGGGTTGAACACACCCGAGGCCGGATCGATGAAATAGCCGCCTTCAGTGATGGTCAGCGAGACGATGCGGATCGAGGGATCGGCGAGCCTGGCAACGATCCCGGCGACGTCGCCCGGTTCCAGATAGTCGATCATTGCGCCGGTGACATGGGCGCCTGTGCGGTTGTTGTCCTGCTCGACGACGGTCGTCAGGAAATCCTGCGCCGCGAGCTTGGCCCGCATCGTTGCGTCGGAGGGCAGGACGCCGGCACCGATGATCGCCCAGTCCCTGTCGTGGCCGGCGTTGAAGAGATCGTCGAGATAGACGGCCTGGTGCGCCCGGTGGAAGTTGCCGACGCCGAAATGCACGATGCCCGCCGTCAGTTGCGACCGATCGTAGGCAGGCACGCCGGCTTTGGCCTTGATCGTGTCGAGGGCGGCAATTGAGAGTTTGGTCGTCATGATCCCGTATCCTTTCGAGGCTTCACCGACTGGCGCCGGTTCAGCTCATCCAATTGCCGCCATCGACGTTGTAGGTCTGCGAGACGACGTAGTCGCTCTCGGCTGACGCGAGGAAGATCGCCATGCCCGTCAGGTCCTCTGCCGTTCCCATCCGGCCGAAGGGCACCTCGGCGCCAACGAGCTTCTTCTTTTCGCCGCGCGGGCGGTTCTCGTATTTGGCAAACAGCGCATCGACGCCGTCCCAGTGTTCGCCATCGACCACGCCGGGCGCGATCGCGTTGACGTTGATGCCGTGCTTGATGAGGCCGAGGCCGGCCGACTGGGTGAGACTGATGACCGCCGCCTTGGTGGCGCAATAGACGGCGACCAGCGCCTCGCCGCGCCTGCCTGCCTGGCTTGCCATGTTGATGATCTTGCCGCCCCTGCCCTGATCGATCATCTGCCTGGCTGCGGCCTGCATCGTGAACAGCGTGCCCGATACGTTGATCGCAAACAGCCGGTCGTAGCTCTGACGGCTGATCTCGACGATCGGCGCAAGGTCGAAGAGCGCGGCATTGTTGACGAGGATGTCGAGCCCACCCGCTTGCCGGACGACGGCGGCGATCGCCTCGTCGATCGACGCCTGTTGGGTCACGTCCATCTCCACCGCATAGGCGCCGGCGCCGATCTCGGACGCTGTCTCACGCGCCCGCTCGATGTTGATGTCGGCGATCGCGACCGTGGCGCCCTCGCGGATATAGGCCTCCGCGAAGGCACGACCGATCCCTCGCGCAGATCCGGTGATCAGCGCGCTCTTCCCGTCGAGCCTCTTCATCGAACCGCCAGCCCCTTTTCGTCGAACCTGTGGACGCGCTGCGGATCGGGCGTCAGGAAGACCCGGTCACCATGGGTCACGGCGAAATCGCCGCTGACCCGCGCCGTCACCGTGCCGACATTGTCGACATTGACGTGCAGGAAGGTGTCGGAGCCGAGATGCTCGGCAACACCGACCGTGCCCTGCCAGGTTCCGCTTTCCTTCGAAAGCGCCAGATGTTCAGGCCGAATGCCCATCGTGTGCGCCTGATAGGCGGAAGCCGCCGCACCGCTGACGATGTTCATGCGCGGCGAGCCGATGAAGCCGGCGACGAACAGGTTGTCCGGCTTGTGGTAGAGGTCGAGGGGCGAGCCGACCTGCTCGATGCGACCACGATTGAGCACCACGATCTTGTCGGCCATGGTCATCGCCTCCACTTGGTCGTGGGTGACGTAGATCATCGTCGTCTTCAGGTCCTGGTGCAGTTGGCTGATTTCAAGCCGCATGTTGACGCGCAGCGCCGCGTCGAGGTTCGACAGCGGCTCGTCGAACAGGAACGCCTTCGGCTGGCGCACGATCGCTCGGCCGATCGCGACGCGCTGGCGCTGGCCGCCCGAAAGCTGACGCGGCTTGCGGTCGAGATAGTCGGTGAGGTTCAGCACGCGGGCTGCATCCGACACCTTCTTGTCGATGACGGCCTTGTCCTCGCCCGCCATTTTCAGGGGAAAGGCGATGTTGGAACGCACGCTCATATGCGGATAGAGCGCATAGGACTGGAACACCATCGACAGGCCGCGCTGTGCCGGTGGCAGTTCGGTGGCGTTCTTGCCGTCGATGACGATGTCGCCGTCACTGACGTCTTCGAGGCCGGCAATCAGCCGGAGCAGCGTCGACTTCCCGCAACCGGACGGTCCGACGAAGACGACGAACTCGCCATTGTTGATGTCGAGGTCGATCGAGGGGATGACGGCATGGGCGCCGAAGACCTTCGAAACCTTGCTGAGTGTAATGCTTCCCATTGTCGTATCCCTTATTTGACCGCGCCGAAGGTGAGGCCGCGTACGAGCTGCTTCTGCGAGAACCAGCCGAGTATGAGGATGGGGGCGATCGCCATGGTCGAGGCGGCCGAGAGCTTGGCGTAGAACAGGCCTTCAGGGCTCGAATAGGAGGCGATGAACGCCGTCAGCGGTGCTGCCTTGGCGGCACTGAGGTTGAGCGTCCAGAACGCCTCGTTCCAGGCGAGGATGATGTTCAAGAGCAGCGTCGAGGCGATGCCCGGGATCGCCATCGGCGTCAGCACATAGATGATCTCCTTGGAGAGCGATGCACCGTCCATGCGCGCGGCCTCCAGGATCTCGCCGGGGATTTCCTTGAAGTAGGTGTAAAGCATCCAGATGATGATCGGCAGGTTGATCAGCGTCAGCACGATCACGAGGCCGGTGCGGGTGTCGAGCAGGCCGGTGTTGCGGAACAACAGATACATCGGCACCAGCACACCGACCGACGGCATCATCTTGGTGGAGAGCATCCACATGAGCACGTCCTTGGTGCGCTTGGTCGGCGAGAACGCCATCGCCCAGGCGGACGGGATGGCGATGATCAGGCCGATCAGTGTCGAGCCGAAGGAGACGACGACCGAGTTCATGAAGTGCAGGAAGTAGTTCGAGCGGCTTTGCACCTCGTGATAGTTCTCCGTCGTCCAGTCGAAGAAGAACAGCGACGGCGGCGATGCGATCGCCTCGGCCTCGGTCTTGAAGCTCGTCAGGAACGTCCAGAGGATCGGGAAGAAGATGAGGATGCCGATCGTCCAGGCGACGACGGTCACGACGATCTTTCTTTGGGTGGAGACGTTGCGTGCCATGGTTCTCAAGCCTCCAGCGTCTTGCCGATCATGCGCATCAGGAAGAATGCGACGATGTTGGCGAGGATGACCGCGATGATGCCGCCGGCCGAAGCACCGCCCACGTCGAACTGCAGCAGGGCCTGCGCATAGACGAGGAAAGTCAGGTTGGTGCTCTGCGTGCCCGGGCCGCCATTGGTGGTGACCAGAATTTCGGCAAAGACCGAGAGCAGGAAGATCGTCTGAATGAGGATGACGACGGTGATCGCGCGAGAAAGATGCGGCAACACCAGGTAGATGAAGCGGCTCAAGGCGCCGGCGCCGTCCATCTGCGCGGCTTCCTTCTGCTCCTCGTCGAGCGACTGCAGTGCCGTCAGCAGGATCAGCGTCGCAAAGGGCAGCCACTGCCAGGCGACGATCAGGATCACCGACATCAGGGGTGCGTTGGCGAGAAAGTCGAAAGGCTGCAGCCCGAAGAGCTTGGCGATCCAGGCAAAGAGCCCATTGACCGGGTTCATGAACATGTTCTTCCAGACGAGTGCCGCGACTGTCGGCATGATCAGGAACGGCGCGATGACCAGAATGCGCACGATCCCCTGCCCGAACATCGGCTGGTCCAGCAGAAGCGCCAGCGCGATGCCGCCGATGACAGTGATGAACAACACGCCGAGCACGATCGCCAGCGTGTTGAAGAGCGCCTGGAAGAAAGCGGGATCGGTCAGGAAGTAGCTGTAGTTGGAAAAGCCCGCGAACTCCTCCATCCCCGGCATCAGAAGATTGTAGCGCAGGAACGAGAAGTAGATCGTCATGGCCAGCGGAACGATCATCCAGGCCAGAAGCAGAAGCACCGAAGGCGCAATCATCAGACGCGCGGCGGAGCGGGTGTGCAAGGTCGCCATGGCGTGCCCCCAAATGACGGAATTCAACGCTGTTTCGAGATCGGGTCGGGCGGCGCGTTTTTCCGCGCGAGCCCTGCGGCTACCTTCGGGATTTACCGGGGTGCCAGCCATTTGCGGCCAGCACCCCGGGCCCTTGGGAGCCTTACTTGATGTAACCGGCCTTGGTCATTTCGCGTTCGGTCAGCTTCTGGGCGCTGGCAAGCGCGTCGTCGACGCTCATCTGGCCGGCAAGAGCCGCCGAGAACTGCTGGCCGACCGCCGTGCCGAGACCCTGGAATTCCGGGATCGCCACGAACTGCACGCCGACATAGGGAACCGGCTTGACCGCCGGGTTCTTCGGGTCGGCCGCGTTGATCGAGTCGAGCGTCATCTTCGCGAAGGGTGCTGCCTTCTGGTACTCGGGGTTGGCGTAGAGCGAGGTGCGCGTGCCCGGAGGAACGTTCGCCCAGCCTTCCTTGTCTGCCACGAGCTTCAGATAGTCCTTGCCGGTTGCCCAGGAGATGAACTTCTCGGCCGAGGCGACCTTCTGTGAGCCCGCGGGGATCGCAAGGTTCCAGGCCCAGAGCCAGTTGCCGCGTTTGCCGAGGCCGGTGTCCGGCGCGAGCGCGAAGCCGACCTTGTCGGCAACGGTCGATTCCTTCGGGTTGGTGACGAAGGAAGCGGCCACGGTCGCGTCGATCCACATGCCGCACTTGCCGGTCTGGAACAGCGACAGGTTCTCGTTGAAGCCGTTGGAGGATGCGCCGGGCGGTCCGGCGTCGTTCATCAGCTTGACGTAGAAGTCGAGCGCGTTCTTCCATTCGGGCTGGTCGAACTGCGGCTTCCAGTTCTCGTCGAACCAGCGGGCGCCAAAGGCGTTCGCGGTCGCCGTCAGGAAGGCCATGTTCTCGCCCCAGCCGGCCTTGCCGCGCAGGCAGATGCCGTAGACTTCGGCGTTCTTGTCTGTGATCTTACGTGCCGCGTCGGCGATGAAGTCCCAGGTCGGCGCGTCGGGCATGGTCAGCCCGGCCTTCTCGAACAGGTCCTTGCGGTACATCACCATCGAGCTTTCGCCGTAGAAAGGTGCCGCATAGAGCTTGCCGTCGATGGTGAGGCCGGAGCGGATCGCCGGCAAGAGGTCGTCGACATCGTAGTCGGCGCCGAGATCGTCGAGCGGCAGCAGCCAGCCCTGCTTCGCCCAGATCGGCACTTCATAGGTGCCGATCGTCATGATGTCGTACTGGCCGCCCTTGGTGGCGATATCGGTCGTCACGCGCTGGCGCAGCACGTTTTCCTCAAGCGTTACCCACTCGAGCTGAATGTCCGGATTCTTGGACGTGAAATCTTCCGTCAGCTTCTGCATCCGGATCATGTCGCCGTTGTTCACGGTCGCGATCGTCAGGGTTTCTGCTTGGGCCAGACCCGACAGTGCGACTGCCGAGCACGTGCCCAGCAGGAAAGTTCTCAAGTTCATTGACTTCCTCCCAGAAGAAATTGAGCATTTGCCTCGCTCATGGGCAATTACTCACTTCTCATGACGAATTGTCAATGCGCATTCGTTGCTGCGGCGCACACAGAAACATTAGAAGATTGTTTTGATTGCCGATTTTTTCGTTTCGCAAATGCGAAAGGCCGGCGCTGGGGCCGGCCTTTTCAATCGTTTCGCATAACGATCATGCGTTGAGCAGATAGCTCGCCGTCGCCTCGTCGGTGATAAGGCCGTTGATAATGCCGCCCTTTACGGCCGCCCGCAGCGCCTCGTACTTGCGCTGCCCCTTGGCAAGTCCGATGACAGACGCCCGGTCGCGCGGTGGCAAGGGAACGGAGGCGACGCGCTCGTTGAAGCTGCCCGAGAGCAACGCGCCATCATGATCGAACATCCAGCCACAGATCTCGCCCGCGGCACCCGCCTTGGTCAGACCGGCCATCTCGTCCTGGGCGAGGAACCCGTCCTGGCAGAGCGGCGCGTCCGGGCCGAGCTCACCGACGCCGACGAAGGCGACATTGGCTTCGGCGCCTAGCTTCAGAGCCACCTGCACCAGGCTCTGGCTGTGCAGCACCTCCCGCTCCTCGGCCGAAGCGGCGAGCACCGGCAGCGGCATCGGAAAATGCCGGGCCTTGACCGCATCGGCCATGCTGAAGATGACGTTGTAATAGGCGGCCGAACCATCGAGGCCGATATTGCCCGTGAGCGACACGATGCGGTGCTGCGGACATTCCATCGGCGGCAACTGATCGACCGCCGCTTTCAGCGTGCGCCCGGTACCGATCGCCAGCACCTGCGGCTCGGACGATTTCAGCCAGCGCTCGATCTCGGCCGCCCCGGCTTCCGCGATGCCAACGGTCGTCGAGGTCGAGCCGGGATCGCTCGGCACCACCTCCACATGTTTCAGTCCGTATTTGTCGCGAAGACCTGCGGCCGCCTCGAGGCAGGCGGCAATCGGATGGTCGAGCCGAACCTTGATCAGCCGCTCGGACATGGCGAGCGAAACCAACCGCTGCGCCGACTGGCGCGAGATTCCCATGACGGTGGCGATCTCATCCTGGGTGCGGCCAGCGACATAGTATAACCAGCCCGCCCGGGCAGCATCGTCAAGCCTGTTGTTCGCCTCGCCCCTGCGTGCCATCGCTGTTCTCCATCCCCCCCGATCACGATACTTTTGGATCCTGTCGATCCAAAAGTATCGTGATCGATCCTCATAAGCAGAGCGGGGTGCGGGCGGAAAACCGCGCACACTTTTCCTCACCCCGCTCTGATCTGCTGCCACTATTGCCCCGCCCTGTCAAACATCGGCCAAGAACAAGGGCTTGGCAGGTCTGCCGCAAGGCCCGGGATCACAAGGCTTTTCGCCCGTTTCGACCTTAAATTTTTACCGTTTGATAAAAAAATAAAGCGTGTTACCGTTCCATCATCCTGAGAAAACATTGGGAGCCAAAAATGGGAACGACACAATCTGGGATCCTCGGCGGCCGCCTGCCGCTCGGGGAGTACGAGAGCAATTTCTCCGACCTGCATCCACCGCTCGACAAGCACGAGGCCCTCGTCGCTTCCGACCGCTGTTATTTCTGTCATGACGCGCCGTGCATGACGGCCTGTCCCACCTCCATCGATATCCCGCTGTTCATTCGGCAGATATCGACCGGCAACCCGATCGGATCGGCCAAGACGATCTTCGATCAGAACATCCTGGGCGGCATGTGCGCCCGCGTCTGTCCCACCGAAACGCTGTGCGAACAGGCTTGCGTTCGCAACACCGCCGAGGAGCGCCCGGTCGAGATCGGCCGCCTGCAGCGCTATGCAACCGACGTGGCGATGAAAGAGAACAAGCAGTTCTACACCCGTGCTGAAACCTCCGGCCGCAAGATCGCCGTCGTCGGCGCCGGCCCGGCCGGCCTTGCTGCTGCCCATCGGTTGGCCGTCAAGGGCCACGACGTCGTGATCTACGATGCCCGGCCGAAGTCCGGCGGCCTCAATGAGTACGGCATTGCCGCCTACAAGTCGGTCGACGACTTCGCGCAGAAGGAAGTCGACTACGTGCTGGCGATCGGCGGCATCGAAGTGCGCCAGGGCCAGGCGATCGGCCGCGATTTCACCCTCGCCGACCTCTCGGAACAGTATGACGCCGTCTTCCTCGGCCTCGGCCTTGCGGGCGTGAACGCGCTGCGTCTCGAAGGCGAAAGTGCCGAAGGCGTTGACGATGCCGTCGACTTCATCGCCGCCCTTCGCCAGTCGAAGACCAAGGCCGATATCCCGGTCGGCCGTCGCGTCGTCGTCCTCGGTGGCGGCATGACCGCAATCGATGCGGCGGTGCAGGCAAAGCTGCTCGGCGCGGAAGAAGTGACTATCTGTTATCGCCGCGGCAAGGAGCACATGAACGCCTCCGAGTTCGAGCAGGACCTGGCGGCCTCCAAGGGAGTCACCATCCGCCACTGGCTGCAGCCGAAGCGCATTGCCGAAAAGGATGGCAAGGTCGCCGGCATCGAGCTGGAATACACCACGCTCGAAGACGGAAAGCTGACGGCGACCGGCGAAACCGGTATCATTGCTGCCGACCAGATCTTCAAGGCGATCGGCCAGAGCTTCCTCGGAGCAGGCCTCGGCGCGCTGCAACTCGAAGGCGGCCGCATTGTTGCCGACGCCGAAGGGCGCACGTCGCTGCCCAACGTCTGGGCCGGCGGCGACTGCGTGCTCGGCGGTGAAGACCTCACGGTCTCGGCCGTCGCCATGGGCCGCGACGCGGCTGAATCGATCAATCGGGCCTTCGCCGCGGCAGCGCCGCGCGCGAGCGCAGTTGCCTAAGGGATCGGGAGGAGAAACCAATGGCTGATCTTCGCAATAATTTTGTCGGCATCAAATCCCCGAACCCGTTCTGGCTGGCATCCGCCCCACCAACGGACAAAGCTTACAACGTCGAGCGCGCCTTCAAGGCGGGCTGGGGCGGCGTCGTCTGGAAGACGCTCGGCGAGGAAGGCCCGCCGGTCGTCAACGTCAACGGCCCGCGCTACGGCGCGATCTGGGGCGCCGACCGCCGGCTGCTCGGGCTGAACAACATCGAGCTCATCACCGACCGCGACCTCTATGTGAACCTGCGCGAAATGAAGCAGGTGAAGATGAACTGGCCGGATCGCGCCCTGATCGCCTCGATCATGGTGCCCTGCGAGGAAGAGGCGTGGAAGGCGATCCTGCCGCTGGTCGAGGAAACCGGCGCCGACGGCATCGAACTCAACTTCGGCTGTCCGCACGGCATGTCTGAACGTGGCATGGGTGCTGCGGTCGGCCAGGTGCCGGAATACATCGAGATGGTCGTGCGCTGGTGCAAGCAGTACACGCGCATGCCTGTCATCACCAAATTGACGCCCAATATCACCGACATCCGCAAGCCCGCCCGCGCCGCCAAGGCCGGCGGCACCGACGCGGTGTCGTTGATCAACACGATCAATTCGATCGTCTCGGTCGACCTCGACAACTTCGCCCCCAACCCGACGGTCGGCGGCAAGGGCACCCACGGCGGCTATTGCGGCCCGGCGGTGAAGCCGATCGCGCTCAATATGGTCGCCGAGATCGCTCGCGACCCGGAAACCTACGGCCTGCCGATCTCCGGCATCGGCGGCATCACCACCTGGCGCGACGCGGCCGAGTTCCTGGCACTTGGCGCCGGCAACGTCCAGGTCTGCACCGCAGCCATGACCTATGGCTTCAAGATCGTCCAGGAAATGATCTCGGGCCTCTCCGACTGGATGGACGCCAAGGGTCACCGCAACCTCGATGATATCACCGGACGCGCGGTCCCGAACGTTACCGACTGGCAGTATCTGAACCTCAACTACATCGCCAAGGCGAAGATCGACCAGGATGCCTGCATCAAGTGCGGTCGCTGCCACATCGCCTGCGAGGATACCTCGCACCAGGCGATCACGCAGTTCGTCAACGGCGTACGTCACTTCGAGGTAATGGAAGACGAGTGCGTTGGCTGCAATCTCTGCGTCAACGTCTGTCCCGTCGAAAACTGCATCACCATGGAAGAGCTGCCGGCCGGCACGCTCGACCAGCGCACCGGCAAGCCGGTCGATCCGAACTACGCCAACTGGACGACCCATCCGAACAACCCGATGGCCCGCCAGGCCGCTGAGTAGCGGATCTCGTCACTTCATCGAAACGCCGCCGGACCACAAATCCGGCGGCGTTTTCTCTTGTGCCCTCAGAACTCGACGACGACCTTGCCGAACGGGCCGCGGTCGAGATGCGCCAAAGCCTCGCGGAACTGTTCGAACGAATAGCGCGCATCGATGACTGGCTTGATCGCGGTCCGGTCGATCGCCACGACGAAATCCTGCAGCGCCCGGCGGTGAGCGACGCCAATGCCCTGGATGACCGGCGATTTCAGCAGGACCGGCGTGACCGGCGCCGAGATCTCCGCGCCCTCGAACACCCCGATCACCGATATCCGCCCTTGCACGGCAACCGCCTGCAGCGACTTGCCAAGATTGGCACCGCCCGCCATCTCCAGAATATGATCGGCGCCGTGATCGCCGGTAATCTCGAGAACCCGCTCCGCCCAATCCTCTCTTACGCGGTTGATGCCATGGTCGGCGCCCAGAGCAAGCGCGCGCTCGAGCTTTTCCTGGCTGGCCGACGTGACGATGACCTCGGCGCCATGCGCCTTGGCGATCTGCAACCCGAACAGCGATACGCCGCCGGTGCCCTGCACGACCACGCGATCCCCGGCCTTCGGATGCCCCTTCTCGACAAGGGCGAACCAGGCCGTCACCCCGGCACAGGGCAAGGTGCTCGCCTCGCCGTCGTCGAGGCTCTCGGGTGCTGCGACGAACCAGTCCTCGGGGAAAGCGACATATTGCGACGCGACACCCGGGTTCAGGCCGCCAAGGGCAAACGACGTTGGGTGACGAGCCGTTCCCGGCTTTTGACCGTCGATCCAGGTCGGATCGAAAACGGAGATGACCGGATCGCCGGGCTGGAAGCGCGTCACGCCGCGGCCGACCGCTTCCACCACCCCTGCCATGTCGGAGCCCGGCACGAAGGGGAAGGAAAGCGGCATGCCCATGCCGTTTTCCAAGACCAGCTTGTCGCGAAAATTGAGCGACACGGCCGTCGTGCGAACCAGCACCTCACCTGGGCCCGGCTCCGGAACACGGCGCTCGGTAATTTTGAGGTTTTCGGCTCCAAGCGCGTCGATCGTCTATTCCTTCATCAGTCTTGCCATAGTCCGTTCCTTTCACTGCATTGATCTGATGGAGGAAGCATAGCGTTGAATTTATCTCTCCAGTTGCGATAAGAATTCGCCATATTGGTTCTTAAAAGGAGACAATCTTGGAGCGGTTGGGAGGCATTTCGATCTTCGTCGAGGCGGTCGAAGCTGACGGATTTTCAGCGGCGGCCGAACGGCTGAACCTCTCGCGCTCCGCTGTCGGCAAGACGATTGCCAAGCTCGAACAAAGACTTGGCGTCCGGCTCTTCCATCGCACGACCCGCACGCAGAGCCTGACGGCCGAAGGCCAGCTCTATTATGAAAGTTGTCTCAGAGCCGTTGGTGAGATTCGTGCCGGCGAGGCACTGCTGGAATCGGGCAAGCAGGAGATCAGAGGTCGGCTGCGCATGTCCCTGCCCGTGGTTTTCGGACGGCAATGCGTCATGCCGCTCTTGTCGGAACTGCTGGGTCAGCACCCGCTCCTGGAACTCGACGTCAATTTCAGCGACCGCAGGGTCGATCTTGTCGAGGATGGCTTCGATCTCGCCATTCGCACAGGTCCACTGCCCGATGAACCCGATGTGATGGCGCGCAAGGTTGCCGACCAGCCCATGACGGTCTGCGCCTCCCCCGCCTACCTGCAGCGGCACGGCACGCCGCGCAGCATCGATGACCTTCTTCACCATCAGGCGATCCTCTATCGGCGCAGCAGCGATGCGCTTTCCTGGTCCTTCCCGGTCAAGGGAGCGGTACCCCGGCAGGTGACGCCGCCGGCACGGCTGAAACTGGACGACCTGACCTCGATCGCCGATGCGGCGGCAGACGGCTTCGGCCTTGCATGGCTGCCGTGCTGGCTGGTGCGCAGCCACATCGACTCAGGACGGCTCGTCCGCATTCTTACCGATGTGCCCGCCCTCTCCTTCGCAGCCCATGTCGTGTGGCCGCGCACGCAATACATGCCGCCGAAATTGCGGCTGATGATCGACACGCTGGCCGATCGACTGGCCCCCATGATGCAATGATCCGCGGAGCATTCCTGCTTCCGAAGGCGGCGGCGTGCGGATAATGGCCGGCTTTGGCGGCCGCTTCGCCCGGCTCTGCGGATCCCGCCCGCACCCGAGCGCGTTCCTGCGGCCGGATTCGGATGAATAGCGTGCTGCGCCGATAACGAACAGGACACGAAAACGAAACAGATTGTGTAAAAATGGTAAGTTGTCGGCTCGTACGATCTGGATGATAAGGGAGTACTCATACGGGGTGCGTCGCGGGCTCGATCAGGGCCGCAACGCGATCTCCAAAGGTTTTGACACTGCAGCCGGACGACGCTCCGGCAGAGCCGGACTTGTTGCTTGACGATCATTTCGGCCAACCGACGCAAGCGAATGCACCTCGTCTCCGGGGCCATACTCGGTACGTTCGTTCTGGCGCATTTCTTCAACCACTCGCTCGGCCTGATCTCCGTCGAAGCGATGGAAACCGCCCGCAAAGGCTTCAATCTCATCTGGCACAGCCTGCCCGGCACGGTGCTGCTCTACGGCGCCCTGTTGCTGCACTTCGTCATGGCCCTCGAAAGCATCTATCGTCGGCAGACACTCAGAATGCCGGCGCGCGAGGCGCTGAAGATCGTCTTCGGCCTCAGCCTGCCTTTCCTTTTGATCGGTCATGTCACCGCCGCACGCGTCGAGCCACTCCTCACAGGGATCGACGTGGACTATCCGGACATGCTTCGCACGCTCTGGTCGAATTCGTTCAACGCCATCAGACAATCGCTCGCCCTGCTGCTCGTCTGGGGCCACGGCTGCCTCGGGGCCTGGTTCTGGATGCGCGGCCGAGCCTGGTTCCCGCGCTACGAAATCCTGCTCTACACGGTCGCGATCCTCGTGCCGATCTTCGCGCTGCTCGGCTTCGTCAGCGGCGCCCGCTCGATCGAGGACGGTTACGCCGAACATGGCGGCTACGGCGACCGTTCCTATTCGAAGCCTCCGTTCGACCTCACGCTTCTCGAGGATATTCGGCTCGGCCTCTATTTCGGCTTCGGCGGCCTGATCGCCGGCACGTTCCTGCTGCGGGCCATGCCGAAGGGCGGGCGCATTCGCGTGCGCTATCCCGACGGTCGGGTGGCCACCGTCAATCTCGGCTTCAGCGTGCTCGAGGCGAGTAGGGCCGCGGGCATCGCCCACGTCTCGGTCTGCGGCGGCCGTGGCCGATGCTCGACCTGCCGGGTGCGCATCATCCAGGGGCTTGAAGACCAGCCGCCACCCGAGGATGCGGAGCTCGCGACACTCACCCGGATCGGCGCACCCGACAATGTCCGCCTCGCCTGCCAGTTTCGCCCTGTCCACAACGTCACCGTCGTGCCGATCCTCGACAGCGACAGCCTCGGCATCAAGAAGCAGATCGGCCGCGAGGGCGGCGAAGGTCGCGAACGGCGCATCGCCGTGCTCTTCTGCGACCTGCGCGGCTTCACCAGCATTGCCGAACACAAGCTGCCTTTCGACACCGTGTTCCTGCTCAACCGTTACTTCGAGATGGTGGGCGAAGCGGTCGAGGATTCCGGTGGCGTAATCGACAAGTTCATCGGCGACGGCGCATTGGCGATCTTCGGGCTGAAGAGCACCTACACGGAGGCCTGCCGGCAGTCGCTTGCCGCCGCCGTGCGCATATCCAAGGGCCTCGAGACACTGAACCAGACCTTCCGCGGCGAACTCGACGAGCCGCTGCGCATCGCCATGGGCCTGCACGCCGGCCCCGCGATCATCGGCGAGATCGGCTACGGCCAGGCGACGTCGCTGACCGCGGTCGGCGATACGATCAACACGGCGAGCCGTCTGGAAGGCCTCGCCAAGGAACACGACGTACAATTGGCCGTCTCGGCCGAGCTCGTCAACCGCGCGGGCCTGGTGATCGAAGGGCATGAGCGGCTGGACATCGGCCTGCGCGGCCGGCAGGCGACGCTCGAAACCTGGATCGTCGGGGATGCTGCCGGTATCTCCGAAGCCTTGCAACCGGCACCGTCGAACGCGTAGTGCAACCCCTTGAAAGCGTGAAACAGTTTCCACGCCCGAAGTTGCATACCTTCAAGGCTTTGGATCTTTTCACGGTTTCAATGAAGCGCTGAAATGATCTAGTAGTGGAGATCCTTCCCGCCCTCGCCGCCGATCCAATCCGGAAGCCCGCATGAAACAGGACGTCTCCCCGAAAACCGCGCACCAGGTTCATGCGAAGGGCGCCGAGAAGCTGAAGGCGCATCTGGCGATGATGACCTTCGCCGTCCTGATCGCCGGCTCCTTTTCCTTCGGCGGCCTTGCCACCCAACATATGGGCGCCGGGCCGCTGACGCTCTGGCGCTATCTGTTGACCGTCGTCGTCCTTGGCCTGCTCACCTTCGGCTATGCGCGCGTTCCCTTTCGCTTTCCCAAGCAAGCGTGGCGCTTCGTGATCCTCGGCGGGTTGATCGCCGTCTACATGCTGACGATGTTCAAGGCGCTGGAGTTCACCAGCCCTGTTTCAACAGGCGCGGTCTTCACGCTGATGCCGCTCTTGAGCGCCGGCTTCGCGTTTTTGTTGCTCGGTCAGCATACGCGCCCGGGCGTGCTCGCCGGGCTCATCATCGCTGCCCTTGGCGCCGTCTGGGTGATCTTTCGCGCCGATGTCGGCGCGATCCTTGCCTTCGACGTCGGCCAGGGCGAATTGATCTTCTTCGTCGGCGTCGTCTGCCACGCGGTCTATGTGCCGCTGATCCGCAAGTTCGGCCGAGAGGAAAGTCCATTCGCCTTCGGCTTCTGGGTGGCTGTCTTCACCGTGCCCTGGCTGCTGGTACCGGGCGCGGCCGGTCTCGTCACCGCCGATTTCGCCAGCCTGCCACCGGTCGTCTGGCTCGCCGTCCTCTATCTGGCCGTTGTGACCACGGCCATCACCTTCCTGCTCCTGCAATACGCCTCGATGCGGCTACCCGCATCGAAAGTGCTCGGCTACGGCTATCTGACGCCGAGCTTCATCATCCTGCTCGAAGGTCTGCTCGGTCATGGCTGGACCAGCCTGCCGGTGCTTGCCGGCGCGCTGACCACGGCCTGCGGCCTGCTGTTGATGGCGCTGCTGCCAGATTGAAAGGCGGCTCAAGCCGCCGGCTGCTCGCTCACCTGCAGTCCGTCGACGAAGAGCCGTTCCAGGAAGCGTGCCGCATCCTCAAAGCGCCCGTCCCCGGCGTTTCCCTGGCCGAGCACGGCGCGCACCTGCACGTCGAAGTCGGCGTAGTGCTGGGTGGTGGACCAGATCGCGAAGATCAGGTGATAGGGATCGCATTTGGCGATCTTGCCGGCCTTGGCCCAGGCCCGGATTACCTCGGCCTTCTCGTCGACCAGCGACTTCAAGGGCCCCTTGAGCTCGTCCTCGATATGCGGCGCGCCCTGCAGCACCTCGTTGGCGAAGAGCCGGCTTTCGCGCGGATAGTCACGGGCCATTTCCAGCTTGCGCCGAATATAGCTGCGGATTTCGGCGACCGGGTTCCCCTCGGCGTTGAATTCTCGCAAGGGGTCGAGCCAGGTGTCGAGCACCCGGTCGATCAGCGCCCGGTGCATCGCTTCCTTGGTGCGGAAATAATAGAGCAAATTGGGCTTCGACATTCCCGCCACTTCGGCGATCTGATCGACCGTCGAGCCGCGGAAACCGTTGGCGGAAAAGACTTCGAGCGCGGCCTCGAGAATGCGCTCTTCCTTCTCCCCTTGTATGCGGGTCCGCCTCTGGGTCCTGGCCGCTCTCGGTAATACCATATGTCCCCCTGGCCATGCCTGCGCAGCTCGTCGCGCAGGAACCGGCTGCCCAATTTCCGGCCCCGCCATCTTATTGGGCAACAACTTCGTTTTTTTGTTTTTCCGGCTTGAGTGCCGCAACGGAAGTTGTAATGTTTACCAACCGGTCAAATTATCAGCCAGTTCACCGCCAAAGGCAACGGCTGATCGAAGGGCACCAGAAAAAACCAAGCCTGGATTTGACCACGGGAACATGAGGGCGCGCCGATCAAGGCAAAGCCCTGAAAAGATGAGGAGACCGCCGTGGCTGCACCTGGCGAGAACATGCGCGTCAATGCCGACCGCCTGTGGGATTCACTTATGGAAATGGCCAAGATCGGCCCTGGTGTCGCGGGCGGCAACAACCGCCAGACGCTGACCGACGAGGACGCCGAAGGGCGCCGGCTGTTCCAGTCCTGGTGCGAAAAGGCCGGCCTCACCATGGGCGTCGACACCATGGGCAATATGTTCTTCACAAGGCCCGGCACCGACCCGGATGCGCTGCCCGTCTATATCGGCTCGCATCTCGATACCCAGCCGACCGGCGGCAAGTATGACGGCGTGCTCGGTGTGCTCTCGGGCCTCGAGGTCGTACGCTCGATGAACGACCTCGGCATCAAGACCAAACATCCGATCGTGGTCACCAACTGGACCAACGAGGAAGGCGCGCGCTTCGCGCCGGCCATGCTCGCATCGGGCGTCTTTGCCGGCGTGCTCAGTCAGGATTTCGCCTATGGCCGCAAGGATCCCGAAGGAAAGACCTTTGGCGACGAACTGAAACGCATCGGCTGGGTCGGCGACGAGGAAGTCGGCGCCCGCAAGATGCACGCCTATTTCGAGTACCATATCGAGCAGGGCCCGATCCTCGAAGCCGAGGGCAAGGACATCGGCGTCGTCACCCACTGTCAGGGCCTATGGTGGCTGGAGTTCACGCTCACCGGCCGCGAAGCCCATACGGGCTCGACCCCGATGAACATGCGCGTTAACGCCGGCCTTGCCATGGCCCGCATTCTGGAAATGGTCCAGGGCGTCGCGATGGAAAACCAGCCGGGCGCCGTCGGCGGCGTCGGCCAGGTGTTCTTCTCACCCAATTCCCGCAATGTGCTGCCGGGCAAGGTGGTCTTCACCGTCGACATCCGCTCGCCGGACAAGGCCAAGCTCGACCGCATGCGGGCAAAGATCGAGGCCGAGGCACCGAAGATCACTGACGCGCTTGGCGTCGGCTGTTCCATCGAGGCGATCGGCCATTTCGAGCCGGTCACCTTCGATCCAAAGCTCGTCAGCGCCGTGCGTAACGCCGCCGAGCATCTCGGCTACAGCCACATGAACCTCATCTCGGGCGCCGGGCATGATGCCTGCTGGGCCGCCAAGGTGGCGCCGACGACGATGATCATGTGCCCCTGCGTCGGTGGCCTCAGCCACAACGAGGCGGAGGACATCTCCAGGGAGTGGGCCAGCGCCGGCGCCGACGTCCTCTTCCACGCCGTCGTCGAAACGGCCGAAATCGTCGAATGAGTTTGCGGGCGGGACGAAAGTTCCGCCCTTTTTCGTGGCGGTTGCCTGGCCGCCGGAAGCGCAATCGCGAGGAACAATCATGAGCACAGTCATCAAGGGTGGAACCATCGTCACGGCCGACCTGACCTACAAGGCGGACGTCAAGATCGAGGGCGGAAAGATCGTCGAGATCGGCCCGAACCTGTCGGGCGACGAAACGCTCGATGCGAGCGGCTGTTACATCATGCCCGGCGGCATCGACCCGCATACGCATCTCGAAATGCCCTTCATGGGCACCTATTCCTCCGACGACTTCGAAAGCGGCACGCGGGCAGCGCTTGCCGGCGGCACGACCATGGTGGTCGACTTTGCGCTGCCCTCGCCCAACCAGTCGCTGCTCGAAGCGCTCACCATGTGGGACAACAAGTCCACCCGCGCCAACTGCGACTATTCCTTCCACATGGCGATCACCTGGTGGAGCGAGCAGGTCTTCAACGAGATGGAGACCATCGTCAAGGACAAGGGCATCAACACCTTCAAGCACTTCATGGCCTATAAGGGCGCCCTGATGGTGGATGACGACGAGATGTTCTCGTCCTTCCAGCGCTGCGCAGCACTTGGTGCGCTGCCGTTGGTGCACGCCGAAAACGGCGACGTCGTCGCGCAGTTGCAGGCAAAGCTGCTTGCCGAGGGCAACAACGGGCCGGAGGCGCACGCCTATTCGCGTCCGGCAGAAGTCGAGGGCGAAGCGACCAACCGCGCGATCATGATCGCCGACATGGCCGGATGCCCGGTCTACATCGTGCACACCTCCTGTGAGCAGGCGCACGAAGCGATCCGCCGCGCCCGCTCCAAGGGCATGCGCGTCTTCGGCGAGCCGCTGATCCAGCACCTTACGCTGGATGAAACCGAATATTTCAACAAGGACTGGGACCATGCAGCCCGCCGCGTGATGTCGCCGCCCTTCCGCAACAAGCTGCATCAAGATTCACTCTGGGCCGGCCTCGCCTCGGGTTCGCTGCAGGTGGTAGCGACCGACCATTGCGCCTTTACGAGCGAGCAGAAGCGCTTCGGCGTCGGCGACTTCACCAAGATCCCGAACGGCACCGGTGGCCTCGAAGACCGCATGCCGATGCTCTGGACCCATGGCGTCAACACCGGCCGCATCACCATGAACGAGTTCGTGGCGGTGACCTCGACCAACATCGCCAAGATCCTCAACATCTACCCGAAGAAGGGCGCAATTCTCGTCGGCGCCGATGCCGACCTCGTCGTCTGGGATCCGAAGCGCACCAAGACGATCTCCGCCAAGAGCCAGCAGTCGGCGATCGACTACAACGTCTTCGAAGGCAAGGAGGTAAAGGGCCTGCCGCGCTTTACCCTTACCCGCGGCGTCGTCGCGATCGAGGAAAGCACGGTCAAGACCCGCGAGGGCCACGGCGAATTCGTCCGCCGCGATCCCTTCCCGGCGGTCAGCTCCGCCCTTTCGACCTGGAAGGAAGTCACCGCCCCCCGCGCCGTCCAGCGCAGCGGCATCCCGGCCACGGGCGTTTGAGGCCTCATGTTTCGCGGCCTGCACGTCTTCGCGCCGCTCTGTCCCACCGGACATGTCCCGCCACCTTGGCGGGGCGTTTCGGCCTGGGAGCCGTCAGGCGGGCACGAGCTGATCGAGCTCGGGCAGCAGCACGAGGCTTTCGCGCTGGTTCGGATCCGTGCGCGCGATGACGGCCGAACAGGGCGCGTTCGAGCGGTTCTCCGGCAGATGCGGCATGCCGGCGGGGATGTAGACCATCTCACCGGCCCTAGCGACGATGTGCTCCTCAAGCCTCTCGCCAAACCAGGTCCAGGCCTCCCCGGAAAGCACGTAGATCGCCGTCTCGTGGCTCTCGTGCAGATGCGCCTTGGCGCGCGCACCGGGCGGGATCGTGACGATGTGCATGCAGAGCCCGGTTGCCCCGACGGTCTCCGCTGCAATGCCCTCGAAATAGTTGAGCCCCTGCTGGCCGGCCACGGCGCCTTCAGGACGAACCACGCGACAGCCCGGATTGGATGATCGAGACATGAGCGTTCTCCAGAATTCCCTGAAAAACCAGCAACAAACGGCTTCGCACCCAAATCCGCGATTGCATGTTGCCGGTCCGGATAGCAGTCTGACACAGACCAGCCAGAATGAGTATTCGCCGATGACGTCCAATACCGCATCCGTGGTTTCGGCCCGGGACCTCTGCCTGACTTTCGAAACCGCCGATGGCCCGGTGCATGCACTGACCGGCGTCAACCTGGATGTCGCCAAGGGTGACTTCGTTTCCTTCATCGGTCCGTCCGGCTGCGGCAAGACCACCTTCTTGCGCGTGATCGCCGATCTGGAAAAAGCGACCTCCGGCACGATCAGCGTCAACGGCATGACGCCTGAGCAGGCGCGCAACAAGCGCGCCTATGGCTACGTCTTCCAGGCCGCAGCGCTCTATCCCTGGCGCACCATCGAAAACAACATCGCTCTGCCGCTTGAGATCATGGGCTATTCGAAGGAAGAGAAGAAGGCCCGCATCGAGCGCACGCTCGACCTCGTCAACCTCTCCGGCTTCGGCAAGAAATATCCCTGGCAGCTCTCCGGTGGTATGCAGCAGCGCGCCTCCATCGCCCGCGCACTTGCGTTTGATGCCGACCTGCTTCTGATGGACGAGCCCTTCGGCGCGCTCGACGAGATCGTTCGCGACCACCTCAACGAACAGCTCTTGAAGCTCTGGGCCCGCACCAACAAGACGATCTGCTTCGTCACCCATTCGATCCCTGAAGCTGTCTACCTCTCCACCAAGATCGTGGTGATGAGCCCCCGCCCCGGCCGCGTCACCGATGTGATCGAATCGCCGCTGCCGCGCGAACGGCCGCTCGGCATTCGCGAAACGCCCGAGTTCCTCGAAATCGCCCATCGCGTCCGCGAAGGCCTGCGCGCGGGACACAGCTATGACGAATAGCATCGGCATCCGCCGGGCCGAACAGACCGACATGGCCGCCTGCGCCGGCATTCTCAACCGCTGGATCGACGCGACGGCCTGGATGCCGCGGGTGCACGAGCATGCCGATGTCGAACGCTATTATGCCGAGACCGTCTTTGCCGAACGCATCGTGCTCTTGGCCGAGGACGACGGCGAGATCGCCGGCTTCCTTTCCCTCTCTGACGACCACCACGTCACCGCGCTTTACATCGATGAGTGGCATCGTGGCGCAGGCATTGGCGCCCGGCTGATCGACACCGCCAAGGCGATGTCACCGGACGAATTGAGCCTATGGACCTTCGAACACAATCGTGATGCCCAGCGCTTCTACGAGCACCAGGGCTTCGAGGCTGTGCGGCGGACCGACGGCGACAACGAGGAGCAACTGCCGGATATCCTCTATCGCTGGCGCGGCAGAAAGGTGCGGGCATGAACCTTGCCTTCGGCCTCTGGATGCTCTTGGCGACGACGATCTTCCTTGGCGGCGCCACCGCCTCGCGCGCCTATGTCTCCAACAACCACCTCGGCATGCTCTTGCTCGCACTCGGGCTCTATGTGATCGGCAACATCATCATGGTGAAGCTCATGCGCGAGGGCGGCCTCGGCCTGGCAATCTCGCTGTCGGCGATCGTGCAGCTCGTTATGGTCAATGTCATCGCCTTCACCGTGTTCGGCGAACGATTGAGCCTCACGCAGGCCGCCGGCGTGCTTCTCGGCATCGTCGCAATGGGCCTGATGTTGTTCCCCGCAAGCGGAAAGGCGTGACGATGCAGGAACCAAGTTTCTTCAGGGACAAGTTGGTGCCGGTCGGCACCGTCGTCCTGCTGCTGATCGCCATCTGGTATGCCGCGGTCGTCTTCCTCAACGCCCCCTTCGAGCGTGATACGGCAGCCCGCGCCGGCACCGAGATCAGCTTCTCTGAGATCGTGCGCAACACCATGGCGCAGGAACGTCCGGTACTGCCGGCACCGCACCAGGTGATCGCCGAGATCTGGGACACCACCTTCAACAAGGCAATCACCTCGAAGCGCAGCCTCGTCTACCACGCCTGGATCACGCTCTCGGCAACCCTGCTCGGCTTCGGCATCGGCGCCGCCCTCGGCATCCTCCTGGCAGTCGGCATCGTCCACAACCGCGCCATGGACCGCTCGCTGATGCCCTGGGTCATCGCCAGCCAGACGATCCCGATCCTCGCGATTGCGCCGATGATCATCGTCGTCTTGAACGCCATCGGCATTTCCGGACTTTTGCCGAAGGCGCTGATCTCGACCTATCTCTCCTTCTTCCCGGTCGTCGTCGGCATGGTGAAGGGCCTGCGCAGCCCGGAGACGATCCAGCTCGACCTCATGCACACCTACAATGCCTCCCCGTCGCAGACCTTCTGGAAGCTGCGCTGGCCGTCGTCGATGCCCTACCTCTTCACCTCGCTGAAGGTTGCCGTCGCCATCTCGCTGGTCGGCGCCATCGTCGGCGAATTGCCGACCGGTGCGGTCGCAGGTCTTGGTGCCCGGCTGCTGGCCGGCTCCTATTATGGCCAGACGGTGCAGATCTGGGCCGCTCTCTTCATGGCGGCAGCCCTTGCGGCCGTTCTCGTCATGATCGTCGGCTTTGCCCACACCGCCGTCCTGAAGCGCATGGGAGCCAAGCCATGAACCTTCCCGTCCTTGCCGCCGCGATCATCTTCTGGCTCGCCGCCTGGGCCTTCAACGAATGGCTGGTGCGCCAGAACTTCCGGAGCGCGGCCGCAAACAGCGCCGCCCGCTTCGCCGTGCCGGTGATCTTCGGCATCACCATCCTGGTTCTCTGGGAAGGCATCGTCCGCGGCTTCCAGGTCCCCTCCGTGCTTTTGCCGGCACCCTCGATGATCTGGCAAAAGCTGATCAATTCGCTGCCGACGCTTGGGGCCGATTTCCGCCAGACCTTCCTGAAGGCAGTGTTGATCGGCTATGCGCTCGGCTGCGGCCTCGGCTTCGCCGTCGCGATCCTGATCGACCGTTCGCCCTTCCTGCAGAAAGGCCTTCTGCCACTCGGCAATTTCGTCTCGGCCCTTCCCGTCATCGGGGTAGCCCCGATCATGGTCATGTGGTTCGGCTTCGACTGGCAGTCGAAGGTCGCCGTCGTCGTCATCATGACCTTCTTCCCGATGCTGGTGAACACGGTTGCCGGCCTTGCCGCCGCCAGCCACATGGAACGCGACCTGATGCGCACCTACGCCGCCTCCTGGTGGCAGACGCTGGTCAAATTACGCCTGCCGGCCGCCTGGCCGTTCATCTTCACCGCGCTCAAGATCAATTCGACGCTGGCGCTGATCGGTGCCATCGTCGCCGAGTTCTTCGGGACCCCCATCGTCGGCATGGGGTTCCGGATTTCCACGGAAGTGGGACGCATGAATGTCGACATGGTCTGGGCCGAGATCGCCGTTGCGGCGGTCGCCGGTTCCGCCTTCTACGGCGTGGTCGCACTCATCGAGCGCGCCGTCACCTTCTGGCATCCCTCCATTCGCGGAGGGCGCGCCTGAGCCTGCTTGAAGAACTTAAATAAAACGAAGTAAAAACAAGAGGGAACTGACATGAACAAAAGACTTGCATCGCTTCTCGCCGCAGGCGTCTTTTCGCTCGCAGCGTTCCAGGCTGAAGCTGCCGAAAAGGTGACGCTGCAGCTGAAGTGGGTGACCCAGGCGCAGTTTGCCGGCTACTACGTCGCCAAGGACAAGGGCTTCTACGAAGAAGAAGGCCTCGACGTCGACATCAAGCCCGGCGGTCCGGACATCGCCCCGGCCCAGGTGATCGCCGGCGGCGGCGCCGACGTTATCGTCGACTGGATGCCGTCGGCCCTTGCCACCCGCGAAAAGGGCGTGCCGCTCGTCAACATTGCCCAGCCGTTCAAGAAATCCGGCATGATGCTGACCTGCCTGAAGGAAACCGGCGTCACCAGCCCGGACAAGTTCAAGGGTCAGACGCTTGGCGTGTGGTTCTTCGGCAACGAGTATCCGTTCCTCTCCTGGATGGCGCACCTGAAGATCCCGACCGACGGCGGCCCGAACGGCGTGACCGTCCTGAAGCAGGGCTTCAACGTGGACCCGCTGATCCAGAAGCAGGCCGCCTGCATCTCCACCATGACCTATAACGAGTACTGGCAGGTCATCGATGCCGGCATCAAGACGGACGACCTGGTGACCTTCAAGTATGAAGACCAGGGCGTGGCGACGCTCGAAGACGGCCTGTACGTACTTGAGGACAAACTCAAGGATCCCGCCTTCAAGGACAAGATGGTCAAGTTCGTGCGTGCCTCGATGAAGGGCTGGAAATATGCCGAGCAGAACCCGGATGAGGCCGCCGATATCGTTCTTGAAAACGATTCCACCGGCGCCCAGACGGAGAAGCACCAGAAGCGCATGATGAGCGAAGTGGCAAAGCTCACCGCCGGCTCCAACGGCTCGCTCGACGAAGCAGACTACAAACGCACCGTGCAGTCGCTGCTTTCGGGTGGTTCCGATCCCGTGATTTCCAAGGAGCCCGAGGGCGCCTGGACACATGAGATCACCGACGCCGCGCTGAAATAGGCCTGTCTCCGCAACGCAAAAGAGGGTCGCACGGCTCAGTATCGTGCGGCCCTCTTCCGTTTTCTTAGCGGTCGTTCGCATCCGCCAAGCTGCTGCCGGGTACCGGGCGTGGGGGTGGTAATCCGGCGAACAACGGCGCTACCTTTGCTTGCCATTGTCAAGATCGTGTCAAGATCGCAACCATAACCGCAGAACGAACGGAATATTGAGGCACCATCGCTTCGCGCACCCTTGTAAGCGTCGAAGGCCGAGATTACATAGGCCACGATGTTTGTTGGAGGCAGGCATGATGGAGGACGTCTTTTTTCCAGTGCCTTGCCTGCGGTAACCGGTCCCAGTTCCGCCCGCGTCTACGGTCTGATACCGTGCACGCGGAGCGCGAAGTGAGGAATACGCCATCTCCTGTTCCCGAGCACTTTGCCGGGACCTTGTGGCGGTGCGGTAAAATAGCCTGATTGCCCGTGGATCCTGCATCAAGCGGAGATCCGCTCGATGTTGTTTCCATTGCCGGGACTGTGAAGCCGATGGCTCAAAAAGTATTGCCTGTCCTCAGCGTGTGCGCTGCGATGACCCTTGGTTCGCTTTCCTTCGCCCGGGCGGAGGAAGCAGCGCAACCGAAACCAGCACCGAGCTTGCCCTCCATCGTCGTGACGACGGCGGTCGACCAGTCGATCAGCGACCGGGTGGTCGCGACCGGCACCATCCAGGCCGTCGAGCAGGTCTATGTCGCCCCGATGGTCGACGGCCTCTCCATCCGCACGCTTAATGTCGATGTCGGCGACACGGTCGAGGCCGGCAGCGTTCTCGTGGTTCTCAACGACGACGCGCTTCGCCTGCAAAAAAGCGAACTCGAAGCCTCGCTTGCCAAGGCCGAGGCCGGGCTTGCCCAATTGAACGCCCAACTCAGCGAAACCAAGGCTAACAACGACGAAGCCAAGCGCGTCAGCGACCGTGCGGCCGAACTCTCCAAGAACGGCACCGTCTCGACGGCCGAGGCCGATCGCGTCCGGGCGCTCGCGATCGCGACGCATGCCCGTGTGCTTTCGGCCGAACAGGCCGTTGCCGTGGCCAGTGCCGACATTAAGGTCGCTGAAGCGCAAATCGACGACATCGACCTGCGCCTCGCCCGAACCGAGGTCAAGGCACCGGTCGCAGGTGTCATCTCGGCCAAGAATGCCAAGGTCGGCGCGATCGCCACCGGTAACAGCGACCCGCTCTTCGCCATGATCCGCGACGGTGCCATCGAGATGAAAGCCGACGTCGCCGAAGCCGATATCATCAAGCTCGCCGTCGGCCAGCCAGCCGTCGTGACGCTTGCCGGCGGCAACACCAAAGTCGAGGGCAAGATTCGCCTGATCGCGCCGACGGTCGATCCGGTCAGCCGCCTCGGCACCGTCTTCATCAGCCTGATGGACACCGAGAAGGCACGCGCCGGCATGTATGCGAGCGCGCTGATCACCGCCGAACAGAAGCAGACGGTGGTCCTGCCGCAAACGGCCGTTACCAATGAGAACGGCCGCACCATCGTCCGCAAGGTCGAAAACGGCGTCATCCGCATCCTGCCGGTCAAGACAGGGATTTCCGACGGCAAGTTTATCGAAGTCCTCGAGGGCCTGAAGGCCGGGGAGGAAGTGGTAGCGAGAGCCGGCGCCTATGTCCGCGACGGTGACCGCATCAACCCCGTCAAGTCCGCCGCATCAGCGACCAACTGACAGGAACCGTGACCATGAACTTCTCAGCCTGGTCCATACGCAATCCGATCGCTCCGATCCTCTTCTTCGTCGTCCTGATGGTGCTGGGCTACCAGTCCTTCGTGTCGTTGCCGATCACCCGCTTCCCCAATATCGACGTCCCGATCGTCTCGATCAACGTGACGCAGAGCGGCGCCTCTCCGGCCGAGCTCGAAACCCAGGTCACCAAGGAAGTCGAGGACGCGGTCGCAAGCGTCACCGGCGTCGATCATATCCAGTCTACGATCAACGACGGTACCTCGACCACCGCCGTCATTTTCCGCATGGAAGTGCCTACGGCCCAGGCGGTGCAGGACGTCAAGGACGCGATCGACCGTATCCGCAGCGACCTGCCGACCTCGATCGAAGAACCGATCGTCTCCAAGGTCGACGTCGAAGGCCAGGCGATCCAGACCTTCTCCGTGTCCGCGCCGGGCATGTCGCTCGAAGAACTCTCCTGGTTCGTCGACGACGTCATCAAGCGTGAGATCCAGGGCAAGAAGGGCATCGGCCGCGTCGACCGTTACGGCGGCGCCGACCGCGAAGTCCGGGTCGAACTCAACGAAGACAAGCTGAATTCGCTCGGCATCACCGCCGCCGACGTCAACGGCCAGCTGCGCCGCATGAACATGGACCTCGGCTCCGGCCGTGGCCAGGTCGGCGGCAGCGAACAGGCGATCCGTACGCTGGGCGATACCCGCAATGTCGAGCAGCTCGCAAACACGATGATCTCGGTGCCGAGCGGCCGCTTCGTGCGCCTGTCCGATCTCGGCACGGTCACCGATACCTATGAGGAACCGCGTTCCTTCTCGCGCTTCAACGGCAACCCCGGCGTGACCTTTGCTGTCTTCCGGGCGAAGGGCGCCTCGGAAGTCAGCGTCGCCGAGACGGTCGCCAAGTCGCTCGAAAAGATCCGCGCGGCCAACCCCGACGTCACCATCGAGATGGTCGACGATTCCGTCTACTTCACCTACGGCAACTACGAGGCGGCGTTGCACACGCTGATGGAAGGCGCGCTGCTCGCCGTCATCGTCGTCATGCTCTTCCTGCGCAACTGGCGGGCAACGCTGATTTCCGCCGTGGCCCTGCCGCTGTCGGCGATCCCGACCTTTTGGGTCATGGACCTGCTCGGCTTCTCGCTGAACCTCGTCAGCTTCCTGGCGATGACGCTTGCAACCGGTATTCTCGTCGACGACGCGATCGTCGAGATCGAGAACATCGAGCGGCACATCCATATGGGTAAAACGCCCTATCGCGCCTCGATCGAAGCGGCGGACGAAATCGGCCTTGCCGTTATCGCGACGACCTTCACCATCATCGCGGTCTTCGTGCCCGTATCCTTCATGCCGGGCATTCCCGGCCAATACTTCATCCAGTTCGGTCTGACGGTCGCCGTGGCGGTGTTCTTCTCGCTGCTCGTCGCGCGTCTGATCACGCCTGTGATGGCCGCCTATCTGATGCGCCCGTCGGACGCCGGCAGTGATCATCATGACCGGGACGGCTTCATGATGCGCAACTATACGCGCCTTGTGGTCGCCACGACGAAGCACTGGTACACCCGCTACCTGACGCTGCTTGCGGCCATCGTCTTCTCGGTTGGTTCTGTCTTCGCGCTCGTCCTCTTCGTGCCCGGCAGCTTCCTGCCGCCGGAAGACGCCTCGCGCGTCAGCCTGTCGATCGAGCTGCCGCCGGACGCCATGCTCGAGGACACCGACCGCACCACCACCGAGATCTACGATCGGATCAAGGATATCGAAGGCGTCGACAACATCTTCGTACTCGGCGGCGCTTCGCCGAAGGGCGACCTGGAACTGCGCCGCGCGACGGTGACGGTGCTTCTGAAGAAGCTCGACCAGTCGCTCGTCAACAAGATCGTCAATGACGTCATCGGTCGCACGCCGGTGATCGGCGCGTACCTGCCGAAGATGCCGCCTGCCGGCCGCATCATCCCGCAGTCGCAGATCGAGAAGGAAATCTTCGCTCGCGTCCGTGACATTCCGGATGTGCGGGTGATCAAGCTCAACGACCGCGGTGAGCGCGATCTCTCCTTCAACCTGCTCTCCAACAACGAGGCCGATCTCGATCAGGCTGTGGCGACGCTGGAGGGCAAGTTGAGGAGCGACTCGTTGCTGGCCAATGTCAGCCCGGATGGCGCCCTTCCCCGTCCGGAACTGCAGATCCGTCCGCGGGACGAGCAGATGTCGCGCCTCGGAATCACGACCGCGCAGATCTCCGAGGTGATCCGTGTCGCCACCATCGGCGATATCGACGCGGCGCTGACCAAGATCGCCCTCGACGGGCGGCTGATCCCGATCCGCGTGCAGATCAACCGCGACTTCCGCACGGATATCGCCGCGATCCGCAATCTGAAGATCACGACCGCCGCCGGCGCCACCGTGCCGCTGTCGAGCGTTGCCGACATCAACTATTCGGAAGGCCCGAGCTCGATCAAGCGCTACGATCGCAACCGCGTCGTATCGCTCGGCGCGGATCTCCCGGTCGGTGTTGCGCTCAACACGGCCTCGGAGCGCTTCAAGCAGATCGCCGGCCAGGCCGATCTGCCGAAGTCCGTGCAGTTCCTCGAAAGCGGCGACGCCGAGGTGCAGGCGGAAATGCAGCAGAGCTTCGGCAACGCCATGCTGCTCGGCCTGATGCTGGTGCTGGTGGTGCTGATCCTCTTGTTCAAGGACGTGATCCAGCCCTTCACCATCCTGTTCTCGCTGCCGCTCGCAATCGGCGGCGTGGCCGCCGCGCTGATCCTGACACAGAACGCGCTATCCATGCCGGTTCTGATCGGCATCCTGATGCTGATGGGTATCGTCACGAAGAACGCCATCCTGCTCGTCGACTTCGGTATCGAGATGATGCATCACGGCATGGACCGGCAGGTCGCCATGATCGAGGCCGGCCGCAAGCGCGCCCGCCCGATCATCATGACCTCGATCGCCATGTCGGCGGGCATGCTGCCCTCCGCGCTCGGCGTTGGCGAAGGCGGCTCGTTCCGCGCGCCGATGGCGATCGCCGTGATCGGTGGCATCATCGTCTCGACGGTGTTGAGCCTCGTGATCGTACCGTCGTTCTTCCTGATCATGGACGACCTCTCGCGACTGCTCGCCCGCATCTTCGGCCGCTTCGTCGGCAAGAAGGACGAGGAAAACCTGCCGCTCGACCGCGAGGCCCTCACCGATCTGGTGCATGAGCAAGGCAAGACGATCGAAGGCCTGGAAGACCGGCTGAAGACGCTGGAAACGGACCAGACCAAGGGACGGTCCGGCGGCAAGGTCATCAACCACCCAGCGCTCGCTGCCGAGTAGGTCACCGCCGAAGGGGCTCTCCACCCGGGGCGGCCACAATTCTAAAGCAAGCCCGCGCCCTGCAAGCGCGGGCTTTTTGTGATTTCTATTTGATCGAGGTCAAACCAAGATCTGCAAAGCCCTCTACCCTAGCACTGGATTTTACTCAGGACGGGTACGATGAAGACGTTGCGATTGAACTCGAACGACAGGGCGGTGCTGCTCGGCTCCTGCTTTTTCGAAAAGCTGCCGGCGGCGGCGTCGAGCGCCATTCTCGATGATGTCGTGGTTTCCACACACGAGGAGCACGACATCCTCTTTGGCCAGGGCGAGGCACTGGACCAAGTCTTCTTGGTCCTCTCCGGTCTGGTGCGGCTCTACCGGCTGGGCAAGGACGGGCGCGAGGCGGATATCGCCGTCTTCCCGAAAGGCGAACTGTTCGGCGAAAGCGCCATGTTCCTTGGCAACCGCGCCACCGCCAACGCCCAGGCGATCGAGACGACGATGCTTGCGCGCATCGACAGCCGCAGGCTTCGCAAGCTGGCCGAACAGACGCCCGAGATCGCCGACGCACTGATGCAGCTTTTGTGCCGGCACGCGCAAATGGCGGAGGATTGCCTGGCCGAAGACCGGCTGCTCACGGCACCGCAGCGGGTCGCGAGCTATATCCTCGGCAATTGCCCCGATGGCATCACCAACTTTTCCTTCCGCCTGCCCTTCCAGAAGAATGTGCTGGCCGGCAAGTTGGGCCTGGCGCCCGAGGCACTGTCTCGCGCCTTCTCGGCCCTTCGCCGCTCCGGCGTCACCGTCAAGGGCCGCGTCATCGAGATCCACGACCGGCAGGCGCTGGAGCGCTTCTGACGCACTGGCGAACGTTCGGGCGCCAGAAGCAACAAAAGCGGACGGCGTCAGAGGCCGCCGTGCAGCGTCAGGAAATCGACGATCCGGTTGATGCCGTCGCCGCGCTTCATGTCGGTAAAGACGAAGGGCTTTTCCGCCCGCATGCGCGTCGCATCCCGCTGCATCACGTCGAGATCGGCCCCGACATAGGGCGCCAGATCCTTCTTGTTGATGACCAGAAGGTCCGATTTGGTGATGCCCGGCCCGCCCTTGCGCGGGATTTCCTCGCCCTGGCAGACCGAGATGACATAGATCGTCAGGTCAGCGAGATCAGGCGAAAAGGTCGCCGCAAGATTGTCACCGCCGGATTCGATGAAGACGACATCGAGATCGGGGATGCGGCGGTTGAGATCGGCGATCGCCTGCAGATTGATCGTGGCGTCCTCGCGGATCGCCGTATGCGGGCATCCACCGGTCTCCACCCCGACGATGCGATCGGAGGGCAGCGCCTGCATGCGCACCAACGCCTCGGCATCTTCCTTGGTGTAGATATCGTTGGTGACGACGGCGACGGAGTACTTCTCCCGCATCGCCTTGCAGAGCTTGTCGGTCAGCGCCGTCTTACCCGAGCCCACCGGCCCGCCGATGCCGACGCGAAGGGGACCGTTCTTCGATGCCATCTGGATGTCCTTTCAAGGTGGAAGCAATTCCAGGGAAGCGTGAGACAGTTTCCGTCCGAAATTGCGCAGTTCTATGAGTTACGAACGGAAGAGCCGCGAATGCAGGCTCTCGTGTCTGAGCGACGAAATATCCGCTGTCATCGTGGCCGAGCCGAGATCGTCGAGCGAGGCGCCGGCGGCCTTGACGGCTGTCGCCGCGATGACCGGTTCGAGTGCTGCAATGATGCCGACGCCATCGCGCTGGCCGGTCACGCCGCAACGGATCGCCACCGAGACGGCGTTCGAGACCGAGGCGTTAAGATAGGCGGCAAGCGCCGGCTCGAGGCCCGTTTCATGAGCGCCGGCGACGGCACCGACTGCGACCGGATAGGCGACACTCTTAGGCAGCGCATCCAGAACCGGATGCGGCCACGACCGCGCCGCTGCCAGAAACGCCTGGCCCTGCAGCATCGTTTCCATATGGCGCTCGCGGCCTCCCGCTAGGGCTTCGGCAAGCTCTGCCGCCGCAGCCAGCCGGGCATGGTCGTTCACGGCGCGATAGCTCTCGGCCAGAAGCAGCGCATCGTTCCAGCCGTAGCCCAGAGAGATGACCGCCTCCAGCCAGTTGCGAAGCTCGCCGGCGTCGCTCACCAGACGGTCGTGAACCGCCTGCTCAAGCCCGCTGGAATAGGAAAACGCGCCGACGGGAAAGGCCGGCGACATCCATGTCACGAGGCGAAGCAGCGCTTGCGTGTCGACCCGCTCAGCCATGGTGGTGATGATTATGGCCATGATTGTGGCCGCCGGCATGGTAGGCGCCGCGCAGCGGATGGAAAGGCAGCGAAACCTCGTTCACCGCCGCGCCCAGGCCTTCGAGCATCTGGCGGATCACCGGATCGCGGGCAATCAGAATGCGGCTCTCTTCGAACTGTGCCGGCAAGTGGCGATTGCCGAGATGCCAGGCAAGCTCGATCAGATGCATCGCGTCGCGCGGGCGGATCTCGTAGAGCGCCTCGGGCGCGGCAGCGATGCGGATATGGCCGCCGCCTTCGAGCACCAGGAGGTCGCCATCGGCAAGCATAACCGCTTCCTTGAGATCCAGCATCACCACATCGTCGTTTTCGAGATGCAGCAACTTGCGGCGCAGATGCCGCGCGTCGTGCGTCAATGTCACGCTATGAAGCGGCGCAATATCGGCCGGCCCCGGCGAGAGAACCTCTGTCGAACGATAGGGCATCGTCAGAGAACCTCGACCTTTTCCGGCGTCACCAGCTCGAGGCGCGCCTCGACGAGCAGGTCGGCCATCGCCGCCTGAAAGGCCTTCAGATGTGGTTCCTCGAAATGCGCGTCGACGGCTGCCTTGTCCTTCCAGGTTTCGACAAAAACCAGCGCGTCGGGCTCGGCCGGCTTGCGGTAAAGATCATAGGTGATGCAGCCGGCCTCGCGCCGGGTGGCCTCGATCAGCGGTGCTGCGAGCGACACTACCTCATCCCCCTTGCCGGGGTGTGCGGTCAGGTAGGCGATAATATAAACCATTGAACCCTCGATATCTTTTCTGCCGGCTACTTTAGCAAGAAAAAGCCCTGGCGCCAGCGGCGGGTGCGGCTTTTCAGGCGCTTGCGGCGGCTGTACCGCGCAAGAAAAAGCCCGAAGACCGGATCCGATCTTCGGGCTCTTTCCAATCAGGAACGATAGGCTGCCATCAGGCGGCGAGCTTCTGGGACTTCAGCGTCTCCAGAATGTTCTGCGGCGAGGAAACGCCATAGGGGTCGCTATCGCAGTTGTCGGAATAGCCCTCTTCCTCGAACCACTGCTCGACAACGCCGTTGTTGACGACGGCAGCGTAGCGCCAGGAGCGCATGCCGAAGCCGAGATTGTCCTTGGCGACGAGCATGCCCATCTTGCGGGTGAACTCACCCGAACCGTCCGGGATCAGCTTGACGTTTTCGAGGCTCTGGGACTTGCCCCAGGCGTTCATGACGAAAGCGTCGTTGACCGAGATGCAGTAAATTTCGTCAACGCCCTCGGCGCGGAAATCGGCCGTCAGCTTTTCGAAATCGGGCAGCTGGAAGGTCGAGCAGGTCGGCGTAAACGCGCCCGGCAGCGAGAACAGCACGACGCGCTTGCCTGCGAAGTAATCGTCGGAGGACACGTCCTCCCAGCGGAACGGGTTCGAGCCGCCAACGGCCTCGTCGCGAACGCGGGTGCGGAACGTTACAGCGGGTACTTTTCTGCCAAGCATCGTCATCTCCTTTGGACCACGATGATTTGGATCGGTTCGACCAAAATCATGAACGTGATCGTCTCTTGTAAGTTAGAGCGGGATACATGCGGAGAACCGCAAACCGCTCTGGCGCAGCTCTCGGTCGGCAGGTCTTGGGAGGATTGCTGGCAACCGAGGAAGGTCAGCCGTCTTCCTATCGGATATTGCGCTGCGACGCAGCACGAAAGGCCCCAATTCACATGCGAGCATGGCAGCCATGCGGTGGCCGCATGGCTGCCGCATGCCAATCATTGCTCAATTATGGAGCCGCAGCGACAGCCCGAGGCTTGGCGGGACCGGGTTCCACAGGCCCGTTCGCAAGCCCGCCTCACGCAACGCCCGCGCCGTCCATGTGTTGCAGCCGAAAAGCGCGTTGAAGCTGCCTCCGGCCTCGAAGAAGCGGTCGTTGCCATTGTAGGAAAAACCCTCGATCGAAACGACAGCTCCGGCCTCGCGGGTGAAGCTTTCGGCAATAAAGCCGAGCAGCCGATCGTATCCCGCTTCGTCCAGCTCGAAGCCGGTGACGGCAGCCTGCGGCTCGACGATCCGACCGGCGATATCCACATGCATCACCGACCGATCGACGGTCAGCGCCTTGAACACGGGCCCGGGCTTCAGCTCAGACCAGGTCGGCGTTTCCAGATAGAAGGCCCGCCCGCCCCAGCCAAAGATCAGCCATTCAGCCTGCGGATGCGCAAGCGGCACGCCGGCCGCCTCGACAAAGCCGAACCGCGCTCGAATCTCGTCCGTCAGAGGTATGGCGATGTCCGTGTGGATCGGGCCGGAAAGCAGAAGGATGCGCGTGCCCCCTGCTCCCGCCGCAGAGGCGGAAACCGGCAGGAGCGGCCGCGGCAGCAAGGTTCCGGCTACGATGGCAAGTATCGCCGCCAGTAGGCCGAAGAAAGCCCATTTCAGGCCACGCTTCATTCCCTGTCCCTGCTTGTTCAGAACAGGAAATAGCGCTGTGCCATCGGCACGACCGTCGCCGGCTCGCAGGTCAGAAGCTCACCGTCGGCGCGCACCTCATAGGTCTCCGGATCGACTTCGATATGCGGCAGCAGGTTGTTGTGGATCATCGATGCCTTGCCGATGCCGCCACGGGTGTTGCGGACCGCCACAAGCTGCTTGGCAACGCCGAGCTTGGCGGCAAGGCCGGCGTCGAGCGAGGCCTGCGACACGAAGGTTACAGACGAACTCGTGCGGTTCTTGCCGTAGGCGGCAAACATCGGCCGGTAGTGCACCGGCTGCGGCGTCGGGATGGAGGCATTCGGATCGCCCATGGGTGCCATCGCGATCGAGCCGCCGAGAAGCACGAAGTCGGGCTTCACACCGAAGAAGGCTGGGTTCCAGAGGACGAGATCGGCGCGCTTGCCGACCTCGATGGAGCCGATCTCATGGCTGAGGCCGTGGGCGATCGCCGGATTGATCGTGTATTTGGCGATATAGCGCTTCACCCGGAAATTGTCGTTGTCGCCGGTTTCCTGCGGCAGCGGCCCGCGCTGACGCTTCATCTTGTCGGCGGTCTGCCAGGTGCGGATCGCCACTTCGCCGACGCGGCCCATGGCCTGGCTGTCCGACGAGATGATCGAGAAGGCGCCGATATCATGCAGGATGTCCTCGGCGGCGATCGTCTCCTTGCGGATGCGGCTCTCGGCAAAGGCGATGTCCTCGGGGATCGAGGGCGACAGGTGATGGCAGACCATCAGCATGTCCAGATGCTCGGCAAGCGTATTCTTGGTGTAGGGCCGCGTCGGGTTGGTCGAGGACGGAATGACGTTCGGCTGGCCGCAGATCTTGATGATGTCGGGGGCGTGGCCGCCGCCGGCCCCTTCCGTGTGGAAGGCATGGATGGTGCGGCCCTTGATCGCCGCGATCGTATCCTCGACGAAGCCGCTCTCGTTCAAGGTGTCCGTATGGATCATCACCTGCACGTCGTATTCGTCGGCGACACCGAGGCAGCAATCGATCGCCGCCGGCGTCGAGCCCCAGTCCTCATGTAGCTTCAGCGAGGTGGCGCCAGCGAGCACCATTTCCACCAGCGCGCCCGGCCGCGACGCATTGCCCTTGCCGGCAAAGGCGATGTTCATCGGGAAGCCGTCGGCCGCCTCGATCATGCGGGCGAGATGCCAGGGACCGGAGGTGCAGGTGGTGGCGAGCGTGCCATGGCCCGGCCCGGCGCCGCCTCCAAGCATGGTCGTAAGCCCGCTCACCAGCGCTTCCTCGATCTGTTGCGGGCAGATGTAATGAATGTGGCTGTCCATGCCGCCCGCGGTGATGATCTTGCCTTCGCCCGCGATGACCTCCGTGCCGGGACCGACGATGACGGTGACGCCCGGTTGCGTGTCCGGGTTGCCGGCCTTGCCGATGCCGGCGATGCGTCCGTCCTTGAGGCCGATATCCGCTTTGACGATGCCCCAGTGATCGACGATCAGCGCATTGGTGATGACGGTGTCGACGGCACCCTCGGCGCGTGTCGCCTGGCTCTGCCCCATGCCGTCGCGAATGACCTTGCCGCCACCGAACTTCACCTCCTCGCCATAGGTGGTGAAGTCCTTCTCCACCTCGACGAAAAGTTCGGTATCAGCGAGCCGCACCTTGTCGCCGACCGTCGGGCCGAACATGTTGGCATAGGCCGCGCGCGACATCTTGTAGGGCATGGTTCAGGCTCCTTGGGACGAAGTAGAAATGGGATGGAGGCGGCGAAGACGGCCGCTGGCTGCAAGCGCATCGACATGGCGGCGCTCGGCGGCGAAGGGATGCCATTCCCAACCGACATGGCCGAAGCCGGCAAGAACGACCTCGTCGTCGGGTGTCGCCAGATGCGCGAGCACATCGGCAATGACGATCATCCCGCTCGATGGAACGACATAAGGGGCTGGCGAAAAGCCGGCGAGATCCTGCTCCACCTGGTCGTGCACATCGACCGGGACGACGCGAAAGCCGCGGTTGGTCGAACGGGCGAAGCTCTCGAAACCGACAGTGTAATCGTCGCAGAAATCGTCGAGGTCCGGATGCGTTTCCGCAAGCCCGGCCCGCATGGCGGCAAACTTCGCGCCGGAGCGAACGCACCATATCTCCCGCGCCTGGCGCACGGCGGCATTCGTCTTCCAGCGACCACCGCCGAGCATGGAAATCCCCGGGCGTCCGGTATTGCAGACCGCGACGATATCGGTCCTGTGGCCACCGGAGCCGACAGAGCGGCAATCGTTGAAGCGCACGACCAGATCGGCGGCATCGATCGTTGCGCCGGCGCCGTCAGGCACCTCGCCATTGCCCACGATCATGATGACGCGGCGAGCCTGCAACGGTCAGTTCCCTTGAGCTTCGAGAAATTCGTTGAGTTCGGCGGTACGCTTCTGCGTGAGCTGGGCAAGGCAGCCTGAAACCAGCATCGGCTCCGCCTGGCCGCCACGGGCCTGGAAACCGGCCAGCTCGCATTGTCCGTCGCGATAGCCGATCCAGGCGCGCTGCGCCGTCTTCAGCGCCTCGACCGCGCCGATATCGGCGCCTTCCAGCTCCTTGTCGACCTTCTGCGCCGCCGTCATCGCCTGCCTGTAGACCGCATTCAGTTCCACGTCCGCCGCTTCGTATTCCCGGTAGGCGCAGTCATTCAGATCCGGCTGAGCCATCGCATTCGCGCAATCCACGTCCGGCTCATCCTCGGCGAGCGCCGGGGTGGCAAGGACCAGAAGCAAACCGAGAACCGGCAGCACTCTCATAGCTTGCCCATCACCTGCTGGCGGAAGCCATAGACCTCGCGCTTGCCGGAAAGCGGTATCAGCGTCACCTGGCGCGTCTGGCCCGGCTCGAACCGCACGGCCGTGCCGGCGGGAATGTCGAGCCGGCAGCCGTAGGCTGCTTTCCTGTCAAACTGCAGCCCCGCATTGGTTTCGGCGAAGTGATAGTGGCTGCCGACCTGGATCGGGCGGTCGCCGGTGTTGGCAACCTCGATCGTCGCCGTGTCGAGACCGGCATTGAGCTCGATCTCTCCGGCCGCAGCAATGATTTCTCCTGGGATCATGGTCTTCTCCTCAAGCCGCCCTCGGCCGGCCGCATGCTTTTATCCCGCGTTCAGGCCTCAGGCACCCTGCGCCAACAAGCCACGTCCTCACCTCAAGCTTAGCGGATCGGCTCGTGCACGGTGACGAGCTTGGTCCCGTCAGGAAACGTCGCCTCGATCTGGATGTCGTGGATCATCTCGGGGATTCCCTCCATCACCTGATCGCGCGTCAGCACCTGGGCGCCCGCCTCCATCAGTTCGGCAACCGAGCGCCCGTCACGCGCGCCCTCGACGACGAAGTCGGTGATCAGCGCGATCGCTTCGGGATGGTTGAGTTTCACGCCGCGCTCCAGGCGCCTGCGGGCGACCATGGCCGCCATCGAAATCAGCAGTTTGTCTTTCTCGCGCGGGGTAAGATTCATGCGTCGCCACCGGTTGTTCGTGAAGCAATTCCCTGGAAATCTGCGAAGCGGTCTTCCGCCAGGAATTACGAAGTTTCAATGCGTTAGATCATTTCACTGTTTCAAATAAAGATGCGAAACGAGCTAGAGAACCCAGACTTTCGGCACAGTCTTCTGCTTGCGCAAGTGCGAAATAACCAGGATGAGGATTTTTCTGAGCGCGAAGCCATCCGGCGCCACGAAACGGGCAACCAGCTTGTCGCGGCCATGGACCTGAAAATGGCTGATGCCGACGCCCGCTGCGCCATCGACGAGCGACCGAAGACGCGGCAGCAAGGGTTCGCAGTCGGGACCGACATGGAGCAGCGTGGCGAAGGCGGCCCCACCATCGAGCACCGCCTTGCGCTGACTGAGGCGCGCGACCTCTCCTGATAGCGCCAGATTGTCCGCATGCAGCAGCTTGCCCTCGACGCGGATGCGCCAGCGATCGCGGAAGAGCCCGGTTTCAACCGCCTCGCCCATCGCCTTGCGACCGAGCAGAACCGCTTCCACCGCGAGAAACGTCGCGTCGGCAGCAAGCTCCACCTCCAGCGAGCGCGACAGCGAGGCACGGTCGAAGAGGATCGTCTCCTGTGGCAACCAGTCGACACGGGCGCCGGCGGCAACCTCGATGCGCGTTTTCACTTCGACGGTATCGGCGCTCGCCTTATAGATCTTCTCGCAGGCCTGCGTCGTCACCGTCACATCGGTTCCAGCCCCCGCCGCGACCTCCCAGACCATGCGGTCGCCGCCGGTGAGGCCGCCGGAGGAATTGATGAGCACTGCCTCCATCGAGGTGTCGAAGGTCTTTGGCAGGCGGATCTTGGCGCAGCCTTCCTGGTAGAGTTCGGCAATGCGGCTGTGGCCGAGCGCCGCCTTGGCGACCAGCCGTCCCTTGCCCCAGGCCCGCTGCGGGGCGATGCGTGCTGCCTTGTCCATGTCAGACCGCTAAGCGGTGTCCTTCATTCTCGACGCGGCGCCCATGGGCGCGATCGCCTTATCTTGGCGCTATCGTCCGCATCGCGGCACGACAAGTCAAGTTATTGTTTTGCAAAGAAAATCGCCAGCATGCCGCATTTCCGTGCAGGCCCTGCGCAGAAAACGGGCAACCGCCTACGCCACCCGATCCGGCGGCTCGCGACCGTCGAAAAACGCCGTGATATTGTCGACCACCTTCATGCCCATGGCGACGCGCGTCTCCTCCGTGGCACTGCCGAGATGTGGAAGCAGCACGACATTTTCGAGCCCGCGCAGACGTTCCGGCACGTTCGGCTCCGCCTCGAAGACATCGAGCCCGGCGCCGCGGATGACGCCGTTTTCGAGCGCCGCAATCAGCGCCGGCTCGTCGATCACATCACCCCGCGCCGTGTTGACGAGGTAGGCGCCCTTTTTCATCAGCGCCAGCCGTTCGGCGTTGATCAGGTGACGGTTTTCGCCGCCGCCGGGGCAATGGAGCGACACGAAGTCTGCAACCTTCAATACGTCCTCGACCGTGTCGAGTTGACGCGCACCGTAGCGGCTTGCCTCGGCCGGGTCGATGCGCGAGCGATTGTAGAAGACGATATCCATGTCGAAGCCGAAATGACAGCGCTTGGCCATTGCCTTGCCGATGCGGCCGAGGCCGATGATGCCGAGCGTCTTGCCGGTGACCTTGCCGCCGATCATGTGGGTCGGCCGCCATCCACTCCATTCGCCGGCCCGTACCTGCCGCTCGCCCTCGCCTGCCCGCCGAGCGACCGCAAGCAGCAACGTCATGGCGATGTCGGCGGTGCAATCTGTGAGAACGCCGGGCGTGTTGGCGACGACGATGCCGGCAGCCTTGGCGGCCGCGACGTCGATGTGATTGTAGCCGACGCCATAGTTGCCGAGGATCTTCGCGCGGAGGCCGCCACCGGCGAAGAGGTCGGCCGGAAGTCGATCAGAAACTGTCGGAAGAACGGCGTCATAGGTCCGGAGTGCTTCAGCCAGTTCTGCAGCCGTCAGAGGCACGTCCCCTTCGTTCAAGGTGACGTCGAAGCGTTCGGCAAGCACCTGCTCCACCGCCGCCGGCCAACGACGGGTGACGAGAATGCGGGGTTTCGAGCTCATGCCTGCCTCCGGATCAGAATCGCTGCGAGATAGTGCACGAAACGGCGCGACGCGACAGCTATCTCAACAAGCGAAACACCTATCACGAAAAGCAAAAAAGAGGCGCCGTTGCGGGCGCCTCTTCTCGGGCTTCGGACATGTCAGGCCTTGGCGAAGGCGAGCAGGTCGGCGTTGAGCTGGTCCTTGTGCGTGTCGGTGATGCCGTGCGGGGCGCCGGCATAGACCTTGAGCTCCGCATGCGGCACCAGCGTCTTCGAGGCCCGTGCAGCCGCATCGATCGGCACGATCTGGTCGTCGTCGCCATGGATGATCAAGGGCGGGACGTCGAACTTCTTCAGGTCCTCGGTAAAGTCGGTCTGCGAGAAGGCGACGATCGAGTCATAGGTGTTCTTGTGTCCCCGGGACGAGCGGCAGGTCCGGGTGCAATTGACCGAGATGGGCAAGGCGCTGCGGCAGAAGGCAATCGACGTACCCCGCAACCTTGGCGAAGCGACAAAGCTCGGCCCCGACGATCTCGAGCGACTGCGCGCCGAAGTCTCGTCGCTCAGAGACACGCTATTGAAATAATAGACCGCTGCGCCGAGCGTCACCAAAAGAAAAGCCCGGCGATTGCTCGCCGGGCCCCAACCACTCGGACACAAGGTCCGAAATCAGAACTACTCATTCTGGAAGTAGTTGTACTTGCCGTCGTCACCCTTCTTCCAGGTGTACATGACGTAGTCCGGACGCGTGATGTCGCCCTTTTCGTCATAGCCGAGTTCGCCGATTGCGGTCTTGAACGGACCCTTTGCCTTGATGGCTTCGGCAACTGCCTGCGGGTCGTTGCCACCGGAAGCCTTGGCAGCTTCGGCGATGACCTGGAGAGCGGCGTAGGCGTAGAGCGTGTAGGCTTCCGGTTCGAAGCCGGCAGAGCGGAACTTCTCGACGAGGTCCTTGGCAGCCGGGTTCTTGCGCGGATCCGGAGCGAACGTCATCAGCGTGCCGTCAACGGCGTCGCCGGCGATCGAAGCCAGTTCGTTCGAAACGATACCGTCGCCCGACATCAGGGTAGCCTTGAGGCCCTGGTCCTTCATCTGGCGCATGATCAGGCCGGCTTCGGTGTGCAGACCGCCGTAGTAGACGATCGAAACGCCGGCTTCCTTCATCTTGGCGATCAGAGCCGAGAAGTCCTTGTCGCCGGTGTTGATGCCTTCATAGAGGGCTTCGGTGAGACCGGCTTCGTTCATCGACTTCTTGGTTTCGTCGGCAAGGCCCTGACCATAGGGGGTCTTGTCGTGAATGACGGCGATCTTCGCGTCCTTGAAGTTGGCAGCGAGGTAGGCACCGGCAACCGCACCCTGCTGGTCGTCACGGCCGCAGGTACGGAACGTGTTCCAGAGACCGCGCTCGGTGAACTGCGGGTTGGTGGAGGCCGGGGTTACCTGCAGGATACCGTTTTCGGCGTAAACTTCAGAAGCCGGGATGGACACGCCCGAGTTGAAGTGACCGACAACGAACTTCACACCGTCAGCAACGAACTTGTTGGCAACCGAAACGCCCTGCTTGGCATCCGAAACGTCGTCGCCGAGCACAACCTTGATCTGTTCCCCATTGATACCGCCAGCGGCATTGATGTCAGCGGCGGCCTGCTCTGCACCTTTCTGGAGCTGTGCACCGAAAGCGGCGTTCGGGCCAGTCAGCGGGCCGGCGACACCAACGAGAATATCAGCCCAGGCGCTGCCGCTGAAGGCAACCATAGCCGTCAGCGCGACCGCCGACAGAAGAGACTTTTTCATCTTGTTACTCCCAATTATTCGAGCGGGTCTCGTTACCAACCTGCGCAATGCCCACCATAGTTGCGCCGGTGTTTCTTTCGCACCGGCCGCGGCGGCCGGCGCGCGCTGTTCCCTTTATTTGGCTTTCCAGGAGAAAGGCGAAGCCTTCTCATAGAGCCAATAGTAGTTATTGGTCATTTGCTTGGTCCGGTAGTACCGGAAACCTGCGGTAGCAAACAACAAAAGTACGATCGTGTCCACGATATAGTATTGCAGGCTGAACATGGTGCCTTCGAACAGCGCATGGTGGACGAAACGGATCCCCAGTCCCAGCAACGCCACGTAGAGGATGAGCCGCGGCATGCCTTCCCAGCTTTCAGCCACGCTCTTGCCCGTGCGCCAAGCGGTCCAGCCGCCGAGCACGCAGCTTATGAAAAGAAACTGCCAGATCGACACTTCTTCGTAGAGAATTCCCTGCATGTCACTTGCTCCAGATGCGGCCGGTCAATGACGGCCGCCTTCGAGATAGGCCGCGCGCACTTCCGGATTGGCGAGCAGTTCCTTGCCGGAACCGCTCATCGTCACCCGGCCGTTCACCATCACGTAGCCGCGGTCCGAAAGCTTGAGCGCGCCGAAGGCGTTCTGCTCGACGAGGAAGACCGTCAGCCCCTCCTCCTTGTTGAGTTTCTTGATCGCTTCGAAAATGCCCTTGACGATCAGCGGTGCGAGACCGAGCGACGGCTCGTCGAGAAGCAAAAGCTTCGGCCGGGCCATCAGCGCGCGGCCGATCGACAGCATCTGCTGCTCACCGCCCGAAAGCGTGCCGCCGCGCTGCGCCTGGCGCTCCTTCAGGCGCGGGAAAAGCGTAAACACCTTTTCCACGTCCTGGTCGAAGTGCTTCAGGTTGTCGAGGCTGGCGCCCATCTGCAGGTTTTCGAACACGGTCATGCGCGGGAAGATGCGCCGACCCTCAGGCGATTGCGCAATACGCAGCCGGGCGATCTCGTGCGTCGGCATACGGGTGATGTCCTGACCTTCGAAGAAGACCGAACCGGTGCGCGCCTGCGGGCTGCCGCAGATGGTCATCATCAGCGTCGACTTGCCGGCACCGTTGGCACCGATCAGGCAGACGATTTCACCACGGTGAACTTCGACATCGACCCCGCTGAGCGCCCGGATGTTGCCGTAGTAGGTCTCGACGGCTTTGACTTGGAGAAGTGGCGCCGTCATCAGTGGGTGCCCCCCTGCCCGCCTTCGATTTCCTCGATTTGTTCGATCACCTCTTCAACCTCTTCATCCTCGACACCCAGATAGGCCGCAATGACCCTCGGATCGTTCTTCACGAAATCCGGTGTGCCGTCGGAAATCTTCTGTCCATATTCCAGGACCACCACGTGGTCGGAGATCTCCATGACCACGGACATGTCGTGTTCGATCAATAGAATCGACGTGCCGGTATCGGCGCGAATGCTTTTCAGCAATTCGTTGAGCGCCAGAGACTCGCGCGGATTGAGACCGGCGGCCGGCTCGTCCAGGCAGAGAAGCTCGGGCCCGGTGCACATGGCACGCGCGATCTCGAGACGGCGCTGGGCGCCATAGGAGAGATCGCCGGCCGGATCGTCGGCACGGTCGATCAGCGACGCCTTTTCCAGCCAGTGCTTGGCAAGTTCGATCGCCTCGCGCGATGCCTGGCGGTAGGCCGGGAAGCCGAGCAGACCGAGGAAGGTGTAGCCGGATGCCTGCATCAGCTTGTTGTGCTGCGCGACGAGCAGGTTTTCGAGCACCGTCAGACCGGAGAACATCCGGATGTTCTGGAAGGTACGCGCTACCTTGGCGAGCTTGGTGATCTCGAAGTCGGGCAGACGCTCCAGCAGGTATTCCTTGCCGGCCTTTTGCTTCATCGTGATCATGCCCATCGTCGGCTTGTAGAAGCCGGTGATGCAGTTGAACACCGTGGTCTTGCCCGCTCCGTTCGGGCCGATCAGCGCGGTGATGTCACCGCGATAGGCTTCGAAGGAGAAGTCGTTGATGGCCATGAGACCGCCGAAGCGCATCGACAGGTGCTCAACCTTGAGAATGGGGTCTTTTGTCATTGTCGTTGTCTCGCGGGCCATCAACCGTGCCCTTCCTTGGTGAAGCTGCCGGAGACTGCCTTGCGTTCGTGCAGGAAGGCTGTCGGTTCGCGTGATCCGACGAAGCCGCGCGGCTTCCAGACCATGACGACGACCATGGCCAGGCCAAAGATCAGCATACGGTAGAGTTCAGGTGTGAAGTCCGGTCCGAAGACCATCTTCAGGAAGGAAAGCTCGCGCAGGATTTCGGTGCCGCCGATCATGACGGCCGCAGCGACTGCGATGCCGGTAAGCGAGCCCATGCCGCCGAGAACCACGATCGCGAGAATGACCGCGGATTCCAGGAAGACGAAGGATTCGGGCGACACGAAGCCCTGGCGCACCGCGAAGAACGAGCCGGCGATGCCGCCGAACATGGCGCCCGTCGCAAAGGCGGTGAGCTTGGTCGTCACCGTGTTGATACCGAGCGAGCGGCAGGCGATCTCGTCCTCGCGCAACGCTTCCCAGGCGCGGCCGATCGGCATGCGGCGCAGCCGGATCGTCACGTAAGCCGTGAGCAGCGCAAGTGCCAGGATCAGATAGAACAGGAAGATCTTGTAATAGGCCGACGACATCGGCAGGCCCATCATTGCTGCAAATCCGTCCTTCGAGGCATCGAACTTGATGCCGAACAGCGTCGCCTTGGCGATACCGGAGACGCCGAAGGTACCCTTCGTCACTTCGGTCCAGTTGATCAACACCAGTCGGATGATTTCACCGAAGGCGAGCGTCACGATCGCCAGATAGTCACCGCGAAGACGCAAGACCGGGAAGCCGAGAATCATGCCCCAGAAGGCGGCGAGAATGCCGGCGACCGGAAGAAGAACCCAGAAGGACAGGCCGAAATAGGTCGACAGCAGGGCGTAGGAATAGGCACCGACCGCGTAGAAGGCGACGTAACCCAAGTCCAGCAGGCCAGCGAGGCCGACGACGATGTTGAGCCCCCAGGCCAGCATCACGTAGATCAGGATCTGGATGCCGAAATTGTCGACCCACTTCAGCGAGCCCTGGACGCCGAAGATCGCGACGACGAGCGGCGGATAGATGAGCAGGAACGCAATCGCGAGCTTGGAGAAGTTGCGGCTGAAGAAGGTCTCCTCCTTCACCGCATCCACATCCTCGGCCTCGGCCTTGGCGGCCTTGCGCCGAGCCATGGCCGGCTGGACATAGGCAACCATCAGGAAGCGGCCGACGGCAGCGACGATCACGAAGATCGCCAGCAGTCCCCAGCGCTGGTTGAGGATCAGCTCGTTGCGGATGTTCTGGTCGGACTTGAGACCGACGAACAGCACGAAAAGGCCGAGCGAAATCAGGCCCGCGAAGACAGCCTCGCGCAGGGCCCGCGCCGTCACGTCAGTGCCGGCGCTTGCAGTTGTAGAAGCAATGTTTGCCATGGAATTATACCTTCTCGACTTCCGGTCGTCCGAGAATGCCAGACGGCTTGAAGATCAGGACGATGGCGAGAATGGAGAAGGTCGCGACGTCCTTGTAGTCGATGGTGAAATAGGCCGACCAGAGGGACTCGATGAGCCCGATCAACAGTCCGCCGAGAACGGCGCCCGGCAGCGATCCGATGCCGCCGAGAACGGCCGCGGTGAACGCTTTGACGCCAGGCACGAAACCGTCGGTGAAGACGACGACGCCATAATACATCAGATACATCGTGCCGGCGACGGCAGCGAGTGCTGCACCCATGATGAAGGTCACCGAGATGGTGCGGTCGACGTCAACACCCAGCAGCGCCGCCATCTTGCGGTCCTGTTCGGTCGCGCGCTGGGCGCGGCCGAGCGGCGTCTTGTTGACGATGTACCAGAAGATCGAAAGCAGAGCCGCCGTGATGACGATGATGATGATCTGCTTCAGCGAGATGGTGATGCCGAAGACTTCGTAGACCGAGGAGACGAGCGGCGGGATCGGCTTGTTGCGCGGGCCCTGCGTCACCTGGATGAAGTTCGACAACGCAATCGACATGCCGATCGCGGTGATCAGCGGCGCAAGCCGGAACGAACCTCGCAGCGGCCGATAGGCCACTTTCTCGATCGTCCAGTTCCAGAGACCTGCGGTCAGCATGCCGACGATCATCATCAGCAGGAGAGCAAGTACAACCGGGACGCCCCCGATGAATGTTGTGAGAATAAGAAAGACAATCAAAGCAGCAAAGCCGCCGAGCATGAAGATATCGCCGTGGGCGAAGTTGATCATGCCAATGATGCCGTAGACCATGGTATAACCGATTGCGATCATACCATAAATAGACCCAAGAG